>Ga0118677_10000075_pt1 | contig 188036 bp, 158 predicted proteins | sample AliMusrvi5mmetaG_FD_86154 | JGI IMG/M metagenome (GOLD analysis project Ga0118677, IMG submission 86154) | reverse complement strand
TGAGCTTGCTGCGTTCGTCTTCGGTAAGGCTGATGATGGCTACGGGGCGTCCTCGGCTCATGCCGCACATTATCACACCAATGCAAGTCTATTTAACGAATTAATCGTTCACCACACTAGGGAGCATGGCAAATTCATGGGCGGCAGGCAAGGCAAATGCTTCTCTCCACGAAGCATGAACCGCCCGTTGCAGCCACGGCAACCTCCTCTACACTTGGCGCGCTGCCGTTCCTCCCATGATGAAATACAAAGCCCAGATTGCCCTCCTCGCCACCCTGGCTGTCAGCCTGGGCGTGTCGCTGTATTCGGGATCGATTGATGATTACTACCTCGACATCATGCTCAGCGCCGGGATCAACATCATCCTCGCCGTGAGCCTCAACCTGGTGAACGGCCACACCGGCCAGTTCTCGCTGGGGCACGCCGCCTTCATGGCAGTCGGGGCCTATGGGGCCTCCATCGTCACGCTGGAGATGGGGCACTCAATGGTGCGCGTTTTTGGCGGGGAGGGATGGTTTGCCCACGCGCTGACGTTCATGATCGCCCTTGGCGTTGGCGGTTTGTGCGCGGCTCTGTGCGGCTGGGTGGTGGGCGTTCCGTCCTTGAGATTGCGCGGCGACTACCTGGCAATCGTGACGCTGGGTTTCAATGAAATCATCCGCGTAGTATTGCAGAACACCAGCGGTGAGGGGCCGTTCGGCGGGGCGCTGGGACTGAAGGGCATTGAGCCTTATACCAATTTCTTCTGGGTTTTCGGCATCGCTGCGGTGGCCGTGTATGTGATAAGCGCACTGGTTAACTCCACCTATGGGCGCGGCTTCCTGGCGGTGCGTGATGACGAAATCGCGGCGGAGTCCATGGGGGTGAATACGGTGCGCTACAAAGTCATCGCGTTTGTCACCGGCTCCTTCTTTGCCGGCCTGGCAGGCGGCTTGTATGCGCACCTGCGCACGACCATTTCGCCCGAGGGCTTCAATTTCCTCAAATCAGTGGACGTGGTGGTGATGGTCATCCTGGGTGGCATGGGCAGCACGGTGGGCGTGATCCTGGCGGCGGTGGTGCTCACGGTGCTCAACGAGTTTCTGCGCGATTTCGAGCAGTACCGCATGATCGTGTTTTCGCTGCTGCTCATCGTCATGATGATCGTGCGGCCGCAGGGACTGCTGCCTGCAAGTCTGTTCCATAGGAGGACGAAGGCATGAGCGCGAAACTGCAACTCGACAATGTGACCATCCAGTTCGGCGGTCTGCGGGCGGTGGGCGATCTGAGCTTCAGCATCAATCCGGGCGAATTGATTGGCCTGATCGGGCCGAATGGCGCGGGCAAGACCACGGTGTTCAACTTGATCACCGGCGTCTATAACCCCACGGCGGGCCGCATCCTTTTCAACGACATCGCCATTCCCGGCCATAAGCCGCACCAAATCACGCGGCTGGGCATTGCCCGCACCTTCCAAAACATTCGTCTGTTCCCGTCGATGTCCGTCTTCGACAACGTGCGCACAGCCATGGTGATGCACCAGCAGCATGGCATCACGCACGCCCTGATGCGTGGCAAGGGGCATCATGATGAGGAGGTCCTCATCGAACAGGACATTCTGGACCTGCTGGACATCTTCAAGCTGCGCGACGCCGCCCATGTGGAATGCAAGTCTCTGTCCTACGGTGATCAGCGCCGGCTGGAAATCATCCGCGCTCTCGCCACCAAGCCGAAACTCCTGCTGCTGGATGAACCTGCCGCAGGCATGAACCCCACTGAGAAGGATCAGCTCATGCACCTGATCCGCTTCATCCGCGACAAATTCGACATCGCCGTGCTGCTGGTGGAGCACGACATGAAGGTGGTGATGGGCATCTGCGAGCGGATTGTGGTGATAGAGTACGGCGTCAAGATTGCTGAGGGAACGCCGGAGGAAATCAGGAACAACCCGAAAGTGATTGAGGCATACTTAGGGGAGGAGAGCAATTTTGTCCACAACTCGACGGCTGTAGGAGTTACTCGCACAAGTAGTGCTAAAAAGCTGCCCTCCATTGATTCAACGTCTTCTGGAGTGTCGCGCAATTTGCCCTCATTTCTGGCGGCTTTGGGGATGATCGTGGCATTTTTCATGCCGTGGGTCACGATCCTTGGGCTTGGTGTCAGCGGCTACAATCTTGGTAATGTAGGTCGACAAGGACAATCTGCCTGGCTTCTACTGATACTTGCCGGAGCCTGTGCGGTTACTCATGTCACAAAGCCAACGAGAGTTCTCAATTTCATGACTGGGGCAGCCCCGTTTGCATTGTTATTGTTCCAGATCGCCCCAAAAATTGGAAATGAAATCACCGCCGAAGCTTGGAAAGAGATTGTCAATGCTTCGGGAATCGGGGCTTGGCTAACGTTGATCTGTGGTGCCGTATTGATTTTTGCGCCAGTAAAATCGGTTCGCTCGCATTAGAGCTATTTCATCAAATCGTCTTGAACCACCGATGCCTGTCTTCAACCGTCAACTGTTAGCCCACTTGCAAAGCAATGCTTGAGATTACCGGCCTTGAAGTTAGCTACGGATCGATCAACGCTCTGCATGGCGTTTCATTGAATGTTCCGGAGAATTCGATTGTTACGCTCATCGGTGCGAATGGGGCCGGTAAATCGACTGCTTTGAGGGCAATTTCTGGGCTCATCAAGTCCAAGGGAGGCTCCATTCAATACGATGGCGAGGACATCACGAATCTGCCGCCGCATGAGATTGTCGCGAAAGGCCTCTGCCATGTGCCTGAGGGGCGCATGGTGTTCGCCAACCTCACCGTGGAGGAGAACCTGCGCATGGGCGCCTATCTGCGCAACGACAAGGCCGGCATCGCCGAGGACATGGAATACGGCTTCCACATGTTCCCACGGCTCAAGGAACGCATCCACCAGCCCGCAGGCACCATGTCAGGGGGCGAACAGCAGATGCTCGCGATCGCCCGCGCCCTCATGAGCAAGCCTCGCTGCCTGATGCTTGATGAACCCTCGCTGGGCATCGCGCCCATGCTTGTGCGTGCCATCTTTGACCAGATCGTGGCGATCAACAAGGAGCGCGGTATCACGGTCCTGCTCGTGGAGCAAAATGCCAACCTCGCTCTCGCCATCTCGCAGCACGGCTACGTGCTCGAAACCGGCAAGGTGCTGCTGGAAGACACGTCCGAGGCGTTGCGCAGCAATCCGCAGGTGCGGGCGGCTTATCTGGGCGGGTGAGTTTGGTTTACCGTCCCCTAGGCACCATCGGGATCAATACTTCGGCCGGTGAGCTCTGAGTGTTGAAAACCGCATCCTGCCACTCCACACCTGCGCTGGGGGGCAGCACTAGATCGCGGGCGGGGACTAGCCAGATGACCAGTTTCTTCGCTCGCACCTCATCATCCAGGCGTTTGGCGAACGCGCGGCGCACCGCCGTGGTGCCGCCGTGATTGACTGCTGTGGTGTCGATGCGCATGCCCAGGTAGAGCGCCAGATGCTGGGCGAAGCTGGCATGCGTATCCGCGTCCTGGACGAAGCCCAGGCTTGGATCATCGTAGATCCGGGTGAAGTCATCGCCGAGGAGGACGATGGGCGATTTGGGATCGTTTTCAATGTTCGGGAACGAAACCAGCACTGTCTGCTCCTCGCTCATTGCCCCGGGCAGCGGATTCAGACGCTCCGCCAGATCACCCAAGCTCGCTGCGTCCGGTGCCTTCGTGTCCACAATGAGCGGGTCATTGGGCACGATTCCGGGGAATTTTTTGCGCACATGCACCGCCACGGCGCGGGCAATGTCCTGCATCGCTTCAGGCGTCCAATGCGTGTCCTGCTTGAAAAATACCGGCTTGTGACGGGCCTTTAGTTGCAGCAGGGCGCTGGTAATGTCCTGCACGTCGATGCCTGCTTTCACGAGCTGCTCATACAGCGCGCGCTGGTCCTCCTGGTACAGTGGCACCTCGCTGTGATCTGGATCGGAGCCGGTGATCGCTTCGGGATAGATCGAGGCCTTCATCGGAATAGGAATAAGGAGCAGCGGCACGCCGCGCGCCTTCAGCTGCCTGGCGAAATCCACGATCTCGTCCCTGGCCCGGCTGGTGGGTGAGTGCCGGGCGTTCCATTCCGGCTGCAAGGGGCCGGAGCCGGTGAGGGCGCGCAGTTCCTGCGGATCAAAAAGCCAGCCGTCCTGGCCGATCACAACACTGTCATTGACCGCCCCCACCTGGGTGTAAAGCCTGCATTGCACCCGGGTCCGGAAGGAGGGGATGAAGAGAAAGGAAGCAATTCCCGCCACCCCCAGCCCGCCCACCAGCGATTTCCAGCGGTTCAGAGGTTCGATGAACCGGTGCAGTGGAGGCAGGATAAATACGATCACCGTGCTCACGAGCATGAGGAGGACATGGAAATCCGTGAACATCCGGGCATCGAGCAGCACTGCGGTTTCCGTGAGGCTTGCGCCGCCAAACAGTGTGAGGAAGTAATGCCGGGCCTGCTCCAGACTGGCGGAGCGGAACAGCACCCATGACAGCAGAAGCAGGGTAAAAGTGAGTGCCCAGGCAAAGAAGCCGGGCAGCCGGTGCCAGATCGCCTGGCCCTTAAAGAATCGCCGTTCGATCAACAGCAGCACGCACATCGAGACCCACCAGAGGACGGCGGGGAGCCCGGGCACCCCCGGACGTCCCGCAGAGAAGAGGATCACCCAGGCCAGCAAAGGGATAAACCAGTCCGCCACGCGTCGGGCATGGAACAAGTCGGTGAAGCTTTTCGAGCGGCAGCCCGGCGTTGAAAGCTCAGGCACCGTGAGCCAGCCCTTGTGTTTGGACTGGAAAAGTCCGGGGCTGCGGAGGAACATTTGCAAGGCCGCCACCATGAACCAGGCACCGAAGGCATAGGCCAGAAGGCCCATCCGGGCTGCCGCCGGGGTCAATGAGGAGGGCCCTGCCGAGAAGCTAAAGCCGGCCAGCGTCCACAGCAGGTTTCCGAAAATGAAATAAACCAGACCCAGCGCCAGGTGAACAAGGGCAGAAGCAGCACGCATAAGCAACGTCAGGGACTCACAGCCAGAAGGCATCCAGGAAGAAACTGGCGACCATGACCAGACTCACAATCAGGCGCAGCATCAGCCCCATGCCGGTGCCCACGAGTGTTCCCCAGGTGCTCTTGACGGCGGGTCCCACCTCTTTTCTGGCAAAAAGCATCTCAAACACGAACCCGCCCAGCAATGGCCCTATAATGATCCCCGGCAGCGCAAAGAACACCCCGATGATCGCGCCCACCAGCACCCCGGCGATACCCCAGCGGCTGCCGCCAAACCAACGTGTGCCCATGGCCCCGCTTGCGAAGTCCACCACATAGGAAAGTCCGGTGAGCAGGAAAAGCAGGCCCACGCACCACCACGTCACCCCGGACTGCGGCCGCAGCAGCACATGCACTGCGGCTGCAACGAAGACAATGAAAGGCCCCGGCACCAAGGGAATCAGCGACCCCGCCACGCCTGTCACCATGAGGCAGATCGTCAGCGCCCAAACCCCGTAGCAGGCCCAGTCGATGGAAGTGAAGAAGTGCTGGAGAGAGTCGGTCACGATGGTGCATACGCCCGCGAAGGCATGCTGGGAAGCGGGAATGGTATCCTCCTCAAGCCACCGCCCGATTAGGCCACGGCCGAAACCCGCTGCTGGTTCAATTCGACCAGTGTGCAACTCTGCAAGGCTGCCTCAATAGTGGGCAGGAGCGTTTCAAACATTTGCTTCGTCGCCCGCAGCCCAAGGTTTCCGGTCTTGACCAAGACGAGCTTCCAAGGTCGGCCATGCAGCAAAATGCGAGTGGTAAAAGTCAGTGTCCTTTGTTACTACCACTCGCGACTCAGTCATCGACACCTCGTTCAGTATTCCATCGCGCGACGCGTTTTGATTGGGCAAGTCCAGGGTGTGGATCGCATTGTGCCCTGCCGCCTGAAACACAGAACGCAGGCTGGGCGGCAAATGCGCGTCGATCAGGAATTTCATGCCGCGACCAATTGCCGGCTCCGGAGCTTCAGCGCCTGCGTGGCGAATTGAATGCACGCTTGCAGGTCTTCTCGCTCCAGATCAGGGAATTCGGTCAGCACATCGTCAAAGCTGTCGCCACCGGCCAGGTACTCGAGCACCGACTCCACGGGATAACGCAGACCGCGAACGACCGGCTTGCCGTGGCACACGGCTGGATCAATCGTGATCCGGCTGAGCAATGATGCGCTGTCGTTGGAAGCGGAGGTCATGCGGTTAAAGTACCTCAACCTGGCAGTGCTTCAACTCCTGCTTCGCTGTGGGCGACGACGGAATGGGGGATGTGCTGCTCAACCGCGATGTCGAGCAAGAAGCTATCGACCTTATCGACGAACCCTGTGGGATGGTGGGGGAGGTCGCCAAATGGGGTCGATTAGGCGCTGGGGGGAGTGTCGGACAAGTGCCGTTTCAGGTCGCGAACCATGCATTCGAGGATCGGTTCATGCCGCGATTTGGCATTGATGGGTATTGCCAGAGACCATAGGGCTTTCTCGACACCGCCGAGGTAACGATTGGCAAAATCAACGATTTGGGTCGTGTGATTGCCCTCGGGGTCTTTCCTCTAAGAGTCCAGGAGAGCCGCCAAATCACTGTTCAACCGGGACCGTGAGGAGGCTCCATTTCCTGGCGTTGAAGCGGATGCTGCGGGTGCAAGGAAACGGGCGATTCTGTTGATCGGATCTTCCGGTGGACCGGTTGGCAACGAGCGGTCCATAGCCAGCCTCACCCCAGCACTCCCACGAACTCCGTGGCCGCCACCATCGCGGGCTCGGGATACTCGAAGGCTTCACCTTCGTAATTGCGGATGAGCACGCGCTGCTCGTCGCGCTGCAGGACATAGTCGGGATTGACCGGAACTTTGCCGCCGCCGCCGGGGGCGTCAATGACGAACTGGGGCACGGCGTAGCCGGTGGTATGGCCGCGCAGGGATTCGATGATCTCAATGCCTTTGCTGACGCTGGTACGCAGGTGCGAGGAGCCTTTGATGAGGTCGCACTGATACAGGTAGTAGGGGCGCGCGCGGCACATGAGCAGCTTCTGCACGAGGCTCTTCATGATGTCGGGGTCATCATTCACGCCGCGCAGGAGCACGCTTTGATTGCCGAGCGGGACGCCATGGTTGGCCAGGCGCTCAAGGGCTTCGCGCACCTCAATGGTCAGCTCGCGCGGGTGGTTGGTGTGGATGCTTAGCCAGAGCGGGTGGTACTTTTGCAGCATTTGGCACAGCTCGGGGGTGATGCGTTGGGGCAAAAAAATGGGCACCCGGCTGCCGATGCGGATGAACTCGATGTGCGGGATGGCTCGCAGGCGTTTGAGAATGCCCTCAAGCTTGGCGTCGCTGAACAGCAGCGGATCGCCGCCGGAGAGCAGGACGTCGCGCACCTCAGGGTGCTGCTCCAGGTAGCGGAAGGCCGCCTCGTGCTCCATGTGCAGGGTCTGCTCGCCCACACCGCTGACGACGCGGCTGCGGGTGCAATAGCGGCAGTAGCTGGCGCAGCGGTCGGTGACCAGGAACAGCACGCGATCAGGGTAGCGATGCACCAGGCCGGGCACGGGCATGTGCGAGTCCTCTCCGCAGGGGTCGGCCATTTCGGCGGGATCATCCAGGGTCTCTTCGATGCGCGGGATCACCTGCCGGCGGATGGGGCAGTCTGGATCCTCACGGTCCATGAGGTTGAAGTAATGCGGCGTGATCGACATGGCCAGCTTGTTGCCGGAGAGCAGCACTCCGGCACGTTCCTCGTCGGCAAGTACGAGGTGTTCCTCGAGGCCTGCGAGGGTGGTGACACGGTTCTTGAGCTGCCAGGCGGCGCTGTTCCAGTCGTCGGCGGCAATGTGCCGGTCTTTCCAATAGCCTGGAGCGTATGAACGAAACGCCTTGTCAGGCAGGGCAGAGGGAATGGTCATCACAGGAGGGGGCGGGAGGATATTCATAGGTACAGCCAGCTGTCAATCCGGGAGCTGGGCAATAAATTGCTCTATTGGGGGCTTCCCATGGCGGGAGGCTGTGCTAGCCTCGTGGTGCTCCAACCCTCCCTCCCCATGTTTATTGGACTGTTCAAAGACATCGCCAGACCGCATTGCGTGGATCTGGTGACGCTGCTCAAGCGATCCTCTGGCATGTCCGTGAACGAACTGGCCAGCGCACTGCGGATGAGTTACATGGGTGTGAAGCAGCATTGCGTCTATTTGGAGAAGAAGGGCTATGTGGATACGTGGCGAAGGCCCAAAGTGGGAGGCGGCAGACCCGAAAAAATGTACCGGTTGACCGCCAAACTGGACGGTTTTTTCCCCAGAATGACCCCCGACCTGGCGCTGGACATGCTGGAGGGAGCCGAACGGGCCTTCGGAGAAGGGGCGGCCGGCCGCCTGCTGCGGCACCATTTTCAGCTGCTCGCCGCGCGCTATTCGGAGAAGATCAAGGGCCGTACGATGTTGGAGCGTGCGCAATCGTTCTCCAAGGTGCGTACGGCGGAAGGCTGTCTTTCCTTGTGTGAGTTCGACCCGCACGATGGGCTGCGCATTGTGGAATATCACAGCCCGCTGGCGGCGCTGAGCACCGTGCATCCCTGCGCTGCAGAGCTTGAGGCGCAGATGGTGGGCCTGCTCCTGCAATGCACCTGTGATCGCATCGACGCCAGTGTCGAACGGGTGACCAAGATTGAGTTTCGGCTGAAAAGCCTCGTGCCGTGAGGGGAACGAAGGGGGAGGGGAAAGCGCAGAGGCTCAGGTCTTCTGTTCTACAGCCTTGTGTCTTCCCAGCACTCCCTGCTTGAATTTGGCGCATTCCTCCCCTTCTTGCGCAGTCTATGACATTTGGCACGCGCGACTCAAAACAAAGCATTGAAAAGGGCCTTACCTTCGCTCCGAAATTCGATGAGCACGGTCTGATCCCGGTGATGGCGATGGACGCGCATACCAATGAGCCGCTGATGCTGGCCTACATGAGCGAGGAGTCGTTGAAGCTCACCCTGGAATTGGGGGAAGCGGTGTACTGGAGCCGCAGCCGCAAGGAGCTATGGCACAAGGGCAAGACCAGCGGCCAGATCCAACGCGTGGTGGAAATACGGACGGACTGTGACCAGGACGCCATTGTATTGAAGGTGGAGCAGCTGGGCGGCGGGTGCTGTCACACCGGGGCCAACGATTGTTTCTACCGCAGCATCCCCTTCGGCAAGGCGCTTCCAGCAGGCGATGAGCCCGTGCCGCTGGTGCGCCGGTAGAGTGGGCGATCGCCCGGGGCTCATGGGACGAATAACTCCCATGAGTCTCATCATTCCCATTCTCCCGATCTCACCTCCGCCCACGACAAAAAAGGCGGGCATCACTGCCCGCCTTTTCTCAAAATGCTCTCTGTCTACGAAGGTCTCAGGCCTCAGGAGCCGGGGTGCCGCTGATGACGTCGTTGCCGCCCTGGCGGAACAGTTCACGCACGTTCATGGCTTCCTTGCCCTTGCGACCACGCAAGTAGTGCAGGCGGGCGCGGCGCACGCTGCCTTTTTTCATGACTTCGACCTTGGCCACGCGGGGGCTGTAGAGGGGGAACACGCGCTCCACGCCTTCGCCATAGGAGATGCGGCGCACGGTGAAGGCCTTGTGCAGGCCGCTGCCTTTGCGGGCGATCACGATACCGGCGAAAATCTGGATACGTTCCTTGTCACCTTCGATAACACGGGTGTGGACGCGGACGGTGTCGCCCGTATTGAACGGGGTCACGTCCGGCTTGATCTGTTCTTGGTCAATCTTGTCGATGATGGTGCTCATGGGGCTCTCTCCAGGTAAAACGGCTGCGCGCCAACCAGACGGCGGGCGAGGGGCGGCGAATGAACTCGCTGAACACGTTTTGGCAAGGGGTTTTTCATTTCATGGCAAACTGGCGGAGAGGTTTTTTTGTCGCAACCCTGTGCGACTTCCGCTGTTGAGCCACGTTCTCCTTGCAGCCCATACTCATGTCACTGCCTCTTCGCTCCAAACTCATCCTGGTCATGTCCGTCGTCGTTGCCGGCGCCACGGTGGGTACCAGCATCCTCACCCAAGGCTACGTGCGGCAGATGTACCAGCGGAAATTCGAGGACGATTTCAAAGCCGAGGTACGGTTTTTCTCGGAGCGCCAGTTGCAGCGCCTCTCCGATATTCGCAAGCGCTGCCAGCGGCTGGCGAAGAGCGATGAAATCATCAGCGGCATCGGGCAGCGTGAGCCGAAATCGATTTACAAAAAGGTTTTGGAGGATCTCCAGGAGTTCAATGATGTGAGGCCTGACGATCTGGTGAGCCGGGTGCTGGGCTTGTCGAGCCAGCGCCCGCCGCTGGAGCGGCCGGTCAAGGCAGGCAAGGCCGAGTCACCCAAAAATATTGACCGGCCCTTTGTGGGTGTCGTGGATGCCAAGGGTGAACTCATCGTCACCGATGACGTGCGGGCGCTCGGGCTGCCTCTGGTGCTGCGCAAAACCGCGTTGACGGGCAAACGCATGGAGCAGATGCGCGCTTCAATGAAGCGCCTCGCCTCGCAAGTCACCGATGAGCAGGAAGTGGCCTATATCTTGGCCGATGCACCCGACGGGAAGCAGCGGATGCGCGAGTTCATCGTCACGCCGGTGCTGGCCAAAAAAGATCGCAGCCTTCTGGGGGCGATCATTGTGGGAGTGGCGATGCCTGACTTGGGCGAGCGTGCGCTGCAATCCTTCAGCCAGCAGACCAGCAGCGATCCCCATGGCAAGGATGATACGGTGGACGAGAGCATCAGCAGCGGTTTCTGGCTGGACGGCAGGCTGCATACGCAGACCATCCGGGAAGAAGCCCGTGAAATCGTGGCAAAGACGGTTACCGAACACATAGCCAAGGGGGAGAAAGGTTCCGGCTTTGCCAAGGTCACCGTGAGCATCCCGGTTAAAGGCGAGATGGTGAAGCACGCCTTGCTCTATCGTGTGCTCAATCCCGATTCGCCCTTCAGCCCCGCCTGCCAGGTGGCGTTGTATTCGCTGAATAACGAGCTGGTCGCCGAGCGCGACCTGCAGGAAAAGCTCATCAGCATAGGCCTCCTCGCCCTGGCGCTGGCGCTGGCGCTCATTTTGCTCATCAGCAGGGGGTTGACCCGGCCGCTGCTCGACCTCGTGCGCGGCACGGAAGAGGTGCGCAAAGGCAATTTCGAGGTGCGGGTGCCAGTGCGCAGCAAGGATGAGGTGGGCCGGCTCACCGAGTCCTTCAACGAAATGGCCGAAGGGCTGAAACTCAACCGTAAGTACCAGCGGCTGCTGTCCCAGGTCGCCGACCCCCTGGTGGCCGAGCAGCTCATGAACATCGAGGCCACACTGGGGGGCGAGCTGCGCGAAGTAAGCGTGATTTTTTGCGACATCCGGGGCTTCACCAGCCTCACCGCCGGCATGCCGCCGGGAGAAGTCATCGCGCTTCTCAACGAGCACATGACCGCGCTCACCACACTGGTGCACCAGCATGGCGGGGTGGTGGACAAGTTCGTCGGCGACATGATCATGGCCCTTTTTGGCGCCCCTTCCGCATACGGCGATGACGCCATGCGTGCCGCGCAATGCGCCCTGCGCATGGTCCTGCGCCGCGATGAATTGAACGACCATGGCAAATGGAATTTCCACGTAGGCATCGGCATCGCCACAGGCAGCGTGATTGCGGGCTGCATGGGCAGCGAGGAGCGGCTGGACTACACCGTACTGGGAGAACGTGTGAACCTCGCCTCGAGACTGTGCAGCCAGGCGGCTCCTGGCGAGGTGCTCATCGATGATTTCACATTGTCGATGCTGGGCACCTGCGCCACCTCTGAACCCGTCCACGACCTGCTGCTAAAGGGCTTCAGCAAAACTGTCACCGCGCACCGGCTCACAAGCCTCGAGGTGCGTGCGGAGGAAGGCGAGCACAACTGGCGCGGCAGTTATTCGGCGCAAGCCAGCGTCGCTGTGTAACCAATGGCTATTTTGCCGGAAGATCGAGCAGCGAGGGCAGGCCTTGGATGCCCTTTGGCAAGTCCAGCTTCGTGCCGGGGGCAGGCTGTGGGTCCGCGCCCTTCAAATAGCGCAGCAGATCACCATCGGTGGTCATGATGAGTGTGGTGTCGGGCGTGAGGCTCTTCTTCAGCGTGTCCATGGACTTGGTGAAGGTATAGAGCTGTATCGAGTCCGGGGTCTGATTATAGGCCTTGGCGTAGATTTCAGTGGCCTTGGCATCCGCCCCCCCCTCGATTTCCTGGATCTTCTTGTAGGCCTCGGACTCGATTTCCTTGAGCTCGCGGTCCCGGTTGCCCAGGATCTTGGCCGCCTCGCCAGCGCCTTCAGAACGAAAGCGCTCGGCGATCTGCTCGCGTTCAGACTTCATTCGCGAATGGATGGTGCGGCTGACGCTTGGGTTGTAGTTGATGCGCTTGAAGCGCACGTCGAGCAGCTCGATGCCGAAGTTCTTCACCATCGGCCGGGAGGTTTCCAGGATCTCCTTTTCCAGCGTGGTACGCCCGAATTCGATGGCGGGCAGCGGGTCCGCTTCTGCATCGATCACGCTCAGGCTGGCATCGCGTGCGGCCTTGCGGCCCTTGGTAGTGCGCACCATCTCGATGAGGTCATGCTTGGCCACGGTGCTGCGCGTTTCGCTGCCCAGCAGGTCGTTGAGCCGTGAATGGGCGGAGCGTTCGTTGCCGAGCTTCTGCATGAACATCAGCGGGTCCACGATCTTCCAGCGGCCAAACGTGTCCACGACGATGTAAACCTTGTCCTTGGTGGGCATCTGGGTGGCCGGGCCGTCCCACTCCAGCACCTGGTTGGAAAAGCTGTTCACGGTTTGAACGAACGGCACTTTGAGGTGCAGACCGGGTTTGGTCACCGCTTGCCCCACGACCTGCTGGAACTGGGTGATGATGACCTGCTCGCGCATGTCCACTGTGTAACACGCGGCGTTGAACAGAATCAGCCCGATGATGATGGCCAGGATGGCGAGAATGGAGGTGACAGGTTTCATCGGGTGGCGCTGGGCTGGGGATTTTGCGACAGCTTCTTCTGCTGCATTTGCAGCATGGGGAGGAACTGCGGGGCCTTGTCGTCGAGAATGATTTTGTTGGGCAGCTCAGTGAGCAGTTCACCCATCGTTTCGAGGTAAATGCGCTTGCGGGTGACTTCGGGCGCCTTCTTGTACTCGGTGAGCAGCGCGATGAAGCGGCCGGCATCGCCATCCGCTTCGTTGACGCGCTTGGCGGCATAGCCTTGGGCGGCGCTGATCTTCTGCTCGGCCTCGCCCTTGGCACGGGGCACCAGCTTGTTGTACTCGCCGCGCGCCTGCTGGATGAGCTGCTCCTTCTCCTGCTGCGCGCGGTTCACTTCATCAAAACTGGTTTGCACTTCCTGCGGCGGATTGACGTTGAGAAGCTGCACCTGGTCGATGTGCAATCCCATGAGGAGCGAATCAACGATCACCTGCAGCCGCTTCAAAGCCTCGATTTCGGCTTCCTGCCGGCCCACGGTGAGCACTTCATCCACTGTTCGGTCGCCCACAACCTCACGCATCACGGCCTCCCCCATGTCGCGCAGGGTGGCCCTGGGATTGTCGAACTTGAACAGAAACTCCTTGGGATCGGAGATCGTGTATTGCACCACCCATTCCACCGTGGCCGCATTGAGGTCTCCGGTGACCATGGATTTCTCCTCTTCTGGCTCCATGGACGGCTGGTGCACATCCGTGGCGCCCGGTGTGGCATAACCGAACTCCATTTTCAACTGGCGGCGCGTGGCGATGATTTCGCGCGTGTCGATCCCGAATGGCAGCTTGAAGCGCAGCCCCGGCTCCGTGGTGGCATAGTAATCGCCGAAGCGCTGCACGATGGCCACGGAATCGGTGGGCACGGTGTAGAAGCTGGAAAACAGGCCCACGAAGAGGATCAAGACGATGAGCCCCGCGAGAAGTTTCTGGGGGCTGAGGTCCACGCGGATCTGCGGCGAGGGGCCCGGGAGCTTGGGAATGGGATTGGGCACGGTGATGTGTGGGTTGGCCGCAGCTTACGAGGGTGGGGGGTCCTTTTGCAAGGCAAGGTCTTGTTACGGAGAAAACAAAAAAGGCAGCCTCTTGCGAGGCTGCCTCGTGAGGTGAGGGATGCAGATGGCTCTATGCCAGCTTGGCCAGCGCCGCCTTGACGGCTTCAAAATTTGGCAGGTCTTTCGGCGTGGCGGTCTGCTCGGCGTATTGAATCACGCCGCTCTTGTCGATCACGAACGCTGCACGGGCGGAGGTGTCGCCAATGCCGGCGAGGCCGGGGAACAGAACATCATAGGCCTTGGTGGTGGCCTTGTTCAAATCGCTCACCAGCGTGATGCCGATCTTTTCCTTCTGCGCCCAGGCTTCCTGAGCGAACGGGCTGTCCACGCTGATGCCGATCACGTCGGCGCCCAGATCGCTGTAGCTGCCCAGGCCGGCGGTGATGTCGCACAGCTCCTGCGTGCATACGCCGGTGAAGGCGAGCGGGAAGAACAGCAGGACGGTGTTCTTGCTGCCGGCGTTTGCGCTCAAGGTCACGTCCTTGAGACCGTCGGCGGTCTTGGACTTGAGGGTGAAGTCAGGGGCTTGGGTTCCAACGGAGAGGGCCATGGTAGGGAATGGGTTTGGGATTAAGGTGAGAGAACTCCAAAGGAGGCGCAGCATCGCCCGCGATCAAGCTTCAAATTTGCCGCCCAGACTCGACTGTAGTCAAGGCAGCAACTCCTCAGTGATTTCGACGCTCAGCCCAGGCAACGGCTTCGCACGGTCCGCGTAGCGGTCAAACCGGTTGGAAAGGATCAGCAGCGTGGGCGCCCACAAGCCCACGAAAATGCCGAAGCGCTCCGCATGGGCCGCCGCCTCCGGCGTGTCGCGGTCCAGAAACCACCAGATGGCGATGGAAAGGATGACAGACAGGATTCCGGCCTGGAAACAGAGGGTGCTGAGCGTGCGGCAGACTTGTGAGTTCATGTGAATGATAAAACGACATCCAGGGAGCGGATCACAAGCCTCTTCCATAAGAAACCAAGCGGGGCGCATTCATCCGCAAGATCGGGCCGGAAGAACGGGCGTGACCATCGAGGCGGCAGTGTTCCCCTTCACTCCAGCAGAGTAGCTTCGCTTTATGACCTGCGGACCCGGCCTTCGCAAGAGGGCGAAGGGCGAAAAGAAAAACGCGGACGGCCTTTCGACCATCCGCGTTGCTCGGTTTTTGGGGGGGGTAACTTGCGCCGCGTTTAGTAGCGGTAGTGGTCGGTCTTGTACGGGCCTTCGACGGGCACGCCGATATAGTCGGCCTGTTCCTTGCTCAGCACGGTCAGCTTCACACCGATCTTGCCGAGGTGGAGGCGGGCGACTTCTTCGTCGAGCTTCTTGGGCAGCACGGTGACGCCGATAGGGCGGCTGTCCTTGGTCTGCCAGAGTTCGATCTGAGCCAGCGTCTGGTTGGTGAAGCTGTTGCTCATCACGAAGCTCGGGTGGCCGGTAGCGCAGCCGAGGTTCACCAGACGGCCTTCAGCCAGCATGTAGATGCAGTTGCCGGCAGGGAAGGTGTACTTGTCCACCTGGGGCTTGATGTTGAGCTTCTTGATGCCGGCAAGCTTCTCCAGCTTGTCCACCTGGATCTCGTTGTCGAAGTGGCCGATGTTGCAGACGATGGCCTGGTCCTTCATCTTGACCATGTGTTCCACGGTGATGATGTCCTTGTTGCCGGTGGTGGTGACATAGATGTCGCCCGTGCCGAGGGTGTCCTCGATCGGCATCACGCGGTAGCCTTCCATGGCGGCCTGGAGGGCGCACACAGGGTCGATTTCGGTGACGATGACCTGGGCGCCCATGCCACGCAGAGCTGCTGCGCAGCCCTTGCCCACGTCGCCGTAACCGCAGACGACGCCGACCTTGCCGGCAATCATGACGTCGGTGGCGCGCTTGATGCCGTCCAGCAACGATTCGCGGCAGCCGTACAGGTTGTCGAACTTCGATTTGGTGACGCTGTCGTTTACGTTGATGGCGGGGAACAGCAGCTTGCCGGCCTTGGCCATTTCATAGAGGCGATGCACGCCGGTGGTGGTCTCTTCGGAGACGCCCTTCAGGTCCTTGACGATCTCGTGGAAGATGCCGGGCTGATCCTTGGCGATCTGCTTGAGCAGGTCCTTGATGACCTTGACTTCGTGGTTGTCAGAAGGAGTCTCGATCCACTTGTCGCCGTTCTCCATTTCATAGCCCTTGTGGATGAGTAGGGTCACGTCGCCACCGTCATCGACGATGAGCTGCGGGCCCTTGTTGCCGGGGAAGATGATGGCCTTCCATGTGCACCACCAATACTCTTCCAGCGTCTCGCCCTTCCAGGCAAACACGGGGGTGCCGGAGGCGGCGATGGCCGAAGCGGCGTGGTCCTGGGTGGAGAAGATGTTGCAGGAAGCCCAGCGCACATCGGCGCCCAGTTCCTTGAGCGTTTCAATGAGCACACCCGTCTGGATGGTCATGTGCAGGGAGCCCGTGATACGAACACCAGCCAGGGGCCTCTTCGGGCCGTACTTTTGGCGGGTGGCCATCAAGCCGGGCATTTCGTGTTCGGCCACGTCGAGTTCTTTGCGGCCGAAATCGGCGAGGGAGAAGTCCTTAACTTTGTAATCTGTGCTCATAAAGATGTTAGATTTGAAGATCCAAGATTCAAGACCTGAGAAGATCTTTAGCCTGAGTGATGGTGTTATTTTGAGGACGTATCCTCAGTGATGAGAGATAGGATCAAGCCTTGAAGCATGGAGCCGATCTCTCGCAGTTCTTTGATGTGTGGATTTACGTTTTCGGGATCGAATATGCCGGCTTTGACTCCGATGTAGAACTGAGTGCGAAGCTCACCGGCGGATCCTTTGGCAATGCGGAGAAAGCGGGCGAATTCACGGTCGCTGTCACGCTCAGCTCCTTCCGCAATGTTGGAAGGAACCGAGATGGCAGCGCGGGCCATTTGATCTCTGAGTGCATAAAGTTTGATGGGCTCGACACATTTCAGAACATCCACGGCCACCCGCGCGGCACGTTTCCAGACTTCAAGATTCTCGAACTGATGATTGGGCATCTTGGATCTTGAATCTTAAAGTCTTGGATCTCCGGCGTTATTTGGTTGCCTTTTGGAGAGCGGCGACCTTGTCGACGGCTTCCCAGGTGAGGTCCTTGTCGTTCTTGCCGAAGTGGCCGTAGTTGGTGGTCTTGCTGTAGATCGGGCGGAGCAGGTTGAGCTGCTTGACGATGTTGGCGGGCTTGAAGGAGAAGACCTTGTTCACGGCGGCGATGATGGAGTCTTCGGACTTGGTATTGGTGCCGAAGGTGTCGACGTGCACGCTCACGGGATCAGGATGACCGATGGCGTAGGCGAACTGCACTTCACAGCGTTCGGCGAGGCCGGCGGCTACGACGTTCTTGGCCACCCAGCGGCCCATGTAGGCGGCGCTGCGGTCGACCTTGGAAGGGTCCTTGCCGGAGAAGGCACCACCACCGTGACGGCCCATGCCGCCGTAAGTGTCCACAATGATCTTGCGGCCGGTGAGGCCGGTGTCGCCCTGCGGGCCGCCGACAACGAATTTCCCGGTCGGGTTGATGAGGAACTCGGTGTCCTTGGTGAGCATGTTCTTCGGCAGCACCTTCTTGATGATCTGCTCGATGCAGAATTTTTCGATTTCGGCGTGCTCGACGCTGGCGGCATGCTGGGTGGAGATCACCACGTTGACGATGCGGGTCGGCTTGCCGTCCACATACTCCACGGAGACCTGGCTCTTGGCGTCGGGGCGCAGCCACTTGGCGGCCTTGCCTGCCTTGCGGATCTTGGTCAGCTCGCGGCCCAGGCGGTGAGCGTACATGATCGGCGCGGGCATCAGCTCGGGCGTTTCGTTGCAGGCGTAGCCAAACATCAGGCCCTGGTCGCCTGCGCCTTGTTCGGCGGTTTTCTTGCCCTTGGCCTTCTTGGCGTCCACGCCCTGGGCGATGTCGGGGGACTGGGCGGTGATGATGTTCATCACGAAGATCTGGTCGGCGTGGAAGACGTCGTCGCTGTTGACATAGCCGATCTCACGGACGGCATCGCGGACGATCTGCACGTAGTCGAGCTTCGCCTTGGTGGTGATCTCGCCGCCAACAATGGCAATGTTGCTCTTCACATACGTTTCGCAGGCTACGCGGCTGTTCTTGTCCTGCGCGAGGCAGGCGTCGAGCACGGCGTCGGAAATGGTGTCAGCAACTTTGTCGGGATGGCCTTCGCCGACGGACTCAGAGGAGAAGATGTAGCTCTTGGACATGTTGGTTCTGTTTATATTGATAAATGGTGATGCGTTGATACGTACTGTTCCGGGCACGCCGCGTCAACAGCGAAAAAGACGCAGGACATGTTGCGGACCGCGGCATCTGCTTCAGCTAAACAGCCGGTTTAATTATCATATTGAAGAATGATGATGCGTTGATATGATGGAGGCCATCGTGGCCTCGATTCTCAAAGCACTCTCTCTCATCGCGGATTCCACCCGCGTGCGCATCCTGTTGCTGTTGCGTGAGGAGGAGTTGTCCGTGGCCGAACTGCAGGACATTCTCACGCTGCCACAGTCGAATATCTCCGCGCAGCTTGCGAAGCTCAAGTCTGCGGGGCTGGTGAAGGACCGCCGGTCAGGCAAGAACCGGCTGTATTGCCTGCCCGTGCCTGCTGCGCGTGAGCAGGAAAGCCATGACCGGTTCCTGGGCATCGTGGAGGCAGCAGGCATGGAGATTCGCGAAACCAAGCGCGATGCCACCGCCCTGCGGGTCGTGCGCAAGAAGCGCGCGAATGTGGCCCAGTCCTATTTTGATGCGCTGGCGGGCAAGTTTGGCCGGCACTACATCCCCGGGCGTTCGTGGAAGGGGCTCGCGGAAACCCTCCTGAAGCTGATGCCGCCCATGGTGATCGCCGATCTCGGAGCGGGGGAAGGCACTCTGTCGCAACTGCTGGCGCAGCGGGCGAAGAAAGTCATCGCCGTGGACAGCTCGGAAAAGATGGTGGCCTATGGAGCGGATCTCGCGAAGCAGCATGCCTTCGACAATTTGGAATTCCGCCACGGCGACATCGAAGATCCTCCGATTGCAGGGGGCAGCGTGGATCTTGTCCTGTTCAGCCAGGCGTTGCACCACGCGCAGCAGCCGGCAAAGGCACTTGCCTCCGCCTGCCGCATCCTCAAGCCTGGCGGACGTCTGGTGGTGCTTGATCTGCTCAAGCACACCTTCGACAAGGCACGGGCGTTGTATGCCGATGTCTGGCTGGGCTTTTCCGAAGTCGAACTGCTGGACATGATGGAAGCTGCGGGCTTCAAGCACGTGGAGACCAAGATTGTCCATCGCGAGCAGAAGAGCCCGCATTTTCAAACGGTGCTGGCGATTGGTGAGAAGGCGCTATGACGTGCAGCACGGGCAGGGCTGCACCCAATGGCCCGGGGCGACCTCTTTGAGAGTCAGATCCATACCCACGCTTTCTTTCCATCGAGGGTGGTTCATCCGATGGCCAAAGGCGCAGCCTTCCGGCGGATTGATGGGCGAGGGCACATCGCCTTGCAGCAACTGGCGCGGCCGGCGCAGCGCCGGATCTGGAACTGGGATGGCGTCGAGCAGAGCCTTGGAATAGGCGTGGCGGGGATTGTGGTAGAGTTCCCCTGCGGGGGCCAGCTCCATGATCTTGCCCAGGTACATGACGGCCACCCGGTCGCTCATGTGCTTCACGACGTTGAGGCCGTGGGCGATGAAAAGGTAGCTCAGGCCCATTTCCTTTTGCAATTCGAGCAGAAGATTGAGCACCTGGCTCTGCACGCTCACGTCCAGGGCGCTGACGGGTTCATCGCACACAATGAGCTTGGGCTTCAGGGCGATGGCACGGGCGATGCCGATGCGCTGGCGCTGGCCACCGGAGAACTCAAAGGGAAAGCGGTCGGCGGCGCTGGAGGAAAGGCCGACTTTGTCGAGGAGTTCGGCGATCCAAGTCTGGCGTTCGGCCTTCGACCCGATTTTTTGCACGATGAAAGGCTCCTCCAGAATGTCGCGCACGGTATGGCGCGGGTTGAGGGACTCGGCGGGGTCCTGAAAGATCATCTGAACATGGCGGCGCATCGGGCGCAGCGCGTGGTGGCCGGCATGGGTGATGTCCTGGCCGTCAAAGCTGATGCTGCCTTCGGTGGGTTTAAGCAGGCGTACGATGGCCTTGCCCAACGTGGTTTTGCCACATCCCGATTCGCCCACGAGACCGACGGTTTCGCCCTTGGCGACGTCGAGAGAAATGCCGTCAACGGCTTTGCAGGAGGCCACGGAGCGCATGAGCACGCCGCCGCGGACGGGGAAGTACATCTTGAGGTTCTGGATGGAGAGGAGGCTCATGCAGTGCAGGCGGGACAGTTTTCCACCCAATGACCTGGGGCGGCTTCGATGAAAGTGGGGCGGATACGCAGTTGCTCCGGACTGTGCGGGAGGCCCGACCGTTCGGCGAAACGGCAGCCGGGCAGAAGATTTTCGATCGACGGCACGTTGCCAGGAATGGCCGGGAGGCGGGTCTTGGGCAGGTGGTCGAGGCGCGGGATGGAGGCCAGCAGCCCGCGGGTATAGGCGTGACGTGGGCGGGCAAACAGGTCGTACACGGAGGCGCGTTCGACCACGCGACCGGCGTACATCACGATCACTTCGTCGCAGGTTTCGGCAATGACGCCGAGATCGTGGGTGATGAGGATCACACTCATGCCCATTTCCTTTTGCAGGTCGGAGATGAGCGCGAGAATCTGGGCCTGCACGGTCACATCCAGAGCGGTGGTGGGTTCGTCGGCGATGAGCAGCCGGGGCTTGTTGATGAGTGCCATGGCGATCATCACGCGCTGGCGCATCCCACCGCTGAGCTGGTGGGGGTATTCGTGGATGCGGGTCTCCGGGGCGGGGATGCGCACGCGCTGGAGCATCTCAATGGAACGCGAAAGCACGGCCTGCCTGCTGCATTTCTCATGCAGAAGGATGGCTTCGCCAAGCTGGCGGCCCACCGTTTGCACTGGATTGAGCGCGGTCATCGGCTCCTGGAAGATCATGCTGATGGCGCTGCCGCGCAGGGCCTGCATCTCTGCCAAAGGCAGGGTGACAAGGTCCTTGCCCTCGAAGCGGATGCTGCCACCGAGGATCTGCCCGTGAGGCTGGGGCAGCAGGCGGGTGATGGAAAAGGCCGTGACGCTTTTGCCGCAGCCGGACTCGCCGACGATGCCCAGTGTCTTGCCGCGTGGAACGGAGAAGCTGACGCCGTCAACGGCGGTCATGCGCCCGGCATCGGTGTCGAAGGCGGTGACGAGATCGCGCACCTCGAGAATGGAATCAGGGGTGCTCATCATCATGGCTGGCGATACTGGTCATACACTCGCGAGACTTCGCCGAAGGAGGTGCCGTTCTTCATGGCTTTCAGGGTTTCGGCCTTCACATCCTCGTCGATCCACTGGACATAGGAGTCCAGGGCGGTGCGTGTGATCTTGAGGTTGCCTGTCCTGGGCCAGCGCACCCATCGCCAGATGAAATTGGTGTAGTACGGCGTCTCCCAGGTGGGGATGATGCAGGCGCGGTCCTGCACGAGCTGCTCGATCTGCCAGCAGAGCTTCTGCTCCACCTCCTCATCCGGGGCCACGCGCTGCTTGTCGATGAGGGCGTCGATGACCGGATCGGCGGTCATGGTGAAATTGTTGGTGTGGGTCTTCGGTTTCCTGCTGCCGTCCTTCTGAATGTCCCATGCCATCTCGGAGTGATAGAACTCGTGGAAATGCGGGTAGGGCGGGGTGGCACCGAAGCCGGCGAGGATGATCTCGTGGGTCTTCTGATCGCCTTTCTTGAAGAGCTGGGTGAAGTCGAGCACCTCGATGCGGAGGTCGAGCCCGGCCTTGATGGCATCCTCCTTGAGGATCAGCGCCACCTGGGAGTACAGCGGCGTGCCGCCGACGCTCAGGGTGAAGGACAGCGGCCTGCCTTCGGCATTGACGAGCACGCCCTGGCCGTTGCGCTGGGTGAAGCCGGCCTTGGCGAAGTGCTCCTGGGCCTTGGCGAGATCAAACGGCACGGCGCGCAGCTTGGGATTGGTGAAGCGGCCAAAGCCGGCGAAGCCGCTCTGCATGCGCGCGGCATCGCCCCGCAGCGCCACCTGGATCACCTTGTCAAAGTTCAGTGCGTAGCTGATGCCGAGGCGCACCTCGAGCTTATCAAGCAGAGGCTTGCTTTCATTGACGTAAAGGCAGCGCGGAACCCGTGGAAAGTCGTTGTAGAACGTATAGCGCTCGATGTAGCCGTTGAGCAGTTCCGGGATTTCCGACTTGTCGTTCCAATACACGGGCGGCAGGGCGATCGCCCGGGTGGTGAAGTAGTCGATCTTGCCCTGGCGGAAAAGCTCGAAGGCGGTGTCCATGGAGGGGATGGTGCGGTACTCCAGGCGGTCGGGGTTGAAGCGGTAGCGGTAGTACTTCTTGTCCTTCGCCCACCAGTTCTTCACACGGGTCAGGGTGATGGAGCGGCCGAGTTTCACGTCTTCCTTCTTGATGTCATAGGCACCGGAGGTGGGCATCTTGCGCCACTGGTAGCGGGCGGGGAAGTCATCGGTGAATTCGCGGAAAAAGTGCCGCGGCATGGGCGCCATGTTTGCCTTGAAAACCGGATCGGGGGCCAGGTCTTTGATGGTGATGGACAGCGTGTGCTCATCGTACTTGGCGATGGCCGCGTAGTCCTTGGCGATTTGATCGATCAGGAAAGGGTCCTTCGCGTTCGGCGAGAGGGCGATGTAGAAGAACATGAAGAAGTCCTCCACGGCGACCTTCACGCCATCGGAGTACCTGGCATCCGGATCAAGCTTGAAATACACTGTCTTACGGTCCTTGCCCACGGCCCAGGACCGGGCGAGGCAGGGAATCCACTTGTCGAGGTCTCCGTGCTTGTTGACCAGGGACATCTCGATGTTGTCCGAATGATACTCGCGGAAGGTGTTGGAGCCATCCGGGCCGATGAAGCGGAGCGTGGGTGGAAAGTCGGGGATTTCGATATGGAAGGTGCCGCCTTTCTTCGCCGCCGGATCGCCCATGTCAGGATAGTCGTCGCCGGTTTCCCAGCGGAGGTCAGCCGGGATGTCGGCAGGGGTTTTGAATTGGTAGAGCGCAGGATTGGCTTTCCAGGCGGCCTCGACTTCGGCAGTGTTGTCGTAGGGAGGGAAGCGGTCGTCGCCCCGCGTCCGCGGAGCGGACAGATTCAAGACGGTAAGACACAAGATACAAGACATGAGGGATCGCCCGAGGCAGTGTTGGCCTGGCATGTCTTCTGTCTTTTGTCTGGCAGTCTTCTGTCTCATCCGTTCAGGTCTTGAATCTTGCATCTTGCCGTCTTGGATCTGCTTCACTGATACGTGGTGAACTTCTTCGGATCGAACGCTTCGCGCACCGCTTCGCCCACGAAGGTGATGAGCACCAAGACGGAGGCCATGGCGGTGAAGGCGGAGCTGACCATCCAGGTGTAAGTGAAGTTCTCCACGCCTTCATGCAGGAGGCGGCCCCAGCTGGGTTCATCCGGCGGGAGCCCGAAGCCGAGGAAGTCGAGGGCGGCCAGCGAGGTGATCACGCCTGCCACTTCGAACGGGGCGAGGGTGATGAGGATGGCGATGACATTTGGCAGCACGTGATGAATGATGATGCGCGGGGTGGGGGTGCCCAGGAGCCTGGCGGCGGCGACGTAATCGCGTGCGGCTTCCTTGTACATGGCGGTGCGCAGGAAGCTGGTGCTGCTCATCCAGCCAAACAGGGCCAGGATGCCCACCAGCATGACCAGCGAGGGGCTGACCAACGAGCTGATGATCATGACGACGAGAAGGAACGGCAGCACGGACCAGATCTCAATCAGGCGGTAGCCCAGCAGGTCAACAATGCCGCCAAAGTATCCCAGGGTGCCGCCGATCAGCACCCCGACAGTGAACACGACGGTGATATACAGCACTGCGGCGATGAGCGCCTGCTGCCAGCCGCCGAAGAGCATGGCCAGTACATCGTTGCCATTGGTGTTGGTGCCGAGGAAATGCTGGTGCCGCCACGAGGGTGCCGAGGGTGGATAGACATAGCGCTTCAACCATGGGGCGGCCAGGGCTTCCATCGCAGCGGCCTTTCCTTCGCTGAAGTCCGTGTACTCTTTGCGCACGCCATTTTCAAAGCGGCCCTTTTCCACCTGGACGCCGGCTTCGTTCCAGCCGCGCATGGTGCCATGACGCAGGCCGTTGCGGAACTGCCACTCCTGGCGCTTCTGCTCGGGCTTGCCGAGGAAGCCCGAGTATGCCGTGCCGCTAAAGGGCTGGGCGCTGTCCGGCGCATACACTTTGCCATCGGCGCGGGCTTCCAGGGTTTCGATCACGGCGGGTGAATCCAATGTGGCGGCATACGGTACGGGCGGCATGATCACCCAGTCGCCGTTGCGGGCGGTGCGGCACTTTTCTTGCAGGCCGCGGTAGTCAGTCTCGCCGTCGGTGCCCTGGCCGAAAGTTTTGCCAGAAATTACTTCATGAATGAAGGGGAAATACCAGTGGCCCTGGTAGCTCACGATGAGCGCCCGCTTACCCACCAGCGTGTTGTCCAGCACCGCCACCAGGGCAAGCACCAACAGGATGAGGAAAGACACGTAGCCCCGCCGGATCGCACGGAAGCGGCTCAGTTTTTTGCTCGTGAGCGGCGACAGGTTCCACTCCCGGCCAAGCGCTGCCACGATCCACACACCGGCGGCGAGCAGCAGCACGGTGAGGACATAGCCGGGCAGGGCGCCGGCGAGGAATGGAATCTTGAACACAGGCACGTGCAGGTGCAGCCACTGCAGCGCGGCGGCGAGCAGCGCGAAACCGATGAGCGTGATGCCTGTGGTACGGGGAGACATGGTCAATGGAAGCGAACGCGGGGATCGGTCAGGGCGACCATGAAATCGGACAAGATGTTGCCCAGCATGAGCAGCACCACATCCAAAGTGAGGATGCCCATGACCAGGGGGTAGTCGCGGTCGTCAATGCTTTGGATGGTGAGCAGGCCGAAGCCGTCAATGTTGAAGATGCGTTCGATGAGGATGGAGCCGCTGACAAAGACGGTGGTGATGCTGCCCAGGGTGGTGGCGATGGGAATCAGGGAATTGCGCAGCGCGTGGCCCAGCACGGCGTGGCGGTAGCTGGAGCCCTTGGCAATGGCGGTGCGCACATAGTCCGCAGCCAGATTGTCCATCAGGTTGTTCTTCATCAGCATCGTCATGAAAGCAAAGCTGCCGATCATGTAGCACACCAGCGGCAACATGGCATGATGGGCCAGATCCCACACCTTGCCCGGCAGGCTGAGCGCCTCGAAGTTATCGCCGGTGAAACCCTCCGTGGGGAACCATCCAAGGCGGGCCGCCAGATACACCACAATGAGGCTGCCCAGCAGGAAGCCGGGAATCGCATAGCCAATGAAGATCACCAGCGAACTGAGGTTGTCGATCAGCGTGCGATGCTTGATCGCCTTCAAGATCCCCAGCGGAATGCAGACAAGGTACGTCAATGCGAAGGTGAGCAGGCCATAGAAGAGGGAGACCGGCATCTTCGACAGCATCATCTCCCGCACCGGCAGATTGTAGCTGGTGGAGACGCCAAAGTTGCCCTCCAGCAAGCCGTTGAACTCGGGACGGAACACCGCCACGCGTTGCTTTTCCGGTTCGGCGCGGGTCTTCCAGCCTTGCAAGGCTGCGGGATCGGCGGCACTCAGAATGCCGTTGCGGGTGATCTTGGCAGCGGTGATCTGATAGGCGTTGTTGGGCTTCCACCGGGCCTTGGGCAGCAGGACTTTCAAGGTCACCGGCATTTCGTTCCTGCCCTCGGCGAACTTCACGAACTGCTTGGAGGCCTCGCGCGGCCAGGCTCCCAGCCAGACGCCGTAGGCAGGCAGGAACGACCGGTCGAAGCCGTAGTAAGCGGACAGCTCCTCGAGCTGCTCCTCGCTCAGTGAGCCGCCGGCGTTCTTGCTGCCGTGGCCGCTTTCCTTGGCCAGGGCGGTCTGCATCGCCCGCTCCATGGGGCCGCCGGGGGTGATACGGGTGATAAAGAACACAATCATCGTCGCCCCGATCAAAGTCGGCAGGATGAGTAGAAAGCGTCTGATGAAGTAATCGCGCATGCGTGGGGAGAGCGGGGACTGAACGATAGAACGTCTCCCGGCTCAAGGACTTCCGTGATCTTCTGAAAGGCGGTGGCGAAAGGCGCAAAAAATCTTTGACATGCGACTATATTTCGATAGTTGTCGAAATAACGAATCAAACTGTGGACTCTCTTTTCAAAGCCTTCAATGATCCCACCCGCAGGCGCATCCTGGAGATGCTGCGCGCCCGGTCGATGACTGCGGGCGAGATCGCCGAAGCCTGCGCAGCGGGGAAGCCGACGATTTCGCACCATCTGGATCTGCTCATGCGGGCCGAACTCATCGATCAAGAGCGGGAGGGACAGTTTCGCCGCTACCATCTCAACACCAGCGTGATGGAAGACCTCATGATCTGGCTGGGCAAGCTGATGGCGGGGCGGAGTGAGGCTTCCGAGAGCAACAAAGTTTCGTCATCAGAGCCCGAAAAATCCAAACCTCGAACCCCATGAATTCCCGAATCCGCCAGTTTCTCCGAGACGAATGGCTGCAGTTGCTCCTCCTCGTCGTGCCTATGCTCGCCGCGCTCCTTGCCACCCCCTTTGCGACCGAGCCGGTGCCGATGCAATGGAGCCTGCGTGGGCAGGTGAACTGGTATACGCCCAAGGAGTGGGGCTTGCTGGTGCTCCCAGTTACGATGTTATTGACGATCGGTCTGGTGTTCTTCCTCGAGGGGAGGGATCGAAACCGGCGCAATCTGGAAGATGGCAGGCTGACTTCCCACCGCAAGGCGACCCGCGCCATCCGCCTGGCAATCTCCGTTCTGCTTGCGGGGGTGGGCTTCATTCAGATTGCCAGTGCTTTGGGGCGGCATCTGGATGTGGCGCGGTTGGTGCCCGTGGGTGTCGGGCTGCTGCTCGCATTTATTGGCAACCTGTTCGGCAAGCTCAAACCCAACCGCTATGCGGGCATTCGTGTACCGTGGACGCTGCGGTCGGAGACCGTGTGGCGGAAGACGCACCGTGTGACGGGCTGGATTTACACCGTCTCCGGTCTCATTGTGGCAGTGGTGAGCCTTCTGTCGCCCACCCTATACTCGTGGGGGACCAGCATCGACTTGCTGGCGGTAATTGTCGTGTTTGTCGTGGTTCCGCTGCTTGTGGCTTGGCAGGCGGAGCGGGCTGAGCGGGCTGAGCGGCTGGAGGGTGTGGCGCAAGGAAAGGGGTCGATTCTCTTGGGTGGGTGGATGATCTGGATTGAGGCTGCCGTGCTGGTTGCCCTCCTGGCGATGTATCTCCACCACGTGGCTGCAGATCCCAAACACGCCCCGGAACGAAAGGCCGCGCAGGCAGCGGCTGAACAGTGGCTGGTTCACTTGGATGAATCACGCTACGAGGACGCTTGGAAGGCCACGGGCAGCTTCTTTCGGAAAGTCGTGTCGCAACCGAAGGAAGTGAAGTCCCTGAACCAGTATCGCAAGCCCCTGGGCGCGAAGCTGTCGAGAACGCTGCGCGAGGCCTCCTATAAGGACTCCCTGCCGCATGCCCCTCCCGGCAAGTATGTGGTGGTGCGCTTCGACACAGTCTTTGAACATCAGGCGGATGCCATTGAGACCGTGGTGGAGGAGCTTGAGAAAGACGGACAATGGCAAGTGTCCGGCTACTTCATTAAATGATCTTTGCCTTGATGAAGGCGCTTGTCATCGTGACGCATGACTTCCATCCCCGTGGTATGCGCCATCTTGAGGCGTGATGACCTGATCCTGCTGGCCCAGCGGCCTGCCGGCAAGCACCTGGCGCTGAAATGGGAGTTCCCGGGAGGCAAGGTGGAAGCGGGTGAGGAGCCTGAGGCCGCCATGGTCCGTGAGTTGCGGGAAGAGCTGGGTTGCGAGGTGGAGATCGTCGCCGGTCTGCCTCGCTCATTCCATGCTTATGAGCGCGGCAGGGTGGAAATGATTCCTTTTGTGTGCCTGCTCGCTCAAGGCAGTGCCGAACCGCACCCGCATGAACACGCGGAACTGGCCTGGGTGACGATGGCCGACATTCCCAGCTATGACCTGGCTCCCGCGGACTGGCCGGTCGTGGCGGCGCTGGAGACGTGGCTCAAGGCCTGACTACACCTTCTCGCGCTCCACTTTGCCCAGCAGGCCGGATGGCTTGAACAGCAGGATCAGTATCAGAATCACAAAGGCGACGCCATCGCGGTAGCCGGAAGGGATGCCGATTTGCTGGCTGTAGCCGGCAACGAGAGTTTCGGTCACGCCGATGATGAGCCCGCCAAGCGCGGCACCAGGGATGTTGCCAATGCCGCCGAGCACGGCGGCGACGAATGCTTTCAGGCCAGGCAGCACGCCCATGAAGGGCTCGATGCTGGGATACAGGGAGGCATAGAGAATGCCGCCAGCCGCCGCCAGGGCGGAGCCGAGGCCGAAGGTGAAGGAGATGATCACGCTGTTGTTGACCCCCATCAAGGCCGAGGCGGTGGGGTTCAGGGAGAGCGCGCGCATGGCCAGACCCATTTTGGTTTTCATGACCACGAAGCGCAGGCCCAGCATGAGCACCACGGCAGTCACCAGGACGATGACCTGGGTGACTGTCACGGTGAGTTCGCCAATGCCACCGATGTTGTGCGTGGGAATCAGCGCCGGGAAAGGCTGCTGGGTGGCCCCAAACACCAGTTGTCCGGCGTATTCGAGGAACAAGGACACGCCGATGGCAGTGATCAGCACATTAAGGCGGGGTTTGTCGCGGAGTGGCCTATAGGCCAGGAATTCGATCAGGATGCCGAGAGCTCCACAGATGAGCATCGACAGCAGCAGCACCAACGAAATGGCGAGAGGCCAGGGCAGCGCCGCGAGCACGGGAGCAAGGAGCCGGTTCAAATAGAGGCCGGTGAAGGCCCCGAGCATGAACACGTCGCCATGGGCGAAGTTGATGAACCTCAGCACCCCGTACACCATGGTGTAACCCAGGGCGATCAGGGCATAGATCGAGCCCAGGAAAAGGCCGTTGAGCAGCTGTTGGAGGAATTGCGACACGGGGAGGAGGATGAGCGACGGACGGCTTCGAATCAGGGTGCCAGTGTCTCGACGTAGCTGAATTTGCCATCCTTGATGGTCAAGACCACGGCGGACTTGTTGGCATTGCGCTTTTCATCCAGGGTGATTTTGCCGGTGATGCCCTCAAAATCCTTGGTCTTGCCGATGGCATCGCGCAGGGCTTTGCCTTCTGTCGTGCCTGCACTCTTGATGGCTGCGGCGAGGATCATCGCGCTGTCGTATCCGAGCGCGGCCATGGCATCCGGGATGGTGCCGTTTTTGGCCTTGTACTTCTTCACGAACTCCTGAATGCGGGGCGACGTGTCTTCATTGGAGAAGTGGTTGCTGAAGAAGCTGCCTTCAATCGCCTTGCCGGCTACCTTCACAAGTGAAGGCGAGTCCCATCCGTCTCCACCCAGCAAGGGGGCGGTGATGCCAAGTTCGCGGGCCTGCGCGGCGATGAGGCCGGTCTCATTGTAGTAGCCGCTGGAGAATATCGCGTCGGGTGCGCTGGGTTTGATGGCCGTGAGCTGGGCTTTGAAATCCTTGTCACCCTTGCCGTAGCTCTGCTCGCTGACGATGGTGCCGCCGTGTTTGGCAAAGTACTCCTTGAAGAACCGGGACAGGCCCACGCTGTAGTCCTGTTTGGTGTCCGTCAGGATCGCCACCTTCTTCCAGCCCTTCGACATGGCAAATTTGCCCATCACCGTGCCCTGGAATGGATCAATGAAGCATATGCGAAACACAAAATCGCCGCTCTCGGTGACTTTGGGATTGGTGGAGGCCGGGGAGATCATCGGCACGCCCGCCTTCTGGCAAATAGGGCCCATCTCAAGCGAAGCGGTGGAAGCAACTTCACCCAGCAGGGCGACGATTTTACTGCGTGAGATCAGCTTCTTCGCGACGGTGCCGGCTTCTCCCTGCTTCGATTGATCGTCTTCCGTGACGAGCTTGACTTTCTTGCCCAGCAGTCCGCCAGCGGCGTTGATTTCATCAATCGCCATCTGCGTGCCCGCGTGGGAGGATGTGCCGAAGGTCGCGGTGCCGCCTGTCATGGCAGCGACTTCGCCAACGACAATTTCTTCCGCAGCCGCACCGCCGCCTTGTTTGCAACCGGTCAGACCGAGAATAAACGCTCCTGAAAGAGCGGTGACAACAGCGAGAGAATTGCGGGACAGCATGAAGGGGAGCCTATGCAGTCCGCGTGCCAGGGGCAAGAGGGAATTCGCCAGTCATGCCTTTCATCCAACCCGGCCTAGCCAATCTCTGAAAGGGCGTTGTCCGCATCGCCGAAGTGATCCGTTTTCGCGCCCATGCGATCCATCAGCGCGATGTGCAGGCGGCAAAGCTTGCGGTTTTCGTCCTTGCTATAATCGAGGAAGCGCCCGCCTTTGATTGTGCCTCCACCGCTGCCCGCGAGCACCACGGGGAGCTGCCTGGAGTCATGCGCATTGCCATCCATGAGGCTGCTGGTGAGCATGATCATGCTGTTTTGCAGCAGGGTGCGCTCGCCTTCGTTGGTGGCCTGCATCTTGGCCAGCATTTCGGCCCAAAGCTTGACCTGGTATTCGTTCACGCGCTGATACATCGCCAGGCGATGCTCGTCGTTGGCGTGATGGGACAGTTCGTGGATGCCGCCGCTGATGCCGTCCAGGCCTGCGAAGCGCATGCCGGAGAGGTCGTTGTTCATCATGAAGGTGGCGACGCGGGTGCGGTCCATCTGGAAGGCGAGCACCATGATGTCAAACATGAGGCGCAAGTGGTCCTCCGCCACGGCAGGGATACCCGGGCCGGGGCGCTTGAGAGTGGGTGTCTTCACCGAAGGCTGCCAGCCCAGACCTGCGGTGTCGGCCTTGCTGATTTTTTCGGCAAGCTCGACGCGCTGCTCAATTTCGCGCACGGAGGAAAGGTACTCGTCAAGCTTCTGGGTGTCGCGATGGCTGAGTTTCGGGCGGAGGCCTTTGGCGTCGTCCATCACCAAGTCGAGGATGCTCTTGTCGCGCTTGCGCTTGCTGCCGTCGTCAAACAACTGGTCGAAAGCCTGCTGGGGAAAGATTTCCTTGGGTGCGGGCGTGGTGGGAGTGCTCCAGGAAATGTAAGCCGAGTAGATGGAGGTGAAGCCGGAATCGGTGCTGTAGCTGGGGCGTTCCGTGCCCAGGACAATACTGGCCAAGGGGGTATGCTGGCCCGTGTGAGCGGCGACGATCTGATCCATCGTGGTGCCCACTTCCACATCAGTCGTGGTCTTCTTCACCTTCAGGCCCGAGAGGATGTTCATCTTCGGATAGTGCCCGCCCTCACCTTGCACCGTGGTGGGGTTCCACAGCCCTTTGAACACCAGGACCTGGTTCTTCAGCGCTTCGAGTGGCTTGAGAGTTTGCATGAACTCCATGCCGCCTGGGCCCATGGAGGCACCCCAGTGGTGCGGGTTCACCCCGTTGCCGGTGAAGCAGACAGCCAGCCGCCGGGGGGCGGTGTTGTTCTTCAGAGACTCGGCTCCAAAGGAAGCGATGGATTCAAACCACGGCAGGCCAAGTGCGACGCCAGTACCACGGAGAAATTTGCGACGATTCATGTTTTTAAGGAGGTAAAAGGGATACGAATGCGGAGGGGCAAGTCTTTATGGATTGCTGGCGACCGAGGGATCGGTTCTGCGATACAAGAACTGGTGGCTGTTGACGACGGTAAGAACGGCGCTGGAGAGCTTGTTGCCGTTGCTCTTCAAGGCGTCGCGCATGTGGGCCAGCAGCGCCTTGTCGGTGGGCATGGTCTGGCGTCCTGTCGCGTAGCCCAGCAGCTTGCGGCAGAACTGGCCTACAAACTGTGATTCGTGCGTGCGCAGGTACTGGCGCAGGCCATCGGCACCGTTGAGTTTGGTGCCATCCTTCATTTCGCCAGTGTCATCAATCTTGCCGCCGGCCTCGTCTTGGGCGCGGAATTTGCCCACGGGATCGAAGCCCTCCATAGCGAAACCGAGGGGGTCGATGCGGTCGTGGCACACCGCACAGGCTTTGTCGGCGCGGTGCTGTTTCAGGGCTTCGCGCAGGGTGGCGGGCTTGATGGCGCCCTCTGGAAGCTTGGGCACGTTGGGCGGGGGAGGAGGGGCGGAGTATCCCAGTACCACCTGGTAAAGATAATTGCCGCGCAGCACCGGGCTGGTGCGGTTTGGGCGGGAGGTCTTCGTCAGGATGCACCCCATGCCGAGCACTCCGCCGCGGTGTTGCGAAGCCACCTTCACTTCGCGAAAATCTTCACCTTCCACTCCGGGAACGCCGTAGTGCTTGGCCAGCCGGGCATTCAGGAAGGAGTAATCACCGTCAACAATGTCACACACATTGCGGTCATCGCGCACCAGATGGGAGAAAAAGGTTACCGCCTCGGTTTGCATGTCATTGCGCATCTCGGGAGTGAACTCCGGATATTTTTTCTCGTCCACGGTGCTTTGGGCGTTGAAGCTGTTAAAACCCAGCCATTGGCCGGCGAATTCGCGGGCCAGGGCGTCGGCCTTGGGATCGTGCAGCATGCGCTGGGTCTGGGCGGCCAGCACTTCTGGCTTGAGCAGGCTGCCATCGGCGGCGGCCTGGCGCAGCGCCTCATCCGGCATGGAGGCCCACACGAAGTAGCTGAGCCTGGAGGCGAGTTCCCAGGCTGACAAGGCATGGTCCGCTGCCGCTGCATTTGGAGCCGCAGGAACTGGGCTGGCTGGCGCTGCTGCGGTCACTGGCAGCGTTTCGGCCTTGAACAGGAAATGCGGGGACACAAGCACACGCACCATGACTTCGCGTGCGGCTGATTCACGGTCCAGCTCCTTGGCCCGGCCGTCGGCGAACAGGGCGTCGAGCCTGGCGGTTTCCTCGCTGGACAGAGGCCGGCGCCATGCTTGGAGGGCGAACCGATGCAGGCTGCCGAGGAGAAGCTGGTCATACTCCTTGTCTTGCTGGGGATTCAGCTTGGCGGGCGAAAGGTAGCGCCAGTCCATCTTCATGTCGGCCAGTTCCTTCTTTTCGCGCTCGTTCAACAGCGCGGAGAGCTGCTCATCGCTGAAATAGTACACGCCGATGCCCGGGCGGGTGCTGTAGTAGTTGCGCGACACTTCCTCCAGGCGGCGGACGTACTCGTCGGGGAACACTTTCCGCATGATCTCGAAATCCTGCATCGTCTTGTGCGCGGTGGGAGTGGATATTTTCCACACGGTCAGAACGCCGGGCATGACCTTGGTCACGTCGGGTGGCGTGCCGGTGGCCAGCTTCCACTGAATGGTGGCGAACTCGGCGTCTGGGGCCTTCAGATCCAGCCGGCAGGTGGCCGTGAGGCCTTTGGCACCGGGGGGCATCGGCAGAGTGATGACCTGTGGTGCTGCGATCGCGAGCACGTTGGCATCAACCGGGGTGTTGAGGGGGTGTTTGCCGAATTTGGCCAAAACGGCCTCCGCTTCACCGATGCGCTTCGTCAGCTGTGCCTGTGAAAGCGGCGCGGTTTTCTGCGGGGCTGCGGGCTTGGCACCAGCTGGGGCCGGCGCGGCCGGTGGCGAGGGCGCTTGCAATTTCGCCAGTGCCTCACGGTCCGCTTTGATCTGCCCGCGCAGATAATCGAAGTAGGCCACCAGCTTGCCATCCTTCAATTTGACCGTAATCGGCGAAACCAGGGCGATGTCACCCTTGGCACCGTCTCCGCCGTCGCCAATGCAAAGATACACGTGATCCTCGCCCTGAAGATTGTTCAGGCGCAAATCATAGGGTCGCAGACCGTCCGCATCCTGCTGCTGGCGTTGGATGTGGGTGGTCACCCAGATGCGGCGCTGGTCCTGAATCGCCTGCAGGACGGGCTGGATGGAGGCCGGCACGATTTTCGGAGCTTTGGGGTCCGGGGCTGGCAGGTCACGCCAGGGCTGGCGCGTCAGATCCAGGAAGCGTGATTTAAGCTCGGTGTTGTTCAGCAGGGTCCACCAGTTTTGCAGGAAGGCGGGGCTCAGGCCGGCATCCTTGGCGAGTTTTTCCAGAGACGTCTCGCCGGTCACATCACGGTGCTGGTATTTCCAGCACGCCAGCATGTACTCAGCTTCGTGGAGATCCTCGTCATCCTTTGGCAGATGGGCTTCGGCCTTGTGCTGGTACCACACATAGAGCGCCTGTTGCGCCTGTGCCTTCACCTGTTCGACGCCGCGCAGACCGATGCGATGATCATGGAAAACGATGCCGGTCCCCGGCATGATGGTGGCGTTGTCCGCCAGCTTGCGCGCGGCGGAAAAATACTTGTCCAGGGCTTGCGGGCTCACGAACAGCACGTCACCCGTGTTGGCGAAGCCTTCGCCACCGCCGCCATCGGTCTGGAACTCCCTGGCCAGCCCATAGTCACGCCCGGTCAGATCGCGGATGGTGTAATCATACTCCGCGTTGGTGAGCCGGCGCATGGTCACCGGTCCCGGGTCGCCAGCGTGGGCGTTCGCCAGCGCATCAAGCGATCCCGTTACCCAGTTCAGCAGCAGATTGTGCTCATCCTCGGAAAGCTGGTGCGCCTTTTTCGGCGGCATGTCGCCGTTGCTTACGGTCTCTTTCACGTCCTGCCAGAGAGTGAACTCGCTGGCCAGCTTGGGATCGGCAGCCAGGCGCTTGAGATCCACGTCGCCCTTGGTTTTTTCGCCGCCATGGCACGAATAGCACCTGGTGTTGAGCAGCGATTCAACGGGTTTCCATTCAGGCACGGAACTGGCGTACACCGAACCGGCGGCAAGCACGGTGATGGCGAGGAAGGAAAGAGGGTGCTGGGCTGACATTATTGAAGAAAAGAAGCAGGACTCCTGGCAAAAGAGGCTGGAAATCACTGCAGGGGGTTAAAAGAGATACGCCTCAGACGAATAATCTTGCACGCAAGCCGGTTTTTTGCTTATCGCGTGCGAAATTTGAGATGGGCTGTGCGAAATTTGAGGCGTCAGCTAGCGACTGCCCAGTGGCGAGCCTCCGAGAACGGGTGCCGACGGTAGTCGAACGCCGACGATGAAGGCGATGACGTCCCATCGCTGGGATTCGGTCAGGGAGTGCTCATAGCTGATCATCGGCGTGCCGTTCATTCCGGTGGCCAGGATGCGGTAGATGTCCGCCGGACGATCGCCGCAGCGCAGGTGCTCATTGCGCAGATCGGAGGGCTTGCACGACAGATTCCAGATGTCTTTGAGGGTTGCTGCGGACGGTCCGTTGCCATCGGCCTTCGATCCGTGGCAGATGGCGCAGGCATTGTTGAACAAGACTTGGCCCGTCACCGCGTGGGTGGCGCGCGCCGCCGCGTCCGCAAGCCACACCGGGGGCGGGGGAAAACTCATTGGTTTCGAGTAGTTCTCCGCTTTGCGCCAACGGCGAGAGAAGGATTTGAGGTACTCGGTCACCGCCCGCACATCGTCATCACTCAGGGTGGTGAACATGCCCATCGCCGTGCTGCTGAGCCCGCCTTTGATGGTCCGCTGCAGGTCGTCATCCGTGGGCAGCATGCCGGAGGGGGTGGTTCGAAACTTGAACATGCCTTCGCGAAACGAGCGTGGTTTGGGCATCAACCCCTGGCTCCATTCGCCGTTGCCATCGCCGCGCGGACCATGGCAGATCAAGCAGTTGAGCTCATAAATGTAGGCTCCTTCGGCGAACAGGGAGGGATCCAGTTTGAGAGAATCAGCGGCAAAGGAATGGCTGCCCACGAGGATAAGCAGGGCAGCCAGGCGGAGGATGATGACGAAACGGCGGCGATGGGGCATGAAGACAGGGGGGGCGGGAACCCAGTGTGTCAATTAACGTCAGAACGTCGGGGTAAACCGCCTGTCTCTTGCGATTGGAAGGGCGATTCTTGGCCCGTCGCACTCATTTCACCACCGCCAGCTCATAACACGCCATTTCCTGGTCATTGCGGACGAGCAGGTAGCGTCCGGCCAGGACCGGGTGATTCCAGGTCTTGCTGCGCAGGGCGGGCAGGCGGCTCAGTTCCCGGTAGGCGTTGGGACTGGCTTCTGCCAGGACGACGTCGCCTTTTTCGCTTTGGATGATGACGGCGTCATCGACGAGCAGTGTTTGCCCCGAACCGAAGCGCCCGTCCTTCCACAGGCGCTCTCCGGTGTCAATGTTCAGGCAGGCCAGCGCGCCATCGTCCAGTCCGTAAAGGTGACCGTTGAGGACGTGCACGCTGTTGAACTGGGCTTTCATCTTGTGGCTGCTCCACAGTTGGGAGGCCGTGAGCAGGCCGTCGGCACCTGCTTTGATTTGCAGCATCACGCAGCCCATGCCGTACCCGGCGGTAAGGAAAACGCGGTCACCTGGCACGAGGGTGGGCTGCGCCGCCCTGGGCCATTTGGGAACTCCCCATGGATAGGCGAGCAAGACGTTGCCCGTGGCCGGGTCGTGGATGGTGAGATTGTTGGCGTTGGAGGAAAGGATCACGCGCTTGCCAGCCAGCGTGACGAGAACTGGCGAGGCATAGCTGCTGGTGTCGTTGCCAGCCTTCCACAGGGGGGCTCCGGTGTCACGGTTGTAGGCGAACACGCAGGAACCGGGGATGTCGTTGCCACTCGCATCGACTTTTCGCCCGCCTGTGACGACGACCTTGTCATCAAACACCAGCGGGGAAGTGGATTTGGCCCATGTCAGGTTGGCGAGCTGGTGCTCCGTTAACACATTGAGGCTCCATACCTGGCTGCCGTCACTCGCGTTCAGGCAATCAAGGATGCCGGTGGCCCCCAAGGCATAGACGCGGCCTTTGGAGATCGTAGGGGTCGCACGCGGCCCGTCGCCGCCCTGCCATTCCACAAAACGGACCTTGGCGTGCGGGTGTGACCATATCAACGCCCCGGAGGTGACATCGTAGCAGGTGACCATTTCATCGTCGCCGCGCTGTTCCAGCGTGAAGGCCCGACCGCCTGCCACGGAAAAGGCGGCCCAACCCAGGCCCGCCGGCTGCCGCCACAGCAGCTTGGGCGGATTCGCCGCCCAATCATGATTGAGATGCGCGCCGCGCACCACCCCGTCCCGTTCCGGCCCAAAAAACTGCGGCACCTCGGGAATGTCCAGGTGCGGAGTCAGGCTGGCGTGCACAGTCTTTGGCAGTGGCGCGTTCGTGATCTCGCGTTTGGGCGTCCACTTCCACACGATGTTCGGCGTGCCGCTGCCGTCCACCGCACCATCCACCCGGGTGGAGGCCTTCAACCCCAGCACCAGGCCCACTATCACTACCAGGCCTGCCAGCCGCACCCACGCCACATACCGGCTCAGGAAAAGAAACCAAATCAACGTCAGCAAGAGCGACACGAGGACGGTGAGCGCTGTGATCAAGCCTTTAATATTGCCGTCCATTTCCGGCTGGAGGCGCACCGTGATGATCGCACCGGCGGCCAGAAGCGCCACGACGATGAGAAATCCAAAGCGATGGCCGCGACGAAGGGTAGGGGAGGGGGGCATGTGAGTGAGGGGCAGGGTGCAGTGAATACGCCCCCAAAGGCTGCCCGGTGTGCAATGCGATTTCGAAAAACGCTGAGCCGGACCTGCCGGAGAAATGACGAATTGAGAAGGCCTGATCGAACCAGAATGCGAATTCGATACTGCAATGACGACGGGTGCTTCAGACTTCATCGTTCATTCCCCATTCTGAGGGGGAGAACTTGGCCCCAGACTTGCTTGGCAATACCTGACTTGCGCCGTAAAGAAGCGCAGGCATTTCCAACCATGCTTTTCGACAACTACCAGACAGACGGGTTTTTCGACGAAATGTTCGACGCCAACGGCGTGCCGCGGCCGCATTACGCGACCGTGTTCGACGGCTTGAACAACGTGCCCAAGGACGAGTACAAGAACAAGCAGGCCGCCGTGGAACTCGCATTCATGCGCGGGGGCATCACGTTCACTGTTTACAACGACTCGCTGGGCACCGAGCGCATTTTTCCCTTCGACTGCGTGCCGCGGGTGATTCCGGTGGAGGAGTGGGAGGTCATTGAGCAGGGGCTCATCCAGCGGCTGCACGCGCTCAACCTGTTCCTGCACGACATCTACCACGAGCAGAAGATTTTGAAGGACCGGATCATTCCCGCCCAGATTGTGCTGGGCGCGAAGCATTTCCGTCGTGAGTTCATGCATTTTGAAGTGCCCAAGGACATCTACGTCCACATCTGCGGCAGCGATCTGATCCGCGACCACGATGGCAGGTACCTGGTGCTGGAAGACAATCTGCGCTGCCCCTCGGGCGCGAGCTACATGCTGGAAAACCGCTCCGCCTTGAAGCGCGCCTTCCCGGACCTGTTCCAGGCCGCAGGCGTGAAGCCGGTGGTGGGCTATCCGCAGGAACTGCTCAAAAGCATGCAATTTGTGGCACCGCCGAATTCGCCGCGCCAGGAGCACCCGAACGTGGTGCTGCTCACCCCGGGCGTGTACAACAGCGCTTACTTCGAGCACGCCTTTCTTGCCCGGCAGATGGGTATTCCTATCGTGGAAGGCCGCGATTTGGTGGCCCGGGACTTCAAGGTGTACATGCGCAGCACCGCCGGCCTGGTGCCCGTGGATGTGATTTACCGCCGCATCGACGACGATTTCCTGGACCCCAGCGTGTTCCGGCCGGATTCCGTGCTGGGCGTTCCCGGTCTGGTGAATGCCGCGCGTGCAGGCAATGTGTGCCTTGCCAACAGCATCGGCACGGGCGTGGCGGATGACAAGGTGGTGTACTACTACGTGCCGAAGATTATCAAATACTACCTGGGCGAGGAGCCGATACTGTCCCAGGTGGACACCTACCTGGCCTCCGAGGCGCAGGATCGCACCTACATTCTTGAGAACCTGGACAAGCTGGTGGTCAAATCAGCCAACGAAGCGGGCGGCTATGGCATGCTGATGGGCCCGTGGGCCTCCAGCGAAGAGATCGAGGGGTTTCGCAAGAACATCCTGGCCAATCCTCGCAATTTCATTGCCCAGCCGCCCATTTCATTGAGCCGCCACCCCACCTGGGACGGAGACTGCTTTGAAGGCCGCCACATCGATCTGAGGCCCTACATCCTGTATGGCGACAAGATCACCGTCACCCCGGGCGGTCTGACCCGTGTGGCATTGCGCAAAGGCTCCCTCGTCGTCAACAGCTCGCAGGGCGGCGGGTCAAAGGATACCTGGGTGCTGCAAAACAAGGCGATGGCTTGATTTTCCGAACCATGACTTCCACCTTACCATCTCACAAGACCGCCAATCGTCGCGAACAGATTGCGGAGGGCAAACACACCAGCGTGATGCTCTCTCGCGTGGCGGCATCCCTCTACTGGATGAGCCGCTATTTGGAGCGTTCGGAGAACATTGCCCGTCTGCTGGACGTGAATTTGCAGCTTCTGCTGGATTTTGGCAGGGTCAGCAGCGAGGCGCTCAAGGAACACTGGGTGCCGGTTCTGCGTGCGGCGGGCGAAGAGGAGCTGTTTTTCCAATTATACGAGACCGCTGACAGCAGCAGCGTGGTGGAGTTTTTGACGTTTCGCACCGAAAACACCAATTCCATCATTTCATGCATCAATGCGGCACGCGAGAACGCCCGGCAGGTGCGGGATCAGATTTCACTGGAGATGTGGGAGGTGCTTAATGATGCCTACCTGTTTCTCAAGGACGCGGATGCCGAAGCCATCTTGGATTCCGGTGCCAACGCCTTCTTTGACCGGGTGAAGGGCATCTCGCATTTGTTCCAGGGGCTCACGGATTCCACCTTCTCCCGCAACGAGGGATATGAGTTCATCCAGTTCGGCAAGTTCCTGGAACGGGCTGACAAGACGTCGCGCATTCTCGACATCAAGTATCACATGCTCCTCCCGAAAGTGACGGATGTGGGTGGCGCGATCGATACGGCGCAATGGCAGGCAGTGCTGCGCTCGACCAGCGCGCTGGAGGCCTACCGGCGTTTTTATGTGGCTGAAACCGTGCCCTGGAAGGTGGTGGTGTTTCTCGTGTTTTCCGACAGCTTTCCGCGTAGCATCGTCTATTGCGCCGAGCAGGTCGGCGCGTTTGTGCATCGCATTACCGATACTCCGCCTGGGCAATACAGGACGGAAGGTGAGCGCCGCTACGGCAAGTTTCTCCAGCAGCTCCGGTTCACCACCAGCGATGAAGTGCTGCGCGAGGGGCTGCATCAATTTCTGGAGAGGGTTCAGAAAGAACTGCTGGCTATTTCCGACCACATGTTTGACACGTTTATGTATCATCCGCCTGTTGACATGGCGGCGGAAATCCGCCTCCATCAGCAGGAGCAGCAGCAGCAACAATTATCCCAGTAGATGGTCGCCGACACATTTCCCGAAGCCCAGATTAAAACCGTCCTACTTTCCGGCATGAGGCTGCGTGTTCGCCATCTGACCCGTTTTGTATACGATGGGCCCGCCACCGACAGTTATAACGATGCCCGGCTGTGCCCGATCAGCGATCCGTTGCAGCGCTGCGAATCCTTTCAGTTGCGCATCGACCCCGAGGTGCTGGTCAACACCTACCACGACTTCTATCAAAACCAGGTCGATCATTTTGAGATCCCTGACGACCATCCTTCGCTTGAAGTGGAATCCGTGGCAACGGTGACGACTCGCCAGGATCCGCGCGGTCCCGTGGTAAAGTCATTCCCCATGAGTTCGCTTGATGATCCTGGGATCGAGGAGAATTATTTCGATTTCCTCACCGAGTCGCACTTCGTCTCGCTTGATGCGGAAGTCTGGCGCGAGGGCATCGACCTGCTGCCCGAAGGCGTGCATGACATCTGGAAGGACAGCGTGAGCGTTGGCCGGCATATTTACCGCACCTTCGTTTATGAAGCGAAGTCCACGCATGTGCACACGCGCATGATCGAGTCCCTGCGCGAACGCCGGGGGGTATGCCAGGACTTTGCCCATGTGATGATCGCGATCTGCCGGACCCAGGGCATTCCCGCGCGCTATGTGAGCGGCTATTTCTTCAACGAGAAGCGCCACATGGACGAAACCGAGGCCTCGCATGCCTGGGTGGAGGTTTTCCTGCCGCATTTCGGCTGGAAGGGCTTCGATCCCACCCATGACCGGGAGTCCGACACCCGCTACATCAAGCTCGCAGTGGGTCGCGACTACGCCGATATCCGGCCCATCAGCGGCAGTTTCCGAGGCAAGGGCACAAAGGAAATGACAGTCGAGGTGCGTGTGGAGCAGGTTTAACCCACGCGCTGTGGCTTCTCCGCGCTATTTTTTCCACCAGTCGGCTTCCCGCTCCCAGGGCTGCCGCGCCGATTCGGCCTCTCCGCCTGTAGTCGCGGAGGCCTGCTGGGCGGAATCCTGTTCTTCCATCTCCATGAGGAGCCGCCGGTGGGGCTCGGGGCGCGTCTGGCGCCGCCACAGCACGATGCCCGCCGCCACGAAGGCAGCAAATAGAAAACCAAGGAAGCCAAGCGTCATGAGCACAAACGCATCAGTGCCTGCCGCCGGTTCCGTCACCTGGCCGAAATGGTGGTCTGGCAGCACGATGTCGGCAAGCAGTCCCATAGGCGGTCGTCACATGTCGGCAAACACGCAGCGCATCGGGATCATGCTGGAGAAACTGAAACCATGCTCCTGGAAGAAAGCCTGGCTCTCCGCACTGATTTTGTCGGTGAGCAAGGTGATGCGCTTGAATCCCTTGCGTTTCGCGTAGTTCATCGCATGCCTGAGCAGGCGCCCGCCAAAGCCTTGGCGGCGATGCTGGGGATGGATGATGAGATCCTCCATGAGGATCGCGATGCCGCCTTCCGCTGTGCTGATGGTGAACAGGAGATTGACCATGCCGATGATCATGTGATCAGTTCGGAGCACGAAAATGCGGCCCTTGCTGGGCTGTTCAAGGATCATGCGCAGGCCATGCTCCTGCTTCTGGCGGTCCGGGGCAAAGTCCTCCTCCTGGCTGAACAAGGCCACGAGCAGTTCCACCAGCTGAGGAAGATCCTCAAGCGTGGCTGGCTCGATTCGGGGTTCGGTGGCAATGGCTGGAGCACTCATGAGATGACTGGACAATAGTGGCAGCTCGCCAGGAACCAAACGAATTTCCCGCCACACTGGGCCCTGCCAAACTTTGACTTAACGCTTGTGCCCGGGGCTTTTGTCCGTAACCTCCCGATTCCCCGCCCCCCTGTCAGCCATTCGTTCTATTCAATGAGGTTCCGTAACTTGACGCGCCGCCGAGAAATCGGGGCCAATTCCTATCTGCTCGAAACAGGGGATGATCGCATTATCATCGACTCGGGGATGCACCCCAAAGCAGCCGGGAACGACGCTTTGCCCGATATCAATGGCGTGCCGTTTGATACGGCCAATGCGTTGCTTTTGTCGCATGCGCACCACGACCACATCGGCTCGCTGGCGGTCACCCAGCGGAGGCATCCCAAGGCCCCGGTGTACATGACGGAAGCGACAGGTGAGGTGGGCTCCGCCATGTTGCACAACTCGGTCAATGTGATGACCAAGCAGCGCGAGGAGCTCAATATTCACGAGTATCCCTTTTTCACCCATCGGGAACTGGATCAGATCCGCCCGCAGTGGTCGTATCAGGACATCAACAAGCGGTTCGCCCTGGCTGACACGGCCATGGACGCCACATTGCACGATGCCGGCCACATCATTGGCTCCACAGGCATCAGCATTCATGAAGGTGGCAAGACCTTGTTCTACACTGGGGACGTGTGTTTTGAAAACCAGACGATCTCGATGGCGGCGGATTTTCCGAAGTCGAACATCGACGTGATGGTCATGGAGACCACCCGCGGCGATTTTCAGCGGCCGGAAGAATACTCGCGCAAGGCGGAGAAGGAAAAGCTTGCCGCGCTGATCCGGGATACATGGGCTGCCGGCGGTTCGGTGCTGATCCCGGTGTTTGCCCTTGGCAAAACTCAGGAGGTGCTGCTCATGCTGCACGAACTGCATCAATTGGATTTGATTCCGGAGATGCCGCTCTTCATGGGCGGCCTGAGCACCAAGATCACCGTGCTCTATGACCAGTATTCCAGCAAGGTGCGCCGCAACTACGCGGGATTCAATCTGCTGGAAGACATCGACATACTTGTCGCCTCGCGCCGCAAAAAGAAGGAAATCACTTATCAGAGCCGCTGCATTTATGCTCTCTCCAGCGGTATGATGTCGGAAAACACCACGAGCAACGCCTTTGCCTTCCGCTTCCTCGACAATCCGCGCAACTCCGTTGCGTTCGTGGGCTATACCGACCCAGATTCAGTAGGCTTCAAGGTCCGCCATGCGAAGCCTGGCGAGAAGGTGCAGCTCGATAAACGCCAGCCGCCGGTGCCGGTGAACTGCCGTGTCGAAAGCTTTGACTTCAGTGCGCACGCCACGCGTGAAACACTGCTCGGCTATGTGAAAGAGGTGAAGCCTGGGAAGATCATCCTGGTGCATGGCGATGAGCCAGCCCAACTCTGGTTCCAGCGCGAAATCAATGCCGCGCTCCCAAGCACCGAGGTCATCAGGCCCGAGCCTGGGGCCTGGGTGGATCTCTGGTAGCAGGCTGCCGTGAAAGAGGCTCCCCTCAAGAATGGGGGGAGCGTCAGCCTCGGGAGGGAGAGCGGGCATTCCGCTGCTCCCCCTTGCGGAAATCAATGATTGCCTTCGTGGCGCAGCCTTTCGGCTTCCTCGTAAATGCGCGCCGGCACGGGCTGCAAGTCCCAGACAATGCCCAACCAGGACATCACCTTGAGGATGTAATAGGACACGTCGAACTCCCACCAGAAGAAGCCCTGGCGCACGGAGTACTGGTAACGGTGATGGTTGTTGTGCCAGCCCTCGCCCAGCGTAATGATGGCAAGAAGCAGGCTGTTGCGGCTGTCATCCGAAGTTTTGAACCGGCGGCGGCCAAACACGTGGGCCAGCGAGTTGATGAAGAAGGTGCCGTGCATCAGGGCCACGGTGCTGAAGACTCCGCACCAGACGGCCATCTGCCCGCCCGTGATGCCCAGGGAGGGCACGAACGTCTGCAGCAGCCAGCCGGCAAACCAGCAACCGGTGAGCACGACGACGGGGATGAAGAAATCATGGCGGTTGAGGAACACCAGTTCCGGGAACTTCGCCAGATCCTTGATGCGGGAGTAGTCAGTGGGGAAGTTGCGATGGCTGGTGATCCAGCCCACGTGCGACCACCAGAAGCCCTTATGACGGGGCGAGTGGATGTCATGCTCGTCATCTGAATGCTTGTGGTGATGGCGGTGCGTGGAGGCCCACCAGAGAGCTCCGCGTTGCATGGCCATGTTGCCAATCACGGCAAACAGGAACTGGGCGAACCTCGACGTGCTGTACGCGCGGTGCGAAAAGTAGCGATGGTAGAACGCCGTGATGGCGAACATGCGGACAAAATAGAACAGCACGGCTGCACCAAAAACCCACCAGTTCCATTTCACCGTAAAGACCAGCAGGCAGGCTACGTGGAGCAGAATGAAGGGCATGGTGCGCTTGAAATCCACCTTCTCCTCCTTGGCCTGCACATTCGCCAGGCCTTCGGGGTGGTAATCGGAGTCCCACCATTGGCGGAGCATCACGAGGGTGTGGCTCAAAGCACGACGAAAAAGCGACGGGCGCGTTTCAACGGACGGAGAAGGGGAAAGACTGGGCACTGGTGCGTAGAATAGGATTTGGAGTGGCGCGTAGCTATCAGGGATGTCGGGCGGTCTGGCAACTGTAGAACCATGCCAGTTACGTTTTTCCGCGCTCCTCCTGTCATTAATAATGCCGGCTGACAGCAAAAACAGGCGGTTGCAAAGAGGGGGGGGACGATTGAGCGGGCGTTCTCCTCCTCTTGGTCACTTCGTGAGGCTCTGATGAAACAGGTAATACTCGATGCTGTCCACCAGCGCTTCCCAACTCGCGTCGATGATGTTGGTGCTTACGCCAACGGTGCCCCAGGTGCGGTGGCCGTCGGTGCTGACGACGAGCACACGGGTCTTTGCGGCGGTGCCGGTGCCGCTGTCGATAATGCGCACCTTGTAGTCGGCGAGGCTCATCTCCGTGAGGCAGGGGAAATGGGGGATGAGGGCTTTGCGCAATGCATTGTCCAGAGCGTTCACGGGGCCGTCGCCTTCGTCGACGGTATAGACGGGCTCTCCCTGTACCTTGAGCTTGATGGTGGCTTCGCAGGTTTCGAAGCCCTGCATGCCGCCCCTCCGGCGATGCGAGCTGTGATACTCCAGGAGATCGAAGGCGGGGCGATGCTGCTTCAGCAGCTTGCGGATGAGCAGTTCGAATGAAGCCTCAGCGGCCTCAAACTCATAGCCTCCGCTTTCCATGCGCTTCACCTCCGCCAGGATCGCTTGCACTTCAGGCGCACCCTTGGCGAATTTGAAACCCAGGGCCTCGGCGCGCACGAGCACGTTCGACTGGCCGCTCATGTCGCTGATGCTGATGACCCGCTCATTGCCTACCAGGGCGGGATCAATGTGCTCGTAAGTCCGGGCAAGCTTTTGCACGGCGTGCACATGCAGCCCCCCCTTGTGCGTGAATGCCGCCGTGCCCACGTAAGGCGCACGGATGTCGTGCGGCACATTGGCAAGCTCATCCACGAAGTTAGCCAGTTCGCGCAGCTTGGTCAGGTCGATACCCAGTTCGATGCCCATTTTAAGCTGAAGGTTCGGCATCACAGTCACGAGGTTGCAGTTGCCCACGCGCTCGCCATAGCCGTTGATGGTGCCCTGTACCTGACTCGCCCCGGCGCGTACCGCCGCCAGCGCATTGGCCACGCCCACACCGCCATCGTTGTGCGTGTGAATGCCCACCGGCCTGCCCAGGTGGGCGATGACCTGCCGCGTGACTTCACCTACAAACTCGGGCAGGGCTCCGCCATTGGTTTCACACAGCACGATCAGATCCGCCCCAGCGTCCTGCGCCGCCTTGACTGTCTTGAGCGAGTATTCGGGATCCTCCCGAAAGCTGTCAAAGAAATGCTCCGCATCATAAAGCACTTCGCGGTCATGTTTCTTCAGCCAAGCCACGGTATCCGCGATCATGGCGAGGTTTTCTTCCAGCGAGACCTGGAAAACCTCCGTCACGTGCAAGGGCCAGGTTTTGCCGACGACGGTGACAGCGGGTGTCTGCGCATCGAGCAGCATTTGCACCTGGGGATCGTCCTCCACCTTCATGCGCCCGCGGCGGGTCATGCCGAAGGCAGTGATTTTCGCGGTTTTCCAGGTGCGCTTGGCCGCTTCCTGAAAGAAGGCGGCATCCTTCGGATTGGAGCCTGGCCAGCCGCCTTCGATGTAGTGGACTCCGAACTGGTCGAGTTTTTCAGCCACACGTATCTTGTCGAGCGTGCTGAAGGAGATGCCGGTGCCCTGGGTGCCATCGCGCAGGGTGGTGTCGTAAATTGTCACAGGGGTCATGAGAAAAGAGGAAAGAGAAAAGTGCAAAAAGTCATGAGTGGTCCCTTGCCGGGAATCACTGAATTGACGCGGGGTCCCGTGCAGGGACGGGGTGCCGGGGCTTCATGGGTTCACACGGCCGCATCAATCACGGTGGAACCCGCGACTAATTCGGATGCTGGCACTGATGCTGAATGACCTCATGGAAGCATGAAACCTACGCGGGAAGCGGCCGGGATCAAGGGACAAGATGAGGTGAGGAAAGCACCACCGGTCCTTCCTCATCTGCTTTCATGGCCTGCAACTTCCCTGCTGCTGCGATGACGTGGCCAGCCGCTTCCCGCACCTCCGCCACCGTGGTGAACCGGGAAAACGAGAAGCGCAGCGTGCAGGCCGCGTGACCGGCGTCCAGACCCATGGCTTCCAGCACATGCGAGGGATGGGCGTTCGCCGCATGACAGGCGGCACCGGCGGAGCAGCAGACCCCGCGCTCATCGAGCAGTATCAGCATTTCAGCCGCCGCGATTCCGGGGAAGGAGAGACTGGAGGTGCCCGCAAGGCGCGGGGCTGCATGGCCGTTGACGGATACTCCCGGCAGGACTGACTGCAGCCTGGCTTCAAACAGGTCGCGCATGACGGCGATGGCTGCCTGGTCGGCTGCTGTCGCGAGCTCGGCCGCCTTGCCAAGGGCGATGATGCCGGGCACGTTTTCGGTGCCACCGCGTCTTTCCTGCTCCTGGCCGCCACCCAGCATGGAGGGTTGAAATCTCACCCGTTTGCTGACAAACAGCGCACCGATTCCCTTTGGGGCATGCATTTTGTGACCGCTGAGCGAGAGCAGGTCGATCGGCAGGGAGCGGAGGTGGATGGCGAGCTTGCCCGCAGCCTGCACCGCATCCGTATGCATCAAGGCACCTGCCTCGTGGGCGACGCGCGCGATTTCTTCGATGGGGGCGATCACGCCCGTTTCATTGTTGGCCCACATGATGGAGACCAGCGCAGTTTCACCGGGGCGCACCGCCAGACGCAGGGCATCCAGGCTGATCAATCCATCGGGACCCACCGGCACCCGGGTTACCATGCCGCCATCCTCCTCCCACCTTCTGGCCGGTTCGATCACGGCACTGTGTTCCGTGGTGGCTATGACCAGATGCCGGCGCTGCGGCCAGTACAGACGGGCTGAGTTGATGGCGGCGTTGTCCGCCTCCGTGCCTCCGCTGGTGAAAACAATCTCTTCCGGTCCGGCACCAATCAGGGTCGCCACCTGCTCCCGTGCCGCCTGGACCGCCCTTTGCACCGTGCGTGCCGGACGATACGATGCCGATGGATTGGCGAAGTGATCGCGCAGATAGGGCAGCATCGCTTCCAGGACCGCAGGGTCCATGGGCGAGGTGGCATTCGAGTCAAGGTAGATCACGGCAGACGAAAGCTGCGAACCAGGAAGACTCAAACGGGAAAACTGCCCGCAAACGCGCCAGTGCCGGAACCGCCGGTGTCGGAAATGTTGAGCCGGCGCTTCTCCACCTCCTCAACCGCTCGCTCCCGCAGGTTTGTCTTTTGTGGCGAAGCAACGCGCGGGGCTCAAATTTTTCTTGGTATTGAGTCCCCGGTTGGCTAGCCTGTACTCATGATTGAGCTTGAAGTGTATGCCTGCGGCCTGCGCGCGAACGATTCTATTCTACAGCTCCAGAGCCAGATGGATATCATCCCGGAAGCCCGCTACAAGGTGGATGCGAATCACGACCTGGTGTATTTTGAGATTGACCGGCCGGACACGATCACGCAGCGGCAGATTGCGCGCGTCTTCGAGGCAATCGGTCTGGAGCCCCGGTTCGTGGGACAGATGCCAGCCGGCATTCCACTGGGAGAAGAAACGATGCGGCTGGAGTGAGTCTGGTGCTTGATGTTGCAATCAAGCAGCGGTCACTTCGTGAACTTGTTTTCCAGTTCGGCCAGTTTGTTCTCCAGTTCTTTCACACGTTCCAGCAAGTGGGGAACGCGGGCGGGGTAGGTCAGCATCTTGCGACCCTCGATCAATGGCTTGGCCGGATAGCCGGTGTAAGCCCCGGACACGGCGATGTTTTTGGTGACGCCGCTCTTGGCGAGCAGGGTCACCTGATCAGCAATCTCCAAATGACCCGCGACCCCGACCTGGCCGCCCATCACGACATATTTACCGAGGCGTGTACTGCCTGAAATGCCTGTTTGCGAGACGATGATGCAGTTTTCGCCGATGTTTACGTTGTGGCCGATCTGCACCAAGTTGTCAATTTTGGTGCCTGATCCCACAAAGGTCCGGCCAAAGCGGGCGCGATCAATGGTGGTGCAGGAGCCAATCTCCACATCGTCGTCGATCTGCACGATACCGACTTGTTCGATCTTGAGATGACGGCCCTGGACGAGTTCATACCCAAAGCCGTCGGAGCCGATTACGGCCCCGCTGTGAACGATCACCCTGTTGCCGAGCACGCAGTGTTCCTTGATCACCGCGTTGGCATGAATCACGCAGCCGGCTCCCAGCTTGGCACCGAAACCAATATAGGCTCCGGGATGAATGATGGTACCGGCACCGATCACAACCTCGTCCTCGATGACGGCATTCGGGCCGATGCTCACCTTGCCCCGGTCCAGGCTGGCATTCTCCGCCACGCTGGCGGCAGGATGAACACCCGTGGCCTGCGTCTTGGATTTGGGGCCAAAGAGCTTGATCACGATCGAGAAGGCGAGGGTGGGATTGGCCACCTGGATCAAAGCCATTTGCATGGGCGGTTCGATCAGGTTTGCAGCCACCAGAACAGCGCTGGCCTGGCTGGTCTTGAGCTGCGGGGCGTAGCGCGGGTTGCCCAGGAAAGACACTTCACCTGGCACGGCTTCCGACAAGGAATTCAGACCGGTGATAACTCCGCCGGGATCACCCTGGATCAAAATGCCGCCCACCAGCTCGGCCAGGTTTTGGTGGGTCAGTTGCGTGTTCACAATGGTGGGTTGAGTGGTTTCTTCCCATGGAAACGGCGGCCATGCTTGGCCGCCGTTTCACCATAGAAAAACAATCGGTATGGGACGACAGCTTATTTGCTCTTTTTCGATTTAGGCTTGTCGCTCTTGGTGGCGGGCTTGTCTTTTTCGGTAGGCGTCTCTTCTTTCTTGGCCCCCTCCGGCGGGGCGTTCTTGTTGAGATCCACGATGACTTCATCGGTGAAATCCACGGCATCCTTGAAATAGAGCAGCACCGGCACGGTGCTCATGCTCACGCCGGACTTGTCGAACACCAGGTCGTAGCCACTGGCCTTCGACTTGTCCTTCACCACGGCGACAATCTCCTCATAGATGCCCTTCTGGAGTTCCATTTCTTCCTGGCGCAGCTGCATCGTGCGGCGTTGCTGGAACTCATTGATTTCCTGTTCGAGGGAGCGCACGTCCTTGGCTTTTTCCTGGGCCTTTGCCCCGGCACTGGCGCGGGCGTCCTGTGTGAGGATTGGGTCCTGGGCTTCCTTGGCGATCTTTTGCGTTTCCGAGAGCAGGGTCTTGTAGGCCGTGTAGCGCTCGTTCATTTCGGACATGGCCTTGTCCTTGTTGGCCTTCATCTTGGTGGAGGCATCCTTGGTCTTGTAGAACTCAGAGAAGGCCTTGACCATGTCCACAACGCCGAACTTGAGGTCGGCGGCCATGGCGTTGGAAACGATGAAGAGTGAGGTGAGGGCGATGACGAGGAATTTCATGAAAGCGGGGACTGACAGCTTGATCTGGGATTGCACAAACGGAAAATGTGGCACGCGTGGTCGTGATCCTGCGTACCGGCGGCCTTAGAACTTGTAGCCGACGTTGAAGTTGAAGTGGCCGGATGAATCGTTGAACGAATCGGACTGGACCGGGACGCCGAAGTCAACGCGGATCGGGCCGATAGGCAGATACAGGCGCAGGCCGATGCCCACGTCCGCATTGATGGTGCCGCTCAAGTCGTAGGCGGTGCCACTGACCATGCCGACATCATAGAAGATCGCGCCACGAAGCTTTTCCATGATCGGGAAGGTGTATTCAAACGTGGTGTATGCCGAGGTGAGACCGCCGAGAGGCTCGCCACTGAGGTCTTTGGGGCCGACTTTGCGGTAGGCGAAGCCTCGCAGGTCATTGGCACCGCCGAGGAACAGGCGCTCGAAGATAGGCACCCGGCCGCTGCCAATGGCGTCCACCGTGTTAATGGAACCATCAATGCTGAAGATGCCATCCCAAGGCAGATGGAAGTACTGCGTGCCTTGCAGCTTCAGGCCGTAAACACTCACGTCACCGCCCAGAAAGCTGCCGGCCACCATCCCGCCGAGGGTGACCTTGTGACCGCTGCGCGTGATGTAGACGCTGTCACGGGTGTCGTTCACCCAATCGAAGTCGATCTTGCTTTCGGTAAAGCTTCCCGCTTCCTGCTTGATGAGATCGCTCGCGTAAGGTTGGACATTGTGGATGGTGACGTCCTGAACTGTGTAAGTCATCTCGGCGTACGAGTGCTCACCCAGAGGTTTGCGCAGGTTGAAGGAGACGCCGTAGCTCTGCTGGTCATAGAGCGTGGAGAGGTAATACAGGTCATGATAGAACAGCTCGGTCGTGAAGGCCAGCTTCTGGTCCAGGAACCACGGCTCCGTGAAGGACATGGTAAAGTCGCGGCGCAACGTACCATACTGAATGCCCACGTGGAAACGCTGGCCGGCACCGCGGAAGCTGGGGTAGTTGCCGGCATCAAAGTTGGTCTGCGTCAGATCCACGAAACCCACGAGGCTGTCGATGGAGCTGAAGCCCGCGCCAAAGTTGATGGTGCCGGTGGACTGCTCCGTGACGGCCACGTCGATATCTTTCACACCGGGCTGGCCGCTGGGGTTGTTGCGAATGTCCACCTGGCTGAAGTAGCCCAGGTTTTGAAGGCGGCTCTTGCCGGCTTCAACCTTCACGGTGTTGAGTTCTTCACCCGGAGCAAAGGGAAGCTCACGGCGGATGACGTTGTCTTTGCTGATGGTGTTGCCAGCAATGTTCACCTTGCCAATGAAGGACTTCTCACCTTCCACGACGTGATAAACAATTTTGACTTTGTTGTTGCCGACAGGCACCACGCTCGTTTCGACATGGGAGTCGGCGTAGCCGCGTGAACCGTAGTAGTCACCGATCATCTTCTCGTCGTCATGCACGTCGCTGCCCGAATAGGCGAAGCCTTTGGCAGTCTTCAGCGCGCGGCTGAGCTCCTTGACGGTGAACACCGTGATTCCACTCAGGACCACCTCGTCAATGTTGTACTTGTCTCCTTCGAAGATCGTCATCGTCAGATCCACGTAATCCTTGCCCACGGGGGTGCGACGAGTCTTCGTCACCTTCGCATAGACGTAGCCGGCATCGTGGTAAACGCCTTCCACAGCCTTGACGTCGTCCGTCAGAGCTTCGTCAGCGAGGCGGCCGGCCTTGCCGCGCCACACGCGCCAGAGGGCCTTTTCCTTGAGCGTCATCTTCGCATGCAGCACAGACGCCTTGATGGATTTGTTGCCTTCGAAGTAAATGTTGCGCACCAGACCGCGTTCACCTTCTGACACCACAAACGTCACGCGGGTGAAGCCCGGGGCGCTCAGCGGGGCAGTCTCATAATTTACGCTCACATCGGCGTAGCCATTCTTTTCGTAGCGTTCCCGGATCTTCTGCGCCGCCTTCGCCAGTTTGGATTCATCCACGGGATCGCCCGTCTTGATCTCAGTTTCCTTCACCAGCTTGTTGTTGTCATAGATGGTGTTGCCCCGGAAATCGATCTCCCCTACTGATCCGCGGCCCGTGATTGTGACAATCACGCGCACGCCGTCGGCCAGGGATTCAGCCTTGATCTCCACATTTTCGATGGCTCCGGTGGCATACAGGCTGCGAATGTCCTGCTCCACATTCTCGTCGGAATAGGTCCCGCCTTCGTGGATGGACATCTGGGCACGGATGCGGCCGTCGCTGACCGAGGCGGCACCTTTGTGCTGGATCTTGATTTCCTTGACGATTTTTTTGGCTGTCGAGGCGTTCAACGCTGCGGCTCTGTCGGACAGCTGGGAATACGCAGTCCCGATGTTCAGTGTCGCGAAGGCGACCACGCAAGCTGTCGCGCGAAGGAGCGGAAGCCGAAGAATTGATAATCCGATCATAAATGTGGAGGAGCAGGACGGGCGTGAATGCGGGATGGATTTGCCCCAGGAGACGCACTGGGTACAAGCGGTGCATTACTGCCGAAGGGGCTGCTCGCCGTCAAGTTAAATACTGGATGGGCATGCCTGTCTCAGGGCGAGTCTGGGGGGCTGACGGGTCCGTGGCATAGGCTACAAAGACTGGTGATGAATTTCAGGCAGTGGCAAGGCGCGAGCGAGGCGGCTATTGGGTGATAGCCAACGAGCGAACAACGCGGCCACTGCTGGAAAGGCGCGCCAGAGTTGTAGCCTATGCCACGGACCCGTCAGTAAGCGTGGACGCAGGGTGCGGGCCAAGAACCCCTCCTTTTCGGCGGATGACAACTGGCGGTGCGCGGTCGTGGCCGGCCGTTGCGACCGCCGTGATTTCTTGATGCCCAGGACGAGTCAAGTGTGCTTAACTGGTGTTCATGCACCGATTTTGTGGATTCGCGCCGGCTGTCATTTTTACCTTGCTGCTGGCACTGGATCATCGCGTTGCAGCGGAAGACCTCAAAGCTTCCGCCCCCGTCGATCTGCTTCTGGTTGCGGGGCAAAGCAACGCCGTCGGCTACGATGCCCTGCCCAGGGACCTGCCTGCGGATGCGGCCGACAAGGAAGTGATGTTCTGGTGGCGCTGCGGTGACCCGCCGCCCGACGAGTTTGATTCGACCAGTGGTGGTCAATGGAGCTTTCTGCGGCCGCAGCCGCAAGGCCACCCAAAGCTGCCAAAGCAGGCTAGGCAGTACGGCAATTTTCGCACGCCGGAGGGCGGTTTTGGTCCTGAAATGGGGTTTGCCAGGGCACTGCACGCGGCCCGGCCCGGGCGGCTCGCGGTGGTGAAGGCCGCTTTTAGCGGGACGGGGATGAGTACGGACTGGAACCCGCAGGATCAAGGTGCCGGCGGCTCCTGTTATCGCGCACTGGTCAGCGAAACCCTCGCCGCCATGGCCGCCGCCAAGGCACAGGGCATCATGTTGCGACCGCGCGCCCTGGCCTGGGTGCAGGGTGAAAGCGATGCGAACGCGAAGAATGCCGCCAACTATGAAAAGGCACTCAGTGCGATGCTGGCTGCCTTGCGCAAGGACTTGAACGCTCCCGAACTGATCACCCTGCTCGCCATGAACACCCGGTTTGGCGGCGGCAAGAACACCTTTATCCCCCAGATCGTGGCAGCGCAGAAGGCCATCGCCGCAAAGGATGTCCGCTGCATGTACGTGGACACGGCCGGAGCGGCCATCGCCAACGGTGTTCACTTCGATTCCGCAGGCACCCTTGACGTTGGCAAACGCTTCGCCCAAGCACTTCTCAAGCTGGAGTCCAAGCACTGAAGCCTGTCATTGCCATGCACCAGCTCTCCAATGGTCGGTATCAGGTCAGGATCACCGCCGCCGGCGGCGGCCAGTCTCTCCTCGACTGGATGGCCTTGAGCCGCTGGGTGGATGATCCGGTGGAGGACGCGCGCGGTTTTTTCATTTATCTTCGCGACCTTGATGAGCATGAGGTCTGGTCCGCAGCTTGCCAGCCGGCCGCAGGCAGACCGGAGCAATATGGCGTGAGCAGCGCAGACGGCCGCTTCGTGATCGAACGCACGGACCACGGCATCACTTCGAGGATGGAAGTGGCGGTGAGCGCGGCGGACGATGTGGAAGTGCGGCGCGTGACACTGCGCAATCTGACGGACCGGCGACGGCGCATCGAAGTGTCCAGCTACATCGAAGTCGCGCTTGGGCACCCCATGGGCGACCTGGGCCATCCGGCATTCTCCAAGCTGTTCGTCCAAACCGAGTGGCTGGAGGCGGACCAGGTGCTGGTGGCTAAACGCCGTCCGCGCAGCCAGGGCGAGACCTGGCCGGCCCTGTTTCATGCGCTGACCGGCGCCGGTGCCGGGGAATGGGAGACTGACCGGCTGCGCTTCATCGGGCGCGGGCGCAGCCTGGCCGCACCTGCGGCGCTGCGGAAAGGTGTGGGCCTTTCCGGCACCGTGGGCAATGTGCTCGACCCTGTGCTAAGCCTGCGCACGATTGTTGAACTGGCACCTGGGGCCTGCGTGGCGCTTGGCTTCCTGCTAGGGGCCGCTGACGATCATGCCAGGATCAGGTCAATCGTGGGCCGCTACCGTGATCCTGGCTTGATCGAAGCCCTGTTCCCGCCGGTGGCGCTGGCACCCGTGGAGGTGCCTGAGTTCGGATTGGGCAGGCAGATGCGTTCGGCCGCTTTCCAGCCTGCGGCCACGCAGGAGCCACTGGCTTTTTTCAACGGCATCGGCGGCTTCAACGAAGATGGCTCGGAGTACGTCATGCGGCTGGTCTGGGACGGCACGGCGCTGGCGCTGCCGCCCATGCCATGGATCAATGTGCTGGCCAATGAGCATTTCGGCTGCCTGACCAGCGAGACCGGTGCCGGCTGCACCTGGAGTCGCAACAGCCAGTCCAACCGCCTCACCCCGTGGTCGAACGACCCGGTCATTGATCCGCACGACGAGGCTTTTTTCATTCGCGATGACCGCACCGGGGTCTTCTGGTCGCCGCTCCCCGGCCCCGCGCCCGCGCCAGTGCCGTATGAGACGCGGCATGGATTCGGCTGCTCGCGCTTTGCTTCGATGTCGCATGGTTTGGAGCAATCGGTGGAGATGTTCGTCCCCCGTCATGACCCGGTGAAAATCGTGCGGCTGCGGCTCATCAATCGAGACACGAAGGCGCGGCACCTGTCGTTGTTTGGCTATCAACGCCTGGTGCTCGGCAGCCTGCCGCAGGCACCCTCGGCGATTCGGACATGGAGGGCGGGCGATGTTTTGTGCGCTGAGAATCCGCACGCCGGCGATTTTGCCGGTGCCACCGTGTTTTCCTTCGCGGTGGTGGAGGGGGAGGCGGTGAGCGCCCAGCATGTGAGTTGTGACCGGCTCGCCTTCGTGGGCCAGCAGGGCACCCTCAGTTCGCCCCAGGCATTGTCGCAACCTCATCTGGACGGGCGATGCGGCGAATTCGACCCCTGTTTCGCCCGGCAGTTGGAAGTGACTCTGCCGCCCGGCCAGCGCCTGGAGTGCTGCTTCGTGCTGGGCGAGGCGATGGGTTCGGGGCCGCTCCAAGAACTAGTGACCCGCTACGCGAATGCCGCCGCCATCGCGGTTGCACTGGATGAAGTGACCGCTTTCTGGCGCGACAGCCTGAGCGGCATCCAGGTTCGGACACCCTCGCCCGAGATCAACCTGATGGTCAACGGCTGGCTTGCCTACCAGGCACTGGCCTGCCGGATTTGGGGGCGCACGGCCTTTTATCAATCCAGCGGCGCGTTGGGTTTTCGCGATCAATTGCAGGATGCGGGGAACCTCTCGATGCTCTGGCCGGAGCTGACCCGGCGCCAGATCCTGCTGCATGCGCGGCACCAGTTCAGCGAGGGCGACGTGTTGCACTGGTGGCACGATAAACCCGTGGAGCGCGGGCTGCGCACCCGGTTTTCGGACGATCTGCTGTGGCTTCCCTTTGTGGTGAGCCGCTACGTGCACAGCACGGGCGATGCCCAGGTGCTCGATGAGCCCGCCACCTTCCTCAAGGCACCCGAACTCATTGCCGGACAGGAAGAAAACTACCTGAAGCCAGAGGGGGCCGGAGAGTCTGCAAGCGTGTATGAGCACTGCTGCCGCGCGATCGACCGCTCGTTGGCCTGCGGTGCCCATGGGCTGCCGTTGATGGGAACGGGCGACTGGAATGACGGCATGAACCGTGTGGGCCGGGAAGGTCGCGGGGAGAGCGTCTGGCTGGGCTTCTTTCTGTTCCAGATCCTTGGAGACTTCATCCCGCTGGCGCGGCAACGCGGTGACGAAGCCCGTGCCGGTCGCTACACCCTCTGTCGTGAGGCCTTGCAGACTGCGCTCAATGACGCGGGCTGGGACGGTGACTGGTATCGCCGTGCCTACTATGATGACGGCACGCCACTGGGCACGAAGTCCGCCAGCGAATGCCGGATCGACGGGCTGGCGCAGTCATGGGCGGTGCTTTCAGGCGCTGCTCCGCAGGATCGCGCGGAACAGGCCATGGGGGAGGTGGCAGCCCGGCTTGTCAGCGAAGCGGACGGTCTCATCCGGCTGCTGACTCCGCCTTTTGTCGATACTCCTGAAGATCCCGGTTACATCAAAGGCTACGTGGCCGGAGTGCGCGAAAACGGCGGCCAGTACACCCACGCTGCCTGCTGGGTGGTGGCGGCTCTGGCGAAGCTGGGCCACCGTGATCGTGCGGCGCGCCTGCTGGCCATGCTCAGCCCGCTCTGGCATACCCGCACCGCCACTCAGCTTGACCACTACAAAGTGGAGCCCTATGTCATCGCCGCTGATGTATACGGCGCGGACCCCCACGTGGGTCGCGGCGGCTGGACTTGGTACACCGGCTCCGCTGGCTGGGCCTGGCGCGTCGCCATCGAATCCGTGCTGGGCCTCAGCATCGTCCATGGCGATACCCTCGTGCTCAAACCCTGCGTGCCGGACGACTGGCCGGGCTACGGCATCGACTACCGCCACCCGGCCTCCGGCACCCGCTATCGCATTCAGGTGTCAAACCCCGGCGGCTGTGCGGAATGCGTGGCGATGGCTTCAGTGGACGGGTGCGCTTGTGAGGTTATCGAAGGAGCGGCGCATATGGCGATGCAGTGCGATGGCGGCACCCATGAGGTCGTGGTGACGCTGGGCAGGGCCGCAAATGAGGCAGTCGGCGTTGGGATGGAGTGAAGGGGGTGACATGGCGAATACAGAATGCGAAGAGCCGGGTCTTCCCGCCGGGTATTCTCGGGCCGCGATCAGTTAAAATTGGCTCGATATTCGAGGCCGACCTCTGCGAAGAGAAGATGGGGTTTCGTCCCAATCACCTCTGCACCTGGAGGTCCTGCGTTAGAAACTCGCGCAGGCGGCTGGCGATGAACTGGCTGTAGGGCATTCCTGCGCGCACGCCTTCACGGAGGCGGGCGAGGGATTCGGTCGCCAGGTCGCCGGCGGCGGCGCGGTGGTCCGGGGGCAGGCTTTCATTGCCGCTGGCCTGGCAGAGGAAGCGCACGAGGCGCAGTTGGGCCTCCAGCCAGGCCAGGTGGCGCAGGCGCTCCTCCACAAGCCCCTTGCGGTTCAGCGCGCACACACGGATGGTTTCGGTGGCGCGCAGGCGCTGCGCGGCGTCGAGTTGTTTCTTTGGCAGCAACACGCCTTGGAGGGTGAAGTCAAAGTAATCGGCCGGATTGTCAGTGCAGGGGTCCAGCAGCAACGGCCGCTCGTTCTGCGGTGGCAGGTGGGAAACCAGGCGGTCCGCCTCGTTCACCACGGGGAACTGGCTGGCCTTGCCCATCACCGACTTTTTATACCGGCCGTCGCCCAGCGGCTCGAGCTGGGTGCGCGGGCGGTTGCAGTCGATGCAGGAAGGCAGCAGATTCTCCCACTCCATAGCCAGCCATTCGTACCCATGTCGGTATGCCGGTTTGCCGTCTTGCGGAATCTGCACCTCCGACTTGGGGCGCCAGTGCTCCACGTCCACGGGGTGGCTGTTGCTGTAAGGAGTCTCGCAGTAGGCGCAGCGACCGCCAAACAGCGCCTCGAGCGCGGGTGGGACGTCGCGGCCTTTGTACGCCTTGAAGTCGGGCCGATTTCCCTCCAGGCGACCATCAGTGATCCACTTTATCACCCGGGCCTTTTCCTCGGCTCCGTGGCTTAGTTCATTGGCCGTGGCCGCATCGCCAGCTTTGGTGGGTTCCAGACTGGCGGGGCAGGAGCCCGGCTTTCGGGGACGGTGGATCATGGGCTCTCGTGGGTGGAGGTCCCCGGCCCAAGGTCGCGGAGCAGGCGTGCCGCCTCGGCGCGGACGACGGGAGCGCTGCGGTGCTGCTCGTAGATTTTTTCCTCCACCATGCTCAGCGCCCGCTGTTCAAAGGGGGTGCCGCCCAGGGCCAGGCGCGTCGGCAGGATGTCGCGCATTTTGTCCAGCAGCCGCGCCTGGGCTTCGGCCAGGAAGCCAGCGCGTTCGGCCACCAGCAGGGAGTGGTACAGGTCAAAGGCGGCCTCTTCGTCCGGGTCCTGTGCCGTTTGCAGACCAAAGAGGTCGCTGGTGAGTAACTGGTCCACACGCAGGGTTGCAGGTGAGGGCAGACCTTCATCTGTGATGATGACCTTGTGGGTGGCGAGGTCCCGAGTGAGCACGCAGACCTCGTCCTGACCGAGGCCGCGCAGGCACAGCGGCTCGTGGGTGGTGGCGATGAACTGGAGGCGGGGGAAAGCCCTGCGCAAGGCTTGGACGATGCGTAGCCGCCAGCGCGGGTGCAGGTTGGTGCCGATCTCATCGAGCAGCACTAGGCCGGTGCGCTTCTGCATGTCACCCACCTCGCGACCGAAGCCAGCCATGATGTCGCAGGCCAGCGCCACCACGGACTGGTAGCCGGCGGAAAGCCAGACCAGCGGGGTGGACTGGCCCCCATGGTGGATCATGAGCGTATCGGGGCCCTGGCCGTGCTTTTCAAAGACCAGGCGGGCGGCGGCGGGCAGGTCCAACAAATCCTTCAGCGTGATGAAGGCCTGCCGCCTAGCCTCGTCATCCAGGCATCCCAGCCAAGCATTCGGCTCGCCCAGTGGGTGGTGGGGATCAAAGAGGTTGCGAGTGTCTTGCGGCTGCGGGTCAGGGGGCTTTGCGGGCGGACCTGAGGCGTCGGCCTGCTGATCCTGGGAAGATTTAGGCACCCCCTCCATGTCCAACCGAGGGGGAGAAGACGGCATCAGCCGCGTGGCACCGTAGCCGCGCAGGTACACCCTGGGGCGGGGGCCAGTTTCCATCGGCGCGCGCGCTGCCGGCCGTGCCCGCAGGCTCACTTCGCTGGCCGTGAAGGTGAGCACAATGGGCGCGCCGGGATGGTCCTCCATCTCCACCTCAATGTGGCCCTGCGTGGCACCGGCCGACAGGCTGTCGCAAAGATTGCACCAGGGGTGTGCGCGCGCGGCCTCTATGCTTTCACTGTCCGCTAGCAACGCTAGGGCCAGAGCTTGGAGCACGGAGCTCTTGCCCACGCCGTTCTCCCCGAGCAGCATCTTCCAGCCGCAGCTGTTGGAGGGCTCCGGCGGCTGCTTCTCGCCGTCGGGTTCGGCATCACGGAGGAGGTCGCGCAGTTCCCGGTGCAGGCCGTTGGCCTCCTCCTGCCGCTCCGGCGGCAGGGTGATGAAGGCGTCCTGGAACTGGCGGTAGTTAATCAACCGCACGCTTTTCACGCGGCTGGTGGACCAGGGGATGGGCGAATAGCTGGGAGCGAGGATAGCATGCCCTGTGGTTTCGAGCTTTATTTCACCACGCAGGGCCAGCCGCTCATCCTCTGTCTCCCAGACTGGCAGCAGCAAGCGGCGGGCGTGAGCAAGGTCTAGTTCCGGCAAATTAGCTCGTGCAAGCACTTCCGTCAGCGGCACGTTCTGCATCCAGGTGCGCAGCCACCGGACGATGCAGGCCGAGTTTGCAGCCTGATATTCGCCGGCCATGAAGTCGGGCGTTACGAGGGGCAGGTATCTATTGAAATAGGCTGCGGCCCGTGCCACCCCACTTGACGCTTCCATTTCGCGCAAGAAGGGAGGCTCGGGCAGCCCCCGTAGCAGCGCGGCCATCTCGTCCACCGACTTCTTGCGCCCAGCCTGCAATTCCTGGCGGTCGAGGTTGAAGGTTTGGATGGTAGCCGCTCCGCGTTCACTGATGGCCTTGATTTCGCCTTTGGCAGTGAAGTACAGGTGCCGCGTCGGCTTATCGTAGGTAGGATCGAGCTGAAATGGCACCTCATTTAATCTCAGCCTGATGAAAGCGTTTTCAAGGAGGCTATAGGTGCGGCCTCCTGCTTGTGGCAACCGGAGCAAGGGCTGCCCGAACTGAACCAGAAAGCGGTCACCCCTGGCTCTGTCGCAGGCAGAGCATAGCAGAATTAGGTTTTCCCACAGCAGCGCGGTGCCAGTATAGGCGTGGCGTTTCGTCGATCCCACTGGCCAAAACCGCTTGATAGGAATGCTGCCCAGCTTTTCCGCGAATTGGAGCGCGGAATCGGTCCAATTCATGGCGAGGGTGGATTCGCACATCGCGCAGCGCCCGTCGAACACCTGCCAGACGGCCTCAACCGCCTCTGGCGGAAGCAGGCCCATGATATCGGTGGCGCGCCGCTGGGAACCCGGGTCTTGCAGGTGCTCAGCCAGCCTCGCTAGCCGCCCCCGCCAGTCTGCCGAACCAAACCATTTCGGACGCGGAACTTGGGAGCGGTCGATGAAGATCATGGAGGGGGTGGTGATGGGGGTTGGAGACGCGGTAACTCACTCGGGCGCCACCACCGCAAGGGTGGCTTCGAGTTCCGCTTCCTTGTCAAAGAGCCAAGGATGGTAGTGGTGTTGGGGTGTCCAGAGCATAGAAATGCGAGCTGCGTTAACGCAACGGAAGCTTATTAATCGTGGTACGGACGTCGGCTACATTCTGCAACCTCTCTGAGGGGTCATCATCAAGCAGGCGCATAATGACGGTGGGCAGGACGAGGCGCTCGACATAGGCACGCGGGGTGACCTTGCTGGGATCAAGCTTGGTGGGACTGGTCCAGATGAGGTGGAGGCGCTCGCGCACCTCTTTCTTCTCCAGGTCCTGCAGCTTGATGCGGAAGGTGCGCGGATCAGGGAAGGGCAGGTAGGCCTTGCCGTTCTGGGTGAAGTCCGCGTAGATCTCAAAGCTGTGGCCCACATCGCAGACGATGAGGAAGGGCGGATTCGGCTCTTCTGCCGGGAGGCAGCGCACGTAGCGCTCGGCCTGCCCACGGGCGCGCAGCATCGCATCATCCCAGGCTCCGGTGCCGCGCACAGGCCCAGATTTCTTCTTTTCCCCGACAGCCCCTGACTGGACGGCGGCGAGTTGCAGATCGGTTTGCTCCTCCTTTTGCGCGGTGAACTTCTTGGATTCCAGAACGAAGTGACCACGGCAGTACAGGTCGATGAAATTGGTGACGGTAGAGCCGGGGACCTTCACCGGGAACTCAAAGGTGTAGCCGTCGTGATGCGAATGGGAAGGCTGGGGCACGCCCAGAAGGTGGGTGAGTTCCAGAAGGAAGTGCTGCGAGGTCGCCCGCTCATTCGCTTCGGCCTTGGACCAATGGTCGATGAAGGCTTCGGTAGTGATGGGAGAGTCTGCCATGGGAGCATGAACATTAAGACGGCGGACGGGGACACTCAAGGAAGAAGGCGGGGGATGCGGGACAGCCGTTGCCAACCAACGCGGCCAGCGCTTCCCTCGCCCGCCATCACGCCAGGCTGAGAGGACAGTGGCTGGCCATGGGGCCGTGCATCACAAAGCGTCAGCGAAAGGCTGGCCAATCCCTGTAAGGCTTCGCCAGCTTACCCGACTTGGTGAGGATTCCTGCGTCTTTGAACGACTGCGTCCACTGCTCAGGAGTCATAGCCTTCACATGGGCAAGCACAGAATCGAGTTGTGCCTGGGTCAGCACGCCGGAGATCAAGCCGGACGAGGCCGGTTTCTTCGCACCCAGGGAATGCTGATCCCCCTTGACCGCTTTGGTGCCCCCAGTCGCAGGCACTCGAACCTGTGTTCGAGTTCCCTTGGCGGCATCGCCACTGGAGCGGCTGGACTTGGCAAGCTTGGGCATGGGCGGAGGATGAACCGCGAGCTATAAATTGTCAACCGCCGCAGGACAGAAGAAGCCCTGGATGGCGGAGGGGTCTCTAACGGCGACTTGAATGTGGGATTTGGTGAAAATCTGGGCTGTCGGATACAGAGGGGCACCTTCGACAAAAACGCCGCGTACCGTCTGAAAAATAACGCCTCTCTCGGCCTCGATGACGGGAATGGCCCAGTTCAAAAATGCGCAATCAAGGCGATGAAGTTTATGAACGGGGTCGTTCTTGGGAAATGGCTGGCCACTCGCTTTTAGTTCTCGCTCAAACTCGGGATAAAGGGCCTTGAGGGAGCCCGTCAACCTCACATCCAGCAAGTCGAAGCAATGCCCAAGCTGAATTAGGGCTCCAATCACCGCCGGGGTCTTGACCTTTCCTCGTTTGGCCCTGAACTTCGCCCACTCCAGCGCGCGAGCAGGGCCATGCTCCCAGAAGTAGATGCCTTTGCCAAGCCAGTCGTAGTCGCTCTCCTTTAGGCTGGCGCCTCGCCGGGGCCATACAGTTGGGAGTGGACTTCCCGAGTGGGACTGGTGCTCGTGGACAATTGGGGTAGGAATTGGGTCCGGGCGCAAGGCCGGGCCAAGGCGAGTGCGCGAAGCGGAGGCTGGCCTGATTGCTTGGCGCGATTTGAAAGGCGGCGGCTGAGGATTGAGGCCCGAAGATTCCGTTCGACAAAGGCCCGCGAAGTTCCCACAGGTTCCAACAGACAGGAGCCAAGCAGCAGACCATGAGAATCCACATCGAACAAGACCGCGAGATCGTCTGGGCAAACCGCCGCCGCCGAGGGCCTAATCAAACTGAATCAGACCGGATCAAACCAAATCCGACCGAACAGTGAGGCCGAAGGCGGCAAATGAACACCACTGAAAGCCGGGCGAACGGGGCTCCCGCTCCCTCGATGGCTGCCATTTGCTGGTCAAACATTCAAAATGGTTCGTGAGATCCATTCATGAGCTCCCCGGCGCGCGCCTGTCGCGCCGCCAGTTCCCCTTGATGGATCGGGAGCAATGAGCTACATATCCGGCTTATCCGGAGCCTGCCGCTCCGGTTTTGTTTTCCCATGCTTCAACAGCAGAGCGGAACTTCGTGTTTTGTTCCAACCGTCACGAGTAACTTTATGAAATGCATTGTGTCCCGATTCCCGCAAACCTGTGGTTTCAATTCAGGTCCGGTGCCGCGTTGGCCGCGCGGTTGGCAAAGGTGTCTCGGCATGCTGCTGGTTTTGCTCAGCATGGCGGGGGGGCGCATCGCCCTGGCAGGAGTGACGGGTCCAGCGCTGACCGTGACGCCGAATACAGTCACTAACGATTATGTGGGAATGATAACGCTCGATATCACAGGGGTGGGCAGTTCCGGGGAGACCGTGATCATCGAAAAATTCTACGATGGCAACGGCAACGGCATCATTGATGCCGGTGAACGTCTGGTGGGAAGTTATCAGGTGACGGACGGGCAGGTCACGAGCATTGGCGGCAAGCGTAACTTGAACATCCCAGGTGATGAGGACGGGGCGGCCGATGGCCAAATACGAGTGGAACTGCCCTACAGCTCGCATGAAATTGTGGGTCGGCAAGACGGGCAGTTCATCTATCGCGTGTCACCGGCTCTGGCCGGGGGCTTCAACCCCGTCAGGGCGATTCTGACGATGACGCAGAAGGACTATGGTGGCAGCGGCATTGCGGGCACAGTCATGGCGGCGGGCAGTCCGGTGCCGCACGCCACGGTGTTGATTGCGGTCTCATCAAATTCCGGCGACCAGAATGTCGTGGGACTCACCCAGGCCGACGCCGGCGGCAACTTCTCGATCAAGCTGGCACCGGGCAGTTATTCCCTCAGAGGCAATAAGACGGGGTATGTCTTTGACACGTCGTCGGCACCGTCGATACCGGTCGTGGCGGCGACCATGGTCACTGGTCAAACCGTCACCCTCGTGGCGAGTGGGCGCACCATCTCCGGCTCGGTGCGCGATGCGACTTCGCATCAGCAGTTGCCAGGTGTTCTGATCTCAGGCCAGTCTTCGACCGGCATGTTTTCATTTACGTTTACGGATGCCTCCGGAAATTTCGTGTCCGAGGCCTCGGCAGAGCCATGGCGGTTTGAATCTGACGAGTGGCCTCTTGCCCAGTTGGGATACTTGAAATTCAAGGTGACTGAAGGCAGCACCACCAGCGTCACAGGGTATCACTTTGATCTGCCGCACGCGACGGCGCTGATTTATGGCAACTTGGCCACCGGTGACATGCCCCCGGCCGCTCTGCCCTATCGCGAGGTCACTGCCATGCAATTGGGCGGTGCCGGTGCCAACACCGATGCGGTCACGGACGCGAATGGCAACTACACGCTGGGTGTGACGACCGGGAGCTGGGATGTGGGCGTTTCCTCGGTGCCGAATGCCGTGGTTTTGGATCAATACCCGGTGGTGAATACGGATGGCTCCACTGTGCAGCAGGATCTCGTGGCCAACACTGCCCACACGCATCTCAAAGGGGTGGCCAAGGACGGCATGGGCAATCCCGTACCGGGCCTGCCAATCTACGCCAATGATCTGAGCTCCAACAACAGCACCACGGATGTGAACGGCGTCACCGACGCGAACGGTAATTTTGACCTGACCGTTTTCGGCGGCACTGGCGGTGCGACGAGGACTTGGGGAATTGGTATTTTGTTCAATAGCAATACTCAACAGGTCTATGTGGGGAGCACCCCCAATTTCCAAGTGCAAGACGGCGTGGACATCACCGGCATTGTCTATCTCGTTTACAGCGTCACGGCTCATGTGAGCGGGCAGGTGCTTGATGAAAACGATGCGCCCATCGGCAACATCGCCATTTTTGCCGACCCTGCTGGCAACAGCGGGGGAGGTGCCAACGCAGGGGCCGACGTGGATGCCCATGGGAATTTCACCATGCCGATTTTCGGGGGAAACTGGATGACTGGGTTGAGCAATATCAATGGGCTGGGCCTGATTCCCCTGAGTGCCAACCTCACGGTGGTGGACGGTGTGGATCAGACCGGTCTGAAAGTCTACGCCCACCATGCCAACGCGACGATTGTTGGCACGGTGAAGGACTCGAACAACAATCCTATCGTTGGCGTGCAGGTGTTTGGGAATCTCGGTGGGTCCGGGGGTGGGGGTGGCTATTCAACTTCCGCCACCACGGACGACCACGGCCACTACTCGATGCCGGCATTCTCAGGCACGTGGGACGTGGGTGTTTCCGGCAATGATCTCCAATCGGGTGGGTATACGCAGCCGGCTGATCAAAATGTGTTCCTCAACACCACGGCTGTCACGGTCAACTTCGTGACGTCACAGTCGGACGTGGCGACCACCGCCGCCACCAGCATTACCAGCACGGGCGCCACTCTGAACGGGTCAATCACCGCGAGCGGGAACGATCTCATGACGAGTTTCCAATGGGGATCGAGTGCGACGGCACTGACGAATACCGTGACGGCCAGTCCCGGCACTGTGAGCGTTGGAACTCCGGCAACAGTGAGTGCTTCCCTGAACTTCCTGACGCCCAACACCACCTACTTTTTCAGGGTTTTGGGCTCCGATAATTTCGGCAATACTATTTATGGCGCGACGATGTCCTTCAAAACCATCGCTGCTGTCACCACGCCGACGGTGACCACGCTCGCCGCCACTGGCATCACTGTCGGCGGGGCTACGCTCAACGGCAGCGTCAATGCTAAGGGTGTGACCACCCAGGTCCTTTTCCAAGGGGGCACGAGCACGGCTTATGGCAACATCATCCCGGCCAATCCATCGACAGCGACCGGCATCACGGCCACAGCTGTGAATGCCATCGTTACCGGGTTGCATGCCCATACCACCTATCACTTCCGCTTGCAGGGCGCGAGCAGCCAGGGCCTGGCCAACGGGGCTGATCTCACCTTCAAGACCCTTGATCAGCCGCCTGTGGCGAATCCGGACACCTATTCGGTTCTGCCCGGCGCCACGGCGACGCTGGACGTGCTGCATAACGACACGGATCCTGACAATGATGTCTTGACCATTCTGTCCTTCACCAAGCCAGCCTCGGGCGGCACCGTGGCGAAGGTGGGCAACACATTGGTGTTTACCGCCTCGTCCAGCTTCACCGCCTCCACCAGTTTTACCTATGTGGCGAGTGATGGCTTCGGTGGCATTTCGGCCCCGGCAACGGTGACCCTGAACCCAGGCAGCTGCTCACTGCCTACGCCTCCGTCTCCACCTGCCGCGGCGGGCGGCAGTTATAGCATTGCCGTGACTGCGGTGGGCGCATGGTCGGTCAGCGAAGTGCTTCCGTGGGTGTCTGTCTCTCCGACCTCCGGTGTGGGCAACGGCAGTGTGACCGTGACCCTCCTCCCTAACCCTTCACCGGTAACGCGCACCGGCACGATCACCATCGGTGGCAAGAGTTATACAGTCAGCCAGGCAGGGGTGCTGCCTCCGACCATCTCCACGCCCACCAGCATTCCTCTGGCAATCGTCGGCGGGTTCTATTCGCTTGCCATTCCCACCACCAACGGACCCGTCACCTACACCGTCATGGGTCTTCTGCCTGCGGGGCTGTCCCTCAACAAGACCACGGGCGTGATTTCCGGGACGCCCACGGTCGGCAATGTCACCACCCACGTCATCGTGAAGGCCACCAACGCGGCGGGAACGGCAGGCCCCTTGCCTTCCTTCGACATCGTCGTACAGCCGTTGCCTCCGGGTACCGTGGGCAGCTTCGAAGGCCTGATCAAGCGCGATCCCATTCTCAACAATGACCTGGGATCCCGTCTTGAACTGACCACCACCGCAGCAGGCTCCGTCACCGGCAAGATCATCACCGGCATCACGACGCAACTGATTGCCGGCCACCTCACTGCGGTCCCCGCGAGCCTGGGGCAACCACCGGGCAAGCCTGAATTCCGGGTCTCCGTCCCACGCGCTGGCAGCACACCGCTGACGCTGGATGTGTTGCTTGATGGCGCGGCAAACACGCTCACCGGCACGCTGTCTGATGGCGGTCCAAATACCAGCGCCGTGAACGCGTGGCGCAACTTCTGGAGCGTCGTGACACCTGCCACCGCCTACCAGTCCTACTACACCTTCAGCCTGCAGCAGACGGACACCAGTCCCAGCTTCCCGCAGGGCGACGGCTACGGCTATTTCACTGTCGCTCCGACGACGGGTGCGCTGACCGTCACCGGCAAGCTTGCGGACGGCAACGGCTTCAGCACCATCACCTTCGTGGGTCCGCAGGGGCAGGTGCTGCTCTATCAGTCCCTCTACTCGAACAAGGGCTCGTTGGCCGGCATGCTCACCATCACGGATGCGTTGCTGCCGGTGAACAATACCATTGCTGGCACGCCGTCCTGGTTCAAGCCCTTGCCGGCGGTCGCCTCGACTGACACCCTCTATCCTACAGGCTTCGGTCCGGTTCATCTCACTGCCGACGGTGGGAGCTATGTCGCGCCCACGGTCGGCCATGTGGTCATGGGACTGTCAAACATGACCAATGACGCTCAGCTCACTTTCACCGGCGGCGGGCTTTCTGCGGAGCCGGACATCATTTTCAGCATCACCGACCCATCCCTCACAAGCTTCATCAACAAGGTCACCATGCCTTTGGTCAATCCGAACACCGTCACGATGACCGTGCTGACTCCCGGCACCGGGGCATTTAGCGGCGGCTTCACCATCCCTGGGCCGCCCATTCGCACCGCTGCCTATCAGGGGCTCATCGTGAATCATTCGGGCGTCCCGAGTGGGAACGGTTACTTCCTGATGCCGCAGGTGCCGGGCGCCGGGCAGACGTTGCTGACCTCGCCAAAGCTGTCAGGAAAGGTGCGGCTGGGGTCACACTAATTTCCGCCGGTCAACAAGGCTGGCGTGCGGGAATGCTCCTGCAACACTCCAGTCGAGGACACAAAATGCCCTCCATTCTGCGGAGGGCAGCAAGCCCATGCAGCGAGCTCATCAACGGCACGAGCCAGCTTGCCTGCGCAAGCTTATGGCGCACTTCGCGCTGCCAGCGGAATACCTCCTGTAGCCTCCAATATCGTGGCCGGAGCCACGAAGCGCCACTCTCCGCAAGGATTGCAGAGGTGGCTCGAGACGGGGTCGAACCGCCGACACGGGGATCTTCAATCCCCTGCTCTACCAACTGAGCTATCGAGCCATTTCGTTGTCGAAAACGAGGCGCGCATGATGGCGAAGGCGCTGGTGGGCGCAAGGGGTTTTTCCATGTAAAATTGCAAGGTCACCGGGCGCGGGCGCGCCTGATTTGAGCAAGCACGCCATAACGGGGGCCGAAGAGGTAGGCGAGGAGAAAAAATCCGCCCAGAACCACCACGATGGTGGAACTGATGTGCCAGCCCAGGGGATAGGAGAGAAAGAAGGCGGTGACGGAGCCCGTGGCACCGATGAGGCCGCCGCCCCAGAACAGGGCCTTGGCGTTGTCGGTGAGCAGGTAGACGGTGGCGCCGGGGGTGACCAGCAGACCGACGCTGAGGATGCAGCCGACGGCCTGGAGCGAGGAAATCAGCACGAGGATGACCACGCCGAACAGGGCGTAGTTGAGGACCCGGACCGGGACGCCGAGGCTGGCGGCGACATTGGGTTCGAACAAGTAGATCAGCAGCGGACGCTGCAACGCGGTGAGCGTGACCACGGCGATGACACTGATGCCGAAAGCAATCCACAGATCGGCATCGCCGAGGGCGGTGATGCTGCCGAACAGCCAGTCTTCGAGCTGCTGTTGGAGGCCGAGTTTTTTGAGGATGATGATGCCCACTGCGAAGGCACTGGTATAGAGAATTCCCATGGAGCTCTCCTGGTCCAGCCGGGAAGTGCGCGAAAGCAGGATGGCCCCGAGACCGACGATGAGGGCGGCACAGACCGCGCCTGCAAGCGCGCTCCAGGCTGTGAGGCCCACCAGCAGCACGGCAATGGCGAGACCCGGAAGCAGGGAGTGCGAGAGGGTGCCAATTTGAAGGGCGCTTTTGCGCAGCACGACGTAGCCGCTGACGAAGCCGTTGGAGAAGCCTATGATGAGGCAGGCGAGCAGGGCACGCCTGGCGATGTCCTCCTGTAAAAAGTCCGCGATGGTCATGGCAGAAGAGTGGAGAGTGGGGAGTTGCGGGGTGGGGAGCCAGAATGCGGTAACCGATAGCGAACGGTTCGGCTTTCAACTGGCCCTCAGTCTCTCAACTCTCAACCAACGACTCTCAACTGCCACTACTACTTCAAGGCTGAATACGGGCACCGAGCTTCTTGAGTTCTTCCACTTGCTTCTTCGAAGGCTCGGTCAAGGGGTTGCCGTCCAGGTAGATGTTGCAATAGGGCGCCCATTCCTTGGAGCCGGCGAAATCCTTTTTCATCATGCGGTAAAGGGGCGAGACATCGCTGACCTTGTTGCCGTCCAGGAACAGGAACTGCAGCTCTCCGAGCGGCTCGAGGGGAGTGATATCCGCGACCTGGTTGCCTTTGAGCGAGAGCATGGAAAGCCATTTCAACTGGCCGATGCCGGTGATGCTGGCGATCTGGTTGCCTTCAAGATAGAGGGTCCAGAGCTTGGGCAGCTTGAACACGGGGCTGGCGTCCTTGATCTGGTTGTGGGTCAGGTACAAGGAGTTGAGCGTGGTGACGCCGCCAAGCGGGGCCAGGCTGACCACCTTGTTGTTGGTGAGCTCCACGTATTGGAGGCTCTTCAGAGTGCCGAGGGCGGCGATGTCCTGCACTTGGTTGTCCGACAGATCGACGAACTGCAGGCGTTCCAGCCCCTTGATGGCGGAGATGTCGGTGATCTGGTTCTTTGGCAGGGTGAGGGAGGCCAGCTGGGTGCATTTTTCCAGTCCGCTGAGGTCTTTGATGCCCAGGCCACGACCTTCGACGACGGCCACCGTTTCAACGTCGGCCGCGACGATGGGCTCATTGCCATCGCGCTTGGCGAACACTTGCTTGCGCACGGCTGCCTCAAGGTTCTTGTCCTTGAAGATCGGCACGGGCTTGGGTGCGGGAGGAGGGGCAGGCTTGGCGGCCATTGGCGCAGGTTTGGCAGGAACAGGCTTGGCCGGCGCGGCCGGCGCTGGCGTCTTGGCTGCGGGAGGGGGCGTCACGGGTTTCGCTGCAGGATTGGCGGCAGGCGCAGGGACGGCTGCAGGCTTGGCCGGGGCAGCAGGTTTGGCCGGAGTGGCGGGGGCTGTGGCGGTGGCACCAGGCTTGGTGGCGGGCGGAGGCGCTGGTTTGTCGTCAGCGGCGCAGAGGGCGGCAGTCAGGGCGATACCAAGGAACAGGGGCAGACCGGTTTTCATGATGCGTAGCAAAAGGGGGAGTTGATGATTCGAGCACCTTCATACGTGGACCGAGGCTTGCAACTTTTGCGATTCTCCCGTCATTTCAGCTGCATGATCTCAATCACCGTCATTCTGGAAGTCGATCCCAATCGTGTGGACGAGTTTGTAAGCGCCATAACTGCGAACGCCGAGTCCTCACGTCAGGAGCCGGGCTGCCTGCGCTTTGAGGTATCGCGCCACCTCGAGAAGGCGAATGTTTTCGCCCTGTCGGAACTTTACCACGACCGGGATGCGGTGGAGGCGCACTATGGCAGCGACCACTTCGCGCTCTGGAAGAAAGTGGCGGACAGCGGCATTATCGTGAATCGCACGGCGGTTCGTGGCGAGGTGGTGTAGGCGTTCTGCCTGAGCCTCGCGATTGATCGGAGCTGGCTGCAACGACTCCCGGGCTGATGCGGCGTGGCCTTTGCTGAAAGCTGTCGCCCACAAAATTCATCGCATCCATCAGGGCATTGAGTTCAAAAAAAACGCCGCAGGATGGCTCCTGCGGCGCTGATTGATTCACACACGCCCCAGAAAGGGCGGATGGACTATTTCTGGATGTCGAGGAACTCGCCCTGCTCGGCGAACAAGGTGAAGAGATCCTTCCCCTGGCTGTTCTTTTGCAGGCCCACACTGTCGCCTTTGGCGGCTTCGAGCTTTTCGGTCTGTACGCTGCTGTCATTGCGGCCGATGACGATCTTGCCGCCTTTCCAGGCGCGACCTTCCTTGGCTTGGCCCGCCACATCGCAGTTCCAGGCCGGAGGCCAGGAGTTGCTGACAGCGTTTTCGAACACGACCGGAGCATTGCCCGATGAGGAGTCCGTGAGGCCCTTGGTCAAGCACCAATGGCACTCGCTAGGCCCAAGAGCTTCCGAGTACTCAGGGGCTTCGCCCAGGTTGTTGTCACCCACATACGGGCTGGCAGGCGCGCTGAAGACTCGTTCGTCTTCAAGCAGCCCCGCCTTGATGAGCAGGCGGAACGCATCGTTGGAGGTTTGCGGCGGATCGCTTTTGTTGAAGTCCGGGTAGTTGCCGCCGCTGTCGCCGGCATAGGATTTCAACGAGATGATGATCTGCCGGCAATTGTTCACTGCCTGCATCTGTCTGGCCTTTTCCTGGACGCCATTGAAAGCGGGCACTGCGAGGCCCGCCAGGATGGCGATGATGGTGATCACCACCAACAGTTCGATCAGGGTAAAACCCTGCTTGTAACGTGTTTTCATTTTATGATTGCGGTTGGATTATCTTGTTTATGTATGCAGGAAATCACCAAACCGTGGTGACCCCTTGAGGGATTAGACCCGAAATCCGGATTTCGTTCCAGAATAAAATGGCGCGACGCCAGATTTATTAATCGAGGCGGCACCAGCACGGAGCCTCAGCCGTGGGGAATCGCTACGTAGATGCTCAGGGCCAGCTGAAAAGCTCGGAGGCTTCGGCGGCAGCCATGGATGGAGGCGCAGCTTACGGCGCGGTCATGGGCGGTAATTGGTTAGGCAGTCTGAATACTCAAGCTTTTGGCGTCAGTGTTGCTGGTCGTACGCCAGGGAAAAGTGTTTACATTGCCACCGTTTTGTGGTTCCTAATACCGAATTATCCCACAGGGGTCCGCCAGCGTGCCCAAGTTTCCCCCCCCACCGTCCCAACGCTATGAAATTTACGCTTTTAGCGGTCATTATCGGAAGCATTCTTGCAGTGCCTTCTTCCCAGGCTGCCTGGCAGCGCCTGGGTGGTCTGGACAAGCGCCCGGTGAACGATGCCGACGCTTCCATTTCAGGTACCGGCATCGCTGTTTCCACCGGCATTGGCCAGCCTGAAAACCTTTTGCGGAGCGATTCGGCAAGCGGATCGAAGCTGCCCATCGGTGCCAGTGAGGTCGTGATTAATCTCGGCCGGCAAGTGGTGAGCAATTATGTGACCTTTATGAACGATGGCGCTGAGGGCCGGATATCCGTGTCTTCCAGTGTGGATCAGAGAAGTTGGACATCACTCTCACGGGATGTTTTCACTGGGGCCGACCGAATGATCACGCTGAGGTTTGCCGGTGCTCAGGGCAAGTACGTGAAGCTTGAGTTCGACCTTGGCAAGGCGGGCACGATCCGTGGGCTGGGTATTTATGGCAACGACACCGATTATGACTTCAAGGTGCGCGAGACAAACGCAAGCCCTGGCCCGATGAATGTGGCCGGAGGACTGGGCGGCAGTCGAGTGATTTACATTCATCCGGCACCAGTTGGGGGCGATGAATTGGCGGAGAGGTACAACAAGTTCGTGTTTCCAGAATCGGCCGACCGGTTTCGCACCGTGATCTACGATCTGGGCCAGCCCCGGACGCTCACGGAAATTGGGTCCGTCCACTCAGCCCGGCCTGTGCGGGTCTTCGCCTACACTTTTGAAACCCTGCCTGAGAAGGAAGACTGGCGTCATCGACGCTCTTTTGACCCCGCCGTGTTTGACTCCATGAAGCCGGTTGCCACGGCGGAAGACTCGCTTGGAGTGGGGTATGTGAAGGCCAAGCTGTCCAAGAGCGTGCGGGCACGGTACATTGCCTTGCGTTGGGAGCCGGACTTCAATCCCCCTGGATTCCTGGTGGGTTCCGTCAGCATAGGAGCCAGCGGCCTGGGCCTGGGCTCCTTTAGCCCCGGATCGGGCGGCCCTGGTGCCGGATCGGCACACGGTCCTGGTGGCGGATCGGGCAACGGAAACGGAAACGGCAATGGCGGTGGCGCCGGTGGCAATGGCAGCGCGGCTGGAGGCGGGACTGGTGCTGCTGGTGAAGGCGGTGGCGCCGGTGGCAATGGCAGCGCGGCTGGAGGCGGGACTGGTGCTGCTGGTGAAGGCGGTGGATTCGGTGCTGCTTCTGCCAGCTCCTTCTCTTCTCCTGGTGCCGGGGGCGGCGGACCGTCTCGCCCGGGTGCCAATGGTTCCAACGGCGGCACAGGCGCGACAGGCACGGTCAGCCAGTAAACGGCGGTCTGCCCGTTGAGACGTTTTTTTGAAGGCCATTGTTCCCTGGGAGCAGTGGCTTTCTGCTTTGAAGGGGGACTGGCCGGGCACGGCCTGCTATACCCGCTTCCCGCCTGCCTGCTTCGTGGCGACGGCAACAGCAGGGCTGGCAACAGCGTTGATCCGTTTGTTCCAGATGACGGGTGGGTTGACGGGGCGTTTGCGACGCAACAGCGAATGCAGTTCCTTGATCGGGTTCCAGCTTTTCGGTCGTGCCATGCGTTTGCTAAACCATCGGCAGCCATTGGCTACCCACTGTTCCCGCCACTGCTCGGTACTGATCCTTTGATCGTTGTCGGTAAGGCCCGGCTCGAATCCGCAGGAAGGGCAGATTTCGCGGGAGGCCTCGCCGCTGCTGGTACGCTGGGGGAGTTTGAGGTGGCGATAGCCACAGATCGCGCAGAGATGTTGTCCTTGAGATTTCATATCCACCTCCTATTCGCCCAGGATTGAACAATTGGATGTTAAAAAAAGAATTTAGTTTATTTGATGGCAGCATATTCTTCGCCTGAAGTCCCTGGAGTGAAGATTGCTTTTTGTGCGTCTGATCCTACTGTCACACGTAACCACACCAGCCTATGGACAAGCCCAAAATTACTGCCTACCTGAAGACCTATTGCGGATGGAGCGAAGGTATTCGCGCCATCTTCCGCAAGTACGACCTGCCTTACGAAGAAAAGGACATCATCAAGAATCCCGCCTTCCGTTGGGAAATGGAGCAGAAGAGCGGCCAGCCCATGTCGCCGTGCGTTGAAATCAATGGCACCATGCTTGCGGACATCAGCGGTGAGGAAGTGGAAACCTGGATGCTTGCCAACGACCTGCTCCAGGCCAGCGCGGCAGAGCCGGACGCACCGATCAACTCTGCCTGCAGCGACGAGCAGCACGCCAGCATGGCGCGCGGCCTCGTGGGCAACGTGAAGTTCATCGCCTAGACGGGCGGCCAGTTTTTGTGGAGGGCATCCCGGCAACGGGATGCCCTTCTTGCTGCGGGCCCTGCCTACCGCCAAAGCGGGCTGAGCATGCCATAGGCCAGGGCGATCACGAGGATGACCGCCACCCACCACCACAAATTGGTCCCGTGGCGTTTGGGTTTGCCATCACCGAATTCTTCCGCGATGAACTTGTCATAGTCGAAGCCCTCGCCGTCGTCAGGCAGGTCGAGGCCGTCGTACGTCTCGGCGTCGGCCTTCCATCCGGAGAGTTCGCAGGCACCGCAGCAGTCACACGCAACGGCCTGGCGGGGAATCCATTCGCCGCAGACGGGGCATTGGCCGGGTGGTTTAAAGCGGGACATGAGAAAGGTGGAGCGGCAGGCTGTGATTCGCGCGGGGCGATCTTCCTCAGGTGGGAAGGGATTGCAAGGCTTCGTGGACGCTTCCGGGACGGGCGGCGGGGTCACGGGCGAGGAGCTGGTGGATCCACTGGTTGAGCCCGGAACCGGGTAGAGGCGGGCAGGTATGGCGCAGGTGCGCGGTGATGATCTGGGCCTTCGTTTCCCCGTCAAAGGGATAGTGCTGGGTGAGCGCCTGGACGGCTATGACGCCGATCGCATACAGATCCGTACGCACACTGGGCGACCTGCCATTGAAGAGTTCCGGGGCCATGTGGTGGATGGAGCCGATGTTGGGGTCGCTGAGGCTTCTCTCACGGCTGTCGTCAAGGGGAGAGGCATTGCCGAAATCGATGAGCTTAAGCTGGCCATCGCTGGGGATCATGACATTCGAGGCATTCAGGTCGGCGTGAGCGAAACCGGCGGCATGAAGGACCGCGAGGGCCTGGAGCAACGGCCTCAGGATGCCACTCAGCGCGGTGTCGGTAAGGGTATGGGCCTGAATGTGGCGATCGAGAGTCCGGCCCGCAATCCACTCCATGGCGAGGTAGTCGCCCTCTGCATCGCGGCCGGTGTCGTCAAGGCTCACGATATGCTCATGCCGCACGCTGCCGAGAACCCTGACCTCGGTTTGAAAGTGCCGGTCAGCGCCCGGGCGATCCGCGCGCGGGCGTTTAAGAGCGACCTCGACGTTGCGCTGGAGGTCCAGCGCGTGGTCGAGGGTGCTGAAGCCGCTTTCAGCGACTCGCGAGATCATCTGATAGCGAGGTGTCATGATGCAGGCACTGCACGACGCAGTCCCGGCGGGTGCCGGGCCCGCGTTGCAAAACTCGGAAGCCCGGAGGCTACCAAATGCGCTCCAGGAACCGGGTGAAGGGCCCCTTGGCGGAACTGGGGACGGTGTAACGCTTGCGGCCAATGCCAGCCTGATGCAGGACGACCAGAGGGCCTTTGTGATCCCCGACTTTGATCGACCTCACTTCGATGCGTTGCAGCGGGCAGTCATTGCTGTCCACGGGCGTCCTGGCAATTTCCTGAAGAACCTCCAGCCCTGAGACAACCTGGCCAAACACGCTGTAGCTGCCATCAAGGGAGGAGAGATTGCCCAGCGCAAAATAGAACTGGCTGCCGTTGGACCGGCGTTCCGGATTCACGCTGTCATCGCGACGGGCCATGACGACCGAGCCAGCCTGGTGCGGCAGCTTGAATTCGCCCGGTACAGTCTTGTCTCCGCCGCCGGTACCCCACTGATTGCGCTTGGAATTATCAGCCGTGAGGGGATCGCCGGTCTGGACAAGGTAGTGGTCGATGGCACGGTGGAAAGCGACTCCCTTGTAGGTGCCCGCTTCGCAGTTCTTGATGAAATTGGCCACCGTCAAAGGCGCGCTTTTTGGGAGCAGTTCGAACATGACGGATTCCGAGCGGCCTGCGATATTGATCTCCATCACCGCCAGCTTATGAATGTCGTTGCGCTCCCAGTTGGCCGGATCATTGGTCTTCTTGGCAGGGGCGGCCTTCTTGGCGGGCGAGGTGCTGTCGACCTTCTTGGCCACTGGAGTGCTGGCGGCATCGCCTTTTTCGGCGATTGCCCGGATCTCGTCCGGCAGTTTGGCTTTTTCCGCCGACAGATCAAGGGGGTCCGGGGTGAGGCCCATCACCATGTGTGATGACAACGACAGGGCGGCGACTGCGAGCAACCGGAATGAGGACTTCATGGGCAGGAGACGGCGGATGACAAGCAGAGGGCGGCGGGATCAGCGAAGCTTCTGAATCACTGAAGGGTCGACAATGACCGGAGCGGGTTGAGAGGGGGCGGCCGTCGGCTGGCTTGCGGGGGCTGGCAGGGTCGCCGCCGGAGGTGAATAAGCGGGAGCCGCGGCAGGCGTATTCTGAGCCGAGGCCGAGGGAGCGTGTTTGTGCGGGGTGCCTTTGGATTGCCGCGGAGGGAGTCCCCACTGCGTGTCCAGTTTGTCCATCTGGCTGATCGTGGGATTGGTCGCATCCACCTTGCTGCTGGCGCAGGAGGGCAACAACAAGCTCAATAAACCGAGCGCGACACAGACCTGGGACGACTTGAGTTTCATCAGTTAACAAAGGCGAAAATTTCGATGCAGCCGTCGATTCTAGGCGTGTCGGCTCCCACTGGCAACTTGGAATCCACCATTGCGCTCCCTTGCTTGACGAAGGCCAGGCCCGTGAAGTGATTCAGCACGGGATGCCAGGTGGCGCTGGTGATCGTGCCTATGGCCCTGGCTTCCCCAGGACCCGTGGCGGGGAAGACAGATTCACCCGGAGTAATGGCGGTGGAACTGCGCCAGCGCACCAGTTCACGCGGCATCCTGCCGGTGGTGCGGATGCGAGAGAGGATCTCCTGGCCCAGATAGCACCCCTTGGTGTAGCTCATGGCACGGGCTTCAATGCCAGCCTCGGGTGGGAAGGTGCCGGAATTGAGCTCGCTGGGGTGGCGCGGGATGCCGCGCAGGATGCGGCAAGATTCAAAATCCGCAGCGCTGAGCGAGGGACAAGCAACGGTGGGGGCGGCGGCCGAAGCCGGCAGCCAGATGTCCACGCCATCGACGCCGAGGCGGCTGGACTTGAGCACACCATCGACGCCGGGGATGTAACCGGCAGCGGCGGGACCAAAGACATGCCACAGCTGCCAGTCATCGCTCACATCGCTGAATTCCACCTCATCGGCGATGATGTAACGCTCCAGGCGGGCGGCGAGCGGTTCCCGTAAATCCGCTTCGGCGTCCACCAGCAGTTCATCGCCCTGCGAGGATGAATGGATGAAGGCATCGCCCACGATCCTGCCCTTGATGTCCGTCACACAAGCATAGAGCGTTCCGGCACTGGTGGCCAGACGCACATCATTGGTGACCTGGCCATTGAGATAGCGCACGCGGTCCATGCCGGTGAGGCGGAACTTGGCCCGCGAACTGAGGTCGACGATGCCTCCCGTGGTGTCGAGTTGCTGGAGCAGTTCAGAGGTCATGAATGTCCGCCGATCACGGCGAAGTCGAGGTCGCCTTTGCCAGCATCCAGAGCCTCGCGCATGGCGGCGGCGGTGGCATCGAGCGCGGTCACTTTCAAGTGGCCTGATTTTGCCAGAGCGCGACCGAAGTCGGCGTCCTTGAGCATGTTGCGGAGGGCGAAGTGGGGCTCGAAATCCTGGCGGATCATGGCAGGCAGCTTCATGCCCACAAGCGGAGAGTAGTTGGCGTTCGGCACCAGTGCTTCAAGCAGCTTTTCCGGGTCCACCCCCTGGCTGCGCACGATATCGAGCGCTTCAGCGATACCTTTTGCGGTGATGGCGCTGATCATGTTGGTGGCAATCTTCAGGACCATGGCGTCGCCGATGCCGCCCAGAAGCATGATTTGGGTGCTGCTGGCTTCCAGCATGGGCCGCACCTGCTCCAGGAGCGCTGCGTCGCCGCCCACATAGTACACCAGCTTGCCTGCCGCCGCCGCATTCTTGCTGCCGGTGAAGGGCGCATCCAGGAAGCCGGCACCCGCTGCGGCAGCGATGCCGGCGGCCTGCTTGACGGCTGCCACGCTCACGGTGGCGTGATTCATGATGATGTGCCCGGAGGTGAGCGCCGGTCGCAGGTCGTTCATCGCCTCCAGCAGCGCCGCATCATCGCGGACGAAGAACTGGATGATCTTCGCCGCCTCCGCCACTTCGCGCGGGCTGGCGAGAAAATGCGGTACGGCACGCTCGGACCGGCTCCAGACGAAGACATTGTAACCCGCTTTGCCCAGGTTCTCTGCCACACGGCTGCCGATAATGCCCAGACCGATGACGCCGATATTGGTAGGTGTTCCGATACTCATGGACCGTCAGCATGGGCGAGTTTTGGCGCCGAATCAAGCAGACGCGGGTTGATATCGACCGCCAAAAGACTTTTACCTAGATTATGTTTTCCGCCCTTGACCTGCGAAGGGTTTTTATGATTTGCTCATGATGGCTCGAACGCTGCTGTCGATTCCGGCAGTTGCTTTTAGTTGAAATACCCAACATCCATCCATCCTCCCTATGTTCATCCTCTACCCGCTTTCCATTGTAGGCATGTTTATTTGCACCATCATGGTGTTGATTCCATTGTTCAAAACCAAGGGTGTGCTGCATGGCATTCTGGGCATCATCTGCGGCCTTTATCCCTTCATCTGGGGATGGATCCACGCGAAGGAACTTAACCTCTCGAAAATCATGCTCATTTGGTCGGTTTGCATTGGCATCGCGGCTGTCTCGGGGACGGTGGTTTTCGCCGGGATGAGCAAGCAGGTCATGGAAGCGGCCCAGAAAGCCCAGCAAGAGGCGGCCCAGAAAGCCCAGCCGAAATAGGCGGTATTTCATTTCATGGCGAAGGCACTGGAGTTCTTTGTTGAACCCGGTGCCTTTCCATTTCATTGGAAGCCCATGGCCGCCCATGCTGACACCTTTACCATCGCCACCCGAGGCAAGGGCACGTACGAAATCACGGAGGCCTGTGAAAGGATCGTTTCAGCCAGCCGCATCAGAACCGGGCAGGCGACGATATTCGTGCAGCACACGAGTTGCAGTCTGGTGATCTTTGAGAACGCCGACGTTTCGGCACGCACGGACCTGCACAGCTTCTTTGACCACCTGGTGCCTGAGGACACACCGTACTTTATCCACACTTGCGAGGGGCCGGATGACATGCCCAGCCACCTGCGCATGGCGCTGACCCGCACCTCGGAAGTGATCCCGGTGATCAATGGCCGCCTGGCACTGGGCACCTGGCAAGGGATCTTTCTGTTTGAACACCGCCGTGCGCCCCATCGCCGCAGCGTGGTGGTTTCGGTGGTGGGCGAGTGATCAGGGCTTCGCTGCGGGCGCATAGTTGCCTTCGAACCTGCCGAGATCCTCGACGACCCACGAACCACCGGTGTGCTTTACCCGGTAGTGGCGGCGCTCGAAGATGCGTTTGTAAGCCCAGCCAGCCTCGACGTCCCAGGTGTCGGCCGCGGATTTGTGCATGTGAGCGAGCAGCAGCACGTACGGCGACAGTCCGCTTTTGGGATTCACCGGCAGGCTGGTTGCGGCATGGGTGGTCATGGTATCCCCGCTGATGAAGGTGAGCTTCAAATCCTGAAACCTTGCCATGAATGCCGGGTCCGTGCTGCGCATGTCGCGCGCCTTCATGATGCAGTATTCTTTGGGCACGCCTGCGGCAAGGTCCGGAACATTTTTGATAAGATGGCGGACCACGGCCTCGCCCGCATCGCCTTCATAGTCGCCCAGACGCACAAAGCCTGGATCGCCGGCACCACAGGCGGCCAGGAGAATGAGAGCGGGAACAAGGAGTGCGAGACGAATCATGGGTGTTCTCCTTTGCACGGGATGCACCGGCGTGCAACGTCGGGCTGTTCGCTGGTGCCTGCCATCCGCTTTCGGGGGGAGGCACTTTGAAAAACACGGCCCAGGTTGGCGCTGGCACCCGTGGTCCTTGCTCAGGCAATCCGGCTCTCTATATTGAATCCATGTTTGATGTTCGTGACAAGCCCAAGATGGTCGAGCGTGCGCTGCTTGTGGGCGTTTGCTTTGACCGCCGCGAAACTGCCGAAGCGGCTGATCTGCTTGATGAATTGCAGGAGCTGGTGGAGACGCTGGGCATCACGGTGATCTGCAAGGAGTGCGTGGTCGCGCGCGAATTCAACCCGCGCTATATCGTAGGCAAGGGCAAGGCTGCCGAACTGATGGCGCAGGCCAGGGCCATGGAGTGCGATTGCATCATCTTTGACAACGAGATGTCACCCGCCCAGCAGCGCGCCTGGGAAAAGGAGTCCACACTTTGTGTGATCGACCGCCATGAAGTGATCCTCGACATCTTCGCCATGCGTGCCCGCACCAGCGAGGCCCGCCTCCAGGTGGAACTGGCGCGCCTTGCCTATTCCCTTCCCAGGCTGACGCGCATGTGGGCTCACCTTGACCGGCAAGGCGGTGGCAGCGGCGGTGCCGGTTCGGGCGGTGCCGGCGCGGCACGTGGAGAAGGCGAAACCCAGCTCGAAACGGACCGCCGGCTGGCCAACAAGCGAATAGACCGGGTCAAAGCCGAGCTGGAAGACGTCAAGCGCAACCGTGACACCCAGCGCAAGGAGCGCAGTCGCGTGCCGCTGCCCCACATTGCCATTGTGGGCTACACCAACGCCGGCAAGTCCTCACTTCTCAACCGCATGACCGGAGCGGACGTCGTGGCCAAGAACCAGCTTTTCGTCACGCTGGACACGACCACGCGACGCATGGAATTGCCTGACGGGCAGAACATCCTGCTCACGGACACCGTCGGCTTCGTTCGCCGCCTGCCGCATGACCTGGTGCAAAGCTTCCGTGCCACGCTCGAAGAGGCGGTGAACGCGGATTTCCTCATTCACGTTCTCGATGCCAGCCATCCCCGCGCACTGGAGTTTTACAAGACCACCAACAGCGTGCTGGCGGAACTGGGCGCGGGTGACAAGCGGATGGTGCTGGCACTCAACAAAATTGATCTTGTCGAGGACGAGGCAAGGCTTCATGAGCTGCAACGCCATTTCCCGGAAGCGGTGCCCATTTCTGTCAAGACGGGGGCAGGTATGGACAAGCTCATGCACCGTCTGCACGAGATGCTGCTGGATCGCGTGGTTCGGCTGAAGGTGTCAATCCCCATGAACCGGCTGGACTTGGTGAGCATCGCCCATCAGGAGGGCAAAGTCTTGCGTGAGAAATACAACGAAAACGGCGTGCAGCTGCTCTGCGTCCTGCCCAAGCGCTGGGAATCGCGCTTCAGTGTCTATGCTGACGACACCGCAGATGTTGACGCGGAAGAAGAATCGGCCCCTCAGGCAGTCATGGCGGGCGAGTAAATCCGAACGCTGCGCTCCAGAGCGCAAGTCGTGATGATCTATCCATCACCACATTGCCGCAGTCTTTAACCAATGGCCCACCGGCCCTGCACCACTCATTGGGCGCTGGGGGACAAGCCTTTTCTCAGCGAGCCATCTGGCATCACCTGGTTTGCCATGTTGCCATCGTGATAGCCGCCAAATTCGATCACCCAGGGCTGCTTCCACCGGTAAGCGATATTGGCTTCGGCGCTAAAATTGGTGGGGATGTAGGAAAAGTCGTAGTTTTGCGGGTCGTTTTCAGTCGCGGAATCCACGGGGTGCGAAGGGCAAAGCCAGGTTTTCCGGGTGGGACCGTAGGGCTTGAGGGTCTCGTACCACCACTTTGCCTGGGTGTTCTCGTTCGGCCCGTCTCCCGAATTCGGATACTGTGGCCAGACTTGGCCGTTGTCACCCATGTAGGAACTCAGGGCCGCATGGAGTGAACGCAAGTTCGTCATGCAGATGGCATCTTGTGCACGACGCCTGAAATATCCGAACATCGGGTACACCATGGACGCCATCACCGCCAGGATGGCAATCACCAGAAGCAGCTCCATGAGGGTGAGACCGGCAGGGGCGGACCGGTGGGGACGGGCTGAATTTACGCAGGTTCGCATGTAGATAAAAAGGGCGTTTGGCCTGAATGGCAAACGCCCTTCACCAACCTTGGTTCCGTGCCGAAGCGGGATTTCTGAAGGGCAGGTATTACAGGTAGCGCCGGGTTCCTTCAACCGTCATCGTCACAATATCGGCACCTTGGAAAGTCGCATCAATGCTTGCACCTACCAACAGCGGAGGCAGGGCATTCAGCAAACTGATAACCGCCGCCTGGGCTTGGGTAAACACGGTTGCGTCGAAGTTTTGCCCGACATTGGCATTGCCTACCGCAGTGACAATGCTGCTGATCAAGCCTGAGATTCCAGTGAAGGCGAGGCCGGCGACTGAGCCAGCGGAGCTGGGAGACAGAAAGGCCAGCTGACCAGTGCCTTTGAAACGGAACGTCGGCGCGGTTTGATAGACATCCGCAGTGAAGTTGCCATTCACCGTGAAAGAGCGGCTGCTGGACAGGACAGTGGCTGTCAAGGCGGAGGAGTTGCTGCTGCCGGTGGATGAACTGCCGAAAAAGTTGCTGTTGTTGCTTGTGGTGCTTGTAATTGAACTTGCTTCAGTGCCGCCATTCAGGTCGCACGTCACGATGCGGGCTTCCTGATCGCCGGTGCCCAGGGCACTGCCAATATAGGTGACACCCTTGTAATACATCACCATGCGGTTCATTATGGTTCCGCGGGGGTTAGTGGCGGGGACGGTGGGGTCGGGGCTGACGATGGCCGCAGTAGGCGAAAAATAGCAAAAGCCCGAGCCATTGCTGAAGCTCAGAGTGGCTTGATAGAGCGAATTGTTATTCAACGAATTCGAATTGAACCCATTGTCGAAGGGGCCGCCCGTAGCGGCGAACACGGGACTGCCAAAGGCGGTGAGGGCAACGACAAAAGATGCAAATAAACGTTTCATCGTTATTATTCTACCGCAACCGCACTCAATTGATCAAGGTTTTTTTCTTTTTTGGCACCGTGCTTTCCGATTATCATCTCCACACACCCCTGTGCCTGCATGCCGAAGGGCATCCGCGCGAGTATGCCGCCCAGGCTCTGGCCATCGGGCTGGCCGAAATTGGCATGTCCGATCACAACCCCATGCCGGCATACTTCGATGACTGGCGCATGCTCATCAGCGACTTCCCCCGCTACCTGGAAATGGTGGACGAGGCGCGCGCGGACGTGCCCGAGATCCCGATCCGGCTGGCGCTGGAGTGCGACTTTCTGGCCGGCAGCCAGTCCTGGATTGAAAAACAGTCGCGCATGGCGGATTTCGATTATCTGATCGGAGCCGTTCACTACATCGCTCCCGGTTGGGATGTGGACAATCCCAAGCATCTCTCTCGTTGGCGCGACACCGGTGCCGTGGAACACATCTGGAAGCAGTATTGGAAACTGTATGAGGAGATGATCCGGACGCAGCTCTTTGATATTCACGCGCATCCTGATCTGCCGAAGAAATTTGGCCTGCGTCCCGAAGGGGATCTGCGCCGCTACTACGAGCCCGTGGTTCAGGCACTCCTCGACACCAAGGGCGTCTTCGAGGTGAGCACGGCGGGGCTGCGCAAGGACGTAAAGGAGATTTATCCCAGCCGGGAGTTCCTTGATCTGGCCTTCTCCGCCGGCGTCCCCATCGTCATCTCGTCCGACAGCCATGCTCCTGCTGAAGTCGGCATCCACTTTGACCAGGCGCTCGCCTTGGTGCGCGAGGTGGGCTATCGCACCACGGTCCGCTTCCGCGGACGTGAACGAATCGAGGTGCCGCTTCCCGAATCCTTTCCATCTGCATGATTCTTGAAGCCCGCGGCCGTGTCATCGCCTTTCCGCGCAGGCCGCTCGTGATGGGCATCGTCAATATTAACGACGATTCGTTCTGTGGCGATGGCACCCTTGATCCCACGGCGGCCCTGGCGCAGGCGGAGGCACAGCTCAGGGCGGGCGCGGACGTGATCGACATCGGCGCGGAAAGCGCCCGGACGAATCGTGGGCCGATCAGTCCTGAAGAGGAGCAGCGCCGTTTGCTGCCCTTCCTCAAGGCCTGGCCGGATCTGCTCGCCAGGTTTTCGGTCCCCCCCTTCGATGAGGCCCAGCTCTGGCCGCCGCTGCTTTCGATCAACACTTGGCGCAGCGAAGTGATCGAAGCCGTGCTGCCGCATGGCGGCGATCTCATTAACGACATCAGCGCCCTGCCCGATGATCGCAACGCCCGGCTATGTGCCCGGCATGGCGCGGCGCTTCTGATCATGCACAGCATCGGCCAGCCCAAGGTGCCGCACACCCACGTCGGCTACCCGGACATCATGGCGGCGCTCGACGGTTTTTTTGAAGAGAAGCTCGCACTCGCCTTGTCAGCAGGATTGCGGGCCGGGCAGGTGATGGTGGATCCCGGCATCGACTTCGCCAAGCAGCGCGACGACAACCTCACTATTTACCGCGATCTGGAGCGCCTGCATCGCTTCGGGCGCCCCATTCTGCTGCCGGTCTCGCGCAAGACCGTCATCGGCCAGGTGCTGGATCAGCCGAATCCCTTGGATCGCGACGCCGGCACTGTCGCCTGCATCTCTGCGGGCATGGCACGGGGGACGCAGATATTCCGGGTGCACAACGTTCCGGCCGCTGCGGAGTCGGTGAAGATGCTTTGGGCGCTCAGGTAGCGTTTGGGCATTGGCGGAGCCCCCCTGATGGCGGGACGCCATCACTCCTTGGATCGGGGACATTTTAATGTTCACTCCGCTGATCTGCCCATCATCACAAGGAGTGACGGCGTCCCGCCGTCAGAGCGGCGCGTGCAGGTTTGCCCATGGACTGGATGGACGATATGGACTGGATTATCCGGCGATGGTCAGGCTGAGTACGGCTCATTTGCCGCCGCCCCTGACGCCACCTTTCACCACCCCGAACAGCATCCGCGCGCGCAACAGATCCATGGCGGCGCAGGCGTCCATAAGGCCGTCCAGTTCCACGCTTTCCGCGTCGGTGGCCGTTTCATCCATCACCTTGTCATAGAGCTTCTTCATGCGCCGCATGTCCGAATCCGGCAGCCGCAAGTGATCCTGCACCCAGGACACCACGACGGGCGGCGCAGGCTTCTTGATCCCGCGATCCAGAGCACGGGTCAGAATTGCCTGTTTCGTTTTTTGGCGGGTGACGGCGACCATGATTGATGCTTCTCGCGAACTGATTTCGGTGCAAGCGCTGACAACAGAAGGCGCGGAAGGCACCAAGCCCAGGGAGTGGCTCAATCTACTTCGCAAGAGCGCTGTTTTGCAGTTCCGCAATGAAGGGTGCTCCGACCTTTGCCAATTCGACCCACCTCACGTAGGCCAACGGGGCGAGAGTAGTGGCCAGTTCGCTGCCGTCGTCTTCCAGCACTCGCTGAATGGCCGTTGCTACGCCCTTGGCTACTTCATCGTTGGCAAGGAGGCCTGACCACCACTCCCAATCTGCCTGATTGCGATCCGCAGCGGAGGCCATGCGGTTGCTAGCCAGACCTGCCACGGTGCTGGCAGCCAGGATGAGGGCGGGATCGGTGACGCCCAATTGAGATATTCCCCAGGCACCAAGCGCGAGAGCCCCCCCACGGAAATAGCCTGAGTGGCGAGGTTCTCGTCGATGAACTTTGGCTTCGCCGGCATGGGCGGAACCAGTCCACCGGCTCATGCTTGTCCAGAAATGTTGATGCCAGAAGGCATCGGGAATCCTCTTCAAGTCTCTCGGGTGACCTTCTCAGGGGCAAGCCAAGATGCGTTCAACGGCGATGCTATCCCGATGCGCTTCTGTTTCCCGCGAAGCCCTGCCTTGTCCGGGGTTCGCGCCCATCAATCTATCCACACACCCAGGCCTCGCTCGCTAAAGCTCGCAGTGACCTGGGCTATGTTGTGTCGGCCCTTTGGCGCTCATGATAGCACCCTGGAGCAGATTTCTTCACTTCTCGTCAATCCAAATCCAGCTCAGGCTTGAAGTCCGCGGCATGATACGAACTGCGCACCAGCGGGGCGCTGGCGACGTGGCGGAAGCCTTTTTTGAGCCCGATCTGCTTGTAGTTTTCGAACGTGTCCGGGTGGATGTACTCCACCACAGGCAGGTGATTGGGCGAGGGGCGCAGGTACTGGCCGAGGGTGAGGACGGTGACACCGTGCTCCACCAGGTCATCCATGGCCTGGAACAACTCGGTTTCGGTTTCGCCCAGGCCGAGCATGAGGCCGCTTTTGGTGGCGCATTTGCCGCCCAACTCCACGGACATTTCCTTGGCGCGCCTGAGCACGTGCAGGGAGCGGTGGTACTGGGCGCGCGAGCGCACCAGCGGGGTGAGGCGCTCCACGGTTTCCAGGTTGTGATTGAAAATGTGCGGGCGGGCCTTCATCACGGTGAGCAAGGCGTCGTCCTTGTCATTGAAGTCCGGCACCAGGATTTCGATGGTGATGCCGGGCTGTTCGGCACGCACGGCTTCGATGGTCTTGGCGAAATGGTCGGCACCACCATCGGCCACGTCGTCGCGCGCCACGGCGGTGATGACGATGTGATTGAGCTTCATGCGCTTCACGGCCTGGGCCACGCGCTGGGGTTCATCGGCTTCCAGGGCGAAGGGTTTCGCCGTCTTCACGGCGCAGAATCCGCAGGCGCGGGTGCAGCGGTCGCCGGCGATCATGAAGGTGGCGGTGCCCTGGCTCCAGCATTCCCAGCGGTTGGGGCACTGGGCTTCCTCGCACACGGTGTGCAGCTTCAGGTCGCTGATCAAGGCCTTGGTGCTCCAGAATACAGGGTCACGGGGCAGCTTCACCCGGATCCAGTCGGGCTTTTTGTCTTGGTGCAGTAGGGGGTCGATCTTGCTTGCCATCTCACCCGGACATTACTCATGAGCGGGCAGGGGACAAGGACCCGTTTTCGCGATTGAAACCTCGTTCATTGAAACCGACAGAAGAAAGATGGACATCCCGATCATCGACCTTGGCAGCGACGAGCACTTCATGCGTGAAGCGCTGCGCCAGGCGCGCAAGGCGGCGGCGCAAGACGAAGTGCCCATTGGCGCCGTGATCGTGCACGAGGGACGGATCATCGCCCGGGCGTGGAATCAGGTGGAGACGCTGAAGGACGCGACGGCCCATGCGGAGATGCTGGCCCTGACCCAGGCCGAGAGCGCGATGGACGACTGGCGGCTCAACGAATGCGACCTGTACGTGACCAAGGAGCCCTGCCCGATGTGCGCGGGAGCCATCGTCCATTGCCGGGTTCGGCGGGTGATTTTCGGTTGCGAGGACGTGAAGGGCGGCGCGGCCGGCGGTTTTTGGAACCTCCTGCAGGCCCCCAATTTGAACCATCGCTGCGAGATCACCAGCGGCGTGCTGGCCGCGGATTCGGTGGGCATCCTGAAATCTTTTTTTGCCGAGGCCAGAGCCCGCCGGGCGGCTGGTGAAACCCATGTGAAGGGTGCGCGTGGCGATGGCCACGAGCCCTCGAATGAGGGCTTGAATGCGTGAAGCGCGCGGATAGCTGTCATGCCGTCATGTCCATGTTGCGCGCCTTCGTTCTGCTGGCCCTGCTCTCCGGCCTCGCGTGGTGGTTGAACGGCGAGCGGGAGCACGGCCGCTTTCGTCAGGTGGACGAGTTCTTTCTCGACTTCATGCTCGCCAATGCGCGTCCCCGGCTCAAGCCTGATCCGGCGAAGCTGGGCGAGGTCGTCTTTGTCCGCCTGCGTGAGGAGGACAAAAAAGAGTATGCCGGCTGGCCGCCGCTGCCCATCGACTACTTGATGATTGCCAGGGGGCTTGCAGCCTTCGATCCCGGCGTGCTGGTCATCGCCGATCCGCTCAACTGGAAGTCCCCCAAACCTGACTCACTGCCTGAACTGGCGCAGGCGTTGCTGCCCATTCCCGGCGTGGTGATTGGGGTCGAAGCTTCCAGCGGGGGCGCGGCTGACCTCGTAACGATCAAGTTTGTAGCCGACCATCTGCCGGCACTGGAGCGTTTGCATGGGCAGGCGGAACTGCTCCCCGGGCTGCACAAGCTTGCAGGACTGCCGGAACCAGTTTTGCTGCCACAAAGGGACATTGGCGTCGTCACCGGGCCACCGTGGTTCATGGCGCTGCGTTTGCGGGATCACGCGGTTCCGTCACTGGTGCTCGTGGCGCTGAGCCGCGCCTCGCGCACGCCGTTTGCGCACCAGCGCCTGCACACTGGCCCTGGAGCGGGGGTGCATCTCGGGGACGCCTTGTTCGTGCCCTTGCAAGATGATGGCAGCATTGTCCCCGTCAGCCTCACGATCCCCAGCGTCAACGGGCTGGATTTGATGACTTCGGACATGATCGATCCGGAAGGCGGGGCTGCGAAGATCCTGGGCAAGGGCAAGACCATCGTGATGGGCATCGATAACGACGGCACCATCGCGACCCCCGCGCGCGCTCAGGCCCAGGCCATTGCGGGCGCCCTTGCCTTGCCAAGGGTGCGCGTCCTGACCTTTGTTGAACAAATCGCCGCATGGATCGTGGCGGCGCTGCTGGGACTGAGCCTTCTGCGTTTGCCCAAGCACAAGGCCGTCGGGGGCGCGCTGCTGCGGCTGTTCGCCGCGCTGGTGGCCAGCTATCTGGCTTTTCAAGGAGCCCTGATCTGGTGTCCGCCCGCGATTCCGGTGGCTCTGATTGCGGCAGCCGGGCTGTTTGTGCGGTTATTGGGGAAGAAGGACCCGGCGCTCATTCCTGCGCCCAGCCCGCTTGTCCCAAAGCCTTGATCCCTTGCCAACTCCGCACTAAGCACTGAGCACTCCCGCACTTTTCTATTCTCATCCATGAAGCCATATTTTATCACCACCGCCATCGACTACACCAACGCCGCGCCGCACATCGGCCACGCGTATGAAAAGGTGCTGGCGGATGTGATGGCGCGCTATCAACGGCTGGCTGGGCGTGAAGTGTATTTCCTGACGGGAGTCGATCAGCATGGCCAGAAGGTGCAAAAAAAGGCTGCTGAGGCGGGGCTGGATCCCCAACAGTTTGTCGATGGCATCACGGAGCACTTCGTGACGCTGTGGAAGAAGCTGGGCGTGGAATTCGATGGCTGGGCCGCCACGACTGCGGAGCCGCACAAGCGGGTGGTGCAGGCGATCCTGACGAATCTTCACAATGCCGGACAGCTCTACAAGGCACCACGCCAGGGCTTTTACTCGGTGCGCCAGGAGCAGTTTCTCACCGAAAAAGAACGCCGCGAAGATGGCACCTGGAGCGAGGAGTGGGGCGAGGTGGTCGAGCTTGAGGAGGAGAACTGGTACTTCAAGCTGAGCGAGCACGTGGAGTGGCTGAAGGGCTTCATCCGCAGCCATCCGGACTTCATTTTTCCGGCCTTCCGGACCAACGACGTCATCAATGCGCTCGAAGGCTCCGGCAGCATCGACTTGTGTATTTCCCGTCCCAAGGAGCGGCTCACCTGGGGCATCCCGCTGCCCTTCGATCCCGACTTCGTAAACTACGTGTGGTTCGATGCGCTGGTGAACTACATCAGCTTTGCCGGTTACCTGGCCGAGGAGGTGGGCAACACCGGCCTGCCCGACTTCAAACGCCTGTGGCCGGCCAACGCGCATGTCATTGGCAAGGACATCCTCACCCCGCCGCATGCGATCTACTGGCCGACAATGCTGCACGCCATGGGCTTTAGCGACACCGAGATTCCGCAGCTCATCGTCCACGGCTGGTGGAACCTGCGCGGCGGCAAGATCAGCAAGAGCGTGGGCAACGTGATTGATCCGGTGCAGCTCGCAGACACGTTCACTCCGGACGGCCTGCGCTTCTACCTGATGAAGGACATCGCCACGGGTTACGACGCGGACTTCAGCGAGGACCGGATCATGATGGCCTACAACAAGGAACTGGCCGGCGGCCTGGGCAACCTGCTCAACCGCACGCTCAACATGGCCAGCCGCTATCGCAACGGCGTGGTGAAGATCAACGATTTTGATGACGAAGTGTGCGCGTCACTGCGCCAGGTGGTCGCCGATGCCGTCGCGGCGTATTCGCCCAAGATGGAGTCTTGGGCGATTCATCATGGCATCGAGGAGGCCTGGAAGATCGTGACCGCTGCGAACGGCTTCATTGAGCAGACTCAGCCATTCAAACTCGCGAAGGACGAGACGCAGGCTGCCCGTCTGGATGCCGTGCTGCGTCATCTGGTGGAAGCGCTCGCGCAGGTGACGGTGCTGCTCAATCCGATCATGCCGGTGGCCTGCCCAAAGATTCGCGAACAACTCGGCTGGGTGCTGCCGGAAGGGTTCACCTTGGACAAGCTGACCTGGGGATTGATTCCCGACGGCCATCAGCTGGGGCAGGGCACGCCTTTGTTCCCGCGCGTGGAAATCGAGGCAGCGGGTTGAGGGCGGTCATGGTTGCACCGTGACCGGCTCGGGCGCTGATCTTGACTGCGGGCTGACGACTACCCACAATTTTGGACGATTCGAAGTCCCAAGGCACTGGATTCGCACCCAGCGTTGGAGAATTCAGGCAAGGTGCGTAAGCGCCATTGCTGTAGCTGGGCTCTGTGAGCCCGGAGGCGCGGGAGCCTGGTCGAAGTGGGTGCCCACTTCCAAGCATCTACCAACGGAATCTGGTGCGTGAATGGAGCGCATCAGGTCCAGCCTCTCAGAGGCCAGCTACAGCAGAAGCCCGTGCTGCACGATCTGGGAGCACTTCCAGTCGCGTCTCTGCTATGCCTTCTTCGCCGGCTTCTTCCTGGCAGCGGATTTCTTTTTCACCGCCGCCTTCTTTTTGGTCTGCCAGGGAGGAGTGTGATTCAGGTAAAGATCAGCCAGTTTCTTCGCGGCGGCGGCATCTTTTTTGCGTTGTGCGCGCACCCTCCTGGCGCGGTCCTGAAGGACTGTCTTCAGTCCTGACCAATGTTCCTCACCGATGATGAAACCGACACAACGTGCGGTGCCGCAGCGGCACACATGTTCGTCCCAGTTTTCCAGGTCAAAACCGTAGTTGAACGTCAGTTCCTCGCCTTCCTTGATGTCGCGCATGGCGCAGAGCCAGATACGGCCGCGGTCTTGCAGCGCTTCGCAGTTGGGATCGCAGGAATGGTTGAGAAGCCGGGCCGTGTTTTTGGGCGAGCTGCCGTCGAGGTCCTGTTTGCTGTTCAACGCGAAAATGTACACGGCAGCCACCCCTGACTTGCGATGGCGTGCCATGCGGGCCTGGGCGCGGCGCTCGGACTCGGCTTTGCTGATCTTCTCGCCGGTGTACTCAAGGATTTCCGTACCCTTGGGGATGTAGCGTCTGGCGAACACTCCGCGGGAGTGAATGGAGGAGCGGCGGACAATGTGCCACGGGGGCGAGGGCGCTGTTTTGGGCATGGTGGGGAACGAGATGATAAAGGGGGGCGGGCTCTCAGGCATCTGCTTTGGTGAGCGCACCGTCGATCAGCCGGAATGCTCCGCGTGTGTTCTTGCCTTGCAGCAGTTCGGGCAGTGCTTCATCGGGAAAACCTTGGTAGCATACCGGGCGCACGAAGCGGTAGATGCTGGCGGTGCCGATGCTGGTGAAGAAGCTGTGGGAGGCAGCGGGATATGGACCGCCATGGTGCATCGAGGGGCATACTTCGATGCCGGTGGGGAAGCCATTGAAGACGATGCGGCCTGCCTTGCGTTCCAGCACGCGGACCAGGTCGGCATGTTCACGCAGATCCTCGGGCGTGCCATGGATGGTGGCGGTAAGCTGGCCGTCCAGGGTCTTGGCAAAGCGGACGAGATCGTCCTTGGAGGTGCAGCGGGTGACAATGGAGCACGGGCCAAAGACCTCGCTGCGCAGGCTGTCATGGGCTTCGAGGGTGGCGAGGTCTGTGCTGAAGATCACGCACTCAGCCTGGGTGGCTTCATCGCTGGGATCGGTGCCGGACTGCCCGGCGATCGTGATGCCTTCGATGCTCGCGATCGCTGCCGTGCCCTCGCAATACGCGCTGCGGATGCCGGCATGCAGCATGGTCGCCGGGGCCGCTTTCTCCGCGGCTTCGGCGGCTGCCTGGACAAAGCTGTCCAGTTCCACGCTGCCGATCCCGAGCACGAGGGCCGGATTGGTGCAGAACTGTCCCACACCCATGGTGACGGATCCCACATAGCCTTCGGCGATCTGTGTTCCACGGGCCTTCAGCGCGCCGGGCAGAAGGAATACTGGATTGATGGAACCCATTTCGCCATAAAAGGGAATGGGCGTGGGCCGAGAGGCGGCAATGTCGAACAGCGCCCGCCCGCCTTTGAGCGAGCCGGTGAAGGCAGCGGCATTGGTGAGAGGATGCCGGACCAGGGCTGCCCCCATCTCATTGCTTTTGCCATGCAGAAGCGAGAAGGAGCCCGCAGGCAGGCCGGTCTCGGCAAGCGCTGCAAACACCGCGCCACTGAGCATTTCGCAGGTGCCAGGATGGGCGGGATGGCCTTTCACGACCACAGGACAACCGGCGGCCAGGGCGCACACCGTGTCCGTGCCCACCACGCCGATGGCGAAGGGGAAATTGCTCGCGCCAAACACCACCACCGGACCCACCGGCTGCATCACACGGCGCACATCCGGCTTGGGCAGCGGCTGGCGGTCCGGGAGCGCATGGTCGATGCGTGCCTCAGCCCAGGAGCCGTCGCGGATAAGGCTGGCAAACAGTTTGCACTGGCCCACGGCCCGGCCGCGCTCGCCGGTGAGCCGCGCCATGGGCAGCCCGGTCTCGGCGTGAGCCCGCTCCAGCAAGGCATCGCCCAAGCCCACGATCTTGTCCGCCAGTGAATCCAGGAAGGCGGCACGCACCTCTGCAGTGGCGGTGCGCAGGCCGTCGAACGCCTCCTCGGCCGCGTTAAGCGCGGCATCAACCTGCGCCTCGGTGGCGTCGCCAAATGAAGGCTCCAGGGACTCGCTGGTGGAGGGGTTGACCGCGACAAAAGTAGGGCCGTCAGGCGCGACGCGCTGACCGGCGATGAGATGGTTTCCGTGGAGACTCATAGAGGAGGTCTTTGTATCGTTGGCCATGGCCCTCGTCCATGGGGAAGTTGGGACTTATGCAGGAGTGCGAGCTGCAGGCGTGCCAGCCGCAGCCGGGACCTGCAATAATCACGGGACGCCTGTGCTTCAGCCGGCAGGGCGTTTGCGAGCTGACTTCTTGGCGGCCTTCCTGACCTTCGGCACCACGCTCTTCAGCGTCGCTTCGGCTTCAGGTGAAAGGGCATCGCCCATGTCGATGCCGAACATGCTGGAGATATCCTCGTTGGCGATGATCACGGCATCGCCTCCCGCCGGTCCCTGGGCAACCGCATCCGCAGCCTGGGACACCAGTTCCTCGTAGTTTACACCGCGCAGTTTGAAGAACAGCTCGGGCTCCGCATCGAACTTCAGTCCGATCGCATAGAGCACGGCGGCGGCATGCTTGCAAAGGTCGGCCCAGTCCGGGCAGGTGCAGATGGTTTTGATCTCCTTCGGCGCGGGGAAGAGGCCCTGCTCGCGGTCGGTGATGACCCTGAGCACGCCGTCACCCACCTTGCCGCCGAGCAAGTCCAGGAGGCTGCCGATCTGGCCGGCGCACTGCTTTTGAATGTTCTGCCAGAGCGCGGGCTTCATCGGGCTGATCTTGATGCTGACGTCATAGAGCGACTGGCCGGCGACCTGGGCGGTGACCACGCCTTTGTCGATGCTCAGGTTATAGACGTTGCCCTTGCGCAGGTAGGAGCGGCCGCGCGGCAGCCGCGATTCATAGTCGGCATAGCTTTCCAGATGATGCTGCCAGGACTGGCCCCAGAACTTCACCGCGAGCTTGCTGCCCTTGGGGGCCTCCACAGGCACGAACGCCTCGCCTTTCTTCTTGCGGCGCGCGATTTCGCGCTGGAGGTCATCCTTGCTGTCCTGGGAATCGCTGTAGCTCCACCACGCCATGTTCGATCCGTGTTTGGAAGTTGATGTCAGGCCGCCGGCCAGTGGCACATCTCCCACACCGCCGCTTTGATGATGGGAAAAACCACGGACAGGTTTTCGTTGTCAAAGACCGCTTCATTGCCCTCGGCAAAGCTGGCCGCTTCGCCGCACAACCACTGGCAGACCACGGGTTGCGGGCTGTCGTGGATGTATTGCTCAAACGCTTCCTCGCCGGATTCATCGGTGATGATGCGGATGGATTCGCTCATTTCCCTGCCGAGCTGCCACATGAAGCGCACAGGGCTGGGGTCTTCACGCACAGGGGCGCGGGGATGCAGCACGCAGGCGGCCTTGGCCAGGAGAATGAGCACCACGCCGAAACCCTCGTCGCTGAGCACCCCGTCGGTCACCTGATCCACACTGCTGGCGATGTCCTGCCAGGTTTCCTCGAACCACTGCACGGCCTGTTCCGGATCCTTGTGACGATGCAGGAAGGGGCCCAGCCGGTCGTCGATTTCGCGCTCGCCAAGCGGGCGCTGGCGCGGCATCAGGTCCTGGGAAAAGTCCGGCAGATCGGCCCAGTCGAAGGAGGCATACACATCCTCGACGCCGGCACCGAATTCCTCTTCTTCATCCGTCTCTTCCACATCCTCCAGCGTCTGATAGATCTCCAGGGCATGGGTCTTCAGCCAGAGCCGGAGCTGGTCGGGCAGGAGAGGGCCGTTCAGGGTTTTGGCGATCTCTCGCAGAGCTTCCAGCGGCTGGCTGGACTCGTGCTCAGGCAGTTCAAAGGCCGGACCGCTGAGGCGGGTGAACAGCGGCGCGTCGTAAATCCAGCCCAGCAGCGTGTCGCCCTCCATGGCCTCGTCGAGTTCCACGTCCGCCACCACTGTGAAGGGCTGTGGATCGGCTCCAAGGAGATCCAGCACCTCCATCGATTGCTCGTCAATCACACGCTGAATCTGGATCAGCACCGGGCGCTGTGTCTGCTGCGCCTTGAGGAGCGTGCGTTCATCGTTGTTCAGGCCTTCGAAGTGGTCCTTAGCCCAGCGGTCCACAAAGTCAGGCCCCTCCACCTCTCCGGTGGTATGGACGGCCTGCAGCAGCATCAAGAAATGCTCCACTTCATCCTCGGACTCGCGCAATTTCCGTCCAAGCTCCCGTGCCTGGTCGCCGCGCAGTTCATCCAGCACGCGCTTCTGCACTTTTTTGAGCAGGCGCTCTTCAATGGAAGTCAGGCCCCCGGCATTGGCCAGGGTGAAGGGATGAAACTCACACGTGTCCGGGCAGTCGATTTTCGAAACACGGTCGGACCCGCATTCCTTGGGGGTGATGGTCCTGGAAAGGGCAGGGCAATTGCGGGCGCTCTTGGGCAGTTTGTCGTTCACGTGTGGAGTGGAGCAAGGATGGCTGCCAATGCCAGAGGAAATCAAGGCGGTTGCTGTCACCCACGATCTACCCAAACGCCGCGATTTAACGGGGAAAGCTGCGGTAAAGGCCCGGATGTGTTGAAAACCACTGTGATCAATCGCCGCGTGGGGGGCGAGGACCATCTGCACCGTCTGGCTGTTTGCCGGGACTCATCCCAGCACTTCGGCCAGCCGGTCGCGGTCCACTTTCACCACCCAGTTCTCGATGGCACTGACGGTGCCTGACTTGTCATCATAGGCGCGCTCCACGCGGCATTGCACCACCGTATCGGCGTGCTGGACCATGGTGGGCAGGCGGTCTTCGGGGAAGGCCATGATGAGCTGCAGGCCGAAGTTTTGCGCAAGCGCGAGGCAGGAATCAATGCGGTCGCCGGAGAGCTTGGAGAAGGCTTCATCCATGATGACTACGCCGAGGTTGCGGCGCTCCTCACGGCGGCCCAGGTCATACACGCGCTGGAAGGCGGCGAGCATGGCGACAAAGAAGGGTGCCTGGTTTTCGCCACCGCTTTGCTTTTTCGCGCTTTTGTTCAGGGAGATCGCTGCGGCTTCGCCCTTGCCCGTGGGCTGGGCCTGGATGTCCCAGTGGTGGTAGTAGCGATAGTCGAGAGCGCGCTGATGGCGCGGGTCCTCGGTGTTCTCAATGGCGGCCATCAGTTCGGCCTTGGCCTTTTCAATTTCTTCCTTCGCGCCTGCGGCGAAAAGTTCCATGCCCGGGTTGAGCCCCTTGTCCACCAGCATCCAGATGGCGCTGTGCGCGCGGTCGGCGCGCATGGTGAGCTGGTAGCGCCAGCCGCCGATGTCGTGATCCATGGCGCGGTTGAGCTCGCGCTTGGTGCGCTCGGCTTCTTCCAGGCGCTCCTTCAACACATCCAGCACCTGATGTTGCAGGCGGTCCTCCCACTCGCGGCGCGCATCTTCGGCAATCTGTTTGAAGCGCTCCAGTTCGTGGGTCGCCAGGTCGTCGCGTCGCGCCTCGTAGCGGGCGTTGTCATCGTCGGAAGGGTCAAACGCCTCAGCTACTTCGGGATGCGTTTCCGCCAGCGCACGACGTTCGAGGTCGCGCTGCTGCCCGGCCTTGTCGGCATCGAAGGAGCGGGTGCGCGCCACGCTGGCGGCGGCATCGCAGCGCTGGCTCCACTTGGTGTACTGGGCCTTTGCGGCATCGACTTGCGCGGTGATTTCCGCCTCGCGTATGCCGTGCAGTTGCGTAAGGCTGGCCTGGCGGGTGATGAAGGTGCTGCGCTCCTCCTCCTCCGCTCCGGCGATGGAGTCGAGCAGTTCGCGTTCCTGCTGCTGGAATTTCGACAATCGCTCGCCCAGGCGGCCCACGCGCTCGACCACGCCCATGAAAGTGGTTTCGAGCTGGCGCAGCTTTTCGACTGTCTCTTCACGCTCCGGCGTGGCTAACAAGCGGATGGTTTCATCCACGCCCTGCAACTCCTTCACGGCTTCCGGCAGTCGCCACAGCCCGTCCGTGCCTTGCGGCCGGCCGGCGTCATCGAGCCGCCACTCGCGGCCACGGTTCATCCAGGTGCGCCAGTCGTTGCGCAGCTGGCGCAGATCCGCGAGCGCCTTTTGCACTTCGTTGAGCTCCGTCTGGCGCAGCTGCCGCAGGCGGCGCAGGCCTTCCTCGCCGAGCGTGAGTTCCTTGTCCGGCTCCAGTTTCAGGCGCAAAGGCGGGTCTTTCAGCCAGCCGTCGAGCGAGATCGCGCGCGGGTGCTTGTCGAGCTGCTTAGCCTTCTCCACGGGCATCAAATCGCCGTACTTGCCATCCAGATAAGCGCGCGCATCGGCGTGCTTGGTTTCAAAGAATTCCGCCACGGCTCCCGGCTTCGGCTGGATCTTCGAGGCGGCAAGATCGTCGCCATTGATCAAGGGTTCCGTGAGGCTGCCGATGCGCTGGGCCTGTTCCCACGCGGATTTGAAGTCCTCCGGCAGCACGGCCTGCCGATGGCTGCCGAGCAGGGATTCAAGCAGAGGCCACCAGGCTTCGGCCGCGGGCTTCACTTCAACGACGCGGCCCAGCGCCACCGCGCGCTGGCCGCGTGCCTTCAGTGCATCCAGCAGGGGTGAAGGCGCGGCGCGGCCTTCGTGCAGGCCGTCGATGTCGCGCTGCAGGCGTTGCTCACGTGCTTCAAGATCCTTGATGTTAGCTTCGATGGGCCGCAGCCGCTCCATGCCCTCATGGCTGATCTGGTCAAACACGCGGGCGAGACGGCTGGCTGCATCCAGCCCGCGCGCTTCATCATTGCCCGCCATCACTTTTAATCCCTCGGCGGCATCCTCCGGCTCCTTCACGCCGAGCTCGGCCCCATGCTGCAGCCACAGCTTCCAGTGCTGGGTGCGGTCGCGCAGGAACTGCCGCGCCGTCTTGCCCGCTTCGCGCAGTGTCTCCACCTCACGCCGCAATTCATCGCGCCGCGTGCGGTTCTCCGCGAGGCGGCCGATCTGGCCGTCGTTGCCCACCACATGGCGCACCTCGTCGAGTTGGTGCTGAAGGTCCGCACGCTCCTCCAGCGCCGATTTTTGATCGGCTTCGTGGCCGGCGTTCTGCTCGCGCAGTTGATCGAGCTTGCTGCGTTGGGTGACGAGTTTTTCCTGCCTCTCCTCATGCATCAAGGCATCGCGCAGGTGGTTGTAGATGGCGGCTTCACGGCGCGCCTTCAAGTAATCGGCATGGCGTGCGCAGATGCGGTCCAGCCGCTCGAACTGGTCGTGCATCTTCTCCAGCCTCGCCTGGGCGTTGCGATGGGCATCCACGCTGGCGCGCACTGCTTTCACATCCGGGAATCCAGGCTCCAGCAGGTATTCGCGGATGAACTTCTCGAAGCTTTCCACCGGCTGGAACGCCATGGCATTAGGCAGCGTCTTGTGCATCTGCTTCGAATCGAAGCCGAGATGCGCGCGCGAAGCCATCTCACCGTGATAGGTGGCGATACGGTCAAACGCCTGCCCGTCCAGATCGCGCTGCACATGGACGCGGAACTCGTCCTCCGGCATGAAGCTCAGCAGATTGGGATCGAGATAGGAGCTGAGGAAATCCTCATGCTCCAGCCTGCGCCCGGCCATGAACCAAAGTGTGCGAGGTCTGGCCGTGGGGCCTTCATATTCGATGCGCGCACCCCAGGTTTCACGGCGCGGGGTCTCCTCCCCGGGTTGCAGCGGCCAGGAAAACTCCAGCGCCGCGAGGGTGACGCTGCTGGGGCGCAGAAAGCGCTCCTGGCCGTCGCGGCCCACCGTATTGGTGTCGCACAGGCAGTAGCCCTTGAGCGTGCGCCCGCTGCCCGCACCCGCCGCTGCCTTGTTGAAGCGGCTGAGTTGTTCGCCCAGCATGACAAATTGGATCAGGTCGAGCAGCGCGCTCTTGCCGGAGCCATTCGCGCCGGTGATCAGCGTGAGGCCGGAGACGTCGATGAACTGGCGGTAGCCATACCAGTTCACGGCGATGACGCGGCTGAGATGGACGCGCGTGGTGGGGGACTTGGGATCTTCAGGCATCAAAGGAGGGGCGGATTGAGGCTAAACCTGCTCGGTGGCTTCGACTTCCAGGCTGAGAACGGTGGAAGCCTGATACAGGCCGGCGCGGGCCAGCCATTCCTCGATGTTGTCGAAGGGAATGGCGCGCGGCAGGCTGGGCAGGATTTCGATCAGGATTTCGCCCAGCTGGGTGGCGCCTTCCGGGCGGTTCGTGCGGATCAGGCGGTGGCGCTTCAAGCGGGCGAGCAGTTGATCGAGGTGGGTTTTTTCCGGTGCCTCGATTTTGTCGAAGGTGCTGCGGAAGCGCGTCCAAAGTTCGTCCACCGTGATGATCACGGATTGGGTCGCCTGGGAGTTTCGCACGTCATCCCAGGCGCGCCAGAGCACCAGAATGAGGAGGGTTTCGTCCTTGGTGAACTGGCCCAGCAGCAGGCAGGATTCCGGTCGCGGCCGGGCCTGCAACAGCGAGAAGTCGTCATCCACCACCAGTTCGAGTCCCAGCGGCGACAGGTAGTCCGCGAGGTGTTCGCGGTAATGGTCGCGGGCCAGCAGGTACAGGTCCCGGCCCACACCATCCGTGCCTAGCAGCGTGCCGCGCCCCAGCAGATCAGCCAGGATCTCGCGCAGCGGGGCACGGTCCTCTTCGGGGACATCAGCCCAAAAACGGGGCCAGTGCGGGTCTCTGGGGGTGTCACTCATGCGTTGCGGGTAATTGTGAATCGTTCCATGCGCCAGCCGGCCTGTTCATCGTGCGGCACCGTCTCCGGGGTGAGGCCAAGGGTGCGGCGCTGGCCGTCCACGCTCCATCGCAGCATCCGGCCCTGCATCGTCGGCGCGTGATCATACGCGGCGACCGCCAGCAGATCGAGCATCTCGTCCAAAGAGGCTACGGTGAAGCGGCCGGTGTCGGTGCTGCCGCCTTTGTCCGGCAGAAGCTTTGCCACAAGCCGTGCCGCGCGCTGGGGTGTAAGCGCCAGACGCTGGCGCTCGCGCAGCGCCGCAAGCACGTCCTCTTCATCCTGGCTGCTGGCCCGCCCCTGGTCAAAGGTCAGGTCCACAGGCGACCGCATGCGCCGGGACCGGGCGAGCGATTCCAGGCCAAAGAAGAACTTCACTTCAGGGATCAGCGGCGCGAAATCGGGAGCCGTCTCCTGCATGGAACTGAAGCGGCCGTGGGCATGCATGCGATTGATCGCATCGCAGTAAAGCTTCACAATCTCGGGACGCCGTCCGCGCAGTTCCGTCTGGTAGCGGTAGCGCTGCTGCGAAAGCTGGTTGAAGCTTGCCATGCGCCCATCAATGGCATCGGCCACCAGCCGGATGGCTCCCAGGCGGTGCTCCAGATCGCGCAATGCTTTTTCAGCCCGTGCGTAGGACTCGATGGCGTCCCAGCCGTAGTGTTCCACGAAGCCCGTCGCGAGGCGCTCCTTTACCAGCGGATTGTCGCGCCGGTCTGCCACCATCGAGCGCACCGCCTGGATGCGCGGGATCAGGCCGCCGCGCCGCAGGGCGTCATAACAAACCATGTGCTGGCCGCTGCCAAATTCGGCGTACAGCAGCCGCAACGTCTCGGCGGGCGAATCGCTCTGGCGCTGCCGTTGGTCGAACATGGAAATGAGCTTCTCCACCCCGTGAAGCTGGATGACGGCGTTCTCCAGCCGCACATTCAGATCGGTCACGGTGGCGCGCAGTTCGTCCGGGGTGCGGATGCGGGCGTCAAGGATCTCCGGGCGTTCCAGGGTTTCACAGACCCCGCGCACGCTGTCGGCGAAGGTCTTCAGCTCGGCCACCTCATCTTCTGCCAGCTCACGCAGCAGCCGCATCAAGGGTCGCAGGCCCGGAGCGATCAGCGCCCAGCGCTCGTGCAGGCCCAGTTGCTGATCTTCCAGCCAGCGTGAATCGCAGAGACGGTTGAAGAACTGGCCGGCGCGCTGCCGGGCATCGCGCAGAGACGCGCCTTCATCCTCTTCCAGCACCACGCCGGGATGCAGGGCCAGCACCTCGCGAATGACCGCGACGGCCTCCTGCTGCGGCAGCCGGCCTGCGTCGCCCGCAGCGTCGGCCAGCCGTTCGGCGCAGTCGATGTACACGGGCGCGGAACGCCGGGCAAGGGGGCGGAAGAAGTCTCTCGACACGGAGCCGAGCAGACGCGCACTGAGGGAGGCCTGGGGCATTGAAGTCCTAGAAAGGCATCGCGCGACCCAGATAGAAGCAGCAGCCCAGGTAAGCCGCGAAGCCGCCGACGATGAATGCGAGCAGGACAGTCACGGGCCGGGAAAGCACGTGGCGCTTCGCCAGCACCGGCAGGAAGCCCAGCACCAGCCACAGCAAGATTTTGACGATGACCCATGACGGCATATGGGCTGACATGCCCAGCTTGGCCAGCTGCCCAAACCCCGACACAAACAAAATGACCAGGCCGATGCCATGGAACATCATGCCCTTCCTGGCGCTTTTGGCCGAAAGCAGGGCGAGAAAGCCAATGCACAGGAAAAGGACGCCTACGATGTGGATGATGTTGTAAACGGTGATGGACATGGGCCGATCATTCCACGGGGTGGCGGCGGGCTCAACTGGCGATTCGCATTCCTGGACCCCCCCTACAAATTCCCCGCCACATCCATCGCGGCGGGAATCGCCGCGCCATCAAGCAGGTGCTCCACCAGACGGCGCGCGAAGTGTGGCGACAGCAAGGTGCCCTTGCTACCCAGGCCATTGAAGAAAGCCACGCGCGGTTTGGCGGGGTGCCGCCCGATGAGCGTGCGCTGCCGTGTGATGGCGGGGCGCACGGCGGTTTGCTGATTCAGGATCGTCACCGGCACTTTCACAAAATTCCGGATCTGCGTCTGAAGCGCCGCGAGTTTGGCCGGATCAGCCTCATGCGGGTGATCAAACCTGGTTTCGTAGGTGGAGCCGATGCGCAGGGCGCCATCCTCGCGCGCGACCAGCCAGGCACCGCAGTTGACGATGCGCCGCTCATTGGGCAGCTCAGCGCTGGCAGTGAGGATCGTGCCGCGCGCGGGTGCAAAAGGCACCCAGCCGAACCAAGGGTTCGTCATCGCTTCCCAGCCCGTGCAGAAGATCACTTCGCTGAAGCTGCCGCCCTGCCATTGCACTTCGTCAGGGGTTGCACCGAGCTCCTCCAGGTTGAAGTTCGCGCGCTGCCAGAAACCTTGCCTGGCAAAGAAGTCGCGGCTGGAGGCGAGGTAGGCGGCGGTATCGAGATAGCCTGCGTGCTTCATCTGGAAGCCGCCGTGGGGTGCGCTGAAAAGATCGGGATCGACCAGGGGCTCGCGCGGGCGCTGTCGGACAAAGGCCTGCACGGCCGGATCGCTGTCGCGACGTGCCCATTTTTTCGGTTCCTGATCGTCCTTGAACAGCCGCACCGCTGGCCGTGCGTGTAAGAAGCGCCGGTTCAGCAGGCGCTCCTTGTGCCGGTAAAAGGGCACGGCTTCGCTCAGCCAAGGACCATAGTTCTCGCTCAGCGTGATGCGCATGCCGGTGATCGGCGTGAGCAGCCCGGCGGCGATTTTTGAGCTGGTCACCGGTTCATCACGATCCACCAGCATGAAGGGCACGCCGCGTTCCCACAAGCGCCAGGCCACCGCCGTGCCCGCCAGGCCCTGGCCAATGATGAGGGGCCGATGCATGGGAGCGGTTGTCACGGAGATCGCGTCACTTGCAGGCGCATGAAACGCCGCGTGGCCAGGGTGCTGGAAACATTGTCGCGGAAGGTGACAGTCTCGGTGCCGTCGCCATTGCTTACAGGGGGGCCAACCTGCACCGTGGCTGCGACCCAAGTGCCGATGGTGGGACCGCACTGAGGATTGTAAATGAGGTCCGTGGCGGTGAGGGACCGACGGAAGGTGAGCGTAAGGTAATTTGTGCCGCCGATGTTTTGGATTGCAGCAGTTGGAGAGCCGCCGGCGTTGGCAATCTTCGGCTCGAATCCGAAGGCGTATTCAAGCAGATTCGGAAGCCCGTCGTGATCGGGATCGGCGAGATCTCCGCTGATGCTGGGATCAAGCAGTTCGCCGGCGGTAAACTTGCCGGACTGCCATTGAGCATAGGGCGTGGCGCTCGAGTCCGAGACTGTCACAGCGGCCGTGCCCGGACTGCCGGGAAACACCCCGCCGACAGGGATGCCCAGGTTCAGCAAAAATGTCTGGGCAGCCTGGGTGATCTGGTCATTGATCAGAGGTACGGTGAACGTCTTGCTGGTGGCATCGCCATCGGCCCATGAGAGCGTGCCGGTCACCGGGGTGTAGCGGGTGGGGGCGGCGCTGCCGGCCTGGGTGCCGTAATTCATCGAGACCGCCCCGTAGCTGCCGCCCCGGCGTGTGGCGGTAATGGTGAGCGCAGCGGCTTCGCTGCCGGCGAATGTAGGAGCACTGAGCTGCACGCTGCCGGGCAGCCCCGGCAGGCCGGTGAACAGCCGCGCCACCGTGATGTTCCCCACACCCTGGATAGTGGCATAGTCGCCGCAGAGGATGACCCTGCCGTCAGCCTGCATCGCAAAGTCGTACACCTTCCCTGAGGAACCTGTGCCAGCGCCGAAGACAGTGTCCAGGGTGCCGTCCGCATTGAGCCTGCCAAAACTGCTCCGGACAACGCTGTTGAGGTTGCCAAACTCGCCGCCTGCCAGGATCTTGCCATCGGCCTGCACCAGTGTGGTGTGCACAATGCCGTCAGCGTCGGGAGTGAAGCTGGCATCAACCGCGCCTGTCGAGGTGACGCGTACCAGATGATTGTGGGTGACACCGCCGAATCCGGTAAAATCGCCGCCGAGGACAGCGCTGCCGTCGCGCTGCAACGAGATGGTGCGCACCCGTTCGAGACTGCTGGTATCGCCCGAATCATGGGCTCCGTTGCCCGTGTCAAAAGAGGTGTCTACGCTGCCGTTGCTGGTCACACGAATCATGCCGCTGCGGTACTTGGAGCCGGAGAAGGCTCCTCCCGAAAAGTAAAAAGTGCCCCCCACAAGGATTTTTCCATCGGGCTGCAGAGCGAGTGCATCGACCTCCCAGCCGCCGGTTTGGGCGAAGTCCGGTCCCACGAAGCCGGTATCCAAAGTGCCGTCGGCATTCAGCCGTGCGAGGTATTCGCGGGAGGCGGCCCCGACACTGGTAAAGCTGCCGCCCACGAGGACCTTCCCATCGGGTTGCACCAGCAACGCGTTCACGGTGCCTGCGGGGCCGGCACCTGGATCAAATGTGGTGTCCAGGCTGCCATCGGTGTTAAGCCGGGCCACACTGTTGCGCGCGATGCCGTGCACGTGAGCGAAGCTCCCGCCGATGAGCACCTTGCCATCCGGCTGGAGCACCATCGCATTCACTGGCGTGACATCAGCACCCGAGCCATTGCCAAAGCCTGCGTCCACCGTTCCCTCCGCATTCAGCCTTCCGAAGCCGTTGCGCGTGTAGCTCACATAGGATGAGTCCTGCATCAAGCCCAACCACCCGGCGACCAGCACCTTGCCATCCGGTTGAACCAGGGTTTGAAGCAGCGTGCTGTCCACAAAGTCAGCTGTAAAACTGGGGTCTGTCGCGCCTGCGGAGGCGATGTTCACCGTGGCAGCCGGACTGTTGAGGATGACTCCGCCGCTGATGCCACTGAGGTTGACTGTGAAAGTCTTGATGCCGGTGAAAGCAGCGGTGGACGTGATCGGGATCGAGAGGGTCTTCGGCGCGCTGTCGCCGTCCGCCCACGAGATTGTGCCGCTTTGCGTGGTGTAATTTGCCGGGGCCGTTGCCGTGCCAGGGGATGTGGCGTAGTTCACGCTCACCGCACCGGTGCTGCTGGCACTGCGAGTGAGCGTCAGCGTCGCCGGACCGAGCTGTTCGTCCACGTTGTAGGTGGAGGACTGCCACTGAATGCGGGGATCCAGGCTCACCTGCACGTCCAGGTATTCATTGGGCGTGGTGCCGCCTTTGTCCAGCGGGTGCAGGATGATGCCCGCCTCCGTGTCATGGAACGTGGCGCCCGTGGCCAGCGCTGCGTCCTGGGGATTCGTGCCTGGCGTGGTCATGTCCAAAAGGTTCCCCTGCACCACCGAATTGTAGCCCCATAGGATGTAGGCTCCGTTCATGAGCGAGGCATTGCTGGTAAAGAGCTGCCGAAGACCGATCCAGTAGTCTTGCGAGGCATTGCGCACGATCTTCAGCGCGAGCGGATTCGCCGTGTTGGCACTGGCATGGTCGAATCGATAAACGCGATAGGTTCCCGCCGTGGTGACGGTGGTCACACTCGTATCGGGGATCCAGTGCAGGATGCTTTTTTCCCACATGTCGAAGTGGTAATTGATGTCCGTGCTGCCTGAGCCCATCACACCGAAAGGGTCACCATATTCCGTGCTCGTTCCGGAATCCGAGACAGGATTGCCATCGGTCACCTGCCAGAGGTTGCAGTGCTGGAGGCCGTAGTTGTGGCCGATCTCGTGCGAACAATCGCGAAAGTCGAAGAAACCATTGATCCAAAATCTCGTGCCCTGGATGTCACCCAGACCGCCATAGTTGATGAGCGAATTGGTGATGGAACTGGTGCCAAGATTGGCAAACACCACGCCAATCCGGTCGTAGTTTGCCAGGGTGAATCCGGCCGTCGTCGCCGCCGCCTCTGCATCCGTGTGCAGCGTGTCGTCATATCCTGAGGTGCCATCGCCCCGCGCATAATAGGCTGCCGTGCTTGGCATGCGCAACACCGCGGTGACATCGGAGGTGCTGATGGACAGCGCCGTCTGGCCGTAGGATGCCTGCGCATAGTAATCTCCGATCCCGTTTGTCTGGTTGAAGACGTTGGTCACGTATGTCGGGTCGATTACCGAGAAGGGCGAGTATGGGTACGTCGGAGTACCGGTTTTGTCGGAAAAATCCACGCGAATGACAAGCACCCTCTTTGTCCCGGTGCTCCACGCCAGTGGCGGCCGGTTGCTGACGCCCGAGGTGCCTGGTTGCCCGTCCGCTGCTGTCAATCCCGCCGTCAGCGCGCCCGAATAGGGGCCTGCGGCATTTTCGGCATTGATCAATTGCTGTTCGAAGGCTGCCACATGCACCAGGTGGCAAAGATGGTAGATCTTTCCGGCCACCTCCACCACGGTCGCCGTCGCGGTGTTCTGGGGGGCGGTGGCAGCGATCGGCGTCGCTTCACCCGAGATCGGACATACTGGGATGATGGGCTCATTTGCAGGCGGCACCTCGCCAGCGTCCAGCACTCGCAGAGGGCTCTCTGAAACAGCCAGCGCACCGCCAATGGCCACGCCTGTGATGGAGATGTCCACCTTCGTCGCCTGCTCCACGCGCCGGCCATACACATAAGCCTGGTATTCCCGCCCGTTCACTGCCGCCTTGCGAAACACCGGCTCCGGCACCGTGCCGCCCGGTGCCGCCAGCGCTCCAAGCAGGGCCACCCGGCCCGCACCTGCCACCCGTTGCTCAAGCTCCGCCGCCATGTCTGGCGGGAGTTGTGCCCGCACCGGCGCTGGCACAGTCGAGGCGATGACCTGGCGCGGATCAGTCTTGATCAATTCCTTGAGCGCCGCCATTCGCCGCCGCAGCAATGCCATTCCCTCGGGAGTGATCCGCGCACGATCCGCTGCCGCCGCTGCCAAATAGCGCCGCGTCCAGTCATCGAATGCCTCCAGTTCAGGCTTTGGCTCATGCCCCCATGCACTGCCAAACAGAATCCGGGCGGGCATGGCACCGTCGCGTCCAGGCGCGGGCAAATTTTGGTGCGGATTTCGTGCCGCCGGATGCTGGGGCACGGCTGACGGCACTCGATCTGCTGCGGTGGTGTCGCTCCGGGGCGTCTGCACCTCTCCCCGATGGGCCGGTGAGCCCAGGAATACCCATGCAAGCCCTCCGCACACCAGGGCTGCGGCGAGCAGTGCGATGAAACGTTGGTGGTGGTATTTCAAGGCTGGGAAAGCAGTTAATCGAACTTGTATGCTAGCATAGGCTCGATCGAATGCACGGAGCAAGCGAAGTCGTGGTGGCACCGGACACGGAAAGCCTTGGAACCGAACGCGCAGACTTTTGCTGCGGGCTCCCCCGCCCACGTGTATTCGTGCCAATCAACCTTTGACTGCCCCCATGCGCCTCTCTGAACTTGCCAGCTATATTGACACGGAACTTCGCATCGCCCAGATCGCTGATTATGGCAATGCGCTCAATGGCCTGCAAATCGAGAACGGCAAAGGCGAGGTGACCAAAGTCATCGCCGCCGTCGATGCCTGCCTGCCGGTGATTCGCGAAGCGGTGGCGCGCGGGGCTGATCTGCTGCTCGTCCATCACGGGTTGTTCTGGAGCGGCTTGCAGCCGGTGACTAAGAGCGTGTTTGAGAAGACCCGCCTGTGCATTGAGCACAATCTGGCGATCTACAGCGCGCATTTGCCGCTGGATGCGCATGCCACCCTCGGCAACAACGCTGTGCTGATGCGGGCGCTGGGGTTGGAACCCGTGACCTCGTTTTATCCTTATAAAGGTACCGACATCGGTTTGATCGCCGAGGCGGTGCTGCCGCGCGATGAACTGGTGGCACGGCTGAAGCTTGCTACTGGCGCAGCGGTGCATGTATGTCCGGGCGGGCCGGCAGTCACTTCCCGCATCGGGCTTGTCACCGGTGGCGCGGGCTCGGAAGTGGCGTCAGCTTTGGCCGCCGGCGTGGATACCTTCATCACCGGCGAAGGTCCGCACTGGAGCTACACCCTCGCGGAAGAGCTGGGCGTGAACCTCATCTATGCCGGCCATTACGCGACGGAGACCTTCGGCGTGAAGGCGCTCGCCCGGCATCTCAATGAAAAATTTGGCCTGCCCTGGGAATTCGTGGATCATCCCACTGGCCTGTAGCGGCGATTTCACTTTACCCACTCAAAGAATCCCATGGCCTCGAGGTCGCCGTGCAGCTTCTTGGTTTGCTCACTGGTGAGATTGGCGTTGGGCAGGCGAGCGGGCCCCACGTCCACGCCTAACATTTTCATGGCCGCCTTGGCCGCCGCCATGTAGCCGAGACCGGCGAAGAGCTGGATCAGTTGCACGCCGCGAAACTGCTCTTCGCGGGCGGTCGCCATGTCGCCAGCGGCGAAGGCCGCCATCAGGCGGTTGTAAATCGGAGCGGCGAAGTTAAAGCCGCTTCCCACCGCGCCCTTCGCGCCCATGGCCAGCGCGCCGAGCATGTGCTCATCCACACCCCAGGGGAGGTCCCAGGCGCCGCCATCCACCCGCAGGCAGAACTGGTAGGCCATCAGGTCAGGATTGGTGAACTTCACTCCCGCCAGCGTGGGAATGCGCGCGGGGGCGCGAGCAAGGAACTCCGCCATCGGCAGGTTGATGCCCGTGAGGGCCGGAATGTCATAGTGGTAAAAGGGCGTGCGCGGTGCTGCGGCGGCAATCTCGGCCGCGCAATCAATCAGCACGTCGACTGACCTGGGTTTGAAGTACGAAGGCGACACGGCGCTAATGGCTGCCGCACCCAGCTTCTCGGCCTGGGCGGCGAGGACTTTGGAATCTGCCAGGCAGTTGGCTCCCACATGCACGACGATGCTCAGGGACCTGTCCTTCGCGACCTCGAACCAGCGCACGGCAAGGGCCAGCCGTTCGTCGACGGTGAGCGAACTGCTTTCGCCCGTGCTGCCATTGATGAACACAGTGGGCACCTGGTTTTTGATCAGGTGCTCGGCCTGTTTTTCAACCATCGCCAGGTTGATCGAACCATCTGCATTGAGTGGAACGTGCGTGGCGGCGACGAGATGGTGGAGCGGTGGGGTGAGGTGGGACATGGCAACGGGAATGACGAATGCGGGACGCTATACTGATCAGGGCTCGGGTGTTCAAGTCTTGTGTCTTGAATCTGCCACACCGCAATCTCGCGATCCTGGCCGGAGATAGACCATGAGCGCAGCCGCAATCAAGGCAGGGATCGCGCAGTACGCGAAACCCTGCGCGAGGGGCACACCGTTGTCCTTCATCTTGCCCAGCAGCGGCGTGAGTGCCGCCCCGGCGCCGATGCCCACGCAATTAAGCATGCCATAAGCGGTGGCGCGGTAACGCGATGGCATCACCTGGCAGAGGATCGGCATGTTGTTGGTGTCAAACAGTCCGAAGCCGATGCCAAACAAGGCTGAGCAGACAATCACCATCCAAAAGCTGGAGGCGAGCCCCATGCCCGCCAGCGCGGGCACCAGCAGCAGCAGGCCCGTGGCGCTGACCCATGTACGGCCGTGCATGTGGCGTTGTGACATCAGATCAGACAACCGGCCTCCGATGAGCACACCGAGGAACCCGGCGCTGGCGACCACACTGGTCGCCCACAGGCCGGAACTCTTCTGTTCCATGTGAAACCGGTCCTGCAGCAGTGTGGGCAGCCAGTTCTTCACCGCCCAGCCCGGCAGGCTCGGCAGCGAGAAGCACAGGGCCAGGATGGCGAAGCCTGCCCAGTGCACCCGGCCTTGGACGGGCGGGGGATCATTGAGATTTGCCACTGGCTCCGGGTCGCGCTCGCGGTTGCGCAGCAGGGCCATGAGCACAAAGGCATAGGCCACACCGATGAAGCCGCAGCTTTGGAAGGCGGCACGCCAGGACACCTCCTGCGCCACCCATCCGCCCAGGCCACCGAGCGCCTGGCCGAGATAGAGGCCGCTCATATGGACGCCAATGGCAAGCGAGCGCGTCGTGCCCCGATGGTAGTCAGCGATCAGCGCCAGCCCTGCCGGGATGTAGAAAGCCTCGCTCACCCCCATCACTGCGCGCAGCCAGTAGAGCTCATGGTAGCCTTTCACCTGGCCCATCATCAGCGTGACGAAGGACCATACACCAAGGCTCAGCACGATGAGCCACTTCTTGCTGAAGCGGTCCGCCACGGCCCCGCCCAGGGGGCTGCAAATGGCATACACCCACATGAAGACCGCCATGAGCTGCCCATACGTCTCCGCGCTTTGCAGCTCGACGATGTCTGCCTTGATCGAAAGCCCCATAGTGGCGAGCATCTGCCGGTCCAGATAATTTAGCAGGGCGACTGGCCACAGCAGGCCCACGGTGAGCCAGGCATAGCGGGGGAGGGGCGAATGGGAAGGCATGAATGAGGTGGGGGGCGAGGGCGGAGTTTCGTGCACTTGTATAGTGCGTCATGTGTTCGGTAACGTAGCGAGTGAAGACTGCCGCCTACGGTTTGCGCGAAGGGTGCCGGATCAGCCAGACCTCTGCGACTTCGCAGCTTCGTTCACCCTCACCGGCAGACCATTCGAGCTCCAGGCGGCCGCCCGCAGTGGCTTCTCTTGGGATGGAAAATTCCTGGATCACCGGGTCACGGGATTTGATATTGTCGCAGATCTGGTGCTTGCCGTTCGCCATCAGGCGCATGCGGTGGTTGGTGCGGCCACTGTAGCTGGCACGGACGGAGTAGGTGGCGCTGGCATCCAGATGTTCATACGCAAGGCGCAGCGGGGTTGTATAGAGCGTATCGGCCTGCTTCTTCCATGCCAGCGGGATATCACGGTCATCCGCCCTGTCCGGCTCGTAGTAGAAAGTGATGCGTGGTGATTTGAGCGTTCCTGGATCGTCCTTCCATGGCACTTGATTCACGATGCGCCTTTCACTGCCTGGTTCACCCAGGCTGTCGTAAAAGCCACCGGGCCCGGGATTGGTGCGGTTCAGAATCTGCTCAATGGCGGCCAGGCGTGCCGTCTCGTCGGCAAGATCGCGGACGTGGCGGAACTGCGCACCGAGCCACGCTGCATTGTTAAGCGGCTCGTCGATCCCCTCCATGAAAGCACCCCGGGTACGGTTCTGCGCGCTGTGCCGCGCCACGCTAGTCTGCGAACCGATGGCCTTGAAGAGCGAATCCGAGAGAGCCTCACACCTTTGTTTCAAGTCCGTCCCCACCCGCTCCGTTTGGGCGCTTCGAAGGATGGCTTCAGCCTTCGCCATGGCGGCAAAGGTGCCATGAGGCGATTCCGTCTTCAGCACCTCGTTCGCCTGCGCTTCCAGCTTGGTTTCATGAATGAGGCGGCGTTTGACACAGGCATCGTAGCAAGCGCGCAACAGGCCCATCTGAAAGCGATATTGCGCCTTTACGTCTGGAGCGGCCCCGGCCTCGATTTGAAGCCACTGCGCCAGCGTCACATCGACCTGGTGATTGACCGCCAACGGCCCGACCCAGTTGCTTTCCAAAGCGAGAAAGCCATTGGCAATTTCCTCGCTCAAATCCGGGCTGATAAATAGACGGCAGTAGTCCCTCAGTGTTTCGAGCACGGGTGTGGAAGGGTCCCATTCCTGATCGCTCCAGACAAACTTGTTCACGTCGTCGTTGATGCCTTCCGAGTAGCAAAGCGAGCCGCATGTATACTTTTGAAACAGGTTGTGGATCACCTTCATGGCCGCCGGCCGTGGATTGTAACACTCACGGTGCAAGGTGAGTGCGAAGGCAAGATCCCAGTTGGGCACCGGATACTGGCAGTCCAGGTTATGGGTGATGTCAGGGTAGTTGCGGATAGGGATCGTAGAATTGACGATTTTGCGCATCTCCGGCAGCGGAGTGGCCGTCCAGGGAGCAAAGGCAACACCGCCCAGCCAGCTGGGCTTTGCGTTCACATGGCGGTAGAAGCTGTCGAGCCATTCCTGCGTCGGATCGAAAGCTTGCGGCGACACCCAAATCTTCGCCTTCGGATGATATTTCTGAAGCGCCGCCGCCATCTTTTCCATCCATGGGAAAAACACATCGGGATGAAGGTTGCCAGGATCACCGCCAGGCACCAGCACATGATCCACGCGCCTCAGGCGGCCGAACACCTCATCGCGCTCCGCCAGCTCCGTTCGAATACCGGCATCGCTGGTGAAATCTTTGCCCTGATTGGGATACCAGACCCACACGTCCAGGCCATAGGAGTCAATGATCTCAGACAGCCGCGCCATCATCTCGATGGGCGGCAGTTTCATCAGCGGACTGGTCTTTTGGTCATCCGTGTGGGGTGGCAGGATTTCGATGCTGTTCGCGCCAAAGAGAGCCAGCTCGCGGATATACTGGTCAAACTGCTCCGGAGACCAGGCGTCATAAGCGTTCACTTTCGGGCGATAGCCAAGCTGATGCCCACGCAGCGGAACCGCCGGGGCACTGGTGATCTGCAAGCCTGGCGGCACCAAAATGGATTGGGGCCGTAGTTCCATCTTCCGCAGCAGCCGACCCACTCCGTAGAGAAGTCCGCGTGGATCCGCCGCGCAAATCGTCACGTGCTGTTGATGCCCTTCTCCGCTGGCGCTCAGATCAAATCCCTCAGGTGGCGACGCTTTCTTGATTTTAAGTTCGATGACGGCTTTGTCCGTATCTGTGCGCATGCCATCTCGCAACTCGATGCCGGTGCGCTTCTGAATTTCTTCACGCAGCACCACAGCGGCCTTGTGTTCCAGGGGACTGGCATTCGGGTCCACAACCAGAACGGCGTGAGAGAAATCGAGCAGGGCCGGAGCCAGGTCCTTTTCGGCGGACAAAGCGTGCGGCACGAATAGCGATGAGCTCAGCAACATCCCGGCAAGAACGGGGACGACCTTGTTGGCAGTGATTCTCACCATCCCCTCCCTGCCAGAAGTGGCTCTTCATACTCAGCCAGCCGCTCATCCCGACTCAGCCGGATATGCTCACCGAGCAAGCGACGGGCCTGCTCGGCATCCCCTTTGGAGACAGCGTCGAGGATGCGGCGATGAAAATCGTAGACCCCCTCCAGCAGCTTCACTGTATGGTGCTCGCGGCGCAGGGTGAAGATGCGCAGCAGCAGGCGCGTGGAATCCAGCACCTTCACGATGCGCTGATTGCCGCCTGCCTGTAACAGCAGCATGTGGAAGCGCAGGTCGGAGGTGACGAACTTCTTCAACAGTTCGCCCTCCAGCACCGGCTTGCCGGACTTCTTCAATTCAGCCGCGCAGAGGCGCACCTGCTCCACCTGCAGCTTCAAGACTTCCAGTTCCCGCTGGCTGAGGCCGCGCGAAGCGACCTCTCCAATCACGTACACTTCAAGCGCCTCGCGCAACTGGTAGAGTTCCATGATGTCCTGCCTCGCGTGCTCAGCCACCACTGCGCCACGGCTGGTCTTTTGCAAAATACCTTCAGCCACGAGCTGCCCGATGGCCTCGCGGACCGGGGTGCGGCTGAGCCCCAGTTCCGCTGCAAGCGAAAGCTCGGAAAGGGCGGCATGCACGGGCAGGTCGCCGCTGGAAATCTTGTCCAGGATATGCTGGTGTGCGAGTTGCAGAAGCCCGCGGTCACGCGGCAGAGGCGCGGGTTTGGCTGCCGCCGAACGGCTCTTGTGCCGGGATGCTGGAGCGGCCCTCTTCATCGTGCCTGAAGCAGGAATATTTTCCGTTCTTTTCATGTGACTTGCATCCACTTGTATGCAAGTGGATGCAAGAGTCAATCACAATCCATTCCGGCAGCAAAATGACCCACCGCACATCAACATTTAGCCCATGCACACGTTTCTCCTGCGTCCTCTTGTTAAGCGGGCTGCTGCTTTCTCCTCTTCTCCGCGCAGAAGTTCAACTTCCCTCGATCTTCTCCGATCATGCGGTGGTGATGAAGAGCAGTTTGGTTCCCGTTTGGGGAAAGGCTGATCCGGGCGAAGCAATCACCGCTAGCATAGCGGACCAAGCGGCGCATACCGAGGCGGGTCCGGATGGGCGCTGGAAACTCCAGTTGAATCTCAAGGCAGCAGACGCCGGGCCGCACGTGCTAGTGGTTAAGGGCAAGAACGAGGTGCGTATCCATGACGTGGTCATCGGAGAAGTCTGGCTGGCATCGGGTCAGTCTAACATGGAACTGCCGCTGAGAGTTACTGCGGATGCAGATGCTGAGATTGCCAGGTCATCAAATCCCATGCTTCGCCAGTTCGCAGTGAGGAAAACCGGCGCTAACCAGCCGATGGAAGATTGCGATGGCCAGTGGACCGTCGCGGAGCCTGGGACTGTGGGCGAGTACACGGCCGTTGGCTATTATTTTGGCAAGGAGTTGCAACGGGCTCGCCAACAGCCCGTGGGCATCATCCATGCCTCCAATGGAGGCACCTTTATCGAGCCTTGGACGCCTACGGATGCACTGGAGAAGATTGATGCGTTTCGCGCTCCTGTGGCATCTATTCGAAAGCGCACGGCGGAGTATCCGCTGGCAAAGGCAATGTTTGCCAAGGGCTTCGCGACTTGGTTAAAAGCCCATGATCGGGAGGACAAGCCTTGCCCGGAAATCGACGCCTACGCCGCTGTGAATACGGATGCCTCAGACTGGCGTGCGGTGACCCTGCCAAGCAAAGGTCCTGTCGCTGGATTTCCCTCCAGTGGAGTATTCTGGTTGCGGCGAAACATGGATGTTTCCGCCGTCGTTGCGCAGCAGGGTTTCAAAATCATGATGGGCCCCCTGGAGGGCTGCTGGCAGGTGTATTGGAACGGCAAATTATTGACCGAGACGACCTACGCGCAGCTTCCTGGCAAAGGTGTTTCTTGTTATTTTGCCGTACCCCCAGAGCACATTAGGACGGGCAAAAACACGCTCGCAATTCGCATCTACTCACCCACATCGCCGCTCTTGGTTCAAGGTGCTTCGCTATGGGCAGGGCCGATTGTCTTGGATGGAGTGTGGATGGCGAAAGTGGAGCGCAGCTTTGCCGGCCTGCCGCCAGATGTGCTGAACTCTGCCCCACAGATGACATACAAACAGCCTGACATGATGCCCGGCAGCTTGTACAACGCCCGCATCCATCCGCTCACCCGCTACGCCATCGCCGGGGTGCTTTGGTATCAGGGCGAAAGCAACGTGTCGCGCGCCTATCAGTACCGCACGGCCTTTCGGGCCCTCATCGACGGCTGGCGCGAGAAGTGGCAGCGCGACGATCTGCCGTTCTACTGGTGCCAGGTGAGCAATAATTACGCCAAGCTCCCCGCGCCCGGCGAATCACCGTGGGCAGAATTGCGCGAATCCCAATCCTTGGCGCTCGCGTTGCCTTGCACCGGACAGGCTGTCACCATCGACCTGGGTGAAGCCGGAGATCTGCATTTCCGCGACAAAAAATCCGCGGCCCATCGTCTGTTCCTCATCGCCCAGGCCAAATACTACGGCGAGCCCGTAGCCAGTTCCGGTCCGGTTTACGAGTCCATCACTATTGAAGGCAGCAAGGCAAGAATCAAGTTCACGAGCACCGATGGCGGGCTAGTCGCGGCAGTATTGCCACCGACATATCCAATGAAAACCCTGCTCAAAGAAACCAAACCGCTCATTCGCAACAGCCCCCTGAGCCAGTTCGAAGGTTTCGCCATCTGTGGTGAAGATCATCGATGGGTGTGGGCCGACGCGAAGATCGATGGCGGTACTGTTCTCGTCTGGTCGGACAAGGTGCCGAAGCCCGTCGCGGTTCGTTACGGCTGGTCTGACAATCCCACCTGCAATTTAACGAATGGAGCAGGACTGCCCGCTTCACCATTCAGAACCGATGGCTTTCCCGCCATCACTGCCAAAGCACACTACTGACCTGCAAATGCACTCTTCTATCACACCCGGCATTATGTCCTTTCTATTGGTGGCGAACCTTCCTTCGCGGGCCATCGAGGCTCAATCAAACTACGCTGGCATTGCCCTCGCGCCCATCCCCGCAGGTACTTTCCAGATGGGACAAGCGGAGCGGCAGAAGTCCTTCAAGAACCCGTGGAGCCTTGAGAAGGACATTGGGGCTGATTGGGATGAAGCGCCGGTGCGACAGGTGACAATCAAGCGACCGTTCCTCATGGGCGTCACAGAAGTGACCAACGCGCAGTATGAGCAATTCGATTCGAAACATCGGCGTGTGTCACGGGAAGCCGGTGATGATGATGCGGTGGCGAATGTCAATTGGGATGATGCCAACGCCTTCTGTGAATGGCTCGCCAAGAAGGAAGGCAAGCCTTATCGGCTGCCGACCGAAGCGGAGTGGGAGTATGCTTGTCGCGCTGGCACGACTACACTTTTCAATACGGGAAACACCTTGCCCGCTGGCTTTCAGCCCATGGAGCGCGGACGCCTTGAGGCCTTCGTGATGTTCTTTCCCGATACGAAGGCGACCGTTACCAACAGAATCGATGTGGCCGCCTCCATTCCAAACGCGCAAGCCACAAGCCCGCTGCCACCCTATTACATGGAAGTGAAGAAAGCTTCGCTAAAGACAGGCGTCGGTCCGGCCAATGCCTGGGGCCTTATGGGGATGCATGGCAATGCGCAGGAATGGTGCCTTGATTGGTATGCGCCATATGACCTGAGCCAGACCACGGACCCTGTCGGTCCCATCACCGGCGATTTTCGCGTGGTGCGAGGTGGCGCTCATTCGCAGCTCGCCCGGATGCTGCGCTCGGCCAATCGCACCTCCATGAATCCGTGGGTTCGCAACCCGCGCATCGGCTTTCGTGTGGTGCAGGCGGGACCTGTGGCACCGGCCACGGCGAAACCATTATCGGTGGCACCGGCTGATATCACACCTGCGACTGCGCCGCTCAATGCCAAGGTCGATATGGCACAACCGTTTTTTGCCGGACCTGCCCGTTACGTGAACATCCTGCCGGGTTCTGAGGGGCCGTTGTTCTCCACGCACAATCATGATCCGGCCATCACCGTTTTCCCCGGCGGCGATGTCTTCATTGCCCACTATACTTGCGATACGGAGTTCGGTCATGAACTGGCTGTTGCTGCCACGCGCCTGCCATTCGGAGCTGCGGCCTTCACGCCGCCGATCTTGTTTTGGCAATGCGCGGATGCCAACAACCATGCGCCTGGCTTGTTCGTCGATAAGCACGGCACCATTTTTCATTTCAACGGCAACCGCGCGATGCCGGGTTCCATCGTTCGCACTTCCACGGACAACGGATTGACGTGGAGCCAGTCGCGCCCGCTTAACAATGACTTTCAGCCAAGTGAATCGAACATCGAGACCGCTGATGGCCGCATCCTGCAAACCAACGACAGCATCTATGACAACGCTGGCACCGTCACCATGAGCGCTGACCATGGAAAGACTTGGACTCATCTCTCCGATGAAACCACAAAGCCCACCTACAGACCCGGTGGCACTGGTCCATGCATCGCGGGCATTCATGTCGGTCTCATCGAGCGTAAAGACGGCAGTCTGTGGGCACTGGGGCGCATTGACAGACAAAAGGCTGCTGGCTTGTTCGATCACAAGCTGGCCATCAGCATCTCTACCGATGGCGGCAAAACATGGACGTACAGCGCGAGCGAGTTCCCCGGCATCACCTCCGGCCAGCGCCTCACCTTGAAGCGCCTCAAGGAAGGTCCCCTGCTGTTGTGCAGCTTCACCGATGACCTCGCGTATCGCGATTCCAGCGGCCAGGTCACGCGAGGCAAGAAAGAGTCTGAGAGACAAGGCATGACTTTCAAACATGCCGATGGCAGCAGCAAAACTGGCTACGGCATTTTTGCCGCGCTCTCGTTCGATGAGGGTGCCACATGGCCCGTGCGCCGCCTCGTCACCACTGCCGAACCCCAGCAAGCCCAGGGCACCGATGGCGGCAAGATCTTGCTGGATGCAACTCACGCCGAACTCAATGGTTACCTGGCGAGCTGCCAGGGACCCGATGGCCGCGTTCACCTCATCTCCAGCCGGAACTACTATGTGTTCAATCTTGCGTGGGTCGCGGCGGGAGCGCCTGGCAACACCAAACCGTGAGAACTCTTTCGTGCACTCCGCACCGGCCACCATGCACGCGGCGCTTTTCAATTCTCACTGCGCCCACCCAGCATCCAAACCTGTGGGGATCTCACCCCGGGGCGTTGCTCGCCATTGATGATCACGATAGCCTGCCGCCACCGAACACACGGCAGCACCGCGCGACCGGCGGGTAATGCGCCCGTCACGCTCCAGCTGTCCGTCGCGAAGTCATAGCCCTGGATTTCACCGGGAAAGCCAGGGTGTTTGTCAGGCGGTAGAAACCCCCAGTGCGAGCCATCATCACCCGAGAGCACCAGCAGCCTGCCCTGAAGCACGGGCGCCGGGGTGGGGGCGGCGACGGCGGGCTTCAGCATGTCGGCATGCCGCACCCAGCCCCGGCCCGGCCGATAGCTCCACGTCTCCTTCAAATATACCCGGCTCATTTTGCCATCGGCGCCGGCTGTCAAAGTGGTGCCGCCGCTGATGAACAGCGCCCCCTTGTGCGCTGCCGCGGCGCAGAGAAACCGGCTCTTGCCAGGCAGCGGTTCGATCTCCTTCCAGCCGGCGGTCTTGTTGTCAATCTCCAGGGCAAACGCGCGATTCACACACTCCTGCTCGCCAGGGCGCTCATTGCCACCCACGACGTACAGGGTGCTGCCGACCAGTGCGCCACAGCTGTTTGCCAGCGCAATGGGCAGCGCGGGCAGCATGTCAGTGATGAGCTTGCCATCCTTGAAGGACAGTCGAAACGCATCGCTGTGGTGCCGCTGCAAATCACTCCCGCCGACGCAAACCACACCATCCGGGGCCGTCACGCTGACGCCATAACCCAGGGGGCGAGGCAGCCTGCCCGCTTCATGCCAGGTGCTCTCGGGCTTGTCCAGCGCCCAGACGGTATCGTGCCATTGTTTGATGCCGCCCTCCCAAGGCATCTTGTCCGGGAAGTTGGCCCCCCCAGCCACGATAAGAATGCCATCTGAAACCCCGGCAAAAGCACCGGCAAGGCCCAGCTTGTCAGGCAGATCCGGGAGGGGCTGCCAGTCGCCGGGGGTGATCGGGCCGGCCAGGAGAGCGGAGCTTGTGAGGGTCATGCAAAGAAGTCGTTTCATGTCGCCAGGGCCCGAAGCGCGGGGAATTCGGAGCCAGATTCTCGATCATCCTGGGCACGAGTCGAGTTCAGTATTTCGTTGTTCGCGCATTGTAACAAGAGCCGGTCTGCCTTTATCATCCAGTGATGGCCGTCGTTTCCCCACGCTCTGAAGTTTCGCCGCTCTTCCTTACCACACGCTGGTCGGTGGTGCTGCGGGCCAAGGACTGCGCCGCAAGCGAATCCAGTTCCGCGCTGGAGACCTTGTGCCGCGATTACTGGTACCCGCTGTACGCCTATGTGCGGCGTGCCGGCCATTCGCCGCCTGACGCACAGGATCTGACCCAGGAGTTTTTTGCCCGGCTCCTGGCAAAGGAGTGGCTACTGGCGGTGCAGCCGGAACGCGGGCGCTTTCGCACCTTCCTCATCATCACGATGAAGCGCTTCCTCGCGAATGAATGGCATCGTAGCATGACGCAGAAGCGGGGCGGCGCCCAAACCCATGTGCCGCTGGATGCGACCGACGCCGAGCAGCGCTACGCCTGCGAACCTGCTCTGGCGGCGGATGAAATTTATGAGCGGCGCTGGGCCATGACCCTGCTTGATCAAACTCTGGGCGCGCTCGGTGCTGAATTCACCGCTGCAGGCCGCGCGCATGACTTTGAATACCTGAAATGCTGGCTCACGGCCGGGCGCGGCGAGATCCCGTATGCGCAACTGGCTTTGCAGATGCAAGTGAGCGAGGGGGCCGCGCGCGTGGCGGTGCACCGCTTGCGCAAAAGGTTTCGCGAGCTCTTCCGCCAGCAGGTTCAGCACACGCTGGCGGATGGCGAGGACGTGGAGGCGGAGATGCGTCACCTTGTTTCCGTGCTGAGCCGTGCCTGAGTGCGTAACAAACCGCGTGAAATCTTGATTTGTACTGGTGATGAACACCCACACCTGCCCTCAATGTCACGCCCCGCTGCCCGCCGATGCACCGCAGGGCCTGTGCCCGCGCTGCCTGGGCGCCATGAATTTCGCCACTGGCACCGTCGTACCTGACGAAGACGCTGCCGGGTCGCTGCCGCCGCTTTCCATCGAAGAACTCGCCCCGCACTTCCCGCAACTGGAGCTGATCGAGTGCCTGGGTCGCGGCGGGATGGGCGTCGTTTACAAGGCGCGGCAGAAGACGCTCAATCGCCTGGTCGCCTTAAAATTGCTCGCGCCGGAGCGGGTGCGGGACGGGCAGTTCGCACAACGCTTCGAGCGCGAGGCCCAGGCCCTTGCTGCGCTGAATCATCCGAACATCGTCACGATCCATGATTTTGGCCAGGCGGGCGGCTTCTACTTCCTGCTCATGGAATTCGTTGATGGAGTCAATCTTCGCCAGGCGATGAAGGCGGGCCGCCTCACCCCGCCGCAGGCCCTGGCCATCGTGCCGTCGGTATGCGAGGCGCTGCAATACGCTCATGAGCACGGCATCGTGCACCGCGACATCAAGCCTGAGAACCTCATGCTGGACAAGTCAGGTCGAGTGAAGATTGCCGATTTCGGCATCGCCAAAATGGTGACCACTGCTTCTGAAGGCGCTTCTTCCGCCGCCGCCTCGAATCCCGGAGCCACGATTCTCGCCGGAACCCCCGCCTACATGGCCCCGGAGCAGCGCGACCACCAGAGCACCGATCATCGTGCCGACATTTACTCGCTCGGCGTGGTGCTTTACGAACTGCTCACCGGCGAACTGCCCTCAAGCAATCTCCTGCCGCCCTCAAAAAAGGTGAGCATCGATGTGCGGCTGGATGAGGTGGTACTGCGGGCGCTGGAAACAAGTCCCGAGCTGCGCTGGCAGACGGCGGCGGAGATGGGCACGCGGATGGAGACCATTGCTGCGAGCCCGGCCGCCACAGGTGCCGAAGCCGAAGAGGAAGCGGTATCCACGTCCCTGAAAAAGCAGCTCTGGTCGCTGGTGCCCCTGGTGGCGGTGGTTCTGGCCTTCTTCAATCCTTGGGGCGACAAGGCTTGGTACTGGTTTGCCGGTGGCTGTGCCGTGTTGTCGGTGATGCCCTCATTTTCATCCCGTCGGAAGGCGCGCGGACATAGGCAGACTGTCGCCGCAACGCCGGGCACGACAGCGGATGTCGCTGGCTTCAGGGCTGAAGGGGAGCCCTCCCACCTGGCAAAGCCGCTATGGACGCTGGTGCCCCTGGTGGCGGTGGCTCTGGCCTTCTTCAATCCCTGGGGTTACAAGGCTTGGGAGTGGTTTGCCGCTGGCTGTGCGATCCTTTCGATGCTGCCCGCATTTTCATCCCGGCGACATGCCGGGCACCGCCGCCAGCTTTACGCTCTGATGGGGTACCATACCGTTTGGGCACAGCGCCTGCTGGATCTCTCCTGGCTGGGTTTTCTCGGATTCCTGGGCTTCATGCCGGGGTGGGAACGCTGGCTTGGGTTTGTTGGCTTTTTCGGATTCATCGGAGTCGCCACCCTCGTGGAGGTTTTTCACCGGCGCGGCACGGGCCCGCATCCCGTCCGACGCTCATGGTGGCGCGGGACCCTGGTCAAAGTGCTGGTCATGCTGGCGCTTCTCATTCCGATCCGATTGTTCTTGCTGCAAATCTACATCCAGGCCGGCAACAGCCTGGCACCGGAAATTCCAAAGGGCAGCCACATGCTCGTCTGGATACCGGCGATGCATTACGCGCCCGGTGACATCCTCATTTACCGCCGTCCCAATGGGAATAACCTCTCCGCCCGGGTGGTCAGAGACGAAGGCGGCAAAATCATCGTCAGCCGCAACCAAAGCCCCGATGAACCCATTGCCCGAGCCAATGTGGTGGGCGTGGTGATCGCGGGCACACGTTCCAGCCAGCGGTCACAGCCTTGATCGCTGCGCGGACCCTGCAATCTTGCCTCATGATCAAGTGAACAGCACTTGAGACTGGCCCGACTCACGCCATGATGCGCCTGTGATCGAACCCGACATTGCCGACCCCGCTGACACCTCACCGCGCATCCATGATGCGCGCGCGGCCTTGCAGCAGTATTTCGGCTTCCGCGAGTTTCTCGAAGGCCAGGAAGCCGTGATTGGCAACATCCTGTCCGGACGCGATTCCATGGTCATCATGCCTACCGGCGGCGGCAAATCGCTCTGCTACCAGCTTCCGGCGATGGTCATGGATGGCGTCACCGTGGTCGTCAGCCCTCTCATCGCCTTGATGAAGGACCAGGTCGATGCGCTGCTTAATCGCGGCATTCCGGCGACCCTGATCAACAGCTCCATCAGCATGAGCGAGCAGATGGAGCGCATCAACGGCCTGCGCCAGGGTGACTACAAGCTCGTGTACGTGGCTCCCGAGCGCTTCCGCAGCCGCGTCTTCATCAATGCGCTGCGCACGGTGGACATCGCGCTTTTCGCCATCGACGAGGCGCATTGCCTGAGCCAGTGGGGACACGATTTCCGCCCGGATTACCTGCGCCTTCACGAGGCCCTGGAGCCCCTCGGCCGGCCGCAGGTGGTCGCCCTCACCGCGACTGCGACTGCCGACGTGCGCAGCGACATCCTGAAGCACCTGGATCTGCGCGATCCTTATGTCAGCGTCAGCGGCTTCGCGCGACCTAACCTCAGCCTTAACGTCACCCAGACCAAGCGGCACGAGGAGAAATACGAGCGCATCAAGCGAATCGTCAGCGCCCACAAGACCGGCATTGTCTATTGCGCCACCCGCAAGCGCGTGGAGGAGGTCATCGCCCTGCTCGAAGAGTGGGGGATCGACGCCATCGCCTATCACGGTGGCATGGATGAAAAGGGCCGCGAGCGGGCGCAGAACCTGTTCATTTCGAAAGAAAAAGATGTCGCCGTGGCGACCAACGCCTTTGGCATGGGCATCGACCGCAGCGACGTGCGCTTCGTCATTCATTTCGATGTGCCAGGCAGCGTGGAGGCCTACTACCAGGAGGCCGGGCGCGCCGGACGCGACGGTGAGCCCGGCTACTGCGAGCTGCTGTTCAATTTTGCCGACACCAAGACCCAGGAGTTCTTCATCGACGGCAGCAACCCGACCTTTGAGGTCATCCGCGACGTGTATCAGTCCCTGCTCAACTCTGCCGACGCGCAATACGAGGTGCAGAGCAGCATCGAAGACATCGCCGACCGCGCCGGGCTCAAGAATGACATGTGTGTGAGCGCCGCTCTGGGCCACCTTGCGCGCGCCGGCTACATCGAGCGCTTTGACATTCCCGGCAAACGCATCCGCGGCACGCGCCTGCTCCAGCCCAATTCACTCGCCCGTGATCTCAAGATTGATCGCAAGGCACTGGAGGAGAAAGCCCGCCGCGACCGCTCCAAGCTCAAGTCCATCATCGACTTCTGCTATGCCGACAAGTGCCGTCAGGAGCTGATCCTGGAGTACTTCGGCGAAGCCGATCCCACGCCCTGCGGCACTTGCGATGCCTGCCGCAATCAAGGCACTGCGCCGCCGCGCGAGGGCACGGCGGAAGAGGTCACCATCATGCGCCAGGCCCTTAGCGGAGTGGCCCGCATGAGTCGCCGCCTGCCTGATGGCACCTGGGAAGGCCGTTTCGGCAAAGGCCGCGTCATCGCCATGCTCACCGGCAGCCGCAGCCGTGAAGTGCTCGATGCCAAGCTTGATCAGCTCACCACTTACGGCCTGCTCAAGCCCATGGGCGGCAGCGGGCTCGTGCACCTTTTCCAGGAACTGGAAAAGCACGGCCTCGTGCAGGTTAGCGGTGGTGAATACCCGCTGCTCACGCTCACCACCAAAGGCAACGATGTCATGCGCACTGGCAGTGGTCCCAGGATGCGCTGGCCCGCGCTCAATCAAAAAGCCAGCCCGCACAAGCCTGGCACCGTCGTCGCCGAAGTCGCAGCCCAGGAGCTGGGTTTTGACGATGTCCTCTTCGACAAGCTCAAGCGCCTGCGCCTGGCCCTCTCCCAAAGCGAAGGCAAGCCTGCTTATGCGGTCTTCAGCAACCAGACCCTGGAGTTCTTCACCCGCCTGAAGCCCACGACGATCGACGCCGCCAAAAAGATCCGCGGGGTGGGGGAGGTCAAAGCGTCAACCTACCTGCCCGAATTCATCCGGCTCATTGCCGCGCATGAGAAGGCCGGGAGATAGAGCCCGGCTGAATCAAGCCTGAGCGAGCAAGCTGACCAGGAACTGCTTCAGACATCGATTCGCCGCCGGGGGCGGGATGGCAGGATTCGTGCTCCTCGGAGGCCCTTCGTGCTGCTGGGACCGGCCGGTCCTTGCCCGGGACCACCCGCTCGCCCCTGAAAGACCCCCGGCTCCCTGGCCGTATTTTCCACCAGAATCATGATACAAATCAGCCCCCACGCCTTTTTACGGTTTGTTCAGCCCTGCGTGGCGCTTGGCCTCGCGATGGCTGCGGGCCACGTCTGGGCGGCGCCTTCGCTAACCTTTGAAAAGGATGTGCGGCCCATTTTCAAGCTGCATTGCTTCCAGTGCCATGGTGAGGCCGGGGTAATGAAAAGCAAGCTGGACACCCGGCTCGCCCGTTTCCTGCTCAAAGGCGGCAAGGAGGGGCCAGCCATCGTTCCGGGGAAATCTGCCGCCAGCCACCTCGTTGAACTCGTCAGCCAAGGCGACATGCCCAAGGGCAAGGCCAAGCTCAAGGATCAAGAGATCGCGACTATCACGCAATGGATCGATCAAGGTGCCAAAACCGCGCGCCCAGAGCCCGAGACACTGGGGCCGGAGCACGTGTTTACCGAAGAGGAGCGCACCTGGTGGGCATTTCAGCCAATCAAGCACCTGGCTCCGCCGATGGTTCGCGATGCGAAGGCCGTGATTCGCAATCCTATTGATTCCTTCATCGTCGATAAACTGCGCCAGAATCATCTGACGCAGTCAGGTGAAGCCGATCCGGTGACCTTCATCCGCCGCGCCTCCTTTGACTTGACCGGGCTGCCGCCCGCCCCCGAAGAGGTGGACGCCTACGTGGCGGCCAGCATCAAGAACCCCGAGCTGGCGCTCAAGCAGCTCATTGACCGCCTGCTGGAGTCTCCCGCCTACGGCGAGCGCTGGGGCCGGCACTGGCTGGATGTGGCGGGCTATGCTGACAGCGATGGCTATAGCGACACGGATGTGGTGCGCAAGTACGCCTACAAGTACCGCGACTACGTGATCAAGGCGTTGAATTCGGACAAACCCTTTGACCAGTTCGTGCGCGAACAGCTCGCCGGGGACGAGATGGTGCCCCAGCCGCACAAGAACCTGTCCCCAGCCGCCATTGAAAAACTCACTGCCACCGGCTTTTTGCGCATGGCTCCCGACGGCACCGGAGCGATGAATGATGTGGCGGCGCGTAATGCCTCCATCGCCGAGACGATCAAGATCGTCAGCACCAGCCTCTACGGCATGACCGTGGGCTGCGCGCAGTGTCACGATCATCGCTATGACCCGATCACCCAGGCCGACTACTACCGGTTGCGTGCCGTTTTTGAGCCCGGCTTTGATACGAAAACCTGGCGCACACCCGCAGGACGGCTGGTGTCCCTGCTTACCGATGCAGAGCGTGCCACCTCGGCCAAAATTGAGGAGGAGGCCAAGAAGCTTGATGTGGTGCGGCTGGCAAAGAATGAAGAATTCATCACCGAAGTGCTGGAAAAGGAACTGCTCAAACGTGACGCCGGCATCCGCGATGCGCTGCGCGCGGCTTACAGGGCCGTCGCCGCCAAGCGCACCGCGGCGCAGTTGAAGCTGCTCAAGGACAACCCCAGCGTTGAAAAGCTGACTTCCGGCTCCCTCTATCTTTACGACTCGACCTACGGCACCCATCATGCCGCTGACATAAAGGCCATGCTCGCCGAGGCTACGGCCGTGCGTGATAAGAAGCCGGTTGAAGAGTTCGTGCATGCCTTTGACGAACTGCCAAAAACCGCTGCCACCATCCCCGCGACTTTCGTCTTCAACCGCGGTGATCCCGAACAGCCCAAGGAGAAGGTGAAACCCGGTGAACTCTCCATCTTCGCCAGCCAGCGCCCCATTGAATTTGCTGAAAAGGCCCCGGCCCTGGCCACCAGCGGCCGGCGCCTGGCATTCGCCAACAGCCTGACTGACGGCAAGCATCCGCTGCTGGCACGCGTGATGGTGAATCGCGTGTGGGCCCATCACTTTGGCAAAGGCATCGTCGCCAGCGTGGGGGATTTTGGTCAGCTCGGCCAGAAACCCAGCCACCCTGAGTTGCTCGACTGGCTGGCCACCGAATTCATGGCCAGGGGCTGGAGCTTGAAGAACTTGCACCGCCTGATCATGACCAGCGCCGCCTATCGCCAGTCCTCTAAGCGCGATGCGGAGCGTGAGCGCATCGATCCGGACAACCGTCTGCTCAGCCGCCAGAACGTGCGCCGTCTGGAAGCCGAAACCCTGCGCGATGCCCTGCTCGGCGTGGGCGGCAAGCTCAATACCAGGATTACCGGCATCCCCGTGCCAGTGATGTTTGATGAGCAAGGCCAGATTGTCATCGGCATTGACACGTCCGACACCGCCGGCCGCCAGACCGGCAAATACATCCCGCTCAATGGCGAGGAATTTCGCCGCAGTCTTTATGTGCAGGTGCGCCGCTCGAAGCCCTTCGAGATGTTCGCCACTTTCGATGCGCCCACCATGGAGCCCAACTGCACGGATCGAAACGTCACCACCGTGAGCCCGCAGAGCCTGCTGCTGATGAACAACAGCTACATGCGCGAGTTCGCCAGTTTCTTCGCCCAGAGACTGCAAACTGAATGTGGCCCGGACCTTGAGAAGCAGGTGGAGCGTGCATGGCGCCTGGCTTTCGGGCATGCCCCGAGCATGGCGGAGGTGGGCGAAGCCGTCGCCTACGTCAAGGCCCAGACCGCTCACTATGTAAAAAACCCCACGGCTTTCGACGTCGCCGTCGGCCCGGTGGCCAAGACTCCTGCCTCCCCCGATCTCCTTGGCCTCGCGGCACTCTGCCATGCCCTGATGAGCTCGAACGAGTTCTTGTACGTCGACTAGGGGGCCTCGGGGTCTCTCCGGGCAAGGGGCGGTTCGCCGCCGGCCCAGGTGAAATTGGCCATTTCGAGTCTGGCGGAAGGACGGATGCGCCACTTGCGAAGACAAAAAGGCGACGTTTGACAAAAAACATCACAGGGCTAGTATGCCTGCCCCTTTGCCGGGGAAAGCGGCTTTCGAGCAGTGTTTCAACGCCCGGCAGCCCGCATGATTTAGCCTCAAGAAACGTTTATGACCACCAAGAGAACCTACCAGCCCTCCAAGCGGACCCGCAAACAGCAGTTCGGTTTCCGTACGCGAATGAAGACCAAGAATGGTCGTGAAATTCTGCGCCGCCGCCGCCTGATTGGCCGCAAGCGCCTGGTGCCCAAGGGTGTCGAGGTTCACTTCAAGCGCCATTGCCACGCCAAGGTGACCAGCTAGGCAGCCAGGGCGTGCTGACGTATGCGACTGCCGCCAACCTTGCGCATGAAAGCCACAGGGGAATTCGCCCGTGTGCGTGCTCAAGGTGCCTCCTTTCCAGGTCGCTTCGTCGTGCTCTCCGTGCTGCGGGATCCGGAGGTGACGCCGTTTCGTTTCGGCCTCATCACCAGCAAAAAGCTGGGCGGGGCCGTGGTGCGCAACCGGATTCGGCGCAGCTTGCGCCAGATTGTACGGGAAGAGCAGCTGCAACTGGCGGACGGGCTGCTTTTGGTTATCATTGGCCGCTGGCGCGCCCCGCAAGCCACCCTTGCAGAACTGCGTCATGACCTCCTGCGCACCGCACAGCGCGCAGGCATCCTCAAACCCAGATCGTCACAGACATGAAGTGGATCATCTGCCTGCTTATCCGCAGCTACCAGCGCTTCCTGTCTCCTGTGCTGCATTTCATTGGCGGTCCCGGCTCGGGCTGCCGCTACCAGCCCACATGTTCAGAGTACTTCCTGCAGGCCGTCGTGCATCATGGCGTGCTCAAGGGCAGCTGGCTCGGCATCAAACGCATCGCCCGCTGCCAGCCGTGGGGCGGCCACGGCTTTGACCCGGTACCCGGCTGCGAGCCCGCTCAACCCACCGCTCAGCATTAGCCCACCCCCTTTTTATTTTTATGGATCGCAAAGCATGGATCGTCGTTTCACTCTGTTGTCTCCTCATGGGGATCAATGCCTGGTACATGTCGAAGCTGAAACCTGCCGCGCCGGCAGCCATCAGCAAATCGGCAACCTCGGCTGCCAAGCCCGCTGAAGCCAGTGCGGCCACGCCTGCTGCATCGACCCCAGGCACCGCTGTGCCACCTGGCGCTCCCCTCGGCCCGGAAGAAACTCGTGAACTCAAGCAGGACAGTGTGACCTACCTGCTCAGCACCAGGGGTGGGGGCGTGAAGAAGGCCGTTCTCTCTGGTCAGGACAAGGTGGTCATCAACGAACTGGGCAAGGATGCCATCGGAGCCTTTCGCCGTGAGGCTGGTGTCACCGACGACACCCCTTACAAAATCGTCGAAGCCACGGGCAAGCAGGTGGTCTTCGAAGGCGTGACTGCCGATCAGCTTCTCATTCGCAAAACCTATGCTCTCACGGAAGGCCAGGGTTCCGATCCGCATTTGCTCAAGCTGTCGCTCAAGCTGACCAACAACGGCCCGGCCGCCCACAAGTCCGCCCAGCATCATATCTATGCCGGGGCCGCAGTGTCCCTGCGACCCGATGACATCGTCAAACCCGCCTTCTTCTGGAACGATGGCGGCGACGCGAGCACCAAGGACACCGGCTTCTTTGCGAGCGGCTCATTTTCCTCCGGACATCCCGAGTTTGCTGGCGGCCCGTACCACGACTTCCGCTACGCCGGGGTGATGAGCCGCTTTTATGCCAACATCATCTCCACCACCGAGCCGGCCGGAGTGCAGGTGCAGGGCGGCGTCTGGGCCGAGAGGTTCCTGGTGGATCACAGCAGCGACGAGTTCAAAGACAACGGCGCGGCGAAGAGCGATTACGCGGTCCATGGTGCCGTGGGCCTTCCTCCGGTGGACCTTGCTCCCGGTGCCTCGAAGACCATCGACTATGAGATCTATCTTGGACCGAAGGAATACCGCCGCCTCGCCGATCTTGGCCGGCATCGCGAGGACGTCATGTTCTACGGCTACTTCGGCATTATCAGCAAGGTGCTCACCACCATCATGCGCTGGCTGCACGACAAGGCTGGCAGCTGGGGCCTCGCCATTGTGCTGCTCACGATCACCATTCGCACTGTTCTTTGGCCGCTGCAGGCGAAAGCACAGCGATCCATGAAGCGCATGGGCAAGCTCTCGCCGCTCATGAAGGAGATGCAGACAAAGTACAAGGATGATCCCCAGCGCATGAACCAGGAAGTCATGAAGCTGTATCGTGAATACGGGGTCAATCCTGTCGGCGGCTGCCTGCCGATGTTCGTCCAGATTCCCATCTTCTTCGGTTTCTTCAACATGCTCAAGTCGGCTGCCGAGCTTCGCGGCCAGAGCTTCCTGGGGTGGGTCCATGATCTGTCCCTGCCGGACACCATTGCCACCATGCACCTGCCGTTTTCCCTGCCGTTGATCGGGGATCATTTTGATGTCAATCCGCTGCCCCTGATCATGGGTCTGACCATGGTGGCGCAAATGAAGCTCACCCCCCAGCCTGCCACGGTGGACAAGAGCCAGCGCACCATGATGATGCTCATGCCCGTCATGTTCCTCTGGTTCTCTTACAACTATGCCGCCGCGCTCGCCTTGTACTGGTCCACTTCGAACATCTACATGATTGCGCAGACCTGGATCATGAAGGCGCTCAACAAGGACGAAGACGGCCCCCTGCAAAAGCTGCCGCCCGCCCCCAAGGGACCGCCATCGCAGAGCTCGTATGCTCCCGGTGCCATCCAGAAGCCAAAGGACAAGAAGCCCAAGCTCCCTCGCCTTGGCGGCTAGCCGTTCATTCACCCGCCGTTTCGCGCCATGACAGCCCTCGATCAAGCCCGCCAGATCCTGGAAAACATGCTCGGTTACCTGGGCTTCTTCGTTACCATTGAAGAAGACCACGGCCCCGACGGCCCCACTCTGCAAATTCTCACCGAGGACTCCGAACGCCTCATCGGCAAGCGCGGCGAGGTGCTCGACGACATCCAATACCTGGTCAACCGCCTGCTCATGCGCCGCATTCCGGACGCACCGCGCATCCGGGTGGACGTGGAGTTCTATCGCAGCATGCGCGAGGACAAGATGCTGCAGCGGGCCAGGGAGCTGGCCGAATCCGTTCAGGCCACCGGCACGCCTGTCGCCCTGCCGCCCATGAACTCGTATTACCGGCGGCTCATTCACAACGCTTTCGTCAATGACCCGCACATCGCGACCGAGAGCGACAAGGGCGATGAACGCTTCAAGCGCATTACCCTGAAGCGCAAGGTGGTGTCGTAAGGGAGTGCTATTCCTGCGCTTCTCCAAACCGGCCAAACTTGAGCGCCAGCACCGGCAGCACCAGCAGGTTGAGGGCGGTGGAGGAAGCCAGCCCGCCAAGGATGACAATGGCCATAGGGCCTTCGATCTCGCGCCCCGCATCGTGGCGGCCCAGGGCGAGCGGCAGCAGGCCAAGCCCGGTGACAAGGGCGGTCATGAGGATAGGCGTCAGCCGCTCCGCAGCCCCGCGCAGGGCGGTTTCCAGCCCCCACACGCAGCCTTCCTTCCGCACAAGATGGTCGTAGTGGGACAGCAGCATGATGCTGTTGCGTGTGGTGATGCCGAACAAGGTCACGAAACCCACCAGTGAACCGAGGGTGAGGCCCAGGCTAGCACAGGCCACGGCAAATACGCCGCCCACCAGGGCGAAGGGGAGGTTGCTCAGCACCAGCGTGAGGTTGCGTGTGTTGCGGAACACCATGCCCAGCAGCATGACGATGCCGAGTGCGCCCACCCCGCTGTGCAAGACGAGCTGCCGGGTGGCATCCTCCTCGGCCTGGGCCGTGCCTTCGAATGTCCAGTAACAGCCGGAAGGCAGGGTCATCTGGGCGGTGAGACGGCGCCTCGCTTCAGCAACGAACGCGCCCGGGCTGATTTGCGGGCGGCACGCGATCGTTTGCCGCCGCCTTCCGCCGTCGCGCAAGATGGAGTATCGGCCGGTGGTCAGGCTCAAGTCCGCGAGTTCCGCCAGAGTCACTCTCCGTCCAGTGGCTGAGGTCAGCGGCAGCGCGCCCACGGTCTCGGGGTCTCGTCGCAGGGCTTCATCAAGGATCACGACGACATCGCTCACCTGATTGGATTCATAAATCTGGGCGGCCGTGGCACCCTGATACGCGGTTTGCACCGCCTCCAGAACCTCGCCTGCGCGGAAGCCAAACGCCGTCAGCCGCTCGGGCCGCAGCCGGATCTCCAGGCGCGGTCCGCCGGGCGGTGCCGAGAGCTTCAGTTCACCCGCGCCAGGAATGCCCTGCAGCAGCTTTAAAATGTCGTGAGTTTTGGCGTCCAGCACATCCAGTTCTTCGCCGAACAGGTTCAGCACCACGGGCGCGGTTTCCCCTGCCAGACTGTCATTGATGCGATCGGCGAGAAAGCTCGCTGCCGTCCAATGGATGCCGGGGATCTCCTTCAACACATCGCGCAAGGCATCAGCCGTCTTTTCTTGGTCTTCACCGCTGAGGCCGGGTTTGAATTCGACGTGGAATTCGCTGCGATGCGGCGGCCAGGCGTCCTCGCCTTTCTCGGCGCGGCCGATTTGCTGCTCGGAGGTCGCGATGCCAGGAATCTCCAGCAGCTTGTTTTGCACGGCGGCCCCAAGGCGTTTCATTTCCGGCAGTGAAGTCCCCGGAGCGGCATCCAATCCTACGACCAGGTGACCTTCGCGGAACTCAGGCAGGAATTCGCCGGTGGGCTTGGGCAGCACGATGAGGCTGCCCGCCAGCACTGCCGCCACCCCGATGCCGACCAGCGCGGGATGCCGTGCAAGCAGGCGCAGCACCGCCGTATAGCCCGCCTTGAGCCAGTGCTGAATCCTCGGCTCGCGATGGTCTGGCACACCCCTGCGAAACACAACCAGACACAGCGCCGGCGTCACCGTGATGGCCACCAGCAGCGAAGCCAGAATCGCCAGGATATAGCTCAGCGCGAGCGGCGAGAAGAACTTGCCTGAGAGCCCGCCCAGCGACAGCACGGGCAGGAATACCAGTGCCACAACAAACGTGGCAAACACCACCGCCGTCCGTACTTCCAGCGAAGCCTCCAGCACCACCTTCATTACCGGCGTGGGCTGGTCTTGCAGGCGATTGGAGCGCAGGCGGCGGAAAATGTTCTCCACATCGATAATCGCGTCATCCACCACCTCGCCGATGGCGATGGCGAGGCCGCCCAGAGTCATGGTGTCCAGGCCGATCTTGAATCGCTCCATCACCAGGATGGCCCCCAGCAGTGACAGCGGGATCGCGGTCAGCGAAATCAGGGCCGCGCGCAGATTGCCGATGAAAAGCAGCAGCACCAGCGCCACCAGCACCGCTCCCAGCAGCAGGGACGCCTTCATGTGGCCGAGGGCGGTTTCAATGAAAGTCGCCGGCCGGTGCAGACTCGGGTACAAGGTGATGCCGGTATGCGCGATGGCCGGTTTCATCCCCTCGATGGCGCTCTCGAGCCGGCGTGTCACGTCCATTGTGTTGGCCCCGTACTGGCTGGTCATCGTGAGAAGCACGCCGGGTTTGCCCATGATCACGCAGTCGCCAAATTTGGGCTCGCCGGCTTCGATCACCGTCGCCACATCGCTGAGGCGGACGGGAGCGCCATTGCTGCCCGCACGGATTACTGCCTGGGCCAGCTCATCCGCTGTGGTTGCCTGGCCCTCGGGCTGGATCTGGATGCGCTGGTTGTCATTCTCGACAAGCCCCGCCCCCGTCACTCCCGTGGCCAGCCGGGCGGCGTTGAACACATCCGTGATCGAGAGGCCAAAGGCGGCCAACCGGTCCGGCTTCACCTGGATCTGCAACTGGCGCACTTCCCCGCCGAAGCTGCTGCACTTCGCCACTCCGGGCACCGCAAGAAGACGCGGCTTCAGGGTCCAGTCCGCCCAGGTGCGCAATTGCATGGGCGACATCTTCTCGCTCACCAGCCCGATCTTGAGCAGATCCATGGTTGCGGAGGTCAGGGGTGTCATCTTCGGCGTCTTCACTCCCGCAGGCAGCGAGCCGCCAAGCTCCGCCAGCTTCTCCGCAAGGAACTGCCTCGCCATCAGCAGGTTCGTGCCCTCCTTGAAAATGCAGGTGATGACGCTCAGCCCTTGAATCGACTCCGAACGCAGCGACTCCATGTTGCCAAGACCGTTCACGGCTGATTCGATCGGCCGCGTCACCAGCAGTTCCACCTGCCCGGGGGAAAGACCGGGTGCTTCCGTCTGCACCACGACCAGCGGCGGCACGAAATCGGGAAACACATCCAGCTCGGCGTGATAGGCTGAGCGCGCACCCCAGCCGAGCACCACCAATGCGAGCGCCAGTACGAGGCCGCGATGCCGCAGGGAGAAGGAGACGATGGCGTTGAGCATGGTCGGCCAGGTTTCCTGTTAGTCGGGTTCGGACTGCCCCTTGAGCTCCTCAGAGAGCAGTTGCTGGGCGCCCGTGACGACGACTTCGTCGCCCGCCTTCAAGCCCTCGGTCACCAGCCAGGACTCGCCCAAAGGTCGCGCAAGGCTCACCGGCACCCGGGTGAACTTGTCCTCGTGCTTCACATAGGCGAAGACAACGCCTTCGTGACGAAGCAGGGCCGTGCGTGGCACGCTCACGCCACTGTCTTCCTTGCCGTCACCCGCCAGCCATCCCACCAGGGCTGCACCCGGCACCCAGCCTTTGGCCTTTACCAGGCACATCAGGCTGGCGCTCTGGGTCACCGGATCGGCCTGGGGAGCCGGGCCCAGCACCTCGGCTGGCATCGAGTGATCTTCCGCGCCCGGCAGGGCGACACGCGCGGATTTGATTCCGGCGACCTCGCCCGGCGGCAGATCGAGCCGTATCAACGCGGTCTCATTCGCCGCGATCTGCCGGCCCAGCTCCGCAAGGTCCTTTCGCTCCGCCACCGCCTGCCCCCAGGTGGTCAGCAGTTTCACGTGCGCCGATTGCAGGGCGACCTCGTCCTTCTTCATCGCTTCGTCAGCCTCTTCCACTTTCTGTTCGGAGACGGTCCCGGCTTCGCCCCGGAGCTTTTTGAGCCGGTCAAACGCCAGCCTGGAGCCTCGCAACGCCACCTCGGCCACATTGATCTCCGCCAGATGCAAGGGCAGCTCCGCGGCATTGAGGACCCGGCCGAAGGCTTTTGCCTCCGCCCTTGTCCGGACCGCCGTCAGAGGTGCTGTGCGCAGGCCCATCTGCTTTGAAACCTCCTCTTCGATTTTCACGGAGGCGGTGCCGTCCTTGGCGTGCTCCACAAAGTCCTTGGGCTTGGCCTCCCCGGCCGGATGCTCTTCGTCAAGATCACCCCCATGAAAGCGCCAGACTGCTGCGCCGATGACGAGGGCGCCGATGATAAGACCGGTGAGAAATGATTTCATGGTCGGCAGCGGCTCAATCGTTCTGGTGGGGTTTCAGCGCCTCGTTCATGAAGGGCTCGATGACGGATGCGGGCTGCACCGCCTCTTCGAGTGCCGCTGCCGCCTGTTGCGCCAGAGTTTGGGCCTCGATCAGGGATACCCGCCCGGCCGCGCTCTGCACCTTCGCGGTGAGCAGTTCGAGCCGGTCACCTCCGCCCGCTTTGATGTTCTTCTGGGCCTGGTCCTCAGCTTTGAGCTCGGATTCAAGAAGGACGCGAGCTTCGCTCGCCTGGGCTTGCGCGCCCTTCAAGGACGCCATGGCGGTGTCCACTTCGCCAACGATCCGCGCTTGCACCGATTTCAATTTCGCAGCGGCCACCGTCCGTTTCGCTTCGGCTTCGGCGATGGGACCTTGGTTGTGGTGCATCACGGGCAGTTCCATCACGAATCCCGGAAGTTGCCATTTCTTGTCGCCTTGGTCTGAAAGGAAGCCGTTGGTGAGCTTCAGGTCAGGGTACTGGCGCGCGATTTCCAGTTTCAGCGCCGCTTCCGCCGCCGCATAGTCCGCCAGTGCACCGAGCACTTCAGGATGATTGCGGAGGGCCGTGCTGCGCGCCATGGCTTCAATCACAATGGCTGAAGCGAGGTCATAGACCAGCCTCACTCCAGCCAGAGCCTGCGCGGGAACGCCTGTGGCGGCAGCCAGTGCGGCGCGTGCCTTGCCGGCGTCCCGCCGCGCCGCCGCCACATCGAGTGCGGCGCGATTGAGGGCGAGGCGGTAGGTGGTCAGTTCCGTGAGCGCTGTCTCGCCGACCGCCACGCGGTCCTGAAGCACTTTCACCAAGTCTTCCTGGATGTGGCGTTGCTCCTCCAGCAAGGCCACGCGCGCCTCAGCCGCCGCCACTTCGACCAGCGCCAGGCGCACCCTGGCGCGGACTTTTTGGGCTGCGGCGGCAAGTTTGCAGCGCGCTGAATTGGCATCTTCACGTGCTTTCAAGACACGGGTCGCCCGTTTGCCCGCTGTCTCGATGGGCACTTCCACGCTCAGGCCCCAGATCCACGGGGTGAGCCCTGATCCTTTGGTGAAGTCGTATTCCGGTGCGAAGGTGGTAGAGGGATTGGGCCGCTGCCTGGCCGTGCGGATGGCGGCATCAGCGGCTGCCACTTCCGCACGCGCCTCTTCCAGCGAGGGGTGGAAATGAAATGCTGCCAGGGTCAGTTTCTGCAAGTTCCAGCCAGTGGTGCCACCGCCCCATTCTCGCAGGGAGCGCGCCTCGAATGCCGACGCACTCCGCCCCGCGTCGAGGGGTCGGGGCTGATAGTTGGCGCAACCCGCCAGTGCCAGGCACAGGGCGAGAGCCACGGTGCAGGAAGGTCGTGCCTTAATCATGAGTGGAGGTGGTCGTGGGAGCATGCGGGCATAGGCTCAAGCATTTCAATGCATCCAAATTGGCGAAGACGGATGGTGGAGACACCTATATGGGAATGACAGAATTGTCATTTCTTGAATTCCTTGGCGCAGCTGCGGACTTCCAAGCTATCAATGCACATGCGCGTGCTGATCGTGGAAGATGAACCGAAGATGGCGGCCTTCATCGCGAAGGCGCTTGAGGAGGAGGGATTTGCACTGGGGCTGGCAAAGAACGGTCATGAGGCCCTGGAGATCCTCTTGGAAGGTGTCTTCGATGTGGTGGTGCTCGACGTCATGCTGCCGGGTCCCGATGGCATCAGCGTGCTCAAGCAGTATCGCCAGCGCGGCGGCAAGACTCCGGTCCTGCTGGTGTCCGCCCGCGGCCATGTCTCCGAACGTGTGGACGGGCTAAACGCTGGCGCCGATGACTACCTGCCGAAACCCTTCGTGCTGGCGGAACTCGTCGCCCGGGTGCGCGCCCTGGGACGGCGTACTCCAGAGACCACTTCGCTGGTCTTGCGCATTGCGGACTTGTCTCTGGACACGGTTGCCCATGAAGTGCGTCGTGGCGGCGAGGTGATTAGGCTGACACCGCGTGAGTTCCGGCTGCTGGAGTTTCTCATGAAATCGGGCGCGCGCGCCCGCGGGCGAATGGCCATCATGGAGGCGGTATGGGACTACCACTTTGATCCGGGCACGAATCTCGTGGATGTTTATGTCCGGCGCTTGCGCGACAAGATTGACCGCAGTTTTGACATCAAGCTGGTCCATACAGAAAAGGGTGTGGGCTATGCCGTGAGGAACCCGTCATGACATTGCGTCGACGCCTCTCGCTCTGGTATGGCGTGGTGCTGCTGCTCTGCGTGCTATGTGCGGTGCTGGCCACTTATGACGAACTGATCCTGGACGCCCCGAACTACTCGCTTCACGAAGTTGCCATCGCGCACAGCCGTTTTCGCGACGTGCTCCATGACATGGTGCTTGTCTCCGTTCCACCCGTGCTCATTGGCTTGGTGGGCGGCTGGCTTCTGACGCGCCGCGCCCTGCGTCCGCTCGAGCGCATGGCGGAGCTTGCCGAGAAACTCGATGAACACACCCTGGGCGAGCGCCTGCCATCCGAAAAACGCGATTTAGAGATCGAGCGTCTGGCCCAGGTGTTCAATGCCATGGCCGCCCGCTTGGATGGCTCTTTCCAACGTGTGCGCGACTTCACGTTGAATGCTTCGCATGAACTCAAGACCCCACTCGCAATCCTGCGCGGCGAGATGGAAACCAACCTCCGTACCTGGCGGGATTTGAGCGAGGAGCAGCGCAGCCAGATCGCCAGTCAGATCGAGGAGATCGACCGGCTGGCGAAGATCGTGGACGAACTCTCGTTTCTGGTGAAAGCCGATGCTGGACAACTTCGGCTGGCCCTCGAACCGGTGCCGCTGCATGAACTGGTGCAGGAGATGTTGGAGGATGCTGAAATCCTCGCCCAGCCAGGTGGGATCGAAGTCAGCTTGCAGACCTGCGATGAGGCAATCGTCAGTGGAGACCGGCAGCGGCTGCGCCAGGTGCTGCTCAATCTGGTGGACAACGCGATCAAGTACAACGCTCCGGGCGGCTTTGTGAAAGCGGCGCTGCAAAGCCGCGGAGGCGAGGCACGATTGACCTTGCTGAACACCGGGCCGGGGCTCCCTGAGTCGCATCAAGGGCGAGTCTTCGAGCGCTTCTACCGGGGCCCCGGCGAGCGGGGTGGCACCGAGGGCAGCGGCCTGGGTTTGAGCATCGCCCAGTGGATCATGCAGCGGCACGGCGGCAGGCTGGAGTTTCACTCGCAGCCCGGACTGACCACCGTCACGATGAGCCTGAAGGTTAGAACTGGAAGTAAATGAAGTCGCTGCTCACCTTGCTGGCCAGCAGGCAGAGCGCCAGCGCGATGACAACCCCGCCGGCGGATTGCACAGCAAAGCCAGCCCACCCGCCATGGCAGGTGTCCCAGCGGTCCAGCAGAGGTTTCTCCAGCAGCGCATGGATCCAGAGTGGCACGCTGTAGATGACCATGAGCGCCACAAAGAAACCGCCAATGCGCCAGTCGCTAGCAGGCGCGGTGAAGGGATTGGCGCTGAACTCGCGGATCAGTTCGTGCAGGTTCTGCTCGCGGAACATCAGCCAGCCGATGTTCATCACCACAAAGGTGACGGCCCAGCGCGGCAGTGCCCGCCAGAAACCCGCTCCTTGAGTGAAGCCTGGAGCCCAGCGGTCAAGGAACCGCCAGAGCACCAGCCACGCCCCCCACCAGCCGCCCCATAGGACAAAATTCCAGCTGGCGCCGTGCCACAGGCCGGAGAGCAGGAAAGTGAGCAGCAGGTTGCGCGCGACCAAACTTTCGCTGCCACGTGAGCCACCCAGCGGAATGAACACATAGTCCCGGAACCAGGCGGAAAGCGACATGTGCCAGCGCCGCCAGAAATCACCGGGTGACTGAGCCAGCCAGGGGTGGTTGAAGTTCTGTCGCAGCTCAAAGCCCATCAGCTTGGCCGAGCCCCGCGCCATGTCTGTATAGGCGGAGAAATCCGCGTAGATCTGCACACAGAAGCACAGCACGCCAGCCCAGACGATGGGGAAGGAGCTATCCCGCAGCGAGAAGGCCTTGTTGCAATAGAGCGCCGCCGTATCCGCTATCACCCGCTTCTTCATCAGCCCCCACAAGAACAGGAACAGCGCATCGCGGATCACCACCGGATCAAAGCGGCGCGGCCGCTCCACCTGGGCCAGCAAGTGGCTGGCCCGTTCGATGGGTCCCGCCACCAGCTGCGGGAAAAAGGCCACGTACACCGCATAGTCCAGCAGGTTGCGCCGCGCTTTGATCTCGCCGCGATACACATCCACCGCGTATGCACAGCTTTGAAAGGTGTAAAAGGAAACACCGGCGGGCAGCAGCATGTGGAAGACGGGCGAAGAAACCTCCATCCCGGCCGAGCGCAGCAGAGCGATCAGGTTCTCGGTAAAAAAGCCGAAGTACTTGAAGGTGGCCAGCACAGTGAAGTTGCTCAGCAGCACGCATCCCAGCCAGAAGCGCTTGTTCGAAGCCTGCGATTCCATCAGTCGGGTGCAGGTAAAGTCCACCAGGGTCGTTGCCGCCAGCAGGATGCAATACCAGGGGTGCACGTAGCCATAGAAGGTATAGCCGGCAAACAGCAGCAGCAGGTTCTGTCCGCGATGCGGCAGCGACCAGTAGGCCGCCAGCACCACGATCATGAACAGCAGGTAGTCGACGCTTTGAAAAATCATGGGAAGACCGATGACATGCGTTGCCAGAAATACTTGCGGTACCAGTCCATGTGCTCCTCGCCTATATGGTCGCCATCCCGGTAGGCTTCCCTGGGGATCGACGGGTCATAGGATTCATCGTAAAACAGGCCGCCCCGCTCTTCAATCCAGTGCTGCAAATGTGTGGCGTACGTCCTCAGCTCCGGCGGTTCATCGGTCACATTGCCCTGCGCGTCAGGCCTCCGTTTCACGCGAAAGAACAGCAGTTTCAGCCCATGCTCCCGGGCCACTTCCATCATGGCCGGCAGGAAGGAGTTTTTCTCGCTGTCCACATAGTTGCCGTTCAGGTCGTTGTACGAATCCGGCGCATAGCCATCGCCTGAGCCAGGAGCGGGCAGGTCGGCGGCCATGTCCCCACGCAGATGCTCGACGGCGAAACGGGCGGACAAGATGCTGCGCATCTCCGTCTTGGCCGCTCCCACACCGCCTGCGTCCATGGCCGCGTCGATGAGGTGGCGGGGAATTCTCTCATCCCAGGCAGGAAACGAGTACAGGCCGCCGGGACCATTCAGCCTCTGCGCCACCCGCCCGGTGAGTCCCTGCTTCACCGGCGTCACTCGCAGCAGATCATCCACCACCGGTTCCTGGGGTCCCCGCAAGCTGTCAAGGTAAGCAGCGTAGTCCCCGGCTGTGCGAAAGAAGGGGGAAGTCAGGTCATTGTCACGGATGAAGAAGAATACCAGCCGGGGGTGGATGCCGCTGGCGGCCACCACGTTCTTCAGTGTCAGGTACCATGCGGCACTGCTGGAGCCGTTCTTGATGATGAAGCTGAATTTGCGGCCGGTGAGCGCGTTCATCGCCGCGGGAGTCTTGCCCAGCCGGGTGTAAAGCATGGAGTTGCCGATGCCCACGTAGTCTGGCCGGGCCGCCTTCAGGTCAGCGATGGCCTCCTTCACATCGATCACCTCCTTGGCGATCGTGGAATGAATGGCGGCCGGCGCCCCCTTCTTCTGCCGCTGCCCGCGCAGCAGCAGGACCGGAGCCCCTGCGCACAGCAGGCCCCATATCAGCAGCCGGGCAAGTCCGCCCACCATGGAGCCGGCGCGCGGCGCATCCACGGATGAGGAGGAATGGGGAAGGGCGGGCATGGGGTGGGGGATCGGTCGCTCCAGGTGCCTTCATAAACCGGCAAATGAGGGAGGCAAGATCAAGCTGCCCGAAGGTGCGCGAATCCGTCGACAAGATCAGGCGGGCTGTCATCGTAGTGGCCTGATGAAGCATTTCCTCCTGGCCTCGCTTGTTGTGGCAACCACCTCTTTTGGGGGCGAGCCCCTGACCCTCAAACTGTGGCCGGAAGGCCCGCCCGGGCAGATGATCATCAAGCCCGCGCCCAAGGATGGCAAGGCTCCGAATCCCAATGTGATCACCAACATCACCGACCCGACACTCACCCTGTACCGCCCGGAGAAGCCCAATGGCACCGCGGTGATAGTGGCTCCCGGGGGCGGGTTCCGCTTCCTGTCGATCAAGCATGAGGGCACCCTGGTTTGCGAATGGCTCAATTCCGTCGGTGTCACGGCCGTGCTGCTTACCTACCGCACGCCGACCAACGAAGAGCCCAGCTCCTATGAAAAGCCGGTGCAGGATGCGCAGCGGGCCATCGGCATGGTGCGCCATCACGCTGCCGAGTGGGGCATTGATCCCAAACGCGTGGGCTTGCTGGGTTTCTCAGCGGGCGGCAACCTTGCCGGCCACGCCTGCTATGATCGCGGCGAACGCACCTATCCCCAGAAACCCGAGCTGGACGGCGATGCCCGGCCTGACTTCATGGTCATGATCTATGGCGGCGGCTTCCTTGACCCCATCGACAAGACCAAGTTCCGCCCCGGATTCAGCGTGCCGGCGGATGCACCCCCGGCCTTCTTCCTGGTCGCCCATGACGACAAGACCAATCCCATCGAAGCCATCATGCTCTACATGGAACACAAGAAGCTGCAGATCCCTGCCGAGGTCCACATCATGACCAAGGGCGGCCACGGCTTCGGCATGCGCCGCGATGGCAACCCCGTGAATGACTGGCCGCAACGCTGTGCGGAGTGGATGGGCAGCATGGGCTGGCTGGGGAAATAGCCAGCCGTGACTGGCTACATTGACTTCAACCCGGCCGTGTTTACCGCGATCACACGGTACTTATAGGTTTTGCCCGCTTCGGCCTTGGTGTCAGTAAAATGCATCGGCACCAGCGGCTGTGGCGGCGTGTCGCTGTATTGGAGGTTCTGGAAGATGGGGCGGCCGAAGATGTTCTTGCCGGCCTCCGGTACGTTGGCGAGGAACTGGCCGTCGCGCTCAATGATGAAACTGGCGAGACCGCTTTCGAGATCGGCTTCAGCATTCCAGGTCAACTCGTTGCCCTTCGCTTGAACATTCGTGGGAGCCGGTGGCGGTGTGACATCCGTCACGACGGTGTCTTTGACATACTGCGCCCAGGCTTTGGCGATGGCTTCGTTGGGCAGCCAGACGGACTTTTCCACGGCACCTGAAAACTTCGCGGCAGGCACGGGAGCGATGGGATCAGCCTCAACGAGATGCAATGGCGCGATCCATCCCTCCGCACCCTGCATGGGCTGCAATGAATGGCCGCCTTTGGCGGGCAGCCGCGCCGTGAGGCAGGCATCGAGCCAGGGAATCGCCAGATAGCGCTGATTGCCGCACTCATGGGCGGTCAGTGGATCGACGGCCACACCGATGAGCGCACCTTTGGTCCGCATTCCGGTGAAGAACACTTCCACGCCGGGCCAGACCCCTGCGAAGCGGCCATCCTTGACCGAGACGCCTTCCTTGGTGCCCAGATTGCACATCACCGGTACTTTCAATGAGGCCTCTGGAATGGTGTAAGGGGAAGAGGGCTTGCCAACGGCGGCCACAATGGGTGGCGCGCCGGAGCGCAGCCATGCCGCCGCGATGCGATCAGGGTGAAGCAAGACCATGCCCCCGGCCCAATGCCCGCCACCGCTGTGGCCCCACAGCGCCCAGGGCACGGTGGCAAGCTCCGGGTGGCCGCTCTTCGCACCGAGATCGACCAGCGACTTCTGAAAGGCCGTGTCCGAACCCTTGCGTGGATCGCACCAGAGCTGGCAGTCCGCTTTGTCCGGCTGCTCATAGGAAGGTGCCAGCAGCGCACAGTCGTGCTTTTTCGCGAGCGCCTGCCAGTGCAGGTCGAACGCCCCGGTAAGGCCGGATTTGCACGAGCCCTCACCGCAGCCATGCTGATGGACGATGACGCCGCGCAGGGATTTCACCCCTGGCGGTATCCACATCGTGTAGTTCGCGGCATACACGAGTTCACCCGTCGTCGATGCATCGTAGCGCACCCGATAGTACGGCGGATCGGCAGGTGGAAAGACATCATACGGGGCCTGCTGGGCGGGCAGGGAAGCGGCGGCGGCAAGGAACAACAGGGCAACGGAACGCATGGGATGGAGACAGAGGAGGTTGGGTTGGGGCGAAAACTGTAAACGGGATGGAAAGGCCACGCTTTACAAACGAGTTGAAGGGCGGGCCGCCGATCATTCCCCATGCTATCGACGTTACGAGCGCCTATGCTTCAAGAACCGCACTTCACGATCATGTCCACCACCTACGCCAGCTACCCGTCTCTCGTTGATCGCACGGTATTCGTGACCGGGGGTGCTGAGGGTATCGGCAGCGCGATCGTTGAGCAGTTCGCCCGCCAGGGCAGCCGTGTCGCTTTTGTGGACAAAAATACCGCCTGCGCCAGAGCGACTGTTCAGCGTTGCATCGACGCCGGTGCTGCTCACGCCCCTTTGTTTTATCAGGTGGATCTTCTCGACATCGAGGCGCTGCGTGCCGCCTGCGCTTCGGCCGTCAGTGATCTCGGTGGGGTGACGGTGCTGGTCAACAATGCCGCCAACGATGACCGACATGACTGGCAGGACATGACTCCCGAGTATTTCGACAACCGGATCAATACCAATCTGCGCCACTACTTTTTCGCCATTCAGGCGCTGGCGCCGCAGATGATCGTGGCCGCACACGGCTCAGTGATCAACATTGGTTCCAGCAGCTACATGATGCAGGAGGACTTCTTCCCCGGTTACGCCATCGCGAAGTCAGCCGTCGAGGGGATCACCCGCACCATGGCCCGCACCTTCGGTCCCCACGGCGTGCGAGTGAACACCGTGCTTCCGGGATGGGTGCCCACCGAACGGCAGCTCACCAAGTGGTGGTCGCCTGAAGGTGAGGAGGGCACCATGCGTGATCAGGCGATCAAGCGGCGCATCATGCCGGACGAGTTCGCGCAAATGGTGCTCTTCCTCGCCGCAGATGATGGTGCCGCCTGCACCGCCCAGCAGTTCATGGTGGACGGCGGCAGGTTCTAGCGGCGCGCCTCGGCGAGTGATGGTTCAGGGCGATGAAGGAGCCAGGATCCAAGGAGCGAAGGCGTCCCGCCGTCGTTCTGGAACCGCGGGCCTTTGCAGCGCCTGAACAACTCCTGGGTGCAAAATGGTTTCGGCTGCGCCGAACGACGGCGAGACGCCTTCGCTCCTTGGATCGCGGGCAGCGCCTGGCGATGGCATTTGAGGTGCTATGCGCCCTTCTGGATCCGCCTTCTCATCTCGCCTTCGGCTTCGTCGCAGATCGTGCGCAGTGTTTCGGGGCTGATCCAGTTCCCGCCAAAGGCACTGACGGTTTCGCGAATCATGCCATCCGCCGTGGCGGCGCGCATGGGGTGCTGCCCGGCATACTTGGCCACCAGCCGCTCGATGATGGAATCGGCGGTCTTGCCGGCCTCCGCGTAAAAAATCTGCAGGCCGCTTGTTTCGCGGTCCTCGCTGGTGCGTGACTGGGTGCCGTCGAACACCACGATCACGCGCTCGCCAGTCATGTCCTGAAAGTGGCGCATGCGTTGCAGCAACTGCTCGCGCGCCAGGTGCCGCCGCGCCGCCTGCAAGTGCAGGAGGCGCAACTCGGGCCAGGCGTGGATGATGCTGTGGCCGTCGATGAGCAGGTAGCGAACGGCGCTCATGGCGGGCACGTGCGTTCAGGCCTTGGCCAGCAGGTGCGGCACGAAGGGCAGCGCCTTGCCTGCGTTGCGCTCGCGCAACTCCTTCACCGCTTCGACGATGAGGTCCCTGTCCATCTCGTGAACTTCGATCTTGCGCCCAATCTCCGGCACCAGGGTGATGGTCAGCTCCCCGCCCAGGTGTTCGCGAAATTCTTCCAGGCCCGCCAGGATGGTCATTTCGCCGCGCGCATTCTTCTCCAGCAGGTGCGGCGCATAGGTGGCGAAGCCGATGCGTTCGATCAGCGCAATGATGCGTTCGGCGGTGGCGGCTTCAAGAATGCCGCGTTTCACGGAGTAAAGCAGGTCCACCGCCATGCCGATGGCCACCGCCTCGCCGTGCGCCACTGCGAAGTGGGAGACTTGCTCCAGCTTGTGCGCGGCCCAGTGGCCGAAGTCGAGCGGCCGGGCGCTGCCCATTTCAAAGGGGTCGCCGCCGGTGCTGATGTGATCCACATGAAGTTCGGCACTGCGCTGAATGAGGCGCTCCAGCGCCGGGGACTCCAGGCGGGCGAGGGCATCGCCCATGGCCTCCAGCTCATGGAAGAAGGCGGCATCGCGGATGAGCGAGACTTTGATGGCCTCGATGATGCCATTGCGCCGTTCGCGCTCTGGCAGGGTGTCGAGAAAGGCGAAGTCGTTGATCACCGCATAGGGCACGGCGAAGGAGCCCACCCAGTTCTTTTTGCCCACGTAATTGACGCCATTCTTGACGCCTACGCCGCCATCGCCCTGGCTGAGCGTGGTGGTGGGGAAACGGATGTGGCGGATGCCGCGATGGGCGGTGGACGCTGCGAAGCAGACCAGATCCAGCACTGCGCCGCCGCCGATGACGAACACATAAGAATGGCGGTCCAGACCGGCCTCATTGATGGCTTTCCAGCATTGTTCGACCAGGCGAAACTCATTTTTGCAGGCCTCGCCGCCTGGGAGAATGAAGGGTTCGGCCGTGAGGTTGAGGGCATCGCTGTGCGCGGCGGCATAGGCTTGCACCTGGTCCGCCAGGGTGGGGTTGGCCAGGGCCACCCGGTCATCGATGAAGACCAGCACCTTGGGCTTGCGACCGTCGTGGCTGAGTTCCAGCACATCACGCACCGTCGTGTTCAAGGACGAAAAGGCGTCCTTGGTGAACAGGACGCGGTGCGAGTACTCTAACTTGATTTTGCGCTCTAGCATGGGGATGAACAGTCAACGGTTTTTACAGCCGTGTTCAATCTGAATTCCTGCGGTGGACAAAGACCTATACGCCTGAGGGAATCCAGTTCGAATTGCCGATTGGGGACGGGGGGCACGGATTTTTCAAGGTTGATCACGAGAAACGGCCCACGATCACGAGGCGTGGCGGCGTCCCGCCGTCAGTGGCGAAGCCAAAGCAGCGCCCCACGGTTTCAAGGCGAGGCGACCATTCGAAGTGGGTTTCGCCTTGCGGCGAGGATGGCGAGACGCCCTCCCTCCTTGGATCGCGGGCATTTGACCGCGCAGAAACTGGTATTTACGTCGCCGCGACCCAGCGCTGCCAGTAGCGGAGAAGGGGAGGGAGGCAGCAAAAGCCGAGGGCGAGGGCGGGAATCTGTGCGGAAATGACCATGGCATCGACCAACGGAATGCCAGCGAGAAGAAGACCGACAGCCTGACCGATGGCCGGGCCGCCCTTGCGCATCTGATAGAGCGCATGGCAGGTCCAGCCAATGAAGGCCGCCACGGGGACAAAGAATCCGACCACCGCCAGGAGACTGAACTCCACCCCGGGGTGCCCGTCATCCTCCATAATTGCCCACAGTATGATCACGCCCTCCAGCACCGCCCATGCCACGGGCAGCATGAGCAGCAGCATCGCTAGCACTTTTTGGCCCATGACAGAGCGCTGTCCCTCCGCACGGGCGGTCAAGGTGAGTGCCACCACGTAGGCTCCCTCCGCCAAGCCAGCCAGGAGCATCATGTTCGTGAGGAGGTCGTCTGGCCGGTTCACCAAGTTCTCTGCCGCAAATCCGGCCACCACAAACAACAGCGAGCGGCAGAGGCCCATCACGATCACCGAGCCTGCCCACGGCTTGTGATAGACGTCATAAAGGACGATGGCCCCGACCAGAGCTGCGGTGATTCCCGGACCGGCTCCTCCCGCGAGGACCATCAGCGCGTACCCCCCCAGCAGTCCTCCGATCCCAAGGGCCCAAGCCGTCCTGAGCGAGATGCGGCCCGAAGGGATGGGGCGCTCGGGGCGGTTATCCCGGTCCCAGGCGGCATCGCAGGCGTCATTCAGAATCATGCCCGCGCAGTAAACGAGGGAGGCTCCGATGATCAGCCAGAGCAGCTCGATGCGCCATTTCATCCCGGAGCAGGCGATGATCCACGCCGCGAACACATTCGTCCACACCGTGGGCAGGTTGGAGATCCGGCAAAGCTCAAGAAAGGCGCGAAGCATGGGGAAAATTTGACTTCAAATAAAATTTATACAGCCTCGCTTGCCCGCGGCTCCGTATCAACTATACACTCCCACCGCCATGCAGCCACTCCCGATGACGCAGACTGATCCTCCGGACACGAGCGAGCGCGACGCCGCCCTGCTCCAACGGATCGCATTGAAGGATTCGGCGGCTTTTGCCGAAATCCACCGGCTTTATACCCCGCTGCTGATCCACACCGTGAATCGCGTCCTGGATGATTATCAGGACACCCAGGACATCGTGCAGGAGGTTTTCGTCGCCTTGTGGCAGAAGGCTCATCTGTACGAGGCGGGCAAGGGCAAGCCGCTCACCTGGCTGACCACCATGGCGCGCAACCGCGCCATCGACTTGGTGCGGTCGCGGCAGCGCCGCAGCGAGCTGAACCACAAGTTCGAAAACCAGCAGAAAATCGCCATGCCGGAGATGGATGAGTGGTCCAGCGATGAACTGATGGTGCAAAATGAGCGTGCCGCCATCGTGCGCCGTGCGGTGGCCCGGCTCTCGCCCAGCCAGCGCACTGCCATTGAACAGGCCTTCTTCGTCGGCAGGCCGCGCAAGGAGATGGCGAAGGACGGCGGCGAGCCACTCGGTACCGTGAAGGCACGTGTGCGTCGTGGCATCAAGGCTTTGAGCTCCCTCATCGAGCGGGAAATAGACTGACTTGGGATCTTGACTGAGGGAGGTCAAGGCCGCTCAGGGACCGTCATCGGCAGGGTTAAAGTAGAATTTGATCGCCTTTCGGGTCAAAATATGGCATTACATGGCATTTACTGGATCGCTCGTTTGCGCTTCGGGTTTTGAACGAATGTCTTCTCGTATGAAATTGCCTTCCCCTTGCCTGGTGGTCGCACTTTTGGTTTTTGGCCTGCTCGCCAGCGCCGAAGCCCAAAATTACGTCTTGGAGAGCCAGGTGTTCCTTACGGGCACGGTTCTGACCCAGAGTCCCGACGCATCGGTCACCACGGTGCGGGGTGGGACGACGATCACAAGCAACCGGATCATCAGTACATCCTTCACCAATCGCGAGGTGCTTGCGGCGATGATCGAGCGCAGTTTGATCGTGGGGCCGAGTGCAGGCTGGAGCTTGGTTTACCTTGTCGATGCCGCGGGCAATGGCGGCCCGTACGCTCAAAAGAGCGGTCTTCAGGCCGTCGCCGTCCCGGCTGATCTGCTTACGCTGCCGGTGTTCGGGGCCAAAGTTTCAGGAGGCATGACAGTGACGGCACCAGTGGGAGGCAACTTTACCCGCAACTCGTCCACTGCATTTGCCACTACCTCCGTGGATGGAATCCCCGCCAGCGGCCTGGCAAATAACACTTCGAGCACCGCGACCATCACCGTGCAGGGTCAAACCCATGAAATCGATGCCGTCACCACCACGATGAACTTCGCCGGTGGCGTCACGGACAGTGGCGGCAGCAGCCGGCTGGTCAAAGGTGTGATCGCCATCGGGAGTGCCAAGCTGTCCACTTTGACGGTGCTTCCCTGAGGCGCCCCGTCAGCTTAAGGCCTGGGTCTTGGCCTTGAGGAACTGTTTCAGGTCGCCGAGCGTGGAGAGGCCGCGCATCTCGTTGTTTTCGATGCTGATGCCCAGCACTTCCTCGGCCGTCATGACCACGTCAATCATGCCGAAGGAGTCCATGCCGATGTCTTCGCTGATGCGTGAGGCATCGGTCGCCATGGCGAGTCCTGCCACCCGCTCTTCCGGAAGGTCCCGTTGCAGCACTCCCCGGATGATCGCATCCAGATCGTCATCGCTCAGGGTGGTGGAATAGCGCAAAGCTGCGGCGATGGTCGCCTCGCTGCAACGTTTGAGCGTGGTCTTGATTTCTTGCTGGCGTTCGTCGCTAAGGGGCATGCAGTGTGAAGCTGGGGAGGTCTGAAAGATCACGGAGCTTGCTGGCATCGGCAAGCTCCAGGGCGGGGCGGAGGCCACCTGTTACGCCTTGTCAGCGCTGTAAACACCGTAACGCATGACTCCCAGCTCGTAGGCGGCCCAAATGCGGAAAAGGGTCAGGGCGAAGATGCGGTTCGGGTTTTTGCTGGAGAACAAGAAGCGGCGATAGTGTGGCTTGGTGAACAGCCCTTTGAGGGTGCGCATGGCGCACAGCGGCCAGGTGTGTTTCACCTGCTGGGTGATGTCCACCATCTTGAAACCGGTGAAGCCGGCGGATTCGGTGGCGGCCTGGAATTCGCTGGCGGGTCGAATGCCGGCCAGGGCGGCCTCGCGGACGATGGGATTGAGCAGGCAGCTCTTGGACAGCGCACCCGGGTTTTCGCAGCTCATCCAGGCGCAAATGACGACGCGGCCACCTGGCTTCATGACCCGCCAGGCTTCTTGGAAAAATCGCGGCAAATCGGGCATGTGCTCCATGCTTTCGACGGACTGCACCACATCGAAGCGCCCATCCGGCAGGTGGTTTTCGTACCAGTCCTGCAGCAGGTAGGTGGTTTTGCCGGGAACGAAGTTGTGAGCCTTGGCGTAGTTCAATTGCACATCGGAGATCGTCATCGCGGTCACATTGGCACCGTGGCGTTCGGCAAGGATCCGGGCAGTGGCTCCGTAGCCGCAGCCCACATCGCAGATTTCCCTCCCCGGGCCGGCATGGCCCAGCTCTGCGACCATGGCCACCAGATTTTCGGCGGCCTCCTTGTCGGTTTCTGCGCCTGTGCGCCACACGCCGTGATGCACGTGTTCACCCCAGATTTCGCGGTAAAACTCGTCGAGATCGTCGTAGTGCGAGGCGACGTCATCTTTGGACATGTGGTAATCGGCAACGGTGGTCATCAAGTCAGGCGGGTTGTGATTTAAGCGCGTCCACGGGCACGCGTTCGATGGTGTTGTAAGGAATGGTGAGCATGGCGTAGTACGGCCCCATGTGGCGCTTGACGGGTCCGCGGCACAGGAGGTGGCGGATGACGAAATCGCGCACCACGGACAACGGTTTCCCGGTCCACGTGCCGAACCACATGCCGAGTCCGGCACGGCCTATCGCGGTTTGTGCAGCCTTGCTGCGGTACCGGTGATAGGCGGCGAGCAAGGGCTCTGCCTGCGCTTGGTCGAGCAGGATGGTGTCGAGGACATCCGCAAGGAATTCTGCATCCGCGAATCCGGTGTTCATGCCTTGCCCGCCGATGGGGCTCATGACATGGGCGGCATCTCCGCAGAGAATGATGCGACCGTGATGATAGCGCCCGCAATTCAGGCGGCGCGGGCTGAAAACGCTTTGGTTGAGCTGGTCTTCGGGAGGCAGGTCAAGACCTGTCCGGAGCTTGACAAGCTTGCTGATCAGGCCGGCGGCAGGGCTGTCGAGGCGCTTCGGGGTCTGCGCAATCCATCGGCGCAGCCCACCTGGCAGGGGGAAGCTCTCAATGGTCCCCTGGGCGGTGAAGTACAGATGGGCCTCGTGCTTGAGACTGGTCCGATCCACGAAGTCGCCCATCACGAAGTGAACCGGGTAGCTGCGGCTTGTGGTCCTGATGGCGAGCGATTCGCGCACCGGGCTGCGGCTGCCATCGCAGGCGATGACATAGCGAGCCTTCACCGTCTGCGGCTTTCCATCCGTGTAGCTGATGAGGCAATAGGGGTCGCATTGCCAGACGTCCGTGACTTCGACGCCCTCGCGCAAGGTGATGTTGGCGAAATCACCAAGCTTCTTATGCAACAAGGCGACTGTGTGGGTCTGGGGCAGCGAGAGGATGAAACGGTGTTCGTCGGGAATGTCACGAAACGAGACGCAACCCAGGTGGCCGCTCTCGCCGTGCAGGTGGCAGTCACGCACCGCCACACCGTGCTGGATGAACACCTCTTGAAGGCCCAGTTTGGCCAGGATCTTCAGCGACGGGGGAGTGATGCCGATGGCCTGGGACTGCGCAGGCTGCTCCCTGCGCCGTTCCAGCAGCAGCACGCCCAGCCCGTTGGCACCCAGCAGATTGGCGAGCAGAAGACCCACCGGTCCCGCTCCGACGATGGCGATGTCAAAAGGCTCTGAGGCAGAAGGGTCCATCGGTCGAGCTCAGGCGGCAACGGGTTGCAAAACCGGAACGGCCCTCACGGCGCTCCCGCAGCCGACGCGTTCGAAGACGGCGGTCTCAACCGTGAGGCCGGGACCGAAAGCCATGGCGCAGGTCAGAGCCTCATGCGTCTCGGCCGACTCCAGCAGCTCTTTCAAGACGAACATGACCGTGGCGCTGCTCATGTTGCCATAGTCGCGCAGAACTTGGCGCGAGGCGCTCAGCGCGTCGGCATCCAAAGACAGGCTCTCTTCGACCCGGTCAAGAATGGCGCGGCCGCCGGGATGCACCGCCCACTCGGTGATGTCGTCAAGCGCCATGCCCTTGCCTTGCAGCGTGGTGTCGAGCATCTGGCGGATGTTGGTGCCGATGATGTCCGGGACGTAACTGGAAAGGACCATGTTGAAACCATGGTTGCCGATGTCCCAGGCCATGTCCTGTTCGCCAGAAGGGATCAGTGAGGAAGTGAAGTCGCACACGCGGAAGGCGGGCCGGCCCGGCTTGGGCTTGCGGGCGCTGACAATGGCGGCGGCAGCCCCGTCGCCAAAAAGTGAGTTCGCAAGGATGCTGTCAGGCGTGTCGCTGATTTGCAGGTGCAGGGAGCAAAGTTCCAGGCACATCACCAGCACCACCGCGTTCGGGTCGGCCTGGCAGAATTGGGACGCCATGCGCAGTGCGGGGAAGGCGGCATAGCAGCCCATGAAGCCGAGGGTGTAGCGCTGAACACGATCTGAAAGGCCCAGTTCGCGAATGATGTGATAATCCGGCCCCGGATTGGCGAAGCCCGTGCAGGAGGCGAAGATGATGTGGGTGATGTCGTCCTTGGCGAAGCCCTCAGCGCTTTCGATTGTCTTGCGCGCCAGCTTTACCGCCAGTTCGCGGGCGGCGGAGGCATAAAGGCTGTTGCGCTCGCCGGTGCCAGGAGAGATCGGGATGCCGTCAGGGCCTGGCTTGAACAAGACCGGCTCGCGGCCGGGGACAAAATCGCCGCAGGCGCTGTAGCGGGTCTCAATACCGGAGCGGTCATAAATGGATTGAATGATGCGCTGGGTGCGGTGGACGGTGCTCCAGGACTTCATGCAGTCCCGGGCAAAGGGCTGGCTGTAGAGGAAGTTGGGAACGGCAGTGCTGATCTGGTGAAAATAGGCGTGCATCGGGTAAGTCTGGGGGGGCGTCTTAGTCGTTCGAGCGTGCGAGCTTCACATTTGCGTGGAGATTGATGGTGTCACCGACGCGAATCACAAACAGGATCGTAGGAACCGTGATGCCGCACTCCTTCAGGGAGAGATCGAAGTCGAGGTCGAAGGAGGCGGTCTTGCTGGTGGCAGCCCAGTGGCTTATTGTGGCGGCGACATTGTGCTTGCGACCGAGCAGTTCCAGCTTCAGCGGCAGTGCGGCCGGCCGGTGGGTGCGCTGATCCATGATCTGGGTAAAAGGCGCATCCATGGTGCCGGTAATGAGGGGGAAGCCCGTTACATTCATTGCCTTGCGCAGGTTCTTGTCGCGATCCGCCTCAGCAGTGTCCATGCCAGCGACCTTTACCTGAACCGTGGCGTCCAGACGCACCGGCTGGCCGGCTTCATCCGTGAGGACGGTGGCGGTGAACGGCTGGGTGGTGACTTTGCCTGCCCATTCATGCAGAGTGGAGGTGCCGGAAAATTGGATCTCGCTGCTGCCCTTCCAGTGAACGGGGGTGGCTTCAGCCTGGAGAAGCGAAACTGGGGCTAGGAACGTGGCTGCGAGAATCAAAGCTTTCATACGGCGGGGGAGGGGCTCGAAACTGGCAGTTTGTTTGTTTTCATTTGGGGCGTAATTGGTACGCCCGTGCCTCCAAGTGCTCAAAAGTGTTTGATGACAATACGTTCATGCGCGCCCTTACGCGCTCAATGGAAATGTGGTGGGATACTTCCAGGCTGGCACCGCCGACGCAGGTGAGTTGCGGGCGGCACGCAGGGGTACTCTGCCACGCCACCCCGCGGGTGCTCCGTGCCGATTGGGAATCGCAGGGCGGATGTTGCGGCTCAAGATTCACCTGCAACGCAGCGCTATCCCTGCCTGCTCAAATGCAAACATCTGAAGTTGTTAGTGACAAAATATTCGTGACTGCTAACCTCAATGTCACTTTTCCAATAATGCCCCACCTGACCCTTAACCCTTATTCGCTATACGGCCTTTCCTTTAGGTTCGTGGTGACTGGTTGAAGCCTGAATTTTCCTGGTATGATGAAGAAGCTGATTTGCGCTGTCGGTATGCTCGCTCTAGGCGGCAGCGGTCACGCCCAGGCCCCCAAGCCGCCTGCCGCACCGGCAGCCCCTGCGCCAGCCGCCCCTGCCAAGCCCGGCATTGATGCCGCTTCGCCTGATTTGCAGACGGCGGTAACAAAGGCCTATGAAGAGGGCTTTGGGCTGATGCAGGATGGCAAGTTAAAGGAAGCGCTGGAAAAAGTGGACTTCATCAAGTCCAAGATGAACAAGCCCTTTCCTCCAGTGATCTTCATGGAAGGGGCTTGCTGGTTCAACCTGGGTGATTTCGCGAAGTCGGCGGCGGCGTTTGAGAATTATTTGAAGGTGTATCCGTCGGAAAAAGACGTTAACGCCGTCAAAATGGGCCTGGGGCGCGCCTATCTCAAGCTTGGCAAGGATGATGACGGCATCAAGATGCTCCTCGAAGTGGCCGGTGTACCTGAACTCAAGGGCGAGGCAGGCCTGCTGCTTGCCGAACATTATAAAAAGGCCGGCAACACCGAGGGAGCGCTCAAAATCCTAACCAGCATCATTGGTGACGGGGTGCGCACGCCGGAGCAGATTCAGGCAGCGCTGATGGCGGCGGATTTGTACGTGGTGAGCGGGGACACCGAAAAAGCCGCGTCACTCCTGGAAAGCGTGAAAGGGGGCGGAGGCACCTCGGGAGAGAACGTGATTCAGCTCAACAACATCGGCCTCAAGCTGGGGGACAAAATGCTGGAGGAGAAGCGTTTTCGCGAAGCCCTGGGAGCCTATCAGGCCGTGCGGCGCAAGAGTGAGGTGGCGCGCCTGCAAAAGGAGCGCATCGCGCGTCTTCAGACTGCGATCAAGACGGCAAAGGGCGGCAAGGAGGATCTTGAAGCCAAGCTCGCCGGCGACAAGACCATGCTGGATGAACTGGAGAAGCGCACCGATTATGATGCCTCGTTGTTCTACCGCCTTGGCCGCTGCTACTTTGAAATGCAACGCCCTTGGGAGGCCATTTTGGCGTTTGATGAGATCGTCAAGACCTTCAAGGACTTCCCGCAGCGCGACAAGGCGATGTATGGCATGATCATGGCCAATGCCTCGCTCAAGCGCATCGCCAGAGCGCAGGAAGAGTGCGAGAAATTCATTCGCGACTTCCCTGACAGCTCGGAAGTAGGCACGATCTCGGAACTCTTCGGCATGCTCTCCTTTCAGAGCGGTGATTTGCAGAAGGCGGCGGACAATTTTGAAAAGGCCAAGGGCTTCCCCAAGGCGGACAAAGAGCACCTGATGTACCTGCGTGGCAATGTGCTGTTTGAAATGCAGCGCTTCCAGGATGCTGTGACGGAGTTCTCCATCCTCAAGAAGGATTTCCCCAATTCGACCTACCTTGATGATGCCGATTACCGGGTTGCCCTGGCCTACTTCTACCAGAATGACTACAAGAGCACGATGAAAGCTCTGGAGAGCTACATCAAGACCCGGCCGAAAGGGCAGTACGTGGTGGATGCGAAGTACCGCCTGTCCTTCATCAAGTTCCAAGGCGGGAAGGTTGATGAGGCCATGCAGGAACTCATCGGGCTGATCAATGAGTCACCCAACGACCCCAACATCGCCCAGGTGTACATCCTGCTCGCAGATGGTTTCAGCCGCAAAGCGACGACTGACGCGGAGCATTCGGAGGAGGATACCAAGAAGGCGCTTGAGGGCTACATGAACGGGGTCAAAAAAGCCAAGACCGAGGATGTGCTCAGGTACGCCATGGAGCAGGCCACGGAGTTGCTCCAGTCCATGAACCGCTGGGCGGAACTCGCGGAGATGTGGCAGACCTACCTCAAGACGCATGACAAGGACCCCACCGTGCGGCTCAAGGCCATCTACTGGATCGTCCGTGCCCTCATCCGTGACAACAAGGTCGACGAGGCCAGGAAGTTGCTGGGCGACAACATCAGGCCCTTCATCAGCAACCCTGCCAACGATCAGGTCGAAGGGCTCATTCAGCAGCTCTGCGGATTGCTGGCTCCCAAGAAGCGTCGCGCACCCCGGCGTGCCGCCGCCCCGGCGGCACCTGTTGCCGAAGCAGCGAAGGCTGGTGCGGCTGCTGCAGAGCCCCCGAAAGAGGCGGCACCTGCGGCTGCGCCCCCCCCTTCTTTCGATGAATTGGAGAAGCAGCTCGCGACCATGATCACTCCGGACCCGATGACGGCGGTGGCCAACATCCGCGTCATGTTCGCCCGGGCCTGGCTGGCCAAGCTCATGCGCGAGCCGGAAAAATCGGAGAAAATCTTCAGCATCATGATCGAAGTGGCGAAGGCCGATGACCTTAGCCCGCTGCTTCTTTCCATCGTGGGCGACAACGCCCGTAAGAAAGGGGTCCTCGACAAGGCCGAAGCCTGTTACGAGCGTCTGCGCACGATTTTTCCGGACAGCGAGTACGCGGACGGCGCGCCGGTCGGGCTGGGGGAAATTCATTTCAGCAAGGGCGAGTACGATCAGGCACTGAAATTCTTCGAGGAAGCCACCAGCGAGAAGTATCAAGGCAGCGGCCGTCTACTGGACGCCACGCTCGGCAAGGCCAAAACCCTGCTGAAACTGGGCAAGGTCGAGGCTGCGGCGAAGGAGTACGACCAGATCGCCCGCCTGAAGGAGTGGCGCAGCGGCCACGCCGAGGCCCTCTTTGGCCTGGGTCAGTGCAAGGAAGCACAGAAAGATTACAACGGCGCCATTGCCTTCTATCAGCGGGTTTTTATCGCTCATCAGAAGGATAAGGACTGGATGGCGCGCGCCTACCTGCAATCCGCCCGCTGTTTCCTGCTGCTCAACAAGCGCGTGGAGGCGACGAAGACTCTGGATGAGATGCTCAAGCGTACGGACGTCAAGGACCAGCCGGAATTCAAAGACGCGCAGCAGGAGCGGGCCAAGCTGGTCTCCTAATTTTGAAGCTATGAGGCATTTCGTTTCAGCATGTGTGGCAGTGGGTGTGTTCGCCCTGGCGGGGCTTGCACAGGGCCAGTCCATTATCTTGAAGGACGGCAACAGGCTGGGGCCTGACCAGTTCAAGGTCGAGGGCGGCAAGGTCATGAAACTCGTTAAGATCGGCGAGCAGACGTCCAAGGCGGCGCTGCCCATGGCCAGCGTGGCCAGGCTTGACTGGCCGACGTGTGAGGAACTCAATTCCGGCACCACCTTGATGGCGGCAGGAAAGATGACCGAGGCCCTGGAAATTCTGAAGAAGGGCATGGACTTCTTTGAGCCGCTGAAGGATGTCGAAGGCAACTGGTATGGAGCCCTCGCCTTCGCCTATGTAGAGGCGCTCAGCCAGGGAAGTTCCGTCACCGATGTGGTCAAGGCGCTGCCCATCCTCAGGTCGCTCAAGCTTACCGATGCTCAAAAGCTCAAGCTCAAGATCATCCAGCTCAACATCGACCGGCAGACCGGGACCAACGCTGACACCATCATCGGCCAGGCGCAGAACATCCTCTCCGAAACGGACGATTCCTCGGTGGGCGCGTCCCTTTGGAGCATCATTGGCGACGTGTACTTCAAGCAGAAGCTGTGGGAGAAGGCCTTGCTGGCCTATCTGCGGGTGCCGGTGTTCTATGGCACTCAAGTGCAGAAGGTGCCGGAGGCGGAGTTCAACAGCGCCGAGTGCCTGACGAAAATGCGCAGATTTGAAGATGCCCAGTCATACTACAAGCGCCTCATCGACACCTATCCCGGCTCTGCCATCGCCGACAGGGCCACGAAGGCCGCCTCCGGCATCAACGGCCTGAAAAACGAGGATGATACGCCCGCCAAGGCGGGTGCCAAGAAGACGGGCGAGCAGAAGGCCGATGACACAAAAAAGAATGCTCCGCCCGCCGCTGCTGCCCCGCCGGCAAAGACTGACACCGCCAAATAAACGATTTTACCACATCAACCCACCCTTCGCATGACCTCAGCCCCCATCAAGCCCCCTATGCAAACCCAATCTGCCAAAGCATTCCTCCGGGCCGGCGTGTGCGCCGTGCTGTTCATCTGTGCCTTTTCCTTCGTCTCGCCCGCCTTCGGCCAGGCCGATGCCAACGGGTTGCAACCTGGCCAGACCAAGGTGGAAACCCAGAGCAAATCGATGCTCAAAATCTGGCAGGAAGGCGGTATGGTCATGTACCCGCTGGGCTTCTGCTCCATCATGCTGATCTGGTTGTCGGTGGATATCTTCATGCGCACCGCGACCAAGAACATGGCACGGCCCGCTTACATGCAGCAGATGCAGGACCTGTTCCGCGCGGGCGACTATGTGGGTGCCTACCAGTTTGCAAAAAACAATCCGTCAACGGCCACCGATGTGGCCCGGATCACCCTGAGCTTCATCGGCGATGGCCAGGAGGCCACCGAATACGCCATGCTCGACAGCCTGGGCAAGGTTAATGCCGGCATCCAGACGCGTATCAACTACCTCTCCGTTATCGGCGTGTGCACGCCGATGATCGGTCTGGTGGGAACGGTGATCGGGATGATGAAAGCCTTTGCCAACATGGGCAGCAGCGGCATCGGCGATCCATCCGGCCTGGCCAAGTCCATCGGCGAAGTGCTTATTGCCACAGCCTCCGGTTTGTTCATCGCCATTCCTGCCTTCATCATGTTCTACCTGCTGCGCAACCGCCTGCAGGTTTCGATGCACCTGGTCCAGGACGAACTCTCGGCCCTGTTCCGCAAGATGCCCTACAGCCACCTCAAGGATTGCCATGTGGGCGAGGAAGAGTTCTTCGCCGCCGTGCCGAACTGGGTGGCTGGCGGCGCTCCCGCACAGGGCGAACCGGCTCACGCCTAGGTCCGGCAGAAGATTTTTCATCCACCAATCAACGAATCCATTCTTTAGGAGGTTCAAATCATGGCGGGAGGCGGCGGTAATACTGAAAGCGGCGAACCGGAGTTCCAAATCGCTCCGATGATCGATGTGCTGCTCACGCTGCTCATCTTCTTCATGAGCATTACCTCGGCGGAAGTGCTGAAGATCGACAAGGACATCCAGCTTCCCATAGCCCCGGCTGCGAAGAAGAAGGATGAGAAGCAGTCCATGAACGAGGCGGCCCTCAACATCCGCTGGCTGCCACTCCAGCAAAAATCGCTGATCACCTTCGAAGACAAGCCATATCCTGAAGTCGAGCCGCTGGTGGACCTGCTGCGCGGGCGCAAGGAGCGTAATTCCAAGTACCGCGTGGTGATCCGGGGTGACAAGCGCATGCCAGCCATCGAAATCCAGAAAGTGATGACGCTTGTGAGCCAGGCTGGCATTGACGAAATCTCCTTCTCGGCCCTCAACCAATAGTAGCATTCCTGTTTATGTCAGCACCCCACGGGAAGAAAAAGCATCCGCCGGAAGTCGAAGCCGTGAACCTTGGCTTCCAGATCGCGCCCATGATCGACGTGGTGTTTGTCATCATGTTGTTTTTCATGGCCATGGCCGGCGCCGTGAAAGTGGAACGCGAATTGAAGCAGACGCTGCCGGGCGTGGCTCAGGCCACTTCCGATGCTCCTGACGTGCCCGACGAGATCATGGTTGGGGTGGAGGAAAGCGGTTCCATCACCCTCAATGAGGAGGAACTCGATCCGCCTGCAAGCAAGGGCATGCCGAATTTCACCGCCACCATGATGCGCTTGAAACAGGAGGCCGACAACCGCAAGGCCAAAGTCCTCGTCACCATCAAGGCCGAAGAGCAGGCCAAGTACGACCGCGTCATTGATGCGCTCAACGCGATGGCAAAGGCGCAGGTAAGCAACGTAACCTTCACCGTCGGCGGCGACGAATAGCGGGTCTTTCTGCACCGGCAGAACAGCAGCGATGAGAGCCACCGATTCCACGTCGCAGTCTCAAGGCCGCACCTCAAGCCGCCAAGAATTGTCTTTCCCTACGGATTGCGTTCTGTTCTCATCTGAGCAGAAGCGCCGCATTCCAGGAGCGAACCCTCCGCCCTTTGCCAAGCCATGAGCCAGGACCCTGCCAATCCGCACACGCCTCCGCCCTCCCACCCTGAAACCCCTCCTGCCGGGGTTCCTGAGTCACAGGCCGGCCATCCGGGGCTGCCGCCGGGATACATGCCCATGCCGGGCATGATGATGCCCCCTGGTTATCCGCCCCAGCCCGGCTATCCGCCGGGTTATGCGCCGCAGGGCGCGATGCCCGGGTATCCCCCGGGATACATGCCCCCCCAGGGCTATCCGCCACCGCAGGGCTATCCCCAGCAGCCTGGCTATCCCCAGCAGCCTGGCTATCCCCAGCAGCCTGGCTATCCCCAGCAGCCTGGCTATCCCCAGCAGCCTGGCTATCCCCAGCCGCAGGGCTATCCCCAGCCGGGCTATCCGCAAGCATACCCCATGCCGCAGCCCGCCCAGCCGATGATGCCTCCGGGCTATCCGCTGCCCGGCCAGACCGGGCCGCTGCCGCATGATTCCCAGGCACTCCATCAAGCGCAGCCTGCCATACCCGTGGCGGCTGCAGAGGCCTTGCCGGATGAATCTGCTGAATATCAACCCGCCGCCGTGCACGACTTTGGCCCGGTGCCGCGCCGCAACAAATTCGTCCGCTGGTGGCAGACGGTGGGCGGTGGTTCGCTCACCCTGAGCATCTTGATTCATGTGGGGCTGCTCGTCGTCGCGGGTCTCGTGGTGTTTTCCAACACGATCATCACCAAAAACGTGGATTTCCTTCCCGGAGGCGGCACATCCCAGGGCGCGGCGGCGTCACAGGAACTCCAGCACAAGGTGCAAAATAAAAAGCAGAAGGCCATCAGCAAGACCACGCCCGTCAAGAGGCTCGTGAGCAGCAGCCAGAATTCGACCGTCTCCCTCCCTGAAGCCCCTCCGGACATTCTCGACGTGCCCGATGTGAGCAGCATGATGGGCGGCAGCATGGGAGCCTCGGGCGGATTCGGCAAGAGCGGTGCCGGCGGTGGCTTCGGGGCTGGTGTCGGCATGGGTTCCCAGGCGGGATTTATCAGCCTGCCGCCGTCCATGCGCGCCCGCTGTTCCACGGCGGAACGCCTGGAAAAGCTGCGCCAAAACGGTGGCAGCGCTGAGTGCGAAGCGGCCGTTTCCAAGGCACTGGAATGGCTCAAGACCAAGCAGAATCCGGATGGCTCGTGGGGCACGGGCTACAAATCCGCGATGACGGGCATGGCACTTCTTTGCTATCTCGGACGCTGTGAGACACCGGAATCGCCCTTTTATGGGGAGAACGTCATGAAGGGCATCCTCTACCTCATTGAGCTGTCGAAGAAAAATGAGTATGGGATGATCGCTGAGAACACGAAACAAAGCGGTGCCACTTATGAACACGGCATCGCCACGTATGCGCTGGGCGAGATGTACACGCTCGCACGTCTGGGCTCCAAGAGCCTGCCAGGCATGAAGGAGGCGTTTGAAAAAGGCGTGGAGCTGATCATCAAGAACCAGAAGCCCGAAGGCGGCTGGGGCTATGGCGGTACCGGCGACATCGCATACAACCCGGAGGGCGGCTCGGACCTGTCTGTCACCGGCTGGCAATACCAGGCGCTGAAAGCCGCCAAGCATACGGGCCTCAAAATCCCCAAACTGACCTCCAGCATCGCATTGACGATGAAATACCTGGAGAAAATGCAGACCAAGGACGGCGGCATTGGCGGCACCAACCGCGAACAAGCCTACAATCAGTGGAACCTCACTGGCACGGGTGTTCTCGGCCTGCAAACCCTGGGCAAGGGCAAGACCAGCGTGATCGACAAGGGCATCAAATTCCTGCGCGCCTTCACCACTGCGGAGCCGCTGGACTGGAACAAGAACTGCAACCTCTACTGCTGGTATTACTACACCCAGGCGTTCTTCCAGAAGGGCGGCGACGACTGGAAATTCTACAACGAGCAGCTGCTGCCGCAATTGCTCAACAACCAGGCGCCAGATGGCAGCTGGAAGACCGAGCGCTCCAACAACATCGGCAGTGCCGGCAACATGGAGGGCGGCATTTACAAGGCCACTCTGTGCACCCTGCAGCTCGAGGTATACTACCGCTACCTGAAGGTCGCCGACCGCGACGAGGATTCGTTCTTCGACAAGTGAGAATTTCCGCAGCCTAAGCCATAGAAAAACGGAAAATGAGCTTGCGAAGGCTTTTTTCTGTGGCACTCCAGTAGGCTCCCCACCCGCCGCGTTTGTCAGCGGCTCGTTTCTGCATTTATCAAGCCATGAGAGTTCGTCCATCAGTCAAGCCCCTCTGTGAGTCCTGCCGCATTATTCGTCGGAAGGGTGTGGTCCGTGTTGTGTGCAAGAATCCTCGCCACAAGCAGCGCCAAGGTTAATCATTTCCATCCCCACCCCCCTACCTCGTCATGGCCCGCATTCTCGGCATTGATATCCCCAACGAAAAGAAGATCGAATATTCGCTGCCGTACGTCTATGGCATCGGTCTTCCCCTGAGCCGTAAAATCCTCGCTGCCACCGGCATCGATCCGAACATCCGCGCAGGCCAGCTTTCTGACGAGCAGCTCACCCAGATCGTGCAAACGATCCAGGGCATGAAGCTGGTGACCGAAGGTGACCTTCGTCGTGAGCTTCAGCAGCACATGAAGCGCCTGCTGGGCATCAACTGCTATCGTGGCCAGCGCCATCGTCGCGGCCTGCCTGTGCGCGGCCAGCGCACCAAGACCAATGCCCGCAGCCGCAAAGGCCCGCGCAAGACCGTGGGTGCCCAGAGCGCCGCGAAGAAGAAGTAAGCTTTGCGCCTCAACCTTTAGCGAATTTACGTCCCCCCTGTTATGGCATCGCCCGAAAATACTGATACACCCGCACCTGTCGCCGCCCCCGTGGCCGCGCCAGCCCCGGCTCCCGTGGCCGCTCCGGCTCCGGCACCTGTCGCTGACGCCCCCCCCGCCAAGCCGACCAACATCAACGACGTCTTCCTCAGCCTCGAAGGCGGCGCTCCCGAGCAGCCGAAGATCGTTCGTGCGAAGGGTTCCAAGAATGTCTCCTCAGGCATTGTTCACGTGACCGCCACGTTCAACAACACGATGGTCACCATCACCGACCGTGCGGGCAATGTCATCGGCTGGTCCACCGCCGGCAAGATGGGCTTCCGTGGTTCCCGCAAGGGCACCGCCTACGCCGCCCAGGTCGTGTCGCAGGATGCCTGCCGCCAGGCGATGGGACATGGTCTGCGCGAAGTCGAAGTCCGCCTCCGCGGCCCAGGTTCGGGTCGTGAATCCGCCGTGCGTGCCGTCCAGGCCCTCGGTGTGGAAGTCACCGTGATCAAGGATGCGACGCCAATGCCTCATAACGGCTGCCGCCCACCTAAATCCCGTCGCGTGTAATTCGAGCGGTTCCAACACAAGCATCACGACTTTTTACTTTTTCTATGGCTCGATACACCGGTCCCCGTGACAAGATTGCCCGCCGCTTTGGCGTGGCCATTTTTGGCCCCTCCAAGGGCCTCGAACTGCGCAATTTTCCGCCGGGACAGCACGGCGTGCGCAACACCCGCCGCAAGCTCTCCGAGTACGGCACCGCCATGGCGGAGAAGCAGAAGCTTCGCTACCAGTACGGCGTGCTTGAAAAGCAGTTCCGCAAGTTCTTCGCCGAAGCCCAGCGCCGCAAGGGCCGGACCGGTGAAAACCTTCTGCAAATGCTCGAGCTGCGCCTCGACAACGTGGTGTTCCGCCTTGGTTTCGGCAATACTCGCTTTGCCGCCCGCCAGCTCGTCAGCCACGGTCATATCCAGGTCAACGGTCATCACGTGAACGTGGCAAGCTACCAGTGCAAGCCCGGCGATGTGATCACCCCGAAGCCAAGCCCCAAGAGCCAGCAGCTCATCGGCCGCTTCCTGGAAATCACCCAGGGTAATCCTGCTCCGGACTGGGTCAGCACCGACCGCGAAGCCATGAAGGGCGTGGTCAACCGCATCCCTGTGCGCGAAGAGATCAATCCGATCGCGAACGAGCAGCTGGTGGTGGAACTCTACTCCCGCTAATCCCGCGCCTCACAGCATCCTTTGCAAGGGACACGAGCTTCGCTCGTGTCCCTTGTTTTTTGCCCCCGATCAGTCATGATGCGCCCTCCATGTCCGCCAAGCCCATCCTCGAACAAGTGCCCCGGCGTCAGGATGAATCGTTTGATTGCGAACTCATCCAGGGCCCCGACTACGGCACCCGCTGGCACTTTCACCCGGAGGTACAGATCAGCCTGGCCATGCGCAGCAAGGGCTACCGCATCGTCGGTGACAACATCGCCCCGTTGCACGATGGCGATTTGGTGATGATAGGCTCAGAAGTGCCCCATGTCTGGCAGCAGGACGATGCCAGCGGGGCTGCCGTGCATGCTCTGGTCCTGAGATTCCGTGAGGATTTCCTTGGGCGCGAGTTTCTCACACTGCCCGAGATGGCGCGGGTCACCAAGCTGCTGCAGCGTGCGCGGCGCGGCCTGGAAGTCTCGGGCCGGGTGCGGCGCGAGGTCACGGAGCGCCTGCTGGAGATGCCTGCCGCCACCGGGCTGAACCGCGTGGTGATTTTGCTCAGCGTGCTGGACCTGCTTTCCCGTGCTCCCGATCTGCGCTCCCTTGCCAGCGCCGGATTTCGGCCCCAGCTGGATGCCAGTGACCAGGAGCGTATGGGCCGCATCCTGCGTCATATTCAGGAGCATCTTACGGACGAGATCGCCCGCGATGATGTGGCACGCACTGCCAGCCTCAGCGCGGGGGCGTTCAGCCGTTACTTCCGCAGCCGCACAGGCAAGACCTTGCCGGAGTATGTGAACGAGTTGCGCATCGGCCGCTCCTGCCGGTTCCTGGCTGAAACGGATGCTCCGATTACCGAGATCGCCCTCGACTGCGGCTTTCAGAACCTCGCCAATTTCAACCGCTGGTTCCGCAAGGTCACCGGCACGATTCCGCGCGATTACCGCCGTACCTTTGGGCGTAGCCGGTGACTGGGCGGGTTACCCCTGCTTTTTCCACGAGCGCTGGTCGAAACCTCCTCCCAGCGCCTTGACCAGATGGATCGTGGCGATCAGCCGCGACGCCAGGATCTGGGTGGTTTGAAGTTCGGTTTGGAGCTGGGTTCGCTCAGCGTCGAGCACATCGAGGTAATTCACCAAGCCCTGGCCATAGCGTTCTCTGGAGGAGCCTGCAGCGCGTTGGGCGGAGGTGAGCGCCTCGCCTTCCGTAGCGCCTTGCTGGTGATAGCTGTCCAGATCGACCAAGGCATCCGACACGTCTTTGAAGGCCGTCAGTACCTGTTGCTGGTAGTTGCCGCATGCCGCCTGATAAGCGGCGCGGGCCTCCTGCACGCCAGCCTTGATGCGACCGCCGTTCAAAATGGGCAGGGCGACGCTGGGCCCGAGTTGGAACAGCTGGCTTTGCCAGTCCAGCAGGCTGCTGGTGTGGAAAGAAGAGTAGCCCGCATTGCCGGTGAGCGAGAGGGCGGGAAAAAAGGCTGCCTTGGCGACGCCGATCTGGGCGTTCGCCGCCGCCATCTTACGTTCGGCCTCTGCCACGTCAGGACGTCGCTCCAGCAACTGCGAGGGCAGGCCGGAGGGGATTTTGGGCAGAGTTTCGGGCAGGGCTCCAGGGGCGATGTGAAAGGAGGGAGCGGGCTGGCCGCACAGCAGGGCGATGGCGTCTTGCAGGTGAGCGCGTTGCCGCTGAGTCTCGATGACCAAGGTTTTGGTCTGGGCAAATTCAGTGAGGGCGCGGTCCAGGTCCAGTTCCGGAGCCATGCCGGCATGGAAGCGCTCCTCCACAATCAGGGTGCCTTTTTGGCGCAGATCCTGGGTCCGCTCCAGCAGGGTGATCTGGGTATCGAGCTGCCGCAGAAGAAAGTAATTGGAGGCGACATCGCCGTGCAAAGTGAGCAACACCTGATAGTAGCTGGCCACATTCGATTCCGCCTGGGCATGGGCGGCCTCAAGGGATCGGCGGATTTTCCCCCACAGATCCACTTCGTAGCTCAGATCCAGGGGCAGCGTCGTCGCCGTCGCAGTCAAGTTGGAGGGCACATGGTTCTTCTGAGTATGAAAGCGAGAGACCGAAGGATCGAACGCGAGCTGGGGGAAAAAGTGCGAGGAAGCAATGCCGGCCTGCGCCCTGGCCTGATCCACCCGCGCGACGGCCGTTTGCAGCAGGGGACTGGCTGCGGTGGCCTGCGTTTCAAGCTTGTTGAGCAGCGGATCATTGAAGAGTTGCCACCAATCATCCTTGATGACCTGGTCATGCGGCTCGGCGAGTTTCCAACCCCACCCGGGAGGGCTGATCACCTCCGGCTTTTGATAATCTGGCCCGCTGATGCAGCCGGCGAGCAGCAGCGGGACAAGGGCGACGATCAACGGGAGCCGCTGGCTGGGGCAGGGGATGGGCATTGGCGCGGGAGGGTTCATTTTTCCTTGCCGGAGTTGACTGTGACCGTGCAGGTCATGCCGGCCGCGAGAACGACCCCCTCAGGCACATGGTCGATATGGATGCGCACTGGGATTCTCTGCGCCAGACGCACCCAGTAAAAGATGGGGTTCACGTTCGCGAGCCCCTGGGTGTCGGCGGTACCGTTGGGATCGGCAATGCCCCTGCTGATGCTTTCCACGTGGCCGGCAAGAGCTGGCTCCACGCTCATCAATGCCATGGCCGCCGCATCGCCTTCATGGATGCGCGGCATTTTGGTCTCCTCGAAATAACCTGAGACCCAGAAGGAATCGCTGTCGATGACCGTGAGCTTGGTCTGCCCCACGGTGGCATAGTCGCCCACTCGCAGGCGCAGGTTGGTGATGTATCCGTTGACCGGAGAGCGGACGGTCGTGCGGCCCAAGCTGAGTTGGGCGAGATCGCATTGAGCCTTGGCTTCCTGGTAAGCGGCGGTGGCCATCGAAGCCGTGGTTTCCGAGGTTTGCTGCTCTTCCTTGGAAATGGCCTCACTGCTTAGTTGGTTGCGCCGCTGTGAGAGCGCTCCGCGAACCAGCATGTCCTGTCGCCTGCTTTCGAGCGTGGCCTGGGCCTTGGCCAAAGCCAGGCGATACTCTTGCTGATCGACGATGAACAGGATGTCATTCTTGTGGACGAACTGGTTTTCCACGACTCTCAAGTCGGTCACCTTGCCGAACACCTCCGCGGCAATGTTCACTGTCTCGGCACGAATCCGGCCGTCACGCGTCCATGGTGAAAGCATGTACTGCTGCCAGAGCGCCCGGCCCATCATTCCGGCAATGAGGACCACGAAAGCCGTGCTAGCCAGCCGCCGCAGCCACCGGTCGGTCATGTGGATGTTCTTGTTGTTCGTCATAAAATGAAGCTTACCAGGCGCAGGAGGATGATCAAAAGCGCAGCCTCCAGCACCGGCCTGTTCCAAAACCAGCGTTCGATCTCGAACCGGTCGCAGCACCAGTGCAGGGGCATATACAAGATGCCGGCGATCAGCAGGCAAAGGAAGAAGGGGGCAAGAAAGATGCCGCAAAAATTGATCTCCTTGTACAGTCCCATGGTGCTGTTCAATCTGTGTACAAAGGGGTGGAGGCCTCGATCAGAAAAGCCATCTCTCGCATTTCGGCAAGCGCGCCCTGGCTGTCGCCCTGGGCCTTGCCTTCCTGAAGGCTCAGGCAGGCGTGCCGGAGCGAGCTGGCAACCGCTGCGGGATCGCGCGACAGCTGGCGGAACTGCCGCAGTACCAATCCAGCCAGCTTTGCCGCTTGGGGAGGCATGTCCCCCTCCTGCAAAAGCCCGCGCAGGCGCCGCTGTCTCAGGCCGAGCTGCAGGCTGGTGATGAGATCGTTCTCCGGTTCCAGTATCGCCGCCGCCGGTTCTTGTTCCTCCGTGGTCTGGTGCAGCAGCCGCAGCCGGTCGAACATGCGGCTGGTCCAGCCCTGCTCAGACAGCGCGCCCTCCCCGCGACCAGCCCGGACCAGATCGCTGCGGATGGCGTGCAGCAGCCAGAACCGTTTAGCCCTTGGGGTGAGCGAAGGCACCGCATGGAAGGCAAAAAACCCGCACACCGTCGCACCCAGCAGGGCCAGGCCATTGTTGAAAAATGCCGAGACATCGTAATTCATCTGGTTGGCCGGATTGGTCAGACCATAAAAAATGAGCATCGAAACCACCGCGCTTCCGTGGAGGTGGCGGTGCCGGTAGAGGTAGGCCGCAGGCAGCAAAAACACGCCAAGCGCGAGCGCGAGCACCGGAAAGCCCTCCGCCTTTTGGAGCACCCAGAAGACATAGATGTAGGCAATCGTGGCGCAAAATACGGCGCTCTTTAAAAGGGCCAGTCCCAGGACCGGCGCATTCGGCATCAGCGATAGCAGAGAGCAGACAACCGCGATGAACAGGATGAACTGCGCGCCCGCCGGCCAGGCAGTCATGTACCAGATGGCGCTGGCCATGCTCATGGCCACGAGTGTTCGCAGTGCGTAAACCAAAGCACTCCGGTAGTCCCGATGCACCGCCAGGTGGGTGGGTCGCCTGGCTGTCCAGGCACCGAACAGGCCGGCCCAGTCTTGAGCCGCAAAGGCCAGGTCTTCTAGAATTTCATCCAGCCTGTCGAGGATGAATCGGCTGGAAACGGCTTCCGGTGCTGCTCCGTCCCGCAGCCCTTCTCTTGCCTCCGCCACCTCGCTTCGCAGTCCATCAATATCCTTGCACACTGAGGTGGTAAGCTCCTCGTCCGCGGCCGGGCCGATCGTCTGCGCGAAAGCAGCGGGCAGCGTGCGCGCCCGCGCTAGCAGTCCCTGAACGACCGCCGGCAGTCCCGCGCCGCCAGTCCGGGAGAGGTGGATCTCAATGGCCTGGGCTCTGGCCAGCAGGCAGAACAGCGTTGCCACCAGGCTGCGCGCCTGGGCGGCATGGATGCGCGATCCGGATGACTCGCCCGTGGTCATGTCCAGCGTGTGTTCCAAGGTCGAAAGCCGGTCCACCATGTGCCGCCAGCTGAAATGAATCGGGTGGGGGGAGCCGAGGGTCAGGGCGCTGCCCGCCTGCGCCAGGGCTGCTTTCAACTGCTCTCCCAGATGGTGCAGCGTGTCACGCCAGTGCTGGTGGGGCGGCAGCAGCACCGTCATCATCAGAATCGCCGCAGCCATCCCGATGAAGATGCAGGAGCCCCGGGTCACTGCGAGCTGAAACACCAGGTCGGGACGTTCGGTGGCGGACATGGCGACAATTGCGCAGGTGTATCCCGCCAGCACCGCGCCATAGGCCCGATAGCTGCTGACCAGCGTTGCTGCCCCGATGCACAAGGCCAGCCACAGCGAGAGGGAAAGCAAAAAGAGCTCTGGCGCCTGGTTGAAGCAGGCGATTAAAACTACTGCCATGAGCGCTCCCACCACCGTGCCAAACACCCACCAGATGACCTTGGAGTAATTGATTCTGGGGTTCTGCACGAAGATGATCCACACCGTGATGGCAGACCATTGGGCCGGTTCCAGCTGCACCAGGAAGGTCACAAAAAGAGCCAGCACCGTCGCCAGCCACAAGGCCACCGCGTACTGTATCGAAGCGGAATGAAAGAACTGCCCCATTTTTAGTCAATGATGGCCGCAACGGCATCACGCATGGCGTCTGCCGCCGCCAGCAATGTTGTCCCAGTCTTGATTCCCGCGTTCATGCGCCGGCAGTTCTGCCAGGGGATTGACTGCCGGACCAATCACTTCTAAAGATGGGGCATAACCTGATGTTATGGGATTTCTCGACATGCTGCCATGATCCATTATCGCCTGAAGGTGTTCCAGCAGGTGGCCGAGCTGCAAAGCATTACCAAGGCCGCCCGGGTGCTGCATATCTCTCAGCCCGCCGTCACCCGGCATGTCCAGCTTCTGGAGGAAACACTCGGCGTTCCGCTCTTCGTCCGCTCGGCCAAGGGCATGGTGTTGAACCAGACGGGCGTCATTTACTTTCAGCACGTGCAGCAAATGGCCCGGGCCTACGAGAACATGGCCCAGTCCCTGCAGGCTCCCTCCGGCAACCTGACCGGCCGGCTGCGTCTCGGCAGCAACAAGACGGTCCTCGCCTACTATCTGCCGGAAATCCTGGCGCTTTTCAAAAGCCGCTATCCCTCAGTGACCTGCGACGTCATTGATGGCAACACCGATACCATCATAGGCGCGCTGCTGGACCAGCGCATCGATCTGGCCGTGATCGAAGGCCCCTGCCGGCGGCCTGAAATACAGATGCAGACCATTTTGGAAGATGAAATCATCTGGATAGCCTCGCCTTCGGATCCTTTGGCAAAGATACCACGCCCGTCGATCAAGACCGTGCTGAGTCGTCCTATTATCGTGCGGGAGCTGGGTGCCGGCAGCCGCCAGTTCATGGAGCTGGCCTTGCGCCAGCTGCGCATCTCCTTGGACCATCTTGATATCGTGCAGGAGATCCCCGGTCCCGAAGCGATCAAACGCCTCGTCGCCACGGGGCTTGGAATCGGTTACGTGTTTCGTCTCTGCGTCGAGAAGGAACTGGCCTCCGGTGAGCTGGTGGAGATCAAATGCCCGAAAATCAGCATCCGGCGGCCGTTCTCCCTGCTGTTTCCTCAGGGGCCCTCACCTCTTGGCATCAGCCAGGCCTTTATTCAGCTGCTGTTGGAGAATTACGAAAAGCAATCGGCGCGTCCGGTGCGCTGAGGCAGCGGCGTCACGCCTTACTGCCGGCCTTCCAGCCGCTCGGTGAAGACGCTCGTAACCTCCCTGCACAGGCCCAGGAAGGTTTCCGCCATGAACGACATGCGCTGGCCTTCATAAGATACCACACCCCACTCGCGGCACATGGGCACGCTTTGGAAGGGCACGCTCACCAGCGAGCCAGATTCCGTCTCCCGCGCCGTCACCCACGGGGCCAGCACCCCCACGCCGAGGCCCACCTTGACCATCTCCTTGATGGCTTCCATGCTTCCCAGCGACAGCAGGTCCACCGGCGGCACCCCCACCTTGTTCAAGGCGGCGAGGATGAGTCGCGAGGTCACGGCGCTTCTGTCATACACAATGATAGACTGTCCGGCAAGGTTCTTGCGCCCGAGCCGTTTCATCGCGGCCCATGGATGCATGGGGCTGACGTAGAATTGCAGCGTGTCGGCGAACAGCAGGTGCCACTTCAGTGTGGGCGGCAGTTCCGCCTTCACGCACAGGGCGAGGTCGATCCGGCCTTCATCCACGAGCCGCATCGCAGTGTCGGTATCCACGGCGGTGATATTGAGCACGCATTCGGGGAAGCACTCGCGGAACTCCAGCAGCACGGCGGGGAGGAAGTACTGGCAGGCGCTGGCGGGCGCGGCGATGCGCAAGGTGCCCTTGCCCCATTGCAGCAGGGATTGCATTTCCAGCCGCGCGGAGCGCATCTGCCGGAGGATGCGCTCGGCATGAGGCAGAAGCCGCTCGCCCGCGGCGGTGAGGACCGCCCGATGGCCGCGACGCTCGAAAAGGGGCAGGCCCATTTCGGTTTCGAGCGCCTTGATCGAGTGGCTCATCGCGGAAGGGGTGATGCTCAGCGCGGCAGCCGCGGAGGCAAAGCTGGCCTGGCGTGCAAGCAGCGTGAAGGCGCGCAGGCGGCGGGGATCAATGGGCTCGTCGAGTGGCATGTTGCGTGGGCTTCAGTTACGAGAATGGCGCCGCCGGAATGTAATTATTCTCCGCGATGCCAGAATGCTTTGGTGATTTGAATTCATCGTTTTGCTGAAAACAATGATAGCCGTTTGTGTGCCATGATTGCCCGTCTTGGCACGGTCGAGGCTTAATAGGCGGGCATGAAACTCGCTCCTCGCATCCAATCACGACTCGCTCCACGGGGCGGCCGGACATGGCGTGTGGGCTGCAGTTTGCCATTTGGCCGTGATCCGTTCATCAGGCTCCTGGCTGAACCCGAATCCCGGCGCTTTCGCAGTGCCGGCACACCCATCTTCCTGGGGGCGGGCCTTGGCGGGTCCGTTCCTGCGAAGGCTTCATTGGTTGTTGAGATGCATAGCCACGGCCGGCCGGCAACGGCGGCCGTGGCGACTGCAGCCCATCGTGAAGTCCTTTGCCCTCTTTCTCAATCGCACCCCGCCAACCCAGTACCAGGCCCCAACGCATGAATTTTCCCGCTGCCCCCATGAATGACTCTCCCATGTTTAACCGCCGCTCTTTCCTCACGCACACCGCGCTTGGCGCTCTTGCCGCAGGCCTGCCTCAAGGATGGGTCGGCAGCGTGTATGCGGATGATTCTCCCGAGGTCACGGATGTGAGGCTCGGCATCATCGCCCTCACCGACTGCTCGCCGATCGTCGTTGGGCATGAGAAAGGCTTCTTCAAGAAGTTCGGGATCAAATCCACCGTCAGCAAGGAAGCTTCCTGGGCGGTGATTCGCGACAAGCTCATCACCGGCGAGAACCAGGCCACGCACATGCTCATCGGCATGCCCATAGCCTCCACCATGGGGCTCGGCGGCTCTGCGAAGAAGGAAATGGTGATTCCCTGGATGCTCAACCGCAATGGCCAGGGCATCACGCTTGCGAACAGCCTGAAGGGCAAGGTCACCAACGATCCGAAGGCGCTCAAGCCCTTCGTCGATGCGGCCAAGGCCGCCGGCAGCCCGATGACCTTTGCCATGACCTTTCCGCCGGGAACCCACGCCATGTGGATGCGCTACTATCTGGCCGCAGGCGGCATCAATCCCGACACCGACATCAATCTGATTGTGATCCCTCCGTCGCAGATGGTGGCCAACGTCAAGGTTGGCAAGATGGATGGCTTCTGCGTGGGCGAGCCCTGGAATGCCAGGGCCATTGCCGATGACATCGGCTTCACCAGCATCACCACCCAGGAGATGTGGAAGAACCATCCGGAAAAGGTCTGCGCCTTCACCAAGGAGTTCGCCGAAAAGAATCCCAAGACCGTCAAGGCGGTGCTCAAGGGCCTGCACGAAGCCAGCGTGTGGCTCGATGACCTGGGCAACCGCAAGGAGCAGTGCGAGATCGTCAGCAAGCCAAGTTATGTGAACTGCCCGCCGGAGATCATCTATGACCGGTTGGTCGGCAATCTCGATTACGGCGATGGCCGCACCAAAAAGGACGAGGACTACATGATCTTTAGCAGCCGCAACTGCAACTTCCCGCAGGCGAAGTATGTGAAGTGGTGGCTCAGCCAGTTCCGCCGCTGGGGCATGGTCCAGGGAGCGCCTGATTATGAGGGTGTCGCCAAATCCGTCTTGATGCCGGCGCTCTATGAAGAGGCCATGAAGGAGATTGGCTACGCCCACGGCGGCGTCGATGACAAGCCGGAGACCTTGTTTGATGGCATCACCTTCGATCCCACCAAACCCGAAGACTACGCCAAAGGCTTCAGTGTCAACAGCCTCAAAGGCTGACGCAAAAATTGAGTGCCAACCCACCGCCACACACACCATGGAAAAGTACCGCCCACTTCTCGAACGCCTCCTGCTTCCGCTTGTCGGCCTCTTCATCGTGCTCATCGCCTGGCAGATCATGTCAGGCTACGAAGTGCAGACGAAGCTGAGCAACGGTTTCACCAAGAAGAGCAAGGCCGGTTTCATCAAGGACCTGCCCAGCCCGATGCAGACCTGGACAGCCACCAAGAAGTACGTGGTCGAACCCTTCGCCAAGCGCGAGGAGCTGGACCAGGGCGTGTTGCGGTTCACCTGGTACTCGCTCGTCATGGTGGGCAAGGGCTACGCCATTGCGCTGCTGCTCGGCACGCCGCTGGGCTTCATGCTTGGCCTGTCGAAAAAATTCAGCGCCATGTTCGATCCCTTGATCCAGGTGCTGCGGCCCGTGTCGCCGCTGGCCTGGATGCCGTTGGGCGTGGTGCTTTTCATGGGGGCGGGCAAGGACGCCAACGAGATGGGCGCGCTGTTCACCATCGCCGTGTGCTCCATGTGGCCCACGGTGCTCAATACGGCTGTAGGTGTGCGGGCGGTGCCGCAGGACTATCTGAACGTGGCGAAGGTGCTGAAGCTCTCCTGGCCCAAGACATTGTGGAAGATCTACCTGCCCGCCACGCTGCCCTACATGTTCACCGGCTACCGCCTCAGCCTGGGCATCGCCTGGCTGGTGATCGTCGCCGTCGAGATGCTCACCGGTCGCATCGGCATCGGCAACTTCCTCTGGAACGAATACAACAATGGTCTCTACACCAGCATCATCCTTTGCATCCTCACCATCGGCCTCGTGGGCTGGGGCTTGGACCGCCTCATGAGCTTGGTGCAGTCGAGTTTCAAAACCGCTTGATCCCCCCCTATGATCGAACTCAAGCAAGTCACCAAATCCTTCGGCGGCAAACCCGTGCTCAAGGACATCACGCTCAGGGCCGGACCTGGCGAGTTCATCGCCATTGTCGGCTACTCAGGCAGCGGCAAGAGCACGCTCATGAATCTGATCGCGGGACTGCAGCAGGCTGACACGGGTACCATCGCCATGGATGGCGTGCCCGTCGAAGGGCCCGGCCCGGATCGCGGGCTGGTGTTTCAGAACTATTCACTGCTGCCCTGGCTCACGGTGCGCGAAAACATCGCCCTCGCCGTTGACCAAATCTTTTCCCGGGAATCGAGACAACAGCGCTCCGCCCGTATTGATGAGGCCATCGCCATGGTGAACCTGACGCCCGCAGCCAGCAAGCTGCCGCGTGAACTCTCCGGCGGAATGAAACAGCGTGTGGCGGTGGCGCGAACGCTGGCGACCAAGCCCAAGGTGCTGCTGCTGGATGAACCGCTGAGCGCCCTGGATGCGCTGACGCGTTCGGTCTTGCAGGATCAAATCCTCGAGATCCGCGAGCAGACAGGCCAGACCATCATCCTGATCACCAATGATGTGGATGAGGCCCTCTACATGGCGGACCGGATCATACCGCTCAGCAAGGGGCCTGGCGCGACCTTCGGCCCTGAAGAAAAGGTCCCCGCGCCGCTGCCCAGGAGCCGGGCCGAGTTGATTAAAACGAAGGAGATGCGCGAAGTACGGGAGCGCGTGGTGGATTATCTTTTGGGCCAGCGCCGCGATTCCGCCACCTCGGAAACTGCCACAGCCGCCATCCCGCAGGGCATGTGGCCGGTGGATATCACCGGCGTGCAGCCCGTGTTCAGGATGCGCGGCCTGCGCATCAAAGGTGATGAGGAAGATGCGTTGCGCAGCGTCGGCATCCGTCCCGCCAAACCGGAGCGCAAAGCGTTTGTCGATCATGCGTTCGTGGAGCTCAGTAATCTGGGGAAATCCTTTGGTTCGCAGCAGGTGGTGCACGATTTCAATCTGCGGGTGACGCGTGGCGAGTTTGTCAGCATCATCGGCCACAGCGGCTGCGGCAAATCTACCGTGCTGAGCATGATCGCCGGACTGCTGGACACCACGGAAGGCGGCATGATTCTTGACCGGCGCGAGATCACCGTTGCCGGCCCGGATCGTGGCATGGTCTTTCAGAGCCCATGCCTGCTGCCGTGGATGACGGCCCTGGAAAATGTCATGCTCGGAGTCAGCCAGGTGTACTACCACCGCACCCGGAAGGAGCGCCGTGAGCTTGCCGTGCATTTCCTGGAGCTGCTCGGACTCGGCGCTGCGCTGCGCTGCCGGCCTGCGGAACTGTCCCAAGGCATGAGACAGCGAGTGGGGCTCGCCCGCGCCTTTGCCCTGCAACCCAAGGTGCTTCTGCTCGATGAACCCTTCGGCATGCTCGACAAACTGACCAAGATCGAATTGCAGGACATGCTGCTGGAACTGCGTGAGCGCACCGGCACCACCGCCCTCATGGTCACTCACGACGTGGATGAGGCCATTTACCTCTCCGATCGTGTGGTGATGATGAGCGATGGACCGGCCGCCTCAGCGGCCGAGATCCTTAGCATCGAATTTGCCCGTCCGCGCGACCGGCATGAGCTCATGGCCGATCCGGTCTGGCATGAGTACCGGGCTCACATGCTCAGCTTTTTGGAAGAACGGGCTCACCATCGTGGTGTCACGATGGAATTCGCCCGGTCCAATATCCCTCTCCTCGGACTCACGACCAGCCGCATGGCTTGAAGCGAGACCCAGGCCTCAAACCCGCACACTAAACATAGACAACACACTCCCCATGCAAATATCCAACACAACATTCAGCCGGTGGAGCGGAGGCTTGCTCACAGCAACACTCATGCTCAGCCCGGTGAAGAACATCCTTGCCGGTACTCCCGTCGACAAGACCCCGGCCCCGGTCGCCGAGCCTTCGGGCAATCCGCTTAGCTTCTATGACGGTTTGATCGTCTTCGATTTTGAAGAGCGGCTCCGTTTCGAGGACCGCAACAACAACTTCGATTTCAACAGCGCCAAAAAGTCGCTGACAGATGGTGCCTGGCTGGAGGAGCGCACCCGCATCGGCATGCTGATTCAGCCTGAATCCTGGCTCAGGTTCTACGTCCAGGGGCAGGACTCGCATGAGTTCGGTTCCCAACGCCCAAAGATCCCCGGCGCCCTCGGTGCTGAAGGTGATGACCCCTTCGATCTGCGCCAGCTTTACGTCCAGGTGGGCGAAGACAAGGGGTTGTCAGTCAAAGTGGGCCGCCAGATCCTGTCATACGGTGATGAACGTCTCCTCGGTGCGTTTGATTGGAACAACATCGCCCGCGTATGGGACGCTGCCAAAGTAAGCTACGTGGCCGACAACTGGTGGGTGGACGGCTTCGTCGCTTCCGTGGTTAACCCGATCAATTACAAGTTCGACCGCTCTGACGTTCTCAATAACGGCGGCACCGGTCACGACCAAATGTTGAGCGGCATCTACTTCAGCACGACGGCGCTGGAATGCCAGACCACCGACGTTTACGCCCTCTATCAGCATCAGCACTTCGAGCCACTCGACACGGATTTCGTGACGTTTGGCACGCGCTGGAAGAGCACTCCCGGAAAGCTGGGACCGTGGGACTACGATGCTGAGTTTGCAGGACAGGCCGGCGACGTCAAAGGCAAGGATCTGTCCAGCTTTGCCGGGCATACCGAAGTGGGTTACACCCTCACCGCTCCCTGGCAGCCAAGGTTTGGAATGGACTTTGCTTACGCCACCGGCGACAGCAATGCCAAGGACGGCAAGGTCACGACCTTCCAGAACCTGTATCCGACGAATCACCTGTTCTACGGCTACATGGACTTGTTCTCCTGGCAGAACATGGAGAACCTCGACGCCAGCTTCAATCTCACCCCGAGCGACAAGTTCACGATCAGGTTCGACTACCGCGCCGACTGGCTTGCCACAACCGGTGATGCCTGGTATCGCGCCAACGGGGTCACCATGGTGCGGCCGATCACTCCAGGAGCTTCAAACTACGCGGGCTCTGAAGTTGATCTCACCCTCACCTACAAGCCGCTGAAGTGGCTGGCCCTCCAGGCTGGCTACAGCCACTTCTTCGCTGGCAGCTATCTCAAGGATACGGGTGCCCACAGCGACGGCGACTTCGTTTACACCCAGGTGTCGATCAAATTCTAACCGCCGTTCTTAATCCGTGCGGCAGTGGGGGCGCTCAGCCTTCGCTGCCGCATTTTAGCGTCTGGCCTGACCCGTTTGCTGCGATGCCTTCCCACGGGCATTCTTGCGCTGACGAACGATGAACGCCATTCATCGCTTTGTTGAAAACAATGACAAGAATTTGTCATTCATCTTTGGGCCACTTGGCACGGCAGTCGCTAATGAAACAGGCGTGAATACCGTCGCACGCCCCCGCTCAACCGCCGCCCGTCAAGGTCGGCAGGCCCTGCTGCGTGTGGGCTACGTGCCTCTGCTCGATTGTGCGCCGCTGATTGCGGCGGTGGAACTCGGCATCTGCGAGCGCCGCGGCCTGCGGCTCAAACTCATGCGGCAACCCGGCTGGGCCAACATTCGCGACAACGTCATTTTTGGCGAACTTGATGCGGCCCATGCGCCAGCTGGGCTGCTGCTCGCCATCAACGCCGGCCTGGCCCCCGTTCCCGCGCATTGTGTGACGGCTTTCATCTTCAGCCTGCAAGGCAATGCGATCACGCTTTCGAAGCGTCTGTACGATCTTGGCATCCGCGACATTGCGGATCTGGCGCAGGAAGCCAAGCATCGCCGGCATGGCGAGATGCTCACCCTGGCCGTCGTCAGCCGCTACTCGACCCACGCGCATTTGCTTCGCCAATGGCTGAGGCAGGGGGGTATCAAACCGGACAGGGATGCGCGCATTGTGATCCTGCCGCCCTCGCAGATGACGCAGAGCCTCGCGGCCGGCCATGTGGACGGCTTCTGCGTGGGCGAGCCCTGGAACACGGTCTCGGTCGCCAAAGGCGAGGGCTGGCTGGCTGCCCACAGCGCCACGCTGGCACCGGGACATCCCGAGAAGGTGCTTATGGTACGCCGCGATTTCGCCGAGCAGCGCGATTCCGAACACCTCGCCCTCGTTGCCTCGCTCTACGAAGCCGCAGCCTGGTGTGCCGAGACTGCAAACCGCACCGAACTGGCGGCGCTGTTGCAGCGCTGCGCTTTCCCTGAGCTCACCCCAAAGCTGGTCGAGCAGAGTCTGGCAAGCCCGGACGCCCCTATCTTCCACGGTCCGGACCTGCACCGTCCGGCTCCTGCGAAGGCTTCATGGTTGGTTGATGAGATGCATCGCCACGGCCTGCTCAGCGCAGAGGCCGTGGCGGATGCAGCCCCCTTGGAAGCCTTCCGTCCGGACCTTTACGACCGCGCCCTTTCCCCCCAAAACCGAGCCATCAGCACCACCCACTGAAAGAATGAAACTATCCGACCTCAAATCATCCGGCCACTGGCCTACCCTGCTCACGGCCTTCCTGTATTTTGATTTCAGCTTCATGGCCTGGACGGTCCTCGGTCCGCTCGGCGCCCAGATCGGCGAGTCACTGCATCTTGATGCGGGCCAGAAAGGCCTCATGGTGGCGCTGCCTATCTTGTCTGGAGCGATCCTGCGCCTGGTACTGGGACTGCTGGTGGATCGCATCGGTGCCAAGAAGACAGGCATTGCCGCGCAGCTTCTTGTCATGATGGGACTGGCGGCTGCCTGGCTCATCGGCTTGCATTCGTTCGCCATGGTGCTGGTGCTGGGAATGGTTTTGGGCTTTGCGGGAGCAAGTTTTGCGGTCGCCCTTCCACAGGCCGGCCGCTGGTATCCGCCACGCCTGCAGGGCGTCGTGATGGGCCTGGCCGGCGCGGGCAATGTCGGCGTCGTGCTCGACAGCCTGATCGCTCCCCGGCTCGCCTCGGCTTATGGCTTCCAGAGTGTGTTTGGTTTCGCGCTGATTCCCGCCGTCATCGTGTTCGTGCTCTACATCCTCTACTCAAAGGAGGCACCCGGTGAGGTCAAGGTGAAGAAGCTGCGCGACTACGTCAATCTCCTGAAGGAAAAGGACGCGCATTGGTTCTGCTTCTACTATACCGTCAGCTTCGGCGGCTTCGTCGGTCTCGCCAGCTACTACGTCTTGTACTTCAAGAGCGAGTTCGCACTGGCTCCGGTGGCCGCTGGTGACAAGGCCGCGCTTTGCACGCTGGCCGGCGCCATGGCCCGCCCCATTGGCGGTGCCATTGCCGACCGCATTGGTGGCATTCGCTCTCTGAGCACCTTTTACAGCATTGCCGCCGCCGGTCTGGTGGCGACGGCTTTCACCCACCACCTGTATGGCAATCTGGTGTTGTTCCTCTGCATCAGCGCGGCTTTGGGCATGGCCAATGGCTCCGTGTTTCAGTTGCTGCCACAGCGTTTCGGCAAGGATATCGGTGTCATGACCGGCCTTGTCGGCTGCGGTGGCGGAGTCGGCGGCTTCTACCTGGCCAGTTCGCTGGGCTATGCCAAGAGCGCCACCGGTTCGTGCAGCATCGGCTTCCTGGCCTTTGCCGGCCTCTGCGTCCTGGCGATCATCGGTCTCTCCCTGGTAAAGACCCGCTGGCGCACTACTTGGGGCGCGATCGCTGACGCACGTATCTAAAGCACCCGCCGCCACCATGAAAATCCGCTCCACATCCTACGGCATCGCCTACCAGGAAGGCCATCCTTCCTCGGACGTGTTCGCCGTGCGCGAATCGGGGCAGACCGTGGTGGCGGTGCTCTGCGATGGTGCGGGTACCGGCGCTCCGGCACGCGAGGCGGCTGAGCGCGCCGTCCGGTCCGTGACGGAAAACTACTGGGCCAAGCCGCGCAGTTGGGAACCGCAACGCGCCTTGCGCGAATTCACCTGCCTGATCAATCGCACGTTGCATCAGGAGTCACTGGCTAGGTTTGACCGGGCGGAGATGGTCTCCACCCTCGCTGCCGCGGTCATCGAAGGCGAACGGCTCTACGGTGTCAATGTCGGCGATTCACGTGTGTGCCTGCTGCGCGACGGCACGCTGCTCCAGCTCTCCCATGATCATGTGGACAGCGAGCAGCACAACGTCCTCACCCGCGCGCTCGGCCTGCATCGCGACATTGAGCCGCATATCTTCGAATCTGCCATCAGCGCGGGCGACATGGTGGTGCTTTGCTCGGATGGCGTTTCGAATCATCTCTCCCATGCGGACCTGAGCGCGGCGCTGCAAAAGCGGGCCAGCGCCCGCACCATCGTCACCACGGCACACGCTCAGGCGGTGAAGGAAAGCCTGGATGACATGAGCGCCATCGTGCTTGATGTTACCGAGACGGGAAAACTCCGAGCCATGAACGACACACCGCTCAGCATTCCCGATTCGCTTCACAAGGGCGAGGTGATCGACGGCTATCAGCTCATCAGGCCGTTCCAGAATGCGGACCGCGTCTGGCTGGCGGAAAAGGACAATCATCGCGTGGTGCTGAAATTTGCGCCGCGCGAAGCCATTGACAGCGAGGCGCATCTGGCCGCCTTCACCCGTGAGACATGGAATGCTACGCGCCTGGCGGCGGACTGCTTCTCCCGTGCCTCCCAGCCTCCAGGGCAGACAGCCCGCTATTACGTGATGGAGTTCGTCGATGCGCCCAATCTGGCGACCGTGCTTCAGGCCCGCAAGCTGTCGGTGGATTCCGCCATCGCGCTCGGGGTCTTCCTATGTGAAGCGGAGCGCTGGCTGTTGCGCCACGACCTCGTGCATGGCGACGTGAAGCCGGAAAACGTGTTGTGCATCGGTGATTACGCGAGCCTTTCGTTCAAGCTGGTGGACATCGGCAGCGTCGCCGAAGTCTTCTCCGTCACCACGCGTGCGGGCACGCCCAGCTACCTGGCTCCCGAGCGCTTCCACCATGCACCGGTCAGCGAGCGCACGGAGATTTTCGCCATCGGTGTCACGCTCTATCAGGCCCTCGCCGGCGTTCTGCCGTATGGCGAAATCGAGCGCTTTCAGACACCGCATTTCAGTGTGCCCAAGCGTCTTGCCCGGCTCAATCCCAACGTCCCCCCATGGCTTGAGGCGGTGATCATGCGGGCCGTCGCGCGCAAGCCGGAGCGCCGTTACCAGAACTATTCCGAACTCGCGTTCGACCTCGCCCATCCCGCCAAGGTGGAGCCCTGCTACGAGGAAAACGCGCCCCTGCTGGAGCGCAACCCGCTGCTCTTTTACAAGACCGGCTTTTTTATCCTCGCCGGGCTCTGCCTCTGGCTGGCCTTCAAGCTGCTCAGTCCCCGCTAGACAACTCATTCACCTCTCACTTTCAGCCATTCCCTCCGTCAGCCTCTTATTGCCCATGTCCACGACCCCCCAACTGCCCCTCAACGCCCCGTTCACGCCCGAGCAACGCGCCTGGCTGAACGGCTGGATTGCCGGTGTCATCGCCCTTCAGTTACCCAGTGGAGCGGGAGCCGCTGCATCGCTGCCGTCCAAATCAGTGCCGCTGCTGATCCTTTTTGGCACCCAGACCGGTTCTGCCGAAGGACTGGCCAAAAAACTGGCGCGCGAAGCCATGGCGAAAGGCTTCGCCCCCAGAGTGCTCGGCATGGACCAGTACAGCACCCTCGATCTGGCTGCCTGCGAGCGCCTGCTGTGCATCACCAGCACTTATGGCGAAGGCGATCCGCCGGACAATGCCGCCGAGTTCTGGCAGTGGCTCAGCGCCGAAACCGCGCCCAGGCTGGAAGCGGTGCAGTTCAGCGTCCTCGCGCTCGGCGACACGAACTATGAGAAGTTCTGCCAGTTTGGCAAAGACATCGACACTCGTCTGGCCGATCTGGGAGCCGCCCGCGTGCATGACCGCGTGGACTGCGACACGGACTATGAGGCGCCTTTCGCCGCATGGATGAGCGCTGCGCTCGCCGCGCTCCCCAATGGCGCGGGCGACTCGGCTGCTGATGGTGCTGCGGGCATGGTCTCCGTGGTTGCTGAAGCCGTCGAAGAGATCGCCGTCTCGGGCACCAAGGCCAATCCCTTCGCCGCCCGTCTCATCGAAAACCGCCTGCTCACCACGGCGACTGCCGCCAAGGAAACACGCCATTTCGCGATCCATCTCAACGGCTTGCAATATGAAGTAGGTGATGCCCTGGGCGTGGTGCCCACGAACAGCGACGGACTCGTCGCCGCCATGCTCGAAGCCGGTGGCTGGACAGGCGAGGAGGCGATCGGCGACCTGCCCCTGCGGCAGGCCCTGCTTCAGCGCTTCGATCTCGGCAACCCCGGCCGCGAACTGCTGCAATCCGTCGCCGAGCGTGTGAAGAGCGATGACCTCGCCGGCCTTCTCAAACCGGAACGCAGCGCGGATTTGAAGACCTGGCTGCATGGTCGCGACGTGCTGGATGTGCTCGCCCTCTGCCCACGCGGGGAGCTGCGGGCGGATGAGTTCGCACCGCTGTTGAAGAAGCTTCAGCCGCGCCTCTACTCCATTGCCTCGAGCCTGAAGGCAGTCCCTGGCGAGGTGCATCTCACCATCGCGCAGGTGCGCTACGAAAGCCATGGCCGCGCACGCCACGGCGTCTGCTCCACCTTCCTCGCGGATCGTGTCACGGATCAGGTGGAGGTCCCGGTCTTCGTCCAGCCCTCGCATGGCTTCCGCCTGCCCGTGGATGACAGCCGGCCCGTCATCATGGTCGGTCCCGGCACCGGCGTCGCGCCGTTCCGCGCCTTTCTTCAGGAGCGCAAGGCCACCTCCGCGCGCGGTCGCAACTGGCTGTTCTTTGGCGAGCAGTCGCGCTCCCAGAGCTATTTTTACAAAGACGAATGGGCGGATCTCATGCAAGGCGGCACGCTGCACCGCCTGGACACCGCGTTCAGTCGCGACCAGGAACAAAAAATCTATGTGCAGCACCGCATGCTCGAAAATGGTGACCAGCTGTACCGCTGGCTCGAAGACGGCGCCCACTTCTATGTTTGCGGCGATGCCAGCCGCATGGCCAAGGATGTGGATGCCGCCCTGCATCAGGTGATCCGCCAGCACGGAGGCAAGAGTGAAGACGAAGCCGCCGCCTACGTCGCGGACATGAAGAAAAACAAGCGCTATGCGCGGGACGTATACTGAACCCGGGACCGCCAATCTCCTGATTGGCTTCCCTGAATTGAATCAACATCATGAGCGATCGTATCACACAGGGCCTTGAAAGCCAGAATCTGACCACCGAGCAGGCCCAGTACCTGGAAGGCTTTTTCGCGGGCATGGCCCACAGAGGTTTCAGTTTTGGCGAAGTCTCTTCTTCTGCGCCTGCCCGGCCCAATCTCGAGGATCAGACCGCCGAGGAGCGCATGAAGCGCGAGGAGCACCCGCTCGACAGCTACTACCGCCTGGTGGACAACGCCGCCCACAACCAGGTGCCGGACAAGGAGGACACCTTCCGCTTCAAGTGGAACGGGCTGTTCTTCCTCACGCCCGTCAAGGATGCGTTCATGGCCCGCCTGCGCATTCCTGGCGGCGTGCTGAAGAGCTACCAGCTGCGCGAGCTCGCACGTGCCGCCAAAGATCTAACCAGCGGCTACATCCAAATCACCACCCGCGCCAATCTGCAGTTGCGCCTCATTCAGCCGAAGGACACCCCGGAGTTCCTCTCGCGCATCCAGGGCTGCGGCCTGCACACGCGCGGTGCCGGGGCGGACAACATCCGCAACCTCACCGGCAATCCCACAGCGGGCATTGACCCGGTGGAACTCATCGACGTGCTGCCTTACGTTCGTGAAATCGGCCAGCAGATTCTCAACAATCGCGAGTACTACAACCTGCCCCGCAAGTTCAACGTCGCCTTCGATGGCGGCGGCCTCATCGGCAGTGTCGAGGACACCAACGACCTCGGCGCCCGTGCCGTGACAGTGGGCGACGCGGTGTTCTTCCGCATCGCCGTCGGCGGCGCCACCGGCCACAAGGCTTTCGCCCGCGACATCGGCATTCTTGTGGAGCCGGAAAAGATCGTCGCGGTCCTGCTCGCCATGGTCCGCGTGTTCATCGCCAAAGGCGACCGCACCGACCGCAAGCGTGCGCGCTTGAAGCATCTGCTGGAGAAGATGAGCTTCGAAGAGTACCTCACGGAAACAGAAGCTGAGCTCGGCTCCAAGCTCACGCGCAGCAACGACGGCATCGACACGCCGCGCGCTGAGTTCGCTCATTCCCATGTGGGCGTGTATCCGCAGAAGCAGGACGGCCTGCACTACATTGGCGCCAGCGTGCCGGTGGGCCAGATCACAGCCAAACAACTGGAGCGTCTTGCGGACGTCGCGGATCACTTCGGCACGGGTGAAGTGCGCTTGACGGTGTGGCAGAACTTCATTGTCCCCAACGTGCCCACCGCGTTTGTCCAGACCGTGAGCAAGAGCCTGGTGCAAATGGGCTTTGGCATCAAGTCATCTCCCGTGAGCAGCGGCGTGATCGCCTGCACCGGCAGCCGGTACTGCAAGTTCGCCCAGTCCGACACCAAAGGTCACGCTCTCATCTTGATCAAGCACCTGGAGAAGCGGGTGCCGCTGGATCAGCCGGTCAATATTCACTTCACCGGCTGCCCGCACTCCTGCGCCCAGCACTACATGGGCGACATTGGCCTGCTCGGCACCAAGGTGCGCGGCGAAGACGGCTACCACATTTTCATCGGCGGCGGATTTGGAGCGCATCAGGCGGTGGGCCGGCAGGTCTTCACCGGCATTCCGGCGGCGGAGATCCCCGAGCTGATCGAGAAGATGCTCAAAGGCTACCTGCGGCGGCGTGAAGGCACGGAGAGTTTCCAGGCTTTTGCGACCCGGCACGATCTGAACACGTTGCAGGCCATCTTTACCAATGATGAGTGATCGAACGGCAGAGCGGGCGCTGAAGGAGGAGAAGGTGTTCACCCTGGTGGACCAGCTTCTTGCCGAACAGCAGACCCTTTCCGCGGTCGATCACTTCAGCCGCCTGCATGATCGCGATGCGCTGCCCGCGCTGGCGAAGCATTACAAGGCGTTGCTGCCCGCGGCCCCTCCGGGTCCAGGCGAACAGTATGCGTTTGAGGTGAACCTGGATGCTTGCACTGGCTGCAAAGCCTGCGTCAGCGCCTGCCACTCGCTCAATGGGCTCGATGAGGATGAATCCTGGCGCGATGTCGGCCTGCTCCTGGGCGGCCGCCGCAAGGATGCCTATCAGCAGGTCGTCACCACCGCATGCCACCATTGCGCCGACCCCGCCTGCATGAACGGCTGTCCGGTCGGAGCCTATGAGAAAGAGGCGGACACCGGCATTGTGCGCCATCTTGATGACCAGTGCATCGGCTGCCAGTACTGCGTGCTCAAGTGTCCCTACGATGTGCCCAAGTACAGCGAGAGCCGGGGCATCGTGCGCAAATGCGACATGTGCGTCGGCCGCCTGCGCGAAGGCGAAGCCCCGGCCTGTGTGCAAGCCTGCCCCACCAGCGCCATCACCATCCGCGTGGTGAAGAAAGAAGACCTCACTTTCACTGTCGGCACAACCATGCTGCCAGGCGCCTTTGATTCCAGTTACACCCGGCCCGCCTCGCTCTATCGCACCACCAAGGTGATGCCGAAGAACACGCAGCCCTCGGATGCCAGCGCCCTGCGCCTTGATCACGCCCACTGGCCGCTGGTCTGGATGCTGGTGCTCACGCAGATGAGCGTGGGCATGTTCGTGATGGTGGCGGGGCTGATGTACGCCGGAGATCTGGTCGCGTCCCAGGCTCCGCTTCTGTATGGCGCCACCGCCCTGCTCATGGCCGCCTTGGGCATCAGCGTGCTGCACCTCGGGCGACCTCTCGGCGCCTGGCGGTTCTTCATCGGCTTGCGCACTTCCTGGATGAGCCGCGAAATCCTCGCCTTCAGCATGCTCGCCGGTTGTGCCTCAACAGCTTGCGCCGCGCTGCACTTCAACCACGCTGCCACGATGAAATTGACCGCCCTCACCGCTGCCATGGGGCTGCTTGCGGTCTTCACTTCGGTCATGATCTATGTGGACACCCGGCGTCCCTTCTGGAACGCCCGTCTCACCTTCGGCAAGTTCTTCGGCACCACTGCGGTGCTTGGGCTGGCCGCTTCGGCGGCGCTGACTCAGAACAAGGTCTTTATTGTCGCCGCACTTGTGGCGCGCGCCCTTTTGTTCGCCTGGGAGCACAGGCACCTCCGCGTGGCACTCGTCGATGATGACTGTCCGTGGCACTCCTCCGCCCGCGTGATGAAGCTCCGGCTGCCCTGGTTGATGAACGTGGGCGACGGACTGTTCCCCATCACCCTGGCGCTCAGCGTGCCGGCGCTGGCCATGCACGGATTGCCCTTGATCATTTTTGCCGCCGCCCTGCTCATCGTCGCCCTGGCCGCCCAGGTGCTGGAGCGCTACACCTTCTTTGTCGCGGTGATGGGCCCGCGCATGACTGGAGGCTACCGATCATGATGCCGATGGACCTGCTTGACCGTGTGCGCCAGTACACGGGACCCCTGACGACTGAACTGGTCCGCGAACCCGGCAGCTTCGGCCTGGGCCAGGTGCTCACCCGGCTGAAGCCTGATGCGGTGACCAGCAGCGTGTGCGGTTACTGCGCCACGGGTTGCAGCTTGCAAGTGCACCTGCGCGATGGCGAAGCGATCAATCTCAGCGCTGATCCCAGCTACCCGGTCAACCTGGGCATGGCCTGTCCGAAAGGCTGGGAGGCCCTGACCCCGCTCGGCGCGACGGATCGCGGCACCACCCCTTTGTTGAATGGATCGCCCACCGATTGGGCCACCGCCGCCAGCACCTTTGCCTGGCGCATGAAGCGCATCATCCACGAGCACGGACCCGAGTCTGTCGCGGTCTTGAGCACCGGCCAGATCGTCACCGAGGAGATGGCGTTCCTCGGCGCCTTCGGCAAATTTGGCATGGGCATCCGCCACATGGACAGCAACACGCGCCAGTGCATGGCCACCTCCGCGACCGCCTACAAGCAGTCGTTTGGTTTCGATGCACCGCCCTACACCTATGCGGACTTCGAAGAGTCCGATGTGCTGGTCTTTGTCGGCGCGAATCCCTGCATCGCGCATCCCATCATGTGGCAGCGCGTGCTGATGAACAAGCGCAACCCGAAGATCATCGTCGTCGATCCCCGCCGCACCGAGACCGCGATGGCCGCCACTCATCACTACGCCATCCAGCCGAAGAGCGACCTGATGCTGCTCTACGGTATTGCGCATCTGCTTGTTAAACAAGGCGCCGTGGACCAGGCATTCATCGATGCCAGCACCAGCCGTTACGAAGAATTCGCCAGGTTCGTCGAGGCCTTCGACCCCGCACGCGTAAGCCGCCGCACCGGCCTCAGTGTCGAGCAGCTCCATGAGTTCGCCGACATGATCGCTGGCGATCAACGCGTCTCGTTCTGGTGGACCATGGGCGTCAACCAGGGGCACGAATCCACGCGCACCGCGCAAGCCGTCATCAACCTCGCCCTCATGACCGGCAACATCGGCCGTCCCGGCACCGGCGCGAATTCGATCACCGGCCAGTGCAACGCCATGGGCTCGCGCCTGTTCGCCAACGCCACAAGCCTGCTCGGCGGCCACGACACTAACAACGACGTGCATCGCGCCAAGGTCGCCGGCGTGCTGGGCATTGATGAGGCGCGCATCCCGCGCCAGCCCTCGCTCGCCTATGACCAGATCATCGAGGGCATCGCCCAGGGCCGGATCAAAGGCCTCTGGGTGCTCGCCACCAACACCGCGCACTCATGGATCGACAGCGAGGCCTGCAACGAGGCGCTCAAGAAGCTCGACTTCCTGGTGGTGCAGGACATGTATCCCACCACCGATACCGCGAAGCGCGCCCATCTTTATCTGCCTGCGGCAGGCTGGGGCGAGAAGGAAGGCACCTTCATCAATGCCGAGCGCCGCATCGGCCTGGTAAAGAAAATTCGCCGCGCCCCCGGCCACGCTCTTTCGGACTTCAACATCCTGCGCCTGCTCTGTCACGCCTGGGGTTGCGAGGAAATGTTCAAAGCCTGGTCAAGCCCTGCCGCAGTGTTCCAACTGTTGAAGCAGCTCTCCAAAGACCAGCCCTTCGATTTCAGCGGCATCAAGGATTACGAAATGATCGACCGCTGCGGAGGCATCCAGTGGCCACTGCCACCCGCTGAAGCGGAGAGCGTCAAGAGCGAGCGCAGACTGTTCGAAGATGGCCGCTTCTACCATGCCGACGGTCGCGCCAAGTTTTTGTTCGATGAGCCGCGCCCCATGCCCGAGCCCCCCGACAAGGCGTTTCCGTTCCTCCTCCTTACGGGGCGGGGGACCTCGGCCCAGTGGCATACCAACACCCGCACCGGCAAGTCCGAGGTGCTGCGCAAATTGTACCCGCAGCAATGCTATGTGGAGATCAACCCCGAGGATGCCAAAGCCGCCGACATCGCCAATCAGGACCAGATCCGTATTTGCTCACGCCGCGCCGCCGTCCAGGCCACCGCCGTGATCAACGCCTGCGTCCAGCGCGGCCAGATCTTCATGCCCATGCACTACGAAGAAGTGAACCACCTCACCTTCGCCGCCTTCGATCCCCACTCCCGCCAGCCCAGCTACAAGGCCTGCGCCGTGCGAATTGAGAGGTAAGAGAGGCAAAGAGCACGGAAACAGAAGGGACCGCCGCCTTCTCCCTTCCCCATCCGCTCCGGCGGGCCAACGGCCCATCGACAAGCCAGCCCAGGGCAGAGCGAGGACAGGGGACGGGGAAGCTGATAGTTGATGGCTGATGGTTGATAGCATGAGGCGGAGGCAGGTAGTTGTGTCATTCGCGACAAAAGGTCTGCACGCCCGGCTACGCTGCAATCCGATGAGCGGCCCACGATCCAAGGAGTGACGGCGTCCCGCCGTCAAAGGCCGCTCCCTTCGCAGCCAATTCCCCCACGCAGCCGCCCTGGTGGCACGCGCGGCAGGCCGCACCCGATATACAACGCCCACCC
>Ga0118677_10000074_pt1 | contig 188310 bp, 183 predicted proteins | sample AliMusrvi5mmetaG_FD_86154 | JGI IMG/M metagenome (GOLD analysis project Ga0118677, IMG submission 86154) | reverse complement strand
GTCAATAATCGACGTAACATGCATATCCCCTTGATTAAGGATGCTATTTTAAGCATCGTGAGGATATTCTAAATGATAATCATTATCATGTAAAGCAATTGCATTCTGATAGAATGGGACACCTTAAGACAGATCATGAATACACGCCCCGGTAGCTCAGTGGATAGAGCAATCCCCTCCTAAGGGATAGGTCACACGTTCGATTCGTGTTCGGGGCGCCAGAAAATCAATATTTTTAATTTTTAGGATCTTCCCGATGTCAAATAATGATATTTTCAGAACTCAGATCATACTGAGCAACCCTTACAAATTAATCGAAAAAGACCTTCTTGTTTACGCGCTTTCCACAGAGGTTAATGTCGGTAGAAAATTTCCATTTCGCCAGATTCGCCCCCTGCGGGTATTGCTTAGAATACTGAAATATTGGGCATCTCTTTATGGTTTTAAGAAACTATCTAGAGGGGAGCACTCTTACCTAAAGGCAACAACTCAAAACGGCAAAATATTCAGGATAAGAAATACCAATGCCCAATTTGGATCAATATATTCAAAGACACCTAGGCATATTTACGAGCCTGATGTTAGCGCGTCAATAAAACTCTTCTTGCCTGAAGGCGGTGTATTCGTGGATATTGGCTCAAACTGGGGGCATCACTCAATAAATACTGTTTTAACAAAGAATGCGCATGCAATTTTATTTGAACCAAACCCATTGGTTGCCGATGATGTTCAAAGAATAATTAACGACCTCGGCCTTAAAAATTCATTGGAAATATATAATATTGGACTGTCTGATCGAAATGGCAAGTTTGAGTTAATACAAAATTTTTTCGAATCTGGCGTTGCGTCCATAAATCCAGAATTCAGTAATCAAATAAGCTCAAATGAAAAGCTGCTAACTTACCTTTTTCGAAAAATGAACTACACACCTCTTCGGTATTTGGTAGATGTAAGGCCTCTAGATTCTTTTTTACTAGACCGAGTTGATCTCATCAAGATTGACGCAGAAGGCGTAGAGCTGGAAATTCTTTGCGGGGGTAAAAATTTAATTAACCGCACTAAGCCAGGCGTTATATTCGAATTTCACTCAGGGGACATTAGCAAATTTCAGGCTTATCGTGATTTTTTTGGCAAACTTGATTATGAAATTTATTTAATTAATTGCACTAAGGAGAACCGTGAAAAAAATATATTTGATTTTAGATTGACTCGATTTGACGATCTAACACTTCATACGCAATATAACCTGATCGCTTTGCCTAAAAATTATAAGTTTTCGTTACCCCAAGTTTTAAATTATTAATGCGCACTTAAAACCGACCCACTTGCAGAGAAACCCGCGCCTTTATCTGCAGGAGCGGTTACCCATACTGGCTATCCCCTTGCCCAATTTATAAATCTAGTAATATTTTTTTTAATTGTTCGCTTAGTTCTATATAAAGTAGAAACTTTATTCAGGGTAAATTTAGAGTCATGAGGTTTTATAATAAGATAGCCATCGTCTAAATAAAGTCTCTCAATACTTTTATTAAAAAATAAATTATTTAGAAAGTCTAGATTTCTCCATGTTTGCTCAATATTAGCAAAGTTATCACCGATATTCCCATTTTCGTATCTCCCATTTTCATAAATCTTTAAATCATCAACAACAATTACATCTTGGCTATTGGATCTTAATTTTTTAATTAAGCATAGCTCTTCTTCAAGCGGCAAGTTTAAACTACTTGGATCATTGGTCGCATAATCATAACCCTGCTCAACTTCGCCAGGAAAATGAGCATCTAAAAAAAACAATATCGGAACGTCGGGCGGAATGGTTGGGAGTGTGGCTGCAAGTGCGGTTATAGAATTAGTGTTGAGAATTTGGACATTTTTATATTTCTTAAATTTTATAATGGCACGATTAGCAGTTTCTTTATATATTTCAGTGCTATATAAATTATCAAAGTTGCCATTGTCTAATGCGTGTTGAAGAGAGTGTCCAAGCCCCGTGCCGGTTTCAAAAAAAACTTTGCACAATGAGGTCTTCATTTCATATTTTCTAAGTGTGCCCATATATTCCAACCGTATAATTCATTTGATAGAAAGGAAGTTTAGCATTATTAGTGACATGCCCTAGCCCGGCCGGCCTTCCCATCAGCTGTTCTGGGCACCAAACTAATTAAGTCCATACTGAACATACCATTAAAAATTGACCGGTATCAAGCGCCTGCCCATTCTCCATTTGAAATCTTTCAAAACTTGACCCTCGTCAATGCTCGCTCAAGAGGTTCCCTGCGATAGTAGTGCGGTCAAACGTCACCCATTTTATTGCGGAGAGTACTGCCACCATGACCACCAATGTTCATGCCTTAGCCACCAACGATGCTGAAATGCCTGTGCAAACCAATGGATTCCACCTAGTCCTGGATGCCTTAAAGCTTAATGGCCTGACCACCATTTACGGCTTGCCCGGCATTCCAGTGACCGACTTCACCCGCATGGCTCAGGGTGAAGGGCTGCGCGTCATCTCTTTCCGCCACGAGCAAAATGCTGGTAATGCAGCAGCTATTGCGGGTTTCATGACCGGCAAGCCCGGAGTTTGCGTTACTGTCTCCGCACCTGGTTTTCTGAATGGATTAACCGCACTGGCCAATGCCACCACCAATTGCTTTCCCATGATTCTAATTTCCGGCTCATCCGAGCGCGAGATTGTGGACTTGCAACAAGGTGATTACGAAGAAATGGACCAGCTGGCCATTGCCAAACCGCTGTGCAAAGCCGCTTACCGCGTATTGCATGCTGAAGATATTGGCGTGGGCATCGCGCGCGCCATTCGTGCTGCGGTATCAGGCCGTCCGGGTGGTGTCTACCTAGACCTCCCGGCTAAACTTTTTGCTCAAACCATGGATGCTGCGGCCGGCAAGAACTCCCTCATTAAAGTCGTCGACCCAGCCCCACGCCAAATTCCAGCACCAGATGCCATTCAACGCGCTCTTGATTTACTTAAAAACGCCAAAAAACCTTTGATCTTATTGGGTAAAGGAGCTGCCTACGCTCAAGCCGATGCGGAACTCCGCACGCTGGTGGAAAAAACCGGAATCCCTTACCTGCCCATGTCCATGGCCAAAGGTATTTTGCCCGACACCCATGAGCAATCGGCAGCGGCAGCGCGCTCTTTTGTACTGCCCGAAGCCGATGTGGTGTTGCTTATCGGTGCGCGGCTTAACTGGCTGCTCTCGCACGGTAAAGGAAAGACTTGGGGCGGTGCAGGTCACAAAGATTGGGGTAAGCAAAAGTATATTCAAATCGATATTTCGCCCACCGAAATGGACAGCAATGTGCGCATTGACGCACCGGTTGTAGGGGATATTGGCTCCTGTGTGTCGGCCCTACTGGCCGGCATGGGTAGCCACTGGGCAAAACCCCCTGCCGAATGGATTAACGCCATCACGGAACGCAAGAACAAAAGCATCGGCAAAATGTCCGAGATTCTGGCCAAAGACCCGCAGCCCATGAATTATCACAGCGCCCTCAATGTGGTGCGCGACATCATCAAAGCCAATCCCGATGCCATGCTGGTAAACGAAGGGGCTAACGCCTTAGATTTCACGCGCGCCATTGTCGACATGTACAAACCACGCAAGCGCTTGGATGTGGGGACCTGGGGGGTCATGGGTATAGGTATGGGGTTTGCCGTTGCAGCAGCCGTAGAAAGCGGTCAGCCCGTGATTGCTATTGAAGGCGACAGCGCTTTTGGTTTTAGCGGCATGGAAGTGGAAACCATCTGTCGCTACAACTTGCCCGTATGCGTCGTGATTTTCAACAACAATGGTGTGTATCGCGGAACCGATAAAAACCAAGGGGGGGATGGTGATGTAGCGCCCACAGTATTTGTGAAAGATGCACGCTATGAAAAGTTGATGGAAGCCTTTGGCGGCGTGGGGGTGTATGCCACAACACCCGCCCAATTGCGTAAGGGGATGGAAGATGCCATTACTTCACGCAAACCCACTTTGATCAATGCCATTATCGACGAAACGGCAGGCACTGAAAGCGGACGTATTACCAGTCTTAACCCCGCAGCGGCCCCACCTAAAAAATAGCCCCTGTTGGGGTCAGACCCCTGGGGGGGTCTGACCCCGGGTGGGGTCTGACCCCAACAGGATAACGCCCAGAGCCAGCAGCACAGGAATACCGTTATGAACCCAGGCATTGAGCAACACATCTGAGTGCTGCCAGAGCGGATCAGACAACAACATATCGCCTGCCACATAACCCAAAAGTCCTGCCCCCAAGGTGATAATGGCGGGATAACGCGTCATTAATTTCATCAACACTGTGCTGCCCACCATAATCAATGGAATGCTGGTAAGCAACCCAATGATGAGCAACACCCAACTGCCGCGCGCGACGGCAGCCAAGCTCAACACATTGTCAAAACTCATCACCACATCCGCAATCACAATAGCGCGCACAGCTTCTTGCAAAGTGGCGCTATTGTCTTTTGCATCCAACGCTTTTTGGCCATGGGGTCTCACCAAACGAGCGGCCACCCACAACAGTAAAATACTGCCCACGGTCTGAAGGTAGGGAATGGTCAACAACCGAACAGCTGCAACAGTAAGCAGCACCCGCAGCACTACCGCACCCAGACTGCCGATGATGATGGCCTGATGGCGCTGCCGCCCACGCAACTCACGAGCGGCGAGCGCAATCACTGCCGCATTGTCGCCACTCAACACCAAATTAATGCTGATGATTTGAAACAGCGCAAGCCAAAATTCTAAATGAGCGGGGCTGTCCAATTTAGCGCGTCAATACAATCTTACCCACATGGGCGCTGGATTCCATCAAAGTATGGGCTGCAGCAGCTTCGCTCATGGGGAACGTGGCGTGAATCACGGGGGTAATTTTTCCTGCGCTCAGCAAGGGCCAAACTTTTTCGCGCAACTGTTGAGCGATGGCGGCCTTAAACGCCACATTGCGTGGGCGTAGGGTAGAGCCTGTGATGACCAAGCGGCGACGCATGACTTCGGCCAAATCCACTTGCGCTTTTGAGCCGCCTAAGAAGGCGATCAACACAATACGCCCGTCGTCAGCCAAGGCCTTTAGCTCACGGGGAATATAGTCACCGCCCACCATATCCAAAATAACATCCACCCCTTTGCCGCCCGTCACTTCTTTTAACACCGCCTGAAAATCTTCCGTCTTATAATTAATAGCGCGATCAGCACCTAAGGCGACACAGGCCGCACATTTATCAGCACTGCCTGCAGTGGCATATACCGTGTGACCAAAGGCTTTGACCAATTGAATGGCGGTGGTGCCTATCCCGCTAGACCCCCCTTGCACCAAAAATGATTCACCGGGCTGAAGATGACCGCGGTCAAACACATTGCTCCACACGGTAAAGAATGTCTCAGGCAATGCGGCGGCTTGAATAGCCGTAAACCCTTTCGGTATGGGCAGACAGAGCACTGCTGGGGCCGTGCAGTAATCCGCGTAACCGCCCCCGGGCACCAAGGCACATACCTCATCCCCCACGACCACGCCGACGGCTCCCTCGCCTAAGGCCACCACTGTGCCCGCCACTTCTAGGCCAGGCAAATCGGAAGCGCCAGGGGGTGCGGGATAAAATCCTGCACGCTGAAAACAATCGGGACGATTAATGCCCGCCGCTTGCACTTCAATTAATACCTCACCCGCTTGCGGTTGCGGCATAGGGCGCTGCACGGCTTTTAATACTTCAGGTGCACCGGCTTGAGAGATTTCAATACAACGCATCTGTGTGGGTAATGTCATAACAGTAGTCCGATCGTGAAAGGGTGATAAGCCTCTGGAGGATACCACCGCCTATGGGATAATGGCGCGATGCATGCCCCCACTCATCACGAACCTTGGCGCATCAAGTTACTGCGTACTGCTGCAATCCGGGGTCTGACCCCATGGCCAATCTCATGGCTGATGGATTCAGGCTCCCTTACCGCGCGCCTCAAGGCCCACTATCCTTCTTTTCGCGTGCACGTGCTCTATCAAGGGTTACGCGCGCCTTTCGAGGATGAACGGATGCTGCTGGGGTTGCGCCGTGGTGAGCGTGCTTGGGTGCGTGACGTGCTGCTCTGTGATGGGGTCAGACCCCTGGTGTTTGCGCATTCGGTATTGCCGCGCTGTCACGTACCCGGGTCTTGGAACCTCTTTGCGGGCCTAGGGGCGCGGCCTTTGGGCGAAGTCCTGTTCACCAACCGTGGCATTTCACGCCAACCCCTGCATTTTCAACATCTCAATCGTCACCATCCTCTACACCAACACATGGGCCGTTTGGCAGGCTCCCAGCCCTTACCTGCCCGGCGTTCCTTGTTTTACCGCCACCACAAAAGCCTTCTGGTGACGGAAGTCTTCTTGCCCCAAAATGCACTGTTTTAAGGCTGAAAAGCACTAATAAAGTGCATTATTTTCTTAATTTTATAAAAACCCCCAGTAACCCTGCCTAATTTCTCATATTTTTCTTGTTTAGCACCCTGTTTTAATTGAGCTATTACAATATAATCGCCAAAAGAGTGGATAAGCACCATTATGGAACAATAATTGCTTAATATTGGTGCCTTATAAAATCATAATAACTCTATCTTGGAGCCCCTGACTCATGGAAGCACTCAAATACGGTAGCGACACACTGTTCATTTTGCTGGGCGCGATTCTGGTATTTGCCATGCATGCCGGTTTTGCCTTTTTGGAACTGGGTACTGTGCGTCGCAAAAACCAAGTAAATGCTCTGGTTAAAATTTTGATGGATTTTGCGGTATCAACCATTGCCTATTTCTTTATTGGTTACACCATCGCCTACGGCACCCAATTCTTTACCAGCGCTGAATCCCTGGCCGCCAAAAGCGGTTTTGAATTGGTGCGGTTTTTCTTCTTACTCACTTTCGCAGCAGCGGTTCCGGCCATTATTTCAGGCGGTATTGCCGAACGTGCCAAGTTTGAACCACAACTGATCGCAACCTTTATCATAGTGGCCATTGTGTACCCGCTCTTTGAAGGCATTGCCTGGAACGATCGTTTCGGCATTCAATCTTGGTTGACCACGCAAGTGGGGGCACCCTTTCATGACTTCGCGGGTTCTGTGGTGGTGCACGCCATGGGTGGTTGGTTGGCCCTTCCCGCTGTATTGTTGTTGGGTGCGCGTCACGGCCGTTATGGCAAAGATGGCTCTATGGCAGCGCATCCACCTTCAAACATCCCTTTCTTGGCGTTGGGTGCCTGGATATTGGCCATTGGTTGGTTTGGCTTTAATGTCATGAGCGCCCAGACCATCGATAAAATTAATGGTTTGGTGGCCATCAACTCTCTCATGGCCATGGTGGGCGGCACCATCACGGCTTGGTGGGTGGGTAAGAATGATCCGGGCTTCGTCTACAACGGTCCCTTAGCGGGATTGGTTGCGGTATGCGCCGGATCGGATGTGATGCATCCCATTGGCTCGCTAATCGTGGGCGGCGTGGCGGGCGTGTTGTTCGTCACCCTGTTTACACGGGTACAGAACCGCTGGAAAATTGATGACGTGTTGGGGGTATGGCCCTTGCATGGTCTGTGTGGCGCTTGGGGTGGCATTGCCGCAGGTATATTCGGCAGCAAAGCCTTAGGCGGTTTGGGCGGCGTGTCGCTGATCAGTCAAATTGCCGGCACGTTATTCGGTATTGCCATTGCCTTGGTGGGAGGCTTTATTATCTACGGAGTATTGAAGCGCTTTGTGGGTATTCGTTTAGACCAAGAACAAGAATATATGGGCGCGGATTTGGCTATTCATAAAATTAGCGCCACCCCGCAAGGAGAGTGAAACTCTTTTAATGATTATCCGTATGACGGCGGGGTCCTAAAACACATAGACTTTCCAAAACGATACAAGGTTATTGGAAATGTCTGTAAAAACACTTCGCAACCGCACCATTGCCCGCACACTGCTCGCCACCCTCGTGGCGGGCACTGCACATTTTTCTTACGCTGAAGACGTAGCCCCCGATCCTGCTGCGGCTATGTTGCGTCCCTTGGTGGTGACGGGCACGCGCGTCGCCCATGACCCCATGGATCTGCCCGCTTCCGTACAAGTGATTGATCGCGAACAGGCTGTAGATGCACAAGCCCGCGTGGATTTAACCGAAGACACCAAAAGCATTGCCGGCATACAAAGCAACAACCGCCATAACTATGCGCAAGACGTGCAGATTTCATCGCGCGGTTTTGGTGCTCGTTCCACTTTTGGCATTCGCAGTTTAAAACTGTATACCGATGGCATCCCGGCCAGTATGGCCGATGGCCAAGGCCAATCGTCCACATTCAATTTGGACCAGACTGAGCGCATTGAAGTCATGCAAGGACCCATGTCGGCGGTGTACGGCAACCAATCCGGGGGTGTGATTCAACTGTTCACGCGTGAAGGCAAAGGCGCGCCCACGGTGGATGTAAATGCAGAATCGGGCAGTTACGGTACCTGGAAGCAAGACGCGGCGCTATTGGGGTCGCAAAGCGGTGTGAGTTATTTGCTGGATGAATCGCGCTTTAAAACCGACGGCTATCGTCCCGACAGTTCGGCAACCCGTGATTCACAAATGGCTAAGTTTGGTTTCACCCCCACCGAAGGCGGCAAGGTGACGTTTGTAGTGAATACGCAGCAGACATCTGCATTAGACCCTTTGGGAATCACCAACGCACTCTATTCCAGAAATCCCTTTGGCGCACTGAATACGAAGGTTGGCGCTGCAGGTTACACAGACTTGGCCGCAGCTTACGGCACGCGCAAGAGTGTAAATCATATCCAAGAAGGCATGACATACGACCAAGCTTTCGGACAAGACCATTTACAAATGACCATTTATAACGGCAATCGACATGTGGTTCAATTTCAATCTTCCACTGCATCAGCCACCAGTACCGCTGGCGTTGTGGACTATGCCCGTGATTTTTATGGTGCCGACATCCGCTGGATTTCAGTACGCAATTTAGGTAAAGACAACGCTCTTACCTTAACTGCAGGTATTGATGACAACCGATTTGAAGACGCCCGCAAAGGGTATAGCAACTGGGATCGCATCAGTGGAACCAGTTTTGTCTGTGGCAGCACAATCAACTGTGGTGTTTACGGAACCCTTACCCGCCAAGAAAACGATACCGCACAAAGCACGGACCCATACCTACAAGCTGAGTGGGCCATTAATAAATGGTTGTTCACGGGTGGGCTGCGCTATTCACATGTGAACTTTAATGTAGACAACACCCTTGCCGTATCCCCCAGCACTCCTGCACTGGCGAGCGGAAACATCACCTACGCGCACACCACGCCCATGCTCTCTGCGGTATACAAAATTAATTCTTCTGTAAATGTTTACGCCAGTGCGGCGGGTGGTTTTGAAACGCCCACAATGAATGAAATGTTCTACTCACGCAGCACGGGAACCACCATTGCGGATAGGTTTAATTTTGGCTTGAAAGCAGCCGATACCCGTTATTACGAATTGGGCATGAAGACGCTCCTAAATCAAAACACCGAATCCACTTTTGCGCTCTACCATATTCTAGTAAACAACGAAGCGGTGGTGGATGTAAATAACAATGGCTCTACGGCTTATAAAAACGCTGACACGCAGCGCGATGGCGTGGAGTGGAATCTGAGCAGCCAAATCGCACCCTCGGTAACCGGAAAACTATCCCTTACGCTGATGCGTGCCTTCTATCCCAATTCGGCCTCTACAGTCGTTACGGCAGGCGCCACCACCACCAACGCAACAGTGTTATCAGGCAGCCACTTACCCGGTGTCTCAGAAAAATCGGCTTACGCAGAACTGGCTTGGGAGCCTATTCGTGGCGTGAGCACTGCGGGTGAATTTATTGCGCGCGGTCGCATGTATGTGGAAGACACCAATACAGCCGTCCCTGCAGGCGGATACGCCACCACTGCATGGCGGCTCGTGGTCCACCAAGAAGTAGCGGGCTGGAAATTTAAAGAATTTGCCCGCGTGGACAACCTGTTTAACCGTACCTACATTGGTAGCGTGATCATTGGTGATGCGAATGGCCGATATTACGAAACCGCTCCCGGCCGCAACTGGTTAGCGGGTGTAAGCGGCAGCTATACCTTCTAGAATTCATCCCTAAGTGAATGCTGGTTGTGCAACCAACCAGCCCTAAAAGCCACCTTATGGTGGCTTTTTTTTGGGGCTTTATTGCAAGGGTTTGTTACGGAAAACGGCTTACAGCGACATGCCGCCGCTGGCTTCTAGGGCCACGCCGTTGATGTAACTGGCTTCATCGCTGGCCAAGAAGGCGTAAATGTTGGCCATTTCATCAGGAGTACCTAAGCGATGCATCCAACAACGATCGCGCATGCCTTCTAAAACATTTTCAGGAATGGTAGAAAGAATGTTGGTGGCGATAAAGCCGGGGCACACAGCATTCACGCGAATACCTTTTGCACCCAATTCACGTGCCCAAGATTTGGTAAAACCGATCACACCAAACTTGGTGGCCGCATAATTGGTCTGACCGAAGTTGCCATACAGACCCACTACGCTGGAAGCGCTCACAATGGCACCCTTATTCTGGGCCAGCATGTAGGGCACCACCGATTGCGTGCAATCAAACACGCCTTTCAAATTGACGTTGATCACATCATCAAACTGCTCTTCCGTCATTTTGATGAGGCGCGCGTCTTTGGTGATGCCTGCATTGTTAATGAGAATATCAATGCGTCCATATTTTTTAGCTACGGCGGCGGTCACTTCGTCTACGCGCGCACGGTCCGTGACGTTTAACTCGTAACCATCCGCCTTTCCGCCTGTGGCTTGAATATCGGTTACGGCCTTATTGACTTGTTCAATGTTGAGGTCGCACACAATGGCGGTAGCCCCTTCTGCTGCAAATTTCTGCGCTGTGGCCAATCCTATCCCATTGGCAGCTCCGGTAATAATGGCAATTTTGTCTTTTAGACGCATACTAAACCCCAATTAAAACAATCGGTTAATGTAATTATACTGCACTGCAGCATAATTATAGGCTGAAAAATACCGTCCGGGGGAATTTATTGTTTTAAATACAAAAGCGGGGGTTTGGCACTACTTAGGAGATCCGCCCATGTCGATGGGCTTGCCTTGCGAGAGGGAGGTGACATACACGATGAGTGCATTCATATCCGCACTGCCATAGGCCGGGGATTTGCCCTCCATAGCCACCTCTACACAATTAACCAGCTGATCTTCTAGTGTGAAAACGCGCGCTTGTCGGGTTTTATACACGGGGAAGATGGTGGCCGCATTGGACAGGCTGGCCAACACCTTACCGGTGGGGGACCGGCCCGGTCCTACGCCGCCATTGGGGTGGCAAGATTCACATTTCTTACCATTGCCATTAAAAGTAGCATTGGCAAACAGCGCCCTGCCCTGATCGGCAATGGCATCCAATTGCATGTCTTCAATTTGAGCGGCCTTAACCGTTAACCCGCACAACAAACATGACAACATGAATAATGCTGCGAATACTCTCATGATGCCTCCGTGGTTCTGTTATTTTTCAGGAGCCAGCAGCGCGTTAATGGCCAACAGGTCTTGCTCAGCCAAGACTCCTGCCGCGGCTTTAAGTTGCACCCGCGCCAATACTTGGGAGTAACGTGCCACGTTGTAATCTTGTTCAGCGCGAATGTAATCCGTTGCGGTATTGAGCACATCAATCATAGAGCGCGAGCCAATGGAAAATCCAGTGCGCGTACCCTCCAACGAAACTTTGCCCGAATCCACGGCCTCGCTGGCCGCATGCAATTGGGCCACACTGTCTTTCAGATTTAAAAAAGCTGTTTGGGTGTCTAAGGTGACTTGGTCACGCGTATTGGTGAGCGCATCAAGGGATGCATCTGCCAGTGAATGCGCTTGATCTACCGTTGCTGAAATAGCGCCGCCATCATAGAAAGGCATGGTCAGGGTAACGCCGGCAATGGCTTGATTCGTCATTAAGTTAGGAAAAACGTTGCCGCGCGCATGGGCCGCACTGCCGGTAATATTCAGAACCGGCCAACGGGCGCGTCCATTAAATTCTATCTGCTCTTGCGCCACGCGCAATTGCGCTTGCGCTTGGCGCAATTGAGGTTGGTTTTCTAGAGCCTGGTCCACCCACTGCAACACCTGATCCGGCTGCGGGCCCAAGGCCTCAAAGGCTTTTAAGTCATTCAATACCCCCACCGGGTGATGGGTTAGGCGCTGCAGATTGTTGCGTGCCACCGCCACTGCATTACGGGTGCGAATCACATCCGCCTTGGCCGCATCCCATTGGGCGCGAGCCTCCGAAACAGAAATGATATCGCCCGTCCCCACCTGCATATTTACTTCCGCCTGTTCGCGCAGGCTATTCAGCAACTTTTCATGCTCTTCAGAAACGCGTTGCAATGCTATGGCCTGCAGCACATTTAAGTAACTGGTCACCACTTTCAATGATAGCTGTTGCAAGGCGTAATCTAAGGCCGCTTGGCTGGCTTGAATGCGCGCATCCGCTTGGTTCAACGCCGAGAAAGCTTGGCCATTAAACAAGGTTTGAGTGAGGGTAACGCTATAGTTATTAGAGGGGTAGGTCTGATCAATAGTTGTGGTATTGGTGTTGGTGATCAGCGCATGGTTACCAGAAGCGCCCGCTGCCAAATTAATGTGGGGCAACCATGTCGATCGCGCCAAGGGTTTGTCTTGCAACTCTGCCTGCAGTTGGTGTTGCGCTTGCGCCACTATGGGGTCTGACGCAAAAGCCTGCTGATACGCTTCTAATAAATTATCAGCATGGGCGTTCTGACTGAGCATTGCAAACGATGTCACTGCAGCAAGCGCCCAATGGCGTAGGTCAGACAAATGAGGGGTAGACATAAGTTTAAGCAGTCGCAATGGTTCAGTGATCGTTCAGCCATGAATTATCCCATAAAGCATTGGGCCCCACCTAGAGGATTGCCGACGCTTATTGGGGGCGGTGGCGATAGGCCATCACCCAAGAGGCCATGGAGACCGCCCAAAACAAGACTTTCAGCCAAGCAGCGTTAAACACCAAAGCGTCTATCTGCAAAAGAAATGAGAAAGCAGTGAGGTTAAGCCCCACAATAACCCAGGCAAAGAAAAACAACAGCGGGTTCATGTCCATCTCCTTTTATCTATTGACTGCATTATAGAGCCCTACGGCGCAACAGTTGCCGCCAAAAGATTGGTTTTATACGCTCAATGCCCACATAGCTCAATACGATAGCCAACAACGCTAAAGCGGCCACCAGCCAGCGACCGTCTCCAGACATGAGGGTGCGCCGGGACGCACCGTTTTGCAGCAGGGCTTCATGCAGTTGGCCCGGGCCCACCACATGCACATAGCCCAACCCGGTTTGAGCAGCAATATCCTTTAAGTAATCTTCGTGCAGAGCCGAGAGATGCTCTTGGCCCATCCCTGCGGGCTTGGCCTGAACGGCCCCAGCGCCCCCCTCCTCCGCTAAAACCTCGCCCTCTACACTGCCATTGCGCCCCTGGCTGTAGATGTCGGTCTGCGCCACTTCATCGGCTTTCCAAAATCCGATAGGGTTACCGTCCGGGTCGAGTTTTGGAATGGGGCTGGGGTGAAGGCTGCCCACACCTGCCAACAACCCACTAAATTCACCAGGACGAGAGATAATATTGGGCCGATGTAGCAAACTAATGGGCGGCGATTCATGGCCGTCGGTAAACATCACCAAAGCGGGATGATCGGGCAAAGCCTCCACGGTCTGCAACCCAGAATTAATACCCTTGGCAATTTCGCTAGCCCCCGCCCAACTCATGCGATTGCCAATGGTGCTTAGCGTGGTATTGAGTTCATTAAAATTACCACACACTTCCATGGGCGCCAACAAGACAAAGGTGCGGTATTCGTTAAAGATGCCCAAACCAATGCGGGAGCCACAAGGCAGTTGGGTAAGCAATTCAGCGGCCGCGCGACGCGCCAATTCGCCACGCGAGATAGAGACCCCCGACCAAGAGCCATCGAGCACGTTCATGCTCTGCGTGATGTCAATCACCAGAAGGGCCTGTATCAGGCGCTCTTGTATGGGCAACTTGGGACGAAACAATGCCACGCTCAACAGAAGCGCTGCCAGCAGCAACAGGCAGGCCGCTGGGCGTTCACGCCACAGCCTGAGCACTTTGGTAACGTGACGTGCCACAAAAGGAGCCATTAAGGCAGGCCTAAGGTAAAGCCGCGCATGGTGGTGGGGGCGCGCTCGGCATTCAACGGCGGTTGACCGCCATCCGAATCGTCATCCTCTTCAGGAGACAGACGCAAGGCACGGTCTAGGTTGTAACGGGCATCCCAATCACCCGGCGAGCGGCGCAACAGGCTGCGCAATCCTTCTTTGGAGAGTTCCACCAAAGGCACCGCCTGTGGATCGGCCTCAGGGCCGCCCAGCTCTGTGGCGCGACGCAGATATAAGGTGGCGGCATTGTAGGCCGCGTCATTGCCATAAGGATTATCGGCTCGTTCTTCCAGGCGTTTATACAGGCTTAAAGCCCCTTCAAAGTTGCCTTTAGCATCCAGTTGAGCGGCACGCACCATAAGCGCCTCAACGGGCATACCCGCCTCAGGCGGGCTTAATAGATCACCCTTTTGCATGCGCTCATTCCAAACATTAATCTGCTGCCATTGCCACAGCGTATAAGCACCCGCCAGCAAGACGGCGGTGAGCAAGACGGCGGGCACCCAAGGCGTGGTTAACTGTCGTGGGACCATGAACGCATCTCCGAAAAACGAGTAAAGGCCAATAAAAAGGCCAACAGGACAGCCATAGCATATAAAGGAGGCGAGAGATCCTGGCGCGGCAGCACATCATTCAACTCAATGGGTTGTGCTTCCACGCGCCCCACATCATCAATGGCGGCTTTCAGCGCTTCTGCACTGGTGGCCTCATAGGCATGATAGGGCACACCCATACCGGTAAAAAACTTATTTAAGAAACGCTCAGGAATGGCATCTTCATTGTCCGTATCAAGCGTACCGGTGAGGGGTGGGCTGTAATAGGAGCGAATATAAATCCAATATAATGAAATATGGTTACGACGATACAGTTGGGTTAGTATTTTGCGTAAATCAGGATCAATCTGTCCGCCCCCGTCAGATACCAGCATCACAATGCGTGAGCCACTATAGGTGCGCTCATTAAAGCGCTGTCCGGCAGCTTCCAAAGCCAGCCCGATGTCCGTATCGGCCAAACCACGGCCAATATTGCTGGCCAAAATAGCGGACTGTACCGCTTCTTGTTTTTGCGTAAAGTCCAGAGTGCGAATAGGAATATTACTAAACGAAATCATGGAAAACACATCACTGGAGCGGCTGGCTGCAAAATTAGCGATCAGCTGCTTGGCCACCGCCGCTTTAATTTCGAAGTGATGGTCGTCGCCTGCATGTAAGGTGTTGGTAAGCGGGCCAAAGGATTGATCCATACTGCGGCTGCGATCGAGTAGCAATACAATTTCTGCACCGTGACCAATGCGCTTAAAGGAAGCTTCGGGCACATAAGGGCCGGACCACGCCAGTATCAGTAACGCAATTAATGTCACACCTGAAGCCACCAGGCCCCGATCTAACCATTCAGAGAGGCGGTCTGCGGGCAAGGAATGCAACCACGGCGTAGGCAGTGCATCGCGCGCGCGCAGCAACAGCGGCAACACGGCCAAGGGCAGCAACAGCAAAACAAACGGATGGGCAAAGCCTAAGTTCATGCGCGTTTGCGCTCTAAGTGCGCCCAATCACGCGCCAATACAATCAGTTCAGAAAACAGCAACTCGGCAGGCGCGCTGTTGCTGTCAAAAAACAATGCGCGCGAGGCTTTGAAAAACTCTTCCGAGCGCAGACGCAATTCATCAGGGGCGTTCCATGCCGCACATAAAGCAGGCAAGCCTTCTAAAAATACGCGCTGCCCTGCCCCTTCATCAAAGGCGCGGTGCAGACGGCGCACTGCAGTGGCCAAAGCTTCCGCGCTATGGGAGATGTGTTTTTGGCGACGCAATTCCTTATGGGCCATGGCAAAGGGGCGAGGACGGCGCGGGCGCAGGCGGCGCAACACCAAAGCCGCCGCCAGCCACAGCAGCAAACCCACAGCGAGCGCGGCTTCCACAGTTATTAACTGTTGTTGTGGTTCAGTAGAAATAGCCATGGCGGGGCGGGCGGGTGCTACATTATCCATACCACTGCGCAGTTCACCGGTGCCCAAGGGTGTGGCATCAATGGTGATGTCGCCCACGCCTTGCTCTACCACACGGTTGCTCTCCCCCGTAAAACGCAACAATACGGGGTGAACGGTCAGGCGACGGGTTTCATGGGGACTGTTAATCAGCTGAAACTCGAGGCGCAGCGTGTAGTCATGGCCTTGTGCCACGGGTGTATCCTGCAGTGCCACAGAGTGTACAGAAAACCAACCCGCGCGTTTGCCCACATGCGGCAATGATTGCGGATCCAGGGTCAGACCCCGGGCGTGGATAACAACCTGCTCTTGCACCACATCACCCAACTGATAACCAAAAAGACGGTCCGCATGTTGCTCAACGGTTAAGGGAAGCGTGTTTTCGTCAGAAGGATTCATGGAAATAGGCCGTGACCGCATCGGGTTTAAAGGGCGCATTAAGTTGCAATGCGGGCCGTCCATGACGGCGAAACAAATCGTTCAGAGCCGCTTCACGCTCAGCAATGGCTTCTTGCCAGCGAGTACGCAGTGCGGGGCGCAACCACAACAAACGCTGTGCGCCACTTTCTAAATCTTTTACGCGCAACAGCCCACGTCCTTGTGGGGCTTCACGCTCTGCGGGGTCTTGCAACAGTACCGGCACCACATCATGCCCATCTAAGGAATTCATGATTTGCGCGGCATCCACGAGCGGATATTGAAAATCCGATGCCAAGAAAACCAATGAGCGGCGCCGGGGTAAATAATCGATGGCGTGCTGTAAGCCTTGCGCGCCGGGTTTTGATTGGTATTGGGTCAACCGCTGACGCAGCTCTAAGGTGGCGCTGCGGCGCAAGGTGGAAGGAATGAATAATTCGGGAACCACCTTTACATCACAACCCACACAGGAAAAAAGATCGCCCGTGCGAGCAGCGGACCAGGCCAAAGCAGTGGCGAAATCCGTGAGGGTTTGCCATTTATTATGCTGACCCTGAAAACGCATGGAAGTAGAGACATCCGCAATCAACACCACAGGAATGGCGCTGCGTTGAGCGAAGAGGCGCACCTTCCACGCTTGCAAAGGGTCGCGCAGACTGGCGCGAATATCCAGGCGGCGCGCATCACCACCACTGGTTAAGTCTTGATGACCATAGAATTCAAAACCAGCACCGGCTTGCGTACTGCGATGGTGCCCGGGAATATGCCCCCGTGCGCGCCAGTTGATGCGGTAGTGGAACTCTTGCATGACGTGATGGGTCAAGGGGCCGCAATGCGCTCTATGATGGCGCGCGTAAAACGATGGGACAATGCCGCATGACGCAACTCATACACCGGCGTGAAGAAAATACGATGCGCCATGGCTTCATGAAACACGTTTTGAATATCTTCAGGGATTAAGCTGTCGCGTCCGTCTAGCCAAGCCGACACACGCGCTGCCTTCATCAGCATAGCAATACCGCGCGGACTGGCGCCGGCTAAAATTAGCGCATCCATGTCCACGTCATCCAACGCCACACCAAAACGGCCGGGATGTTGCGTGGCTTCCCATAAGTTCAAGGCATAATCTTTTAAGGCAGGAGTGGCTTGTACCGTTTTTTGAATGAGCACGCCCACAGCGTTTAATTCAGCAAAGGGGATCACGCCGGGGGTAACACGATCAATCAGCGCTTCGGTATCGTGAAAAGCGGGGTCAAAGGCCAAAGCCATGCGAATATCGGTATCCTGCGGCGTTTCAATAGCAATTTCAAACATGAAACGATCGCGCGCTGCGGAGGGGATTTCAAAAGTTTCCTCACGTTCTACGCGATTGCGGTCGGCAAATACTTGCAGGTGCGGAAAATGATATTCGCGATTAAACGCCGACACCGTGCGTTCCGCCATAGCACGCAAGAGTAACGCATGGACCTGTGGGCGGGCACGGTTAATTTCATTAAAGAAGAATGTAGACAGCTCATTGCCGTGACGCAGCAAAGGGCCGGGATCCACACGGGGGCGACCATCTTCGGCCACATAGGTGTGATACAACAAATCATTGGGGAGTAAGTCGACAGTTCCTTCAATACGCTCATAGGCACCTCCTAAGGCACGTGTAAAGGCGCGCAACAATGTGGTTTTACCCACCCCCACATCGCCTTCTAAGAGGGTGTGGCCGCGCGCAAACAAAGCGGTGGTGATTAAGCGAATGGCGCGTGCTTGGCCCACTACCGCACGAGCTACTTCTTGCTCGGCGTGCAGGGCACGGTTGCGCCAATCCGCGAGAATTCCCTCACCTTGCGTGGCGTCAGACATAGCAGTTCTCCTGAGTTATTCTGGTGGGTCGTGCTGGACTCGAACCAGCGACCAAGGGATTATGAGTCCCCTGCTCTAACCAACTGAGCTAACGACCCGCGCGATTAATCTTCGTTATTATCAACAAAACTGCGCAGTCGCTCCGACCGTGATGGATGACGCAACTTACGCAAGGCCTTCGCTTCGATCTGGCGAATACGTTCACGGGTTACATCAAACTGCTTACCCACTTCTTCTAAGGTGTGATCGGTGTTCATCTCAATACCAAAACGCATACGCAATACTTTGGCTTCGCGCTGTGTCAGTGAATCCAACACATCCTTAGTGGCATCGCGCAGGCTGGCATATAGCGCCGAATCCGCCGGGGCCACCGTGGTAGTGTCTTCAATAAAATCACCCAAGTGCGAATCATCGTCATCGCCAATGGGGGTTTCCATAGAAATAGGCTCTTTGGAGATTTTAAGAATCTTGCGAATCTTTTCTTCCGGCATTTCCATCTTCTTGGCCAATTCGGCAGGATCGGGCTCTTGGCCGGTTTCTTGCAGAATTTGGCGCGAGATGCGGTTCATCTTATTGATGGTTTCAATCATGTGCACCGGAATGCGGATGGTGCGCGCCTGATCGGCAATGGAACGGGTAATGGCTTGGCGAATCCACCAGGTAGCATAGGTGGAAAACTTATAGCCACGGCGGTATTCAAACTTATCCACGGCCTTCATTAAACCAATATTGCCTTCCTGAATTAAATCGAGGAACTGCAAACCACGGTTGGTGTATTTTTTGGCGATGGAAATCACCAAACGCAAGTTGGCTTCAATCATTTCGCGCTTGGCGCGCCGTGCACGGGCTTCACCCGTGGACATTTGACGGGCAATTTCTTTCAGATCCTTAATGGGGATTCCCACTTCTTTTTGCAGGGCGATCAAGTTTTCTTGCTGCTCAATCACGGAATGCTTAAAGCGGCCCAGAATGGTGCAATAGGCCTTGCGGGTGGCCATTTCATCCAACACCCACTTGGTATTGACTTCATTACCAGGGAAGGACTTAATAAAATGCGCACGTGGCATGCCGGAAGTGGTCACGCAGAGCTTCATAATTTCACGCTCGTATGAGCGTACGCGGTCTACCAAGCGACGCAGGCCATTACAGAGCGCCTCCACTTGTTTGGCGGAAAAGCGAATGCCCATCAATTCGGCAGTAATGGCTTCTTGCAAATCTTTGTAAGCACGGCTGCGCGCACCCTTCTCGGTGAGCGCCTTGCGCATGCGCTTATTAAGACTACGAATGGACTTAAAGTGCACCAAGGCGTCTTGTTTTAATTGCTCAAGATTGGCACTGGCGATGGCGCTGTCTTCATCTTCCTGTTCTTCTTCCGAGAGCTCTACTTCCGGCTCTTCGGCCACCACTTCAGGCGCCACTTCATCCTGACCGCTGGCGTCTACCAATCCATCAATCACTTCATCAATGCGCAATTCATTGCGCTCAACCTTATCCACCATGGACAAGATTTCATCAATGGTAGTGGGGCAGGACGAAATAGCCTGAATCATGTGCTTCAGGCCATCTTCAATACGCTTGGCAATTTCAATTTCGCCCTCGCGCGTCAGCAGTTCCACCGTGCCCATTTCGCGCATGTACATGCGCACGGGGTCCGTGGTGCGACCAAAGTCTGAATCTACCGTGGAGAGCGCAGCTTCTGCTTCTTCCATGACCGCTTCATCGGCCACAGGAGGGGGTGCTTCGGACATCAGCAATTGCTCGCTGTCCGGGGCTTCGTCGTAAACGGCGATGCCCATGTCGTTAATCATGCCAATCACGGACTCAATCTGTTCCGCATCCAGCATATCGTCGGGAATATGATCGTTAATTTCGGCGTAGGTGAGGAAACCGCGCTCCTTACCCAGGACAACCAGGTTCTTTAGGCGGGTGCGTTGTGCTTCAACATCCGCTTGTCGGGATTCTGAACGGGGGCTATCTGTGGCCATATGCGTCACGCCTCTTGAAGAGATTCAATAGATTCTGTTGCAAAACCATATAGTGTATCACAAAGCGTCCCTAAACCTTTCGAGGACCCGCACGTGATGATGTAAGTTGTTGAAGTAATTGCATTTCTTCATCCGTTAGGGGGCGCGAACGGGCGTCCGCCAGCAATGCATCCACAGTCCGATCGTGAGTCAGGGCATTTAAACGTTGCAAGCCCTCTGCGTAGAGCGTTGCCAATTGCTCTGTTGGACTGGACTCGATGCCGGGAAATTCCCGACGCAGAGCCTCTTGAATAAAATTCTCTTCCGGTTGCCCCCTAAAATGTTCCACGATGGCCGCCAGGTTTACAGGGGTCTCTGCGTGATGGATGTAGGCCGTCACGGCCTGCAGCGCCCGTTCGTCAGGCATTACCGTGGGGTAATGGGGAAAACCATGGTTCGCCACCAAGGAGGGCTCATGCAACACGCAGGCCATTAAACGGGCCGATAGCGAACTGGGGGCTGCGCGTGGCGCACGGGCCACAGGGTTGCGTGTGGCTTGTGTGGGCGCCACACCCATTAACGAATCTACATCCTGGCGCTCTACGCGTGCCAAGGCCCCAATGCGGGTGCGCAGCAGCAATGACAACGCGGGCGCGCTAATTTGGTCTAGGGCGGCTTTGGCCCCTTTTAAGAACTGGGCACGACCTTCGGCACGTGTCATATCCACGCCCACAGTAAGCGATTCCAACAAATATTCTGATAAGGGCGTGGCTTGGCTCAGCAATTGTTCAAAGGCTTCTTTGCCTTGTGTGCGAACATAACTGTCCGGATCTTCACCCTCAGGTAAAAACAAAAACGATACTTGTTTGCCATCTACCAAATGCGGCAAGGCAATATCAAGAGCGCGATGTGCGGCATTGCGCCCGGCCTTATCGCCATCAAAAGAAAAAATGACGGAGTCCGCCATGCGCAATAACTTTTGCACATGCACCGCCGTAGTGGCGGTGCCTAAGGTGGCCACGGCATACTCCACACCGGCTTGTGCCAAGGCCACCACATCCATATAGCCCTCCACCACCACCACACGCTGCCCATCGCGAATGGCGCGGCGCGCTTGGGTTAGGCCATACAGTTCACGACCTTTCTCAAAGAGCGGCGTTTCAGGGGAGTTGAGGTATTTCGGTTCGCCCGGGCCAATGACACGACCGCCAAAGCCAATCACTTCGCCGCGGCTATCCAAAATAGGAAACATCACGCGCCCACGAAAACGATCGTAGCGTTTGCCCTCTTCCCCTTGAATCACCAAACCCGCTTCCACCAAGCGTGGGGCATCATAATCAGGAAACACGGCAGAGAGGTTGCGCCAGGCTTCAGGCGCGTAACCCAAGCCAAAGCGTGCAGCGATGGCACCGGTTAGCCCGCGTTGCTTTAAATAAGCGATGGCGGTTTCGCTGCCCTTTAATTGCGCGCGGTAATAATCAGTTGCTTGGCGCATGGGGCCTGCCAACTCGCCTTGTGCTTCAACGCGCGCTGCAATGGCCGGACTGTTTTGTTCATGCGGCACTTCCAAGCCCACTTGCTGGGCCAACTCTTCCACCGCATCCACAAAACTGGCGCCGGTGTATTCCATAATAAAACCCAAAGCGCTGCCCGTGGCACCGCAACCGAAGCAATAGTAAAACTGCTTGGCGGGGTTAACAGAAAACGAAGGAGATTTTTCAGAATGGAACGGACAGCGTGCCACAAAATTGGCACCGGTTTTTTTAAGCGGCACATAGCGCTCGATGGTGTCGACAATATCGACCCGGCCCAACAATGTTTGAATGAAATCTCGTGGGATCATGCGCCAGACTCACCCTCGAATGATGCCCCCTGTGGGGCGATAACCGTTTGAGGCTTAGCCTGCCACCAAACGGGCTTTGACCAGAGCAGAGACTTGCCCCATGTCAGAGCGTCCTGCCAACTGAGGCCGCACCAGCGCCATGACGCGCGCCATATCTTGCATACCAGCGGCTCCCGACTCGGCAACCGCTTGATCCACAATGTCCGCCACCTCTGTCTCGGAGAGCGCCTGTGGCATATATTCTTGCAATACGCCCACTTCAAACTTTTCTTGATCGGCCAAGTCGTGACGGGCGGCCGCTTCAAATTGGGTAATAGAATCTTTGCGCTGCTTGAGCATTTTGTCCAAGATGGTCAGCACGTCCGCATCAGTCAATTCAATCCGCTCATCCACTTCTTTTTGTTTGATGGCCGCCAAAACAAGTCGAATGGCGTTCAGGCGCGCGGCGTCGCGGGCGCGCATGGCCGATTTCATATCTTCCGTGATACGGAGTTTTAATGTCATGCCCGTTGAGAGGGGTCAGACCCCTCGCCACAAGTTGGGAGTGATTAATATAACTTAGGGGGCAGCATTTGGCTGCGCAGGCGCTTGTAACGGCGCTTTACGGCGGCAGCCAGCTTGCGCTTGCGCTCGGCTGTGGGCTTTTCGTAAAACTCACGGGCACGCAATTCGGTCAAAAGCCCTGTCTTTTCAACGGCGCGCTTAAAGCGGCGCAGTGCGACATCAAAGGGCTCGTTTTCTTTTACACGGATGTTAGCCATTCAAACCTCTAATCAACAACAAAGTCAGTGGGAAAAGCGTGCGATTATAGCAGTCTCCCACCCATTTTGTCACCGGGGTGATTAAAATGACGCCATAAACCTTAGGAAAATCTCATTTTATGCTGATTTTGGGTATTGAAACCTCTTGTGACGAGACCGGTATCGCCTTATATGACAACGCCTTGGGTCTGCTGGGTGAAGCCCTACACTCACAGGTGGCCCTGCATAACGAATATGGCGGAGTAGTGCCGGAGTTGGCCTCACGGGACCATATTCGCCGCGTAGTGCCCTTAATTCGCCAAACCCTGAACCAGGCCCAGCGCACTTTAGCTGATTTGGATGCGGTGGCCTACACGGCAGGACCGGGCCTAGCAGGCGCCCTTTTGGTAGGCGCCTCGGTGGCTGAATCTCTGGCCATGGCGCTGAAGATCCCAGCCCTACCCATTCATCATCTGGAAGGTCACCTTCTCTCTCCCTTATTGGGCGACAACCCGCCTGCTTTCCCCTTTGTGGCCCTCTTGGTGTCTGGGGGACACACGCAGTTCATGTCTGTGGAAGGCGCTGGACAGTATCGACTGCTGGGCGAAACTGTGGACGATGCAGCAGGAGAAGCCTTCGATAAAACGGCTAAGCTGCTGGGCCTGCCCTATCCCGGTGGACCAGCCTTGGCCCAATTGGCCACCACCGGCCACCCACAGCGCTTTGCGTTACCGCGTCCCATGCAGCACAGCGGCGATCTCAATTTAAGCTTCAGCGGACTTAAGACTGCGGTTTCCCTATTGATTAAAACCCATGGGTCTGCAGCACATGCGGATATTGCAGCCAGTTTTGAAGCGGCGGTGGTGGAGGTGTTGTGCAGCAAGGCTTTGCAAGCCTTACGACAAACGGGATTAAAACAATTGGTGGTGGCCGGCGGTGTGGGGGCCAATAAGCAGCTGCGCGCTGCACTCACCTCGCAACTGGCCCGGCATGGTGCCACAGTGGCGTTTCCACCCCTGCATTTATGCACCGATAACGGCGCCATGATTGCCTACGCCGGCGCGCTGCGCTGTCTTGAACAGGGTATTGAGGCGTTGCCCACCCACCAAGGCTTTGCGGTTTATCCGCGCTGGCCGCTGGCCACCACCCGGGGTCAGACCCCCCCCGGGGTCTGACCCCGGGGGGGGTCTGACCCCTTGCAAACGGGGCAATGAGGGTCGCGTGGCACACGAATGCTTTGCCATTCCATGGTGAGGGCGTTGAGCAGCAGCAAGCGCCCGGCCAAAGTTTGACCAATGCCTGCCAACAGCTTTAGTGTTTCTGCCGCTTGTGTGGCGCCCACGATTCCCACCAAGGGCGAGAACACACCGGTCAGCGCACAACGCAACTCATCGCTACCCGCCTCCTCTGGAAACAGACAGTGGTAACAAGGGGCGCCCTCACGGCGCGTATCAAATACCGCGATTTGTCCATCAAAGCGAATGGCAGCACCCGATACCAAGGGTTTGCGGTGCGCCACACAGGCTCGGTTTACATTGTGACGCGTGTCAAAATTATCACTACAATCCAACACCACATCCGCATTGGCTACCAAAGCCTTTAATTCATCGCCTTCCACGCGATGCGTTACCGCGTGCACCACCACTTCAGGGTTAATGGAGAGCAACGCAGAACGCGTGGCTTCCGCTTTGTTGTGATCAATATCGCAAGTGCGCAAAGCAATTTGACGTTGCAAGTTGGTGAGGTCTGCCACATCACCATCGCAGAGGGTGATGTGTCCTACGCCGCTGGCGGCCAAATAAAGTGCTGCGGGAGACCCCAAACCACCGGCTCCGATAATAAGGACGTGAGCCTTTCGAATAAGGGTCTGACCCTCTACGCCTATTTCATTGAGTAGGATGTGGCGGCTGTAGCGCAGCAGCTGGGTGTCCTCCATCATGAAACCCAGCCGCTAAACCTAGTTACTCTTGGGGGCTTTGCCGCCCTTCAAGAAGGCAATGGCTTGATCCAACTGATAGTCGGGTTTTTCTTTTCCGTCTTCCGCATGAGCCTCAACCTTGGTAGCGGGTTTAAGCGCGGTTTCTGGTTTTTTCACAGGCTTATCCACGGGCTTGGCGGCGGCAGAATCATTGGGGTTGGAAAGATGCTTTTCCAAATCTGATTCGCGAATGCCTAGGTTTTCATCCACCACATTCGGGTCTTCCGGCACCACCACATCCGGCACAATACCCTTGGCCTGAATGGAGCGGCCGCTGGGTGTGAAGTAACGGGCTGTGGTGAGTTTTAATGCCGTATTGCTGGTAAGAGGCAATATGGTTTGCACCGACCCCTTGCCAAAAGTTTGCGTACCCATAATGGTGGCGCGATGATGGTCTTGTAGAGCACCCGCTACAATTTCAGAAGCTGAGGCCGAACCATTATTCACCAACACCACCATAGGAATCTTTTTACTATCCACCGGTAAATTGGCGGCATAGTCCGCATCTGTTGGGCCGCGTAAATAATTTTCAGGGGTCACTGTAAGACGCATTTTGGCATCGGCCACGCGCCCTTCGGTGTACACCACCAACGCATCTTTAGGTAAGAAGGCTGCGGACACACCCACTGCCGCATTCAGCAACCCACCCGGATCATTGCGCAAATCCAGCACCAACCCTTTTAGCTGACCGTTGTTGTCCTTATAGGCTTTCTCAATAGCCGTCGCCAAATCTTCTCCAGTGCGTTCCTGAAATTGACTGACGCGCACAGAGGCATAACCGGGCTCGATTTCCTTGAGTTTCACGCTCTTCATTTTAATCACCGCACGCACCAAGGTCAGCACCAGGGGCTTATGTTCATTCTTACGCAAGATGGTAATGACAATCGGCGTGTCAGGCTTGCCACGCATGCGTTTCACGGCATCGTTTAGGGTTAACCCTTTTACTGCGGTATCGTCTAGCTTGATAATATAGTCGCCGGGCTTAACGCCAGCACGTGCAGCCGGCGTGTCGTCGATAGGAGAGACCACTTTCACCAACCCATCTTCCATAGTCACTTCAATACCCAAGCCGCCAAACTCGCCTTGAGTTCCGGCCTGTAATTCCTTGTAAGCGTCTTGATCGAGGTACGCTGAATGGGGATCGAGACCTGCCACCATACCTGTAATGGCTTCTTTGATAAGCTGCTTGTCGTCCACAGGCTCCACGTAGTCGCTCTTGATGCGGCCAAACACCTCACTGAAGGTGCGCAGTTCCTCTACCGGCAATGGTCCAGGCGTTGGCGCACGTTCGGCCACCGCAGAAAAATTCAGCGCCAGAGCAAACCCCACAATGGCGCCCAATACCACTAATCCTACTTTTTTTAATTGCCCACCCATGCCCAATCCCACCCTTAAAATAGTTTAAGGCCGTCCCACCCAAGTCATTGGGTCAAACGGCTTACTTTGATAGCGAATCTCGAAGTATAGACCCGATTCACTGTTTCCACCGGTACTGCCCGCAGTGGCGATGGTGGCGCCCCCTTGAACGGTATCCCCCACCTGAGCATACAAACTCTGCGCGCCCCCATACAAACTCATGTAACTGCCACCATGATCCATAATCAACAAATTGCCAAAACCACGCAACCAATCGGCAAAGACCACACGCCCAGAAGCCACGGCCCGCACCTCTCGGCCCTCGGGGGCGCGAATAAATAGCCCCTTCCAACTTAACCCCCCGTCTGAGCGTGGACCACCAAAACGGTTGGTGAGTTCCCCAGCCATGGGTAAACGCAGGTGCCCCTTCATGTGCGCGAAGGATTCGTCGTCATAGCCTTGTTCGGGCACTTTGTCGATAAGGGCCAATGTGGGCGCACGTGCTGCATCAGAACCCGGTTTGGTGGCCGGTGCCTTGGCCCCCGCAGCAGCCGCAGCGGCACTCTCAGCTTGTTTTTGTTGACGCGCGCGGCGTTCTTGCTCCCGTTGCGCCAACACGCGCGCAATATCTTCCACCAACTTGGTGAGCCGCTTTTCATCACGCTGCAAAGAATCTAGACTGCGTTTTTGTTGTTTTAACTTACCCGAAAGCGTGGACACCGCGAGAGCGCGCGCCACCGTTTCGGCCTGCAAGCGTTTGCGTTGCGCGGCCTGCTGCGTCTGGATTGCCGCCAGTTGTTGTGCCTTAGCCTCACGAGCCGCAGTGACTTGGCTTAAAACTTGCAAATCGCCACGCAAAGAGCGCACCAAGTCCGCACGTGAGCGCGCAATGTCACGCAGATATTCCATCTCGCGCACCAAGTCGGCGGGGTCAGACCCCGAAAAAAGCAAAGGCAACGCATCGGACACGCCGCGCTCGTAACGCTGACGCAATAACTGAGCCAAAACCGCTTGGCCATGATCTATTTCATCGCGCGTATGTCCGCTGCGGGTATGCAGCTGAGCCAACTCAGTTTGAACTTGACGCTGCTGCTGTTCTAAATCGCGTAAGGTACGGTTGGCCTCGCTGATGGCGCGCTCGGACTGCTTGAGCGCATCCACAGCTTCGCTGCGCGATCCTTCTGTACTTTGCAAATCTTGCTGCAATTGCTGAATACGGGCGCGCAGCCCATCCAGATCGTTGACCGGACTCGCCAACACGGGCAGCGCCACAAGGCCGCATAACAGTAAAAATGAAATGTGAAACGGACCACTCATTCAGGACTTGGCACGCCCTTGGTTGGCCACCGCTGCAGCGCTCTGTGCAATTTTTACAGGGTCGCCCAGATAATAGTGCTTCATCGCTTTTAGATTATCGTCTAACTCATACACCAAGGGGACGCCGGTGGGGATATTAAGGCTCAGGATGGACTCATGGCTAATATTGTCCAAATGCTTCACCAAGGCACGCAGGGAATTACCATGGGCCACAATGATAATATTGCGACCCTCCTGAATGGAAGGTGTAATGACTTCGTTCCAATAGGGCAACACGCGTGCCACAGTATCCTTAAGGCTTTCACCGCGCGGAAATTGGTCACGCGTCAAATGAGCGTAGCGCGGATCATTAATTTCGCAGCGCGGGTCATCTAAAGCAATAAGCGGGGGTGGAATGTCATAACTGCGCCGCCATTGCAGCACTTGCGCCTCACCAAATTGCACCGCCGTCTCAGCTTTGTTAAGCCCTTGCAGATCGCCGTAATGGCGCTCGTTTAAGCGCCAATGGCCCTGTACCGGCATCCACATGCGCTCCATGGCTTCTAAACCAATCCACAAGGTTTTAATGGCACGCTTTAGCAGCGAGGTGTAGGCCAAATCCAGCTCAAAGCCCGCTTCTTTAAGAGCCAGGCCCGCTGAGAGCGCCTCACCTCGACCGCGTGCAGACAAATCTACATCGGCCCAACCGGTGAAACGGTTTTCTTCATTCCACACACTGTGGCCATGGCGCAGCAGGACAATTTTTTTCATGGGACGCTGTATTTGTCGTTGATTAACAGCCTCATTTTATCAGCCTGCCTACAACTCTGCCCATAAAGCTAAAAAGCGGCAAGCCGGCCCGCCCAACAGTAACGCGTGGAATAAGGGCCGATCTGTTAGAATATGCCCCACTTGAAACCATTGGAGTAACGCGCTTGGACTTCCTTTTACAACATCTGGGTTTGGTGGCTTTGGTCATTGCCAGCGCCCTACTCTTAGCGTGGCCTGAAATTCAGGGTTTAATGGGTCAACAAAACACCGTGGGCACCTTAGAAGCCACTCAGCTGATCAACCAGAAACATGCCATTATTATCGATTTACGACGCACTCAGGACTATGAGGCGGGTCATTTGCCCCAGGCGCGGCACATTCCCGCCGACGAACTATCTTCAAGGGTTGGCGAGGTGGTGCGCTTCCATAGCCGCCCCGCCATCTTGATAACCACCGGTGCCAGTGCCAATGCAGGGGCGGTTAAAACGCTAAAAGCGCAAGGTTTTACTGACGTTTTCACGCTTAAAGGCGGTGTACTGGCTTGGGTTGAAGCCAGCCTACCCATCGAGCGCAGCGCTGTTAAGGCTTAAATGGCTTCAGTAACCTTCTACTGCACTGCGTTTTGCCCCTATTGCACCATGGCTGAGCGCTACTTGGCCAAGAAGGGCGTTACCACCCTAGAAAAAATTCGAGTGGATTTGGACCGCGCACAAAGGGCGGTCATGATGGAGCGCACGGGGCGGCGCACCGTGCCACAAATTTTTATCAACAATACCCATGTGGGCGGGTATGACGACTTGGTCGCGCTGGACCACGCGGGGGGGTTAGACCCCTTGCTGGCCGACCTTACTTCAGGAAAATGAAAATGGCTGACGACGCCGCACAAACCAACAATGAACCGGTCTTTGTAATTGAAAAAATTTACGTTAAGGACGCTTCCTTAGAAGTCCCCAACGCGCCCCAAGTGTTTTTGGAGCGTGAAGCCCCTGAAATCAATGTGGAGCTGAGTAACGGCAGCGAACCCATTGACAACGGCGTGTTTCAAACCACCGTGAAGGTGACGGTTACCGCCAAGGTAAAAGACAAAACATTATTCTTGGTGGAGGTTGTACAAGCGGGTATTTTTCGCTTGCAAAATATTCCCGGTACCGATATGCCGATCGTATTGGGCGTGACTTGTCCCAATATTATTTACCCCTACGCCCGTGAAGTGATTTCTGATTTGGTAACACGCGCCGGCTTCCCCACCGTGATGCTAAATCCGGTTAATTTTGAAGCACTCTACCAACAACGCCTGCAACAAGCAGAAGCGCAAGCGGTAGACGCTCCCGAGGTGGCTCACTAAACCGTGAATATCGTCATTCTAGGCAGTGGTGCCTGGGGAACTGCGCTAGCGCTCAGTTTTTCAGGCCGGCATGGTGTGACGTTGTGGGGTCGCGATGCGCATTTTCTCAAAACATTAGAGAGCACGCGCCTCAATAGCCGTTATCTGCCCAAACACCCTCTGCCCCCGCACTTGGTGATTGAGGGCCACTTACCACGCGCGTTGGCGCAAGCGGAACTGGCTGTTGTGGCGGTGCCCGTGGCTGGGCTGCGCGAAACACTTACGCAGGTGGCCCATCAGCAGCCCAACCTGCCTGTGCTGTGGGCCTGCAAAGGCTTTGAAACCGGCAGCGGCTTTCTGCCTCATCAAATTGTGGCAGAGACGTTGTCCACCAACATTTCTTGCGGCGTTTTGTCAGGGCCCAGTTTTGCCGAAGAAATCGCCAACGGTCTGCCGGCCGCCATCACTCTTGCCTCTGCCGGCACCGATTTTGCGCGCCAAACCAGCCAGGCCTTACATGGCCATCGTCTGCGCATTTATTCCAGCAGCGATGTGGTCGGTGTAGAACTGGCGGGAGCATTAAAAAATGTCATCGCCATCGCGGCCGGGCTCTCTGATGGATTAAACCTAGGGTATAACGCGCGTGCGGCATTAATTACCCGCGGCCTAGCCGAAATAGCGCGTTTAGGGGTAGCTGTAGGTGGGCGCATTGAAACCTTTATGGGGCTATCGGGCTTAGGCGATTTGGTATTGACTTGCACGGGCGCTCTGTCACGCAATTACCGCGTGGGTTTGGCCTTGGCACGCGGTGAATCGCTGCCGGCCATCCTAAGTGGGTTAGGACATGTGGCGGAGGGGGTTACATCCGCGGCTGAAGCCTACCGATTGGCCCGTCATCATGAAGTGGAAATGCCCATCACAGAAGCCGTGCGTGCCGTATTGAGCGGCGAGCTGACCGTTCATAAAGCTGTAGAACAACTTATGGCACGCGAACCCCGTTCAGAATAACGGCGCTCTCATCAGGACAAGTGGTTTACAGCGCGCCGCTAAAACCCAGCTGACGCCAGGCTTCAAACACCATCACTGCTGCGGCGTTCGATAAATTTAAGCTGCGGCTGCCCGCCACCATTGGCAAACGCAAAGCATGTTCCGCATCAAATTCAGCCAAAATCTCTGCCGGCAGTCCGCGCGTTTCAGGACCCAATACAAACACATCGCCCGCTTTATAGGTGGGTGCGGTATGCGCTTGCGTGGCTTTGGTGGTGAGAGCAAACCAACGTCGATCACTTAAGGCCGCGCGACACGCGGCCCAATGGACATGAACGCGCAGCACTGCTTGCTCATGATAATCAAGTCCGGCACGTCGCAATTGCGTGTCATCAATATCAAAACCTAAGGGTTGCACCAAATGCAAGCGTGCGCCGGTGTTGGCGCAGAGCCTAATAATGTTGCCCGTGTTGGGCGGAATTTCAGGTTGGTACAGCACCACATCAAACATCATACATCCCTAAAATTAAATCGATTCATCCGGTGCAGGCGTGTGCGCTAGCACCCAGGCGCTCACGCGCCGAGCGCCCTGCTCTTTTAATACATTTGCTACAGCACTTAAGGTGGCGCCACTGGTACTGACATCATCTACCACCGCCACCCATAACCCCTGCACGTTCATGTTACAGGCAAAGAGGTCTCCCACATTGCGCTGGCGCGCCACACGTCCTAAGCCGGCTTGCACGCGCGCATCGCGTGTGCGCCGCAACCCTTGTGCCCAGAGTGGGCGCCCAACAGCGCGTGCCACACGCCGAGCAATCTCCAGGGCGGGGTTGTACCCCCGTCTGCGCCAAGCGGTTGTGGATTGCGGAATGGCCACGATGCCATCCACCGCACTGTCCTTACAGCAGCGCGCCAACTCATAAGACAAAGGAGCGGCCAAATAGAGAGCGCCATGATACTTGAGGCGACGAATCAATACATCCACTGGATAGACGTAGTCGTAGGGCGCACACCACTCATCAACACATTGGGGTCTGACCCCAATGGCGCCCCCTCTTTGGGGTGTGACCCCACTTTGGCAGGGTGCGCACATCAGCACCCCTTCATCCAGTGCGGCCCCACACAGACAGCAGCTGCGCGGCAACCTCATAAAACTGCGCCATGAGGCCAGCCAGTTTGATCCGAAAGACTGGTGTTGTGCGTGTTGATTTGACAAGAAGGTGTGCCGTCCGCGATCATCTTGGAATGTTGATCGATTCTACCGCCACACAACCTTCTATAACCGCCTCCAGCGCTCCAAACAACGCCACCGTTTGGTCCGTAGATGCCATTGAAGCGCTGTTTGATCTGCCCTTTAACGACTTGTTGTGGCGCGCACAGACAGTGCACCGCGCTCATTTCGATGCTAATGCCGTACAACTTTCCACCTTGCTGTCGGTTAAAACAGGCGGTTGTCCGGAAGATTGTGGTTATTGCCCCCAATCGGTTCGCCACCCCACTGCCGTGGCCAACCAAGCCCTCCTCTCGCAAGAAGAAGTTCTGAAGGCCGCGCGCGCGGCTAAGGCCGCCGGCGCCAGCCGTTTTTGCATGGGCGCTGCCTGGCGCAGCCCCAAAGAGCGTGATTTAGACGCGGTGATCGACATGATCATAGGCGTGCGTGCCTTGGGTCTTGAAACCTGCGCGACCTTAGGGATGTTGAAACCCGCCCAAGCAGACCGCTTAAAAAATGCGGGGTTGGATTACTACAACCACAATTTAGACAGCGCGCCCGAGTTCTACGGCGACATTATTTCCACGCGTCAGTATCAAGACCGCTTAGACACTCTTAAAGCCGTGCGCAACTCTGGCATGCATGTGTGTTGTGGCGGTATTGTGGGTATGGGTGAAACACGGCGCATGCGCGCCGGCTTGCTGCATGAATTGGCCAACCTGAACCCGGCTCCTGAATCCGTGCCTATTAATTTACTGGTGCAAGTGGAAGGAACACCCTTGCATGGCACCGCGGCATTAGACCTCTTCGAGTTTATTCGCACCATTGCTTGCGCACGCATCACCATGCCTGAGTCGCGCGTGCGCTTATCGGCCGGACGTGAATCGCTCTCTGATGAGCATCAGGCCCTATGCTTTTTAGCCGGCGCCAATTCTATTTTTTACGGCGAACAATTGCTCACCACGGGTAACCCCGACGTGGAACGCGACCGGCAACTATTCCAACGTCTCGGTTTGCACAGCGAATAAATGCTGCAAAAATTGCGTGTCCAGCGTGCCTTCAACCAAACGGCGGGTCGCAGCGCTCAGCATGTTCAACTGCCCCTTGAAATTGCGCGACGCCTCATCACCCATTTTGAATTTTTAAAAATTAACCCCGCACTGATCGTGGATTTGGGTGCGGGATCAGGTTTGGTGCAACCCGCTTTGCAGCAGCAATTTCCTCGAGCACAACTTATTTCTGTGGATTTTTCTTCGGCACAGCTGGGCGCCGCAATGCCCGGCGGAGCACGCTGGTGGCCTTGGGCCAAGCGCCGTGCCACCCTACTCTGTGCTGATGCTGAAGCGTTGCCCTTGCGCAGTGGCAGTGTAGACTTAATATGGTCTAACCTCATGCTGCCCTATTGCGATTTAGCCCCTGTGATGCGTGAAGCCTTGCGCGTTCTAAAACCCGATGGATTGTTTTTATTTAGCACCTTGGGGCCGGACACCTTAAAAGAATGGCGCGAATGTGCCATGGATACTGAGCCGCACGCCTTCACAGACATGCACGACATTGGCGATGCGTTGGTGGAAAGTGGGTTTTCTAATCCAGTGATGGACAGAGAAAACCTGACCACCCTCTACCTCGACCTTAAAACCCTCGCGCGCGATCTGAAATGGGCCGGCGGGTCGGCTGCTGCAAGCCATCGTATACAGGGGTTAAATGGACGCGCTCGCTGGAACCGTTTCAGTGCAGCCTATGAAACACTGCGCTGTGCTGAAGGTTTGCCGGTAACCTTAGAAGTGGTGTACGGCCATGCTTGGAAGCCCGCTGCGCGCAAAACAGCGCAAGGCAAACCCATTATTGAACTGCGTTCGGTTTAAACCTAGAACATGGGTTTTTTATCTGCCTTGTTGTAGTTGGCAACACCGGACATAATTTCTGCTTTGGCCTCTTCAGGTCCTACCCATCCTTCAATCTTCACCCACTTGCCCGGCTCTAAATCTTTGTAATGCTCGAAGAAGTGAGCAATTTGACTGAGTGTGAGTTCGGGTAAATCGCGCGGTGTTTGAATGGGGCGATAAATGTTGCACAGTTTATCCACGGGTACGGCCAATACTTTTGCATCGCCACCGGCTTCATCCGTCATTTTCAACAAACCAATGGGCCGACAACGCACCACCACACCCGTGATCAATGGGATAGGGGTCAGCACCAATACATCCACTGGATCGCCATCGGGCGATAAGGTATGAGGGATATAACCATAGTTACAGGGGTAATGCATGGCTGTGGACATAAAGCGATCCACGAACATGGCTCCCGTTTCTTTATCCAACTCGTACTTGATCGGTTCGCCATTCATAGGAATTTCAATAATGACGTTAATATCGTTGGGGAGGTCCCGTCCAGCGGGTACGCGATCAAGATTCATGTGGGTTCCTGTGAGTTTGGGGTATTAGGGGTCAGACCCCATGTGGGGTCTGACCCCAAACCAAAAGTGCAATTATAGCGTGCACAGCCCCACTGTGGTTTCTGTTAAACTAAAAATCGCCGCCATTACCCCGAGCCTGCGGCAGCTGTTTGAAGGACCTCTGTTTATGCATGCGGTTGTTTTGGGTGCCGGAATTATGGGCGCCACCAGCGCTTGGTACTTACTGGAAGCCGGCCATGAGGTCACGGTGATAGAACGTCAACCCGCCGCCGCATTAGAAACCAGCTTTGCCAATGGCGGTCAGCGCTCGGTGGGCCATGTGGAACCTTGGGCCAGTTGGGCCACCCTCCCCCAAGCCGTACTGTGGAGTTTGCGTGAGGACGCCCCCTTGCTGTTTCGTTTGCGTGCGGACCCAGCGCAATGGCGCTGGGGTCTGCAATTTTTGCGCGAATGCAGTGCCGCACGCTACCAACATAACTTACAACAACTGTTGCACTTAGGGCTATATAGCCGCGGCGCCATGAGTGAGCTGCAATCTAAAACCGGTATTCAGAACCACTCGTTAGAGCGCGGTACTCTCAATATTTACAACACTCCCGCTGCTTGGGCGCGTGGTTGCGCCGCCGCTGAAAAAATTAGCGCGCTGGGTTACCCCCGTTTTAAAACTGATGTGAACGCAGCTTTGGCGTTGGAACCCGCCATGCACGCTTCCAGCAAACATTGGGTAGGTGCCACCTATACCCCAGGCGACGGCTCGGGGGACGCCCATTTGTTTATAGACAGGTTGGCCAAACAGTGCGTGGCTCGTGGCGCACGCTTTCTCTATAATCGTTCTGTGCAGCGCTTGGTGGCCTCAGGAGGCGTGCTGCGCTCCGTGGTTACTGATGGCGAATCCATCACGGCGGATGCCGTGGTGGTGGCCTGTGGCAGCTTCAGCACCGCTTTACTGCAACCTTTGGGTATTCGCTTGCCCATCTACCCCGTGAAGGGTTATTCCGCCACCGTTCCCATTCGTAATGAAAAGGCCGTGCCCACGGTCAGCATCACGGATGACGCCCATAAACTGGTGTTTACCCGTTTGGGCGACACCTTCCGCGTCGCAGGTACAGCTGAATTTAATGGCTACGATGTCAGCCTAAACGCAAGACGTTGCCAGGCACTGATTGCACGGGCTCAAACGTTATTCCCCGAGGCGGCCCATTACGACCAGCCCACATTCTGGGCAGGGTTACGCCCTGCCACACCCTCCAATTGCCCCTTAATTGGACGCACGCGCATCCCCAATCTATATTTAAATACGGGGCACGGTACGCTGGGTTGGACATTGGGTGCGGGCAGCGGCAAAGCGCTAGCAGAAATAGTAGGTGGCGCCACGCCTGCAGTGGACTTTAACTTTTTAGGGCTTTAAATAAAAACGGTAAACTGGTTTCAAGCCGATAATCAATTCCCGAATGGGTATCATCAAACTCTTCGTAGCGATGGGGAATGTGCAACGTCTCTAACTGCTGCGCCACCAAACGTGATCCGTAATGAATATGATATTGATCACGCCATCCGCAGTCGATAAATAACCCCTTCAACGATTTAAGCGCGCGGGTATGGTCTTTCACCATGTGAATGGGGTCTTGCGCCAACCATTTTGCCCAGCGCGCGGCAATCAACTCACCAGTTTCTGCATTGAAAGGAATGCGAAAGCCGTTGGGCGCTTTTACGTCGGGGTCATAACTCGCGGCCATGCACAAATTCATCAGCGCATGCGTCTCAGTGTGCGAGGGTTTTTCCTTTTTCCAGACATGCTGCAAAAAACGCTTCACCCGTCCGTCGTCTAAACCCTGTGATAATCCACGGGCTTCGCGCTCCACCACAATTGCTCCGGACTTGCGCGCACGGGAACGATAACGCGCCAATTCATTCAGCGTATTGGGCCAATCGCTGCGATAGACAAAATCGAAATACGAATCACCGGAATGGCAGGCCACGGCACCCCAGGTTTCAGGATATTTCATGCCATGCACCAAAGCGCCGTAACCGCCGGATGATTTACCAAACACGCCACGGTGATCACGTGCGGCAAGAGTGCGAAACTCGCGGTCCACCAAGGGCACGATTTCACGCGTCAGGTAATCGGCATAGCGGCCGATGGCGCTGGAATTAATATATTGATTGCCACCTAAGGCGGTAAAGCAATCCGGAAACACCACAATGGCGGGACCCATTTTTCGCTCATAGATGAGACGTGCCACACGCTCGGGCACATTTTCATCCAAAGGACGCCAATGCGTATGTGAGGGGCCTGCGCCTAAGTAACCCACCAAATCATAAAACACAGGAAAGCGTTTGCCGCGCGAGGCGGTGGCATCATACTGGGAGGGTAACCAAACGTGATGACGGCGGTGCGTGGGATCTCCTAGCGGATTACCCGCCAAGAGGCGCGATTCATGCTCTAGCGCAACCAGACGCCCGGAGGGGCCCTGCGGACGTTTGAGGGCCATGAGTGGGTGTGCTTAGCCTGTAATACGGCGACGGTAATCGCCCGTGGTGGTATCGATTTCAATTTTATCGCCGGTTTCACAAAATAAGGGTACGGCAATCTTGAAACCATTTTTAAGCGTGGCGGGCTTTAAAACCTTACCAGAAGTGTCGCCCCGTACGGCGGGTTCGGTGTATTCAATTTCACGCACCAGGGAATTGGGCAACTCAACGGAAATGGCACGGCCATCGTAGAGGGTAATTTGCCCAGGCATACCGTCTTCTAAATAATTGATGGCGTCGCCCAAGCTGTCCACATCCATGTCGAAAGAATTGAAGTCGGCATCCACAAACACATAAGTGGGATCGGCGTAGTAGGAGAAGGTGACTTCCTTACGCTCCAAGATCACTTGTTCCAGTTTGTCGTCAGCTTTAAACACCACTTCACTGGCCGCGCCACTGAGCAGATTTTTAAGCTTCATCTTCATGACCGCAGAGCTGCGGCCACCTTTGTTGTATTCGGCTTTTTGAATCACCATGGGGTCTTTGCCCACCATGATGACGTTACCGGCGCGAAGTTCTTGTGCTTGTTTCATGTCATACGTCCCTAAGGGAGTGAATTTAACCTAAAATTATAGCAAATTAGCAGCAAACTTGGCAAGGTTGCTGGCCAAATCGCTTTGTTTTAACAGACTTTTAGACCAAGTTTCGGCATGTTCTTGTAGTGACGTCCAATCATTTTGCAAGGCGGTCCAAGCCACTCCGATATCCCCTTCCCCATTCCAAGCCATCGCCAATTGTCGATAACGCTTGCTTAAGCCCGTATTCCATCCCGCGGTGTAGCGATCGAGGAAGGCATTTAATTTAATCAAATGCGCGTCTTCCGCTTGGGGGTAAATATGCCAAACAAAAGGACGCGCAGCCCATTGCGCACGCACAAAAGAGTCTTCACCGCGCACAAAGTTAACGTTGGCCGCACGCAGCGGCGCATCAAAATCCACTTGGTCGCAGAAAGGGACCCATTTCATGTGCAAGTTGCCTACGACTGAAAGGCTGGCGTTTGCCGCACACTCTAGTTGCACGGCAGCCGCTGCTGCCAGAGGCGTGCCCTCACTAACCTCACAATAAATTGGAATCGGAGAATTCGCCCAGGTGTGAATCATCTCTTGTAGAGGTGCCCCTTCATAACCAAACAAGGTCACGCGCAACGAGGACGGAGTCGAACAGGGGGTCAGACCCCCCCCGGGGTCTGACCCCGGGGGGGGTCTGACCCCCTCGCGCAACAGGCCTCCGGTGCGCTCAGTAAAACCAGGGAAGAAAAAATAACGCGTGAGGTTCAGTCGTGTTTGTGGGGAAGGAAGCCCATGGCAGCCTTCTACCCACTCTTCAGCGCTTAAGTGTTCCAAGTTGATCCACAGTGACGCGCGCTGTTGTGCCGCCATGGCCAACAAATATTCCTCGGGAAGCCCGCAGCCAAAGGTTTCTATCACAACAGCGGCGGGTTGTTGCAACAGTTGCCCCTGTTTTAATGGATCATGCGGCGCATAGCCGCATACGCAAAGAGTAACGCCTGCCACCACTTGCTCAGATTTTTGCGGATCGATGCGATGATCTAAGCGCGCTAAGGTGGCGCAATCATCAATGAGTAGGCGTACTTGAATACCCTGTTCGGCAGACAGCTGTCGGGACAGACGCCAGGCCACGCCGGCATCGCCAAAGTTGTCCACCACTCGGCAAAAAATATCCCAGCGCTGCATGGGGTTCACAGAAAATAAAATTAAGGAATTCTTAAGACAACTTAAAGGTTGCAGCCAATGCCGCGCCAGCCTCGGCAATAATGCCGTCTTGCGCGGATTGCACACCCGACACACCAATCGCCCCGATCAGTTCACCGTCCACCATTAAAGGCAGCCCGCCTTCCACAGGCAAGGCCCCCGGGAGGTTTAGCATCACCAAACGACCGCCGGTTACAATCTCTTCAAATTTTTTGGTGGGGCGGCGAAACAAATAGGCGCTGCGTGCTTTCTCTTGCGCCACCTGCACAGAGCCCAACTGCGTACGGTCCATGCGTTCAAGGTACATGAGATGCCCGCCTTCATCGAGTACGGCAATCACCACGTTCCAGTTGTTGTCCACGGCCTTGGCACGCGCAGCGGCGGCAATTGCTTTGGCGTCTTCTAATGTAAGGGCAAATTTGTTATACATAGATTTAAATTCCTTCCGTCTTTACAACGTTTCAGGTTTGTTTATCACGAACAGTGCGTAGGTGACATCATGCACCATTTTTACCAGTTCACGGTCATCCAACTCCTTACCCACAGTTGGATGGGTACTAAAGGTCATCTGGTAAGCGTTATTAAGATACAGCTTGACCTCAGCGGTTAGGTAAGTCACTTTACCATTATTAGTGGGAAAACCGTGATGCAACCCCCCTCTCCAACCTTAGTTATTGGCGCCGCCCAAGAAACATTCAATAACATAAACCCGGGCCTCAAAATTCCCCGTGAAACCTTAGGCTGTAAACATTGACTGGACCGCGATCCTGATTGTAGGCCGGGTTTTGAATACGCTGCCAATCAGCACTGACATGCACGCCAGGAATAATGCCCAAACGATAGTATGTTTCAAACACTGCTTCTGGTGCGTAGTTGAATTTCACTATGCCAGACAGGGCGTCCCCAATAAACAAATCTAAATTTCCTGCCGCTAAAAACGCTTGGCGATACTGATTGATTTCGTTGCGAATCAACCCCATTCCAACGCCGTCTGAGGGGCGATGCCAAAGCTTGCCGTCAAAGACCAAGCCGGTGCTAAAACTGCTATCGGCTTCAGTAAAGGCCATGGTTTCGTAATGCCCGCCACTCCAGAAAACGCGTGCGAACAGACCGATATCAGGTGTCACTGCTTGCTGCAAGTTAAGCCCCGCCCCGCCGCGTTTGGCATCGGATTTGGGTGCTGTTTCGATACTGACACCGCTTTGGTTGAGAAATTGTGAATAGTCCGCCAGCTTCATGCGTCCCTGATAAGCCAAGAATTTAAGCGCACCGCCATCCCAGCGCCGCTCCAGTTCCCAATTAACACCAAAATGCTGACCCATTGAAGCATCAATTTCCAATTGATTGGGCAAGCGCGGCATGGCAAACCAACCGGCGCGCGTGGACCAATTATCCCAATTCAATTCACTGGCTACACCCCAGGTATAACCGCGCGCATCGGCGGCAAAATCGTAAGCGCAATGGGTCATAAAGCACCAGTTAAGAAACTGATCATCTGACTTATGGACGTAATCGTTATCGTCAAATATCCCCAGCAGATCCATTTTCCCCACGCTCACGTTGATGCGTCGGCGGGTTGATTCGCGTGCAAACTGATGAGCGTCAGAACCAATGCTTTGCGTCTCGCCTCCCAGATCCCAAGAATGCGTAACAAAACCCAATGCCATATAACTGACAAAGCGATTCTCCATGATGCGCTGCATATCGTTATTGGTTAGTGCCGCCAAACCACCGGCATTACTCAGGGGAATACCGCGAATGGTTTCGAGGCGCGCCCAAAATTCAGTGGAAGAGGTTAGCGCATAGCCCAGATTAATGCCCATTACGCTTGAATAGGAGTGCTCAGATGAAGAGGTAAAACTATTAACACCATCGGCACCCACCGAGTGAAACGCCGCATGCTGCTGCCCAATCACCGTCACATCGCCATGAATGGCCCAGTTACTGGAGGTGAAATCCGGTGCCGTAATAAATTCATCCGCGTGCGCCATAGCGCCCGTGCACCACATCGCCACACAGCCTGCCGCCCATAACCCACCACACCAATTCTTTAATCGGCTCATTCACTCACCGACAACGCCGTTAAAATAGCCATCCCTTGCAATAGCGCTACACCGAACAGGACCGCAGAAAAATGCGCCCCGTCCATGAGGGGCCCAAACATTAGGGGCGACATAGCCAAACCGGTATCCAGCCCCGAGTACACAAAACCGTACACGCGCCCTAGGGCGCTATACCCCAAGGAATGAGCGGTGGCTTCGCGCACCATCAAATCCCGTGAGGGGCTGGCGATACCCACACCAAACCCCATAATGCTGAGCAATGCAATCACGCTCCAAGCCGGCGGCACAGCAGTGGCCACCAAGGCCGCCATTAACGCTCCCACGGCCAATGCTGCGGCAATAATACGCCCATGGGAACGCGCCTTGCTGGCCAGAAAACCACCCACCACCACACCCGCACTGCTGCCCAACAAATAACCGGTTAGGCAAGCCGTGGCCGCTGCTAAGGAAAGGCCGTAGAGATTGGACAGTAATGGGGCTACGTAATTTTGCAAGGCCCCAAAAGCGGTGGTGGAAAAGAAAAAGAAAGCAAAACTCATCCACACCGCACGCACTTTCATGAAGGCAAATAAGGAGGACGTGTTAGGGGTCTGACCCCGAACGGCATGGCTGGGGATTAATTCATAATGAAGCAGATGACGCTGTGAGATGAGCAGAGCCAGGGTGCATAATGCAATGATACTGGCCACTAAGCCGGCCACATGCCAATTGGCGAGGCTTGCCACGCCCAACATCAACGGGGGGGCAGCGGCCCAACCCAAGTTGCCTGCCAAGCTGTGCATAGAAAATGCATGAGCCAAACGTGGGCGTGACACACGGCGGTTTAAAATGGAGTAATCCACAGGATGGAAGACCGCGTTACCAGAGCCGGCTAAAAGTGCGGCCACCATCAATAAGTGATAGCTGCTGGCCAAAAAGACCACCAAACCGGATAGTGCTAAAAAGGTCATCCCCCCATACAGCACGCGCGCAGCACCCAAGCGATCCACCACAAACCCACTCAAGGCTTGCCCCACACCGGAAGCCACAAAGAACACCGTCATCAAGAGCCCTGCTTCGGTATACGAAAGACCAAAGTCGCGAATAAAGAAAGGGAACAAGGATGGCAGCATGAGATGAAAGAAATGCGACGTGCCGTGCGCCCAGGACACCAACGAAATAGTGGGAATATCTTGCTTGGCCGTGAGTTCTGTTGCAACAGTGGTCATGCGCGGCTCTTATTTAAATGGAATTTCAAATATACCCTTAATGGTCCAATGATCGGCATCGCCCATAAACCCTCTGCCAACCCCAAAATTAAACACCCAGGGGGCGCGATCTACATCCATCACCCAATACAGGGTATGACTTTGATTGCCTCCCTCCAGGCCATTAAACAGCCTGCCAAAATCCACGTAATACTCAAGCCCACTGGCGAAGCCTTCTGTCAGCGTGCGCGACAGTTTAAAACTGGGCATAAATTCAGGACCATTCTCCCGATACCCGGCACGTAGGGCATATTCCACAATAGGGTTAGTGATGAACAACCAATTCTCTGTGCGATACCCCACAATGGGTTGCAAAGACAAAATGTTCTGCTCTTCGGCGTATTGCGTCCTAAAGGCCGTTATTTCGCCATTCAGGCCATAAAACAACCCACCTTTAGGCGCGGCGTGAGGAATCCATTTCAAGCGAAAGCTGGGGCCGGCGAATTGCGTATCGCCACCTGCGTTGCGCACCACCGGGAGATAAAGCCCTGCCTCCAAAGCGGGTGTGAGCCCATAACTCACTTCCACGGTACTGCGCTGCCCGTGCATGGAACCCACTTCACCTGGGTAACTGGGCAATTGACCGCTTGGGGTACTGTTGAGGTGCAGCTCTAACCCCCACTCGCCAACCTTATTAATACTGTCGTCATACACCTGAATTTCATCAGGCAACGAACACCGGGCTCCAGAGGCAGCCAATACCATTGCGGCACCGATGATGCCTACACATTGTTTCAAATTCATGAAAATTTTGCCGCCCCAATTCGTTTAGAAAGCGATTATAGCAAGCCCAAGAAAAAACCCCCGAGCATTCCTGCAACGGGGGTTTTGGTACGCCGCTTGAGTGTATTAAGCTGGAATATGCGCCAGGATGTCGTCCACACTCTTTTTCGCATCGCCAAAGAGCATGCGGGTGTTTTCCTTAAAGAACAGGGGGTTGTCCACGCCAGCATAGCCTGTGGCCATGCTGCGCTTAAACACCACCACGGTTTTGGCCTTCCACACTTCCAAAACCGGCATGCCGGCGATGGGGCTGTTGGGGTCGTCCTGTGCGCTGGGGTTTACGATGTCGTTGGCGCCCACCACCAACACCGCATCGGTATTGGGGAAGTCGGCGTTAATTTCATCCATTTCCATCACAATGTCGTAGGGCACTTTGGCTTCAGCGAGCAACACATTCATGTGCCCTGGCAAACGCCCTGCCACTGGGTGAATGGCAAAGCGCACTTTAATGCCCTTGGCGCGCAACCGTTTGGTAATTTCACTAATTACACCCTGCGCTTGCGCCACCGCCATGCCGTAACCGGGCACGATAATCACTTCGCGCGCTTCAGTGAGCAACTCACCGGTATCCGCCGCACTGATGGCGACCACTTCTCCTTCCACAGCAGCGGCGCTGGTGCCGCCGCCGGTACCAAAGCCGCCCAAAATCACGCTGACAAAACTGCGGTTCATGGCGCGACACATAATATAGGAGAGGATGGCACCACTGCTGCCCACCAAGGCACCGGTCACAATCAACAAATCATTGGAGAGCATAAAACCTGTGGCCGCTGCAGCCCAACCAGAATAGCTGTTCAGCATGGACACCACCACCGGCATATCCGCGCCGCCAATGGCCATTACCAAATGAACGCCAATCAAGAAAGCGATGGCGGTCATGATCAGTAGTGCCGTAAGGCCGCTGGTGCCTTCGGCATTCATAAACACATAACCCAAATAAATGGATGCAATGATGCCCGCTAGATTAAGCCAATGGCGTGCCGGTAAAGTAAGCGGTTTACCAGAAATACTGCCGCGCAATTTACCGAAGGCAATAATGGATCCCGTAAAGGTGATGGCGCCAATAAACACCCCTAAGAAAATTTCCACTTCGTGGATGGTTTTATCGGCTCCTTCAAAATGCGCGTGAGGGTCCAGATAACTGGCGTAACCCACGAGCGTTGCCGCCAATCCCACAAAGCTGTGCAAAGAAGCCACCAGTTCGGGCATCTGCGTCATTTCTACCCGCACCGCCAACACCCAACCCACCACCGCACCCACAGCAATGGCTGGCAGCAATAAGGTAAAGCCCGTCACTTGTGCACCTAAAATGGTGGCAAAAATAGCCAAAGCCATGCCCAATGCGCCGTAGGCATTACCGCGCCGCGCTGTTTCTTGTTGGGATAAACCACCCAAACTTAAGATAAACAGAATTGCTGCTGCAATATAGGAAACCGTCATTAATCCATTTATCATTTCTCGGCCCCTTAATCTTTACGGAACATATTCAACATGCGCTGAGTGACGCGAAAGCCACCCGAGATGTTGATGGTGGCAATGAGGACAGAAACTGTGGCCAACACCTTAACCACCATGTCGCTACTCGACACTTGCAGCAGCGCACCGATAACAATAATGCCGCTAATGGCATTGGTTACACTCATGAGTGGGGTATGTAAGGCGGGCTTGACATTCCATACCACCTGATAGCCAATAAAGCACGCCAGCACAAACACCGTGAAATGCGGCAAGAACGCTGCAGGCGCGTAGGCACCAATAAAACCAAACACCAAGGCACCCACTACGGTCATGGTGACCAAACTGCGCACGGTGGCCGGTGCGGATGATTCGCCATGCTTGGGGGCTGCGGCGGGCATGGCCCCTGCAGGCTTAGCCGGTGCTATGGCCACCACTTTGGGTGGTGGTGCGGGCCAAGTCAGCGCGCCGTTATGGACCACCGTGGCACCACGAATCACATCATCTTCCATGTTCACCACCATCACGCCATCTTTGGCAGGCGTAAGATCGGTGAGCAAATGGCGCAGGTTGGTGCCGTACAGTTGACTGGATTGAGTGGCCAGGCGACTGGGTAAATCCGTATAACCAATCACCGACACACCATTCACCACAGCCACTTGCCCGGGCACAGTGCATTCACAATTGCCCCCTTGCTCGGCAGCCAAATCCACGATGACGCTACCGGACTTCATAGACGCCACCATCTCGGCAGTAATCAATTTGGGAGCGGGTTTGCCGGGGATTAAAGCGGTGGTGACAATAATATCCACGTCCCGGGCTTGTTGGGCGAAGAGCGCCATTTCGGCTTTAATAAACTCCGGGCTCATTTGTTTGGCATAACCGCCCGTACCCGAACCCTCTTCCACAAAATCCATTTCTAAAAATTCAGCGCCCATACTTTCAATTTGTTGCTTCACTTCAGGGCGCGTGTCAAAGGCGCGCACGATGGCGCCCATGCTGCGCGCAGCACCAATGGCAGAAAGGCCCGCCACACCCGCGCCGATCACCATCACTTTGGCAGGCAGAACTTTGCCAGCGGCGGTAATTTGTCCGGTAAAGAAGCGGCCGAAATGCTGCGCGGCTTCAACAATGGCGCGATAACCGGCGATATTGGCCATGGAGCTTAAGGCATCCATTTTTTGTGCGCGGGAAATCCGCGGAATGCTGTCCATGGCCATGGCAGTGGCGCCGCGGGCTTTAATTCTTTGTAATAAGTCGGGGTTTTGTGCGGGCCAAATAAAACTGATGAGTGTTTTACCGGGGGACAGCAGTTCGCATTCGTCAACGCCCAATAGCGTATTCATTTCTGGGGCGCGCACTTTTAAAATGATGTCGGCGTTACTCCACAGCGAGCGCGTATCAGGTACGATCTCAACACCCACTGCGGCATACAACACATCCGCCAATTGTGATTGCAAGCCTGCACCAGATTCTAAGGAAACCTTGAAACCCAGTTTGATGAGTTGTGTGGCACTCTCTGGTGTGGCCGCAACGCGCCGTTCCCCAGAATGCACTTCACGGGGGATTCCAATCATCATGGTCATGTAAAACTCCCTATTAAAGGTGTGGCAAGGTCTTGATAGCCTCGCTGATTGAACATTCTAACGCGAGCCCTAGGCTCTTGGACAGTCCGGCACCGCATTTTGCAAGCGTTGCCAATCAAAAAAGAGGCCGGGGTCGGTTTTACGACCGGGAGCAATCTGTTCGTGGCCCACCCATGCGGTTAAAGGGTAGACAGAGTACAGGCTATTGGCCAGCGCAATCAATACCTCGTATTGCGCATTTTCAAAGGGTTGGGTATCGCAACCCTCCAATTCAATGCCAATAGAAAAATCATTACAGCCTGGGCGTCCCTGCCAATGCGACACACCTGCATGCCATGCTCGGTTTAAACACGAAACAAACTGGATCAACTCACCATCGCGTCGAATTAAAAAATGAGACGAGACGCGCAAGCCTTGCAAGTGGCGGTACTCGGCACGATGCGTGCAATCCAGTTGATTGGTAAAAAGATGGATGATGTCATCGCCCCCAAACACATTGGGCGGCAAGCTGATGTTGTGAATAACAGCCAAAGAAAGTCGTTCTCCCGCCGGACGGGCATCACAATTGGGCGAAGAAATTTGACGCGCGCGCTGCACAAACCCATGCAAATCCACCGGAAACACCAAACTGCTCACGGATTAGGGCCCGCTTTCCGATGGGTTTCTCCACAATAGGCCAGATCGCCTTGAAACAGGGCTTCTGAACGCAACACAAACACACCACAATGGGCGCAACGCACCATGTCCTGTGCGTTCGGGTCGCGCGGTGCGTCCTGCGGGGTGGAATGTGTGGAGAAGCGCTTTAACAGAGGCGGCAGATATTTAAAAGCCAGCCAAATGAGAAGGCCCCAAAGCAGTAATTTAACCATAACGCTAATTTACCACGCCCCTGAGCTGCATGGAATCGGTGCTAGACTTTACCCTCTTACCTCCTTGAGCACTGTCATGACCGTTGAATCTGTGGACCACCCCCGCTGGAAAGGGTTTATAGCCGCCGGGACGGTCATTTGTTGTTGGACAGGATTTAACATTGTGTCGCGTTTGGGTGGCAAAAGCGTCCTCACGCCTTTCGATATGACCGCCTTGCGCTTTATGGTGTCTGGGCTGTTCATGCTGCCGGTGTTTTTTATATTCAGCAATCAGCTGCCCTGGCGCCGCTTGGTGGTATTGGCATGGGTGGGTGGCACGATGTACGCATTGCTGGCCTACAGTGGTTTTGCATTAGCTCCCGCCGCCCATGCCGGTATTCTTATTAATGGAGGCGTACCGCTCGCCACCGCGTTAATCGCATGGCTGTGGTTAAAAGACAAACCCTCAGGACGTGCGTTAGTGGCATTGACCCTCGCCGCCTCCGGTGTGCTGATTATTGGCGTACAAAGCCTAGGGGCACCGCACCCCGACACCCCGCAAGAATGGTTGGGAGATTTGTTTTTTATAGGGGCTGCTTGCCTGTGGGCCAGTTATGGCATTTTGGTCCGTCTGTGGCATGTGCGCCCTGTGGACGCCATGAGCGGAATTGCCGTCACTTCTGCAGTGCTTTATTTGCCGGTCTACATTTTATTTTTACCCAAAGCGCTGGCCGCAGCCTCACTGAATGACATCTTATTGCAAGCGGTCTACCAAGGTATGGTGGCAGCACTGGTGGCGGCGTTTTGTTATGCCTACGCCACATTATCGTTGGGCAGCAGTGCGGCTTCTTTAATGTTGGCCATTGTTCCTGCCACATCCGCATTACTGGCGGTGCCCTTGCTAGGGGAAACCATTACCGCAATAACAGGGTTGGGAGTGCTGCTGGTTACTGCGGGTGCCACCATGGGCGCCTTGCTGAGAAAAAAATGACCGCCATTGTAAATGTGTAAACGTATCATGGGGTCAGAATCCAAATCTGGGGTCTGACCCCAAGTAACTCTTTTGAATCGCCCCTGTATAAATGACACGGACAGGAAACGTATTAGTAGAAACTTGGTTATAAATAGTTTGCTTTGCTTTGCGCAGTATTTTGGCACACTCAGCGGGGGTCAAATTTGGCGTATTTGGAAAAATATTTTTTAACTCATCTAGGATAGTAGGCATTTTTTTGTTGAAAATCCGTTGAAAAAAGCGTTGAAAATAAGTAGTAAATGAAGATTCTTGTAGTAAACAATAGTAACTGCCAGTAAGACTAACTCATTGTTAATAAATATAATCCATGTAACTGCTTGCTCTGATATTCGCCTCCCGAACGCAGTACTCTACCAGGCTGAGCTACACCCCGAATGTAACGCCATCAACTGGAAACAAAATTCTATCCTAGCGCGCATGCTATCGCTAGAACACTAAACGCGCAGGCCTGTCACCCAAGTTTTATACACTTGCACCGCCATTTGGTTGAGGGCGGGCAACTTATGCGGAATATCCGCCAGAATGGTCGGCACAGATTGCACAGAGAGAACAGAGTTGGCGGCAATTTCTACCACACCCTCTTGGCACCAGCGACGGATAACAGGCTCGGTCATCTCAATATGAAATTGCATGCCCAAATGAGGGCCTAAGGCAAACGCTTGGTGAGCACAGGCTTCACTACCGGCAATTAATTGCGCGTCCGCAGGCAAGCTCCATGTTTCACCATGCCAATGAAAGGCATCAAACTGTTCTGTGCTACCAAACCAATGGCGCGCGACGGGCGTCTGGGCTATGGTCACCGCCCTCCAACCAATCTCTTTAACGCCGTTACGCGTCACTTGTCCGCCCAACGCGCGGCACATCAATTGTGAACCCAGACAATGGCCCAACACGGGGATGTCTTTATCCACGGCCTGACAGATAAGCTGCAACACCGGTTCAATCCAGGGCAAATCATCATTCGCACTCATGGGTCCGCCCATAAACACCAGACCGGCAAAATCTTCTGCATACTGCGGCACCATCGCGCCCTCATCTAACGCCATCAGCTGCCAAGGAATTTGCTGCGCGTCAAGATAATCCGCAAAAAAGGCTGGGCCTTCGGTAGCAGAGTGGCGAAAAATGGCGACGGGTTTATTCACGATGCGGATAAACTGAGTTGAAATTAGCGCGTGCGATGAATGGCCAGATGGGCCAATAACGCCAGCCCTTCGCGTTGCGCAGAAGGGGGCAGTACGGTGAGCGCCGCGCAGGCTGCATCCGCTTCACGCTGGGCGCAAGCGCGGGCATAGTCTAGGGCGCCTGATTGTTGAATAACGTTTACTACGGCATCCATTTGTTCCATGCCGCCCTCCGTAATGGCGTGACGAATAACTGCGGCTTGCTCTGCTGTCCCTTCGCGCATGATAAAAATAAGCGGGAGCGTGGCCTTGCCTTCTGCCAAATCATCGCCTAAGTTTTTACCAGTTTGATTGATATCACCCGAGTAATCCAGCACATCATCAATCACTTGAAAGGCGGTTCCCAAATGCGCGCCGTAGGTGGCCATGGCTTCTTGGACGTCGGTGGGCGCATGGGTCAATAAAGCACCGCAACGCGCGGCGGCTTCAAAGAGCTTAGCGGTTTTGTAGCGAATTACTTGTAGGTAGCGGGTTTCATCAATGTCGGGATCGTGGCAGTTAAGCAACTGCAACACCTCCCCCTCCGCAATCACATTGGTGGCATCCGCCAATGTTGCCATGACACGCATGTCATTAATGGACACCATCATTTGAAAGGCGCGCGAATAGACAAAGTCGCCCACCAACACGCTGGTGGCATTGCCAAATAATTCGTTGGCGGTTTTTTTGCCACGGCGCATTTCTGATTTATCCACCACATCATCGTGCAGCAAGGTGGCAGTGTGAATAAACTCCACCACCGCAGCCAAGGTATGGTGGTGATGTCCCGCGTAACTCAGGGCACGGGCGACCAATACCGTGAGCACCGGGCGCAGACGCTTGCCACCACTTTGGATAATGTATTCAGACACCTGACTGACCAAGGCCACCTCGGAGTGCAGCTGTTGCCGGATAACCCGATCCACGGCCGCCATATCCTCTTTTACCAACTCGTTAATGCGTTCAAAACCCACGAGACACCAGCCTTTTCGTTAAACCCCAGATGGGGCATGTTAGGGATTGGAGGCGACAACTGTCAATGAAGGCCACTATTTAGGACTGTTGTAGGGTTTGCTTAGGGGTCAGACCCCTAGGGGGGTCTGACCCCTAAGCAAACCCCAAGCAGCCTTCGGCTTCTAGACTTTGACAATAATGAGAAAAAACGGTATATTTGTCGATTGTTCGAATCAGACAGTTGAAGGAGCGTCATTATGTACGCTGTTATTAAGACCGGCGGAAAGCAATACCGCGTTCAGTCCGGCGAAAAATTAAAGATTGAGCTCCTCACCGCAGAAGTGGGTGCAGAAGTGAATTTGGACCAAGTGCTGATGGTCGCCGACGGCGAAGCCATCTCCGTGGGCCGTCCTATGCTGGCAGGTGCCAATGTCACCGCCACCGTGTTGGCCCATGGCCGTCACGCCAAGGTAAAAATCTTTAAAATGCGCCGTCGCAAACATTACCAAAAGCATCAGGGGCACCGTCAAGGGTTCACCGAAGTGCAAATCAACACCATTACAGCAGGTTGAGGCTAAAACATGGCACATAAAAAGGCAGGTGGCAGTTCCCGCAACGGACGCGATTCTGAATCGAAACGACTGGGCGTAAAAGCCTATGGTGGGGAACTGATCAGCGCGGGCAGCATTATTGTGCGCCAACGCGGCACCCGTATTCACCCTGGTCCTAATGTGGGCATGGGCAAAGACCATACCCTGTTTGCTAAGGTGGATGGTCATGTGGTGTTTCGCACCAAAGGCCCCTTGCAAGACAAGATTGCCGCCATCGAACCCCTTAGCCAGACGGCATAAGGGCTTACCCCTTAATCACCCAGGAAAGCCCTATCCCCCGATAGGGCTTTTTTATTGATGAAATTCATAGACGAAGCCAAAATTGAAGTCCATGCCGGCAAAGGCGGAGATGGCTCGGCCAGCTTTCGGCGCGAGAAATACATCCCCAAAGGGGGTCCCGATGGGGGCGACGGCGGTCGTGGGGGCAGCGTATGGGCCGTAGCCGATCGCAACATCAATACCCTGGTGGACTATCGTTTTGCCCGTATTCACCGCGCCAAAGGCGGTGAACAAGGACGTGGTTCGGATTGCAACGGCAAAGGTGCGGACGATGTCGTGCTGCGCGTACCCGTGGGCACCCTCATTCTGGATAAGGAAACAGGCGAACGTATTGCCGACCTGACCCACCATGGGGAACGCGCTTTGCTGGCCCAAGGGGGCAAGGGGGGCTTAGGCAACCTGCATTACAAATCCAGCACCAACCGCACACCCCGCCAGTTCACCAAGGGAGAGCCCGGCGAATCCCGTGAACTACACCTAGAACTCAAAATTTTGGCGGATATCGGCTTGTTGGGTTACCCCAACGCAGGCAAATCCACCTTTATTCGCTCGGTTTCCGCTGCGCGCCCCAAAGTGGCGGATTATCCCTTTACCACCTTGCATCCCAATTTGGGTGTGGTACGGGTGGATGATGAGCGCAGTTTTGTGATTGCCGATATTCCAGGGCTTATTGAAGGGGCTGCGGAAGGCGCCGGGTTGGGTCATCAATTTCTGCGTCATTTGGCACGCACCCATTTGCTGCTGCACATCATCGACAGCGCGCCTTTGGATGAAGAAGTGAATATTTTGGGTCAGGCTCACGCGTTGGTGGAAGAGCTGCGCAAGTATGACGAAGGTCTGTTTAACAAACCGCGTTGGATTATTCTAAACAAGGCGGACTTGTTAGACGATCAGGACCGTGCCGCGGTACGCGCCCTGTTTGAGAAAGACTTAGGCCCTGGTGCACGTATTTTTGAAATATCCGCCCTGGCCAGTCAAGGCACGCGGGAAGTATGTTATGCCATCATGAGCTACCTTGAAGAGCAAAGACTGGTTCGGCCGCGGGACGATGCAGCCGACAGCGCTCAAAAGTCCGCTCATGGAAACATGGAACCCGGAGATCACTAAATGACCTCTTTTGTGAAAAGCGCCAAACGCTTGGTGGTCAAAATTGGCAGCAGCCTGCTCACCGATGATGGACGGGGCCTAAACCGTGCCGCCATTAGCGGCTGGGTGGCTCAAGTGGTGGCCTTGCGCGCCGCAGGCAAGGAAGTGGTGCTGGTGTCCTCAGGTGCTGTGGCGGAGGGCATGCAGAGACTGGGTATGGCGCAACGTCCCAAACAATTACACATGTTGCAAGCGGCAGCTGCCGTAGGTCAAATGGGATTGGTGCAAGTGTGGGAATCTTGTTTTAGCGAACATGATTTGCGCACAGCGCAGATTTTACTCACCCACGAAGACTTAACCCACCGCCAACGCTATTTAAATGCGCGCTCTACTTTGCGCACGTTATTAGAGATGGGTGTGGTGCCCATCATCAATGAAAACGATACCGTGGCCACAGATGAGATCCGCGTGGGCGATAACGACACCTTGGGCGCCTTGGTGGCCAACCTCATTGAAGCCGATGGGTTGATTATTCTTACGGACCAAGTAGGGCTGTTTACGGCAGATCCACGTCATCACCCACAAGCCACCTTGGTGAGTGAGGCGCAGGCGGGTGACCCCGCCCTTGAGGTGATGGCCGGAGGGGTGGGCAGCGCTGTGGGGCGCGGCGGCATGATTACCAAAATTACCGCGGCTGGGCGTGCTGCTCGCAGTGGCGCCCATACCGCCATTGTGTCCGGCCATGAGCCACGCATCTTAGAGCGCTTGGCCGCAGGCGAGTTAATGGGCACGCAACTCATGGCCAGCACCCAGCAACTCAGCGCCAAAAAACAGTGGCTGGCCGATCACCTACAAATTAAGGGGGACGTTATCCTTGATGCAGGGGCGGTGCGTGCCTTACGTCGTGAAGGTAAAAGTCTGTTGCCTATTGGCGTGACCGCTGTGAGTGGCACCTTTGAGCGTGGGGAACTGGTGCGCTGTGTGGACGCTCAAGGCGTTGAAGTGGCGCGCGGACTGATCAACTACAGTGCGGCTGAAACCGCCAAGATTTTACGTACCGGCTCGGAGGGTATTGAAGCCGCGCTGGGCTACATCGACAACGAAGAACTGATTCACCGCGACAACCTCGTGGTTCTGGCTTAACGAGGGACGGACAGCTCTATTTCCCGCCAGCGGTTAGCGATCTGCACTCGGCTTTGAATGGGCAAGGGGATGGGTGTGAAATTGGCGGCGGCGGCTTTGCGCTTTAACTGCTGCAATGACACACCCGCTTGCTGCAACCAAAACTGTGCGCGCGCTTGCGGAATCCAGCCATAGGCCAATAAGGGCACCGCTTCCGGTGGCGCCGCAGAGACCACATCCGTTTCAGAAAATTCCTGCTGCCATTGCTCGTAAGGCACACTCTCTACAGCAGCGTCGTGAATAATAAGCGCCATGTCCGCGCCATGACGTTGGGCATTTTCAACCTTGGCACGCCAATGACCTAAGTTAGAAGCCTTGGGGTGAGCCATGATTTCTCTTGAGGACACGGTGGTGCCATCGGGAATGGGCGGCGCGCCGGAGAGCATCACCACGGTTTTTCCATGCATATCCGTGTTTTGATAATGATCCAAACCCAGAGCAGGTACCGTAACGCCATACCCCACAAACACCCAGTCCGATGCCGGCACATGCACCGATTTTTCCTGACGATGCGATTTCACAATAAAGTCTTCTGGGGACTTAAGCGTGAGCAGACGACCCTTAATATGCAGCTGCAATGTGGCGCTGCTGTGAAACAGCAGCAACGCCACAGGCTGTGTGACGACCATTTTGCTGGGCACAGATGCGCCTTTATCCGGCACCGTGGCCAGAGGGGGTTGTGCGGGGACTGAAGGCCTGTTACCCAATGGACCCCAATCCGCACACCCCGTAAGCCCCAACAGCACCCCCATGAACCCCCAGCGAAATGGCTTCATCACCCTGCCCTCAAATCAATTCAATGGAGATTTATTATCCAATGCCGTAACGGGGGCCAGATGGGCTAGAATTGCGGTTTATTTGCCTTTTTCAAGAAAACACCATGCGCATATCCCAGTTTTTTGTCTCCACGCTTAAAGAAGCCCCAGCCGAAGCCGAGCTGATTAGCCACCAATTAATGTTGCGTGCGGGCTTTATCCGCCGCTTGGGCAGTGGGCTGTACAGCTGGATGCCCATGGGGTTGCGCGTCTTGCGCAAAGTTGAGGCCGTGGTGCGGGAAGAAATGGACCGCAGTGGCGGCATTGAAGTGCTGATGCCCGCCGTGGTGCCGGCCGAATTATGGATGGAAACTGGGCGCTGGGATAAGTTTGGTCCGCAGATGCTCAAAATCAAAGACCGTCACGATCGTGATTTTTGTTTCGGTCCCACGCACGAAGAAGTGATCACCGACATTGCGCGCCGTGAAATTCGCAGCTACCGTCAACTGCCCATTAATTTCTATCAAATTCAGACCAAGTTTCGCGATGAAATTCGTCCCCGCTTTGGCGTAATGCGGGCACGAGAGTTTGTGATGAAGGATGCCTATTCCTTCCACACGGATTTGGCCAGCTTAGAAAAAACCTACGCCCTCATGCGCGACACCTACGCACGCATCTTCACGCGTTTGGGATTGCAGTTCCGCGCCGTGGCGGCTGATACCGGCGCCATCGGCGGTTCGGGCTCCCACGAATTTCATGTATTGGCCGATTCTGGTGAAGACGCCATTGCCTATTGCCCACAATCGGATTACGCCGCCAACATTGAACTGGCTGAAGCCTTGGCCCCCGCCACTCCACGCGCTGCTGCTTCTGCGGCCATGGCTCACGTCTCCACACCGCGCACCACCAGCTGCGCTGATGTAGCGGCCCTATTAAAAGCGCCTGTCACGCAGGTGTTAAAATCCTTACTGGTGATGTCTGCGGACAACAAACCCTTCTTGCTGTTGCTGCGCGGCGACCATGAATTAAATGAAGTGAAAGCGGGAAAATGGGTAGAGGGGTTGCGCTTTGCCTCAGACGCAGAAATTAATACCCTCTTTGGTGCCGTGAAAGGCTACATCGGGCCCATGGGGGCCAAAGAACGCGGCATTACCGTCATTGCCGATCGCTCGGCGGCGGCCATGGCCAACTTTATTTGTGGCGCCAACCAAGCCGAACAACATCTTACCCATGTTAATTTTGCTCGCGACTTGCCCGAGCCTGAACAAGTGGCGGATTTGCGCAACGTGGTGCTAGGCGATACATCGCCCGATGGAAAAGGCGCGCTGGAACTCTGTCGTGGCATAGAAGTGGGCCACGTGTTTCAGTTGCGCACCCAATATTCCGAAGCCATGGGGCTAACCTACTTGGATGAAGCGGGGCAAGCCAACCCGGTGGAAATGGGTTGCTATGGTATTGGGGTAAGTCGTATTGTGGCCGCCGCCATTGAGCAGAACCACGATGCGCGCGGCATTTGTTTTCCTAAAACCATGGCACCTTTTCAGGCCAGTTTAATTGCCATTGGTTTGGGCAAGAGTACAGCCGTGAAAGAGGCGGCCGAAGCCCTCTATACCAGCATGAGTGCGGCGGGATTGGATGTGCTCTTTGATGACCGCGATGATCGCGTGGGCGTGATGTTGGCCGATCAAGAGCTGATGGGTATTCCCGTGCGTGTAGTCGTGGGAGATAGGGGGCTAAAAGAAGGTTTGGTTGAAGTGCAAGGAAGACGCATGGAAGCTGCTGAAAAAATCCCCGCAGCCGACGTACTAAAACGCGTACAGACTTTACTGGAACAAGCGCCTTAACGTTTAAATTCGATATCGTCAATCTTCCATGCTTGGTTTTTAAGAAGCGGGAGGTTGGCGGTGAGCACAGCACAAAACAGCACCACCACCCAAGACAAGTCAATCCACAATAAAAAGATAGGGAATGCAGCAAAGGCACCGTACACCAGCTTGTAGGTAGTGAAGCGGGCAATGAATAAGGCAAATCCACTCCTCATAAATTCAAACAACAGCGCGGCCAACAGGCCACCCCATAGTGCATGACGAGCGCGTACGGCATGACCTGGAATTTTGTAATAGGCCAGCGCTAAGGTACTGGCCAACAGCAATACTGAAAAAAACCGTAAGGCGCTTTGCGTGGCTTCCGTGCTTTCGCCCACCCACCCCACCGACGTCCTGATCACCAAAGTGAGCAGCCATAATCCCAAACCCAACAACACGGGCCCCAACAATATCAAGACGGCATAAATGGCCAAGCGCGACCACCATGAACGGCGTGGCGCACTGCCCCAAATGGCGTTAAAAGTATTGTCCACGGTAACCGCCAACGATAAAGCAGTAACCAACAGCAACGCTAAGCCAGCGTAGGTAAGCTGTGAGGCATGATCAGAAAACTGAGTCATGTAGATGGAGATGATGCGACTGGCTGCATCAGGCAACATGTTGGCGATGACAAAATTGCGCGCCGCTTGACTGACGCTAATAAAACCCGGGAACAGCGAGTACAGAGTAAGGCTTAAGGTCACCAGCGGCACCAAAGAAAATAATGTGGTGGTGGTGAGGCTGGCTGCAGACTGCATACACCGGTGCTGACGAAATCGGCATGCCACAAACCACGCAAATCCCAACCCGTTCAACAGCGGAAGCGCGCCTCTCGTCAAACGTTCTTTTAACACTTTCAACGCTTACACCTGCGGGCTAACCCGCTCCATGCGGGCGTCCAATCGATTAAGCGCATTCAAATACGCTTTGGCGGAAGCCACTACAATATCAGTGTCCGCTCCCAATCCATTCACGATACGTCCACCGCGCGCCAAGCGTACCGTTACTTCGCCTTGCGATTCGGTGCCACTGGTAATGTTGTTAACCGAATACAGTTGCAATTCAGCACCGCTGTGAATGACACTTTCGATGGCTTTAAATGCCGCATCCACAGGCCCACTGCCGTTGGAGTGCGCAGATTTTTCCGCGCCCCCCATGGTCAACACCAAGCGCGCTTGCGGGGTTTGCCCGGTTTCGCTGTGCGCCATTAAAGACACCAAAGCAAAATGCTCGTTTTCAACTTCGGTCATTTCTTCGCTCACCAAGGCTTGCAAGTCTTCGTCAAAAATATCGTGCTTCTTGTCCGCCAATTCTTTAAAGCGATCAAAGGCCGCATTTACTTTGGCATCACTATCCAAATCAATGCCCAACTCAATTAAGCGCGCCCTGAACGCATTACGTCCAGAATGCTTGCCCAATACCAATTTGTTGGCGTTCCAGCCCACGTCTTCAGCACGCATAATCTCGTAAGTCTCGCGATGCTTGAGTACACCGTCTTGGTGAATGCCGGCTTCATGGGCAAACGCATTCGCCCCCACCACGGCCTTATTGGGCTGCACTGGAAAACCGGTAACGGACGACACCAGGCGACTGGCCGCCACAATCTGCGTGGCATCGATGCGCGTTTCCACGGCAAACACATCGCGGCGCGTGCGAATGGCCATGACAATCTCTTCCAAAGCGGCGTTGCCTGCGCGCTCACCCAAGCCATTGATGGTGCATTCCACCTGACGGGCACCGGCCAATACCGCAGCCAGGGAATTGGAAACTGCCAAGCCCAAATCATTATGGCAATGCACCGAAAAAATAGCCTTGTCCGAATTGGGGATACGGCGCATCAAGTCCGCAATCAATTCACCATACTGAAACGGAATAGCATAGCCCACGGTGTCGGGGATGTTGATGGTGCGAGCGCCGGCTTTAATGGCGGCCTCAATCACGCGACACATAAAGTCCGGGTCCGAGCGCACCGCATCTTCACAGGAAAACTCCACGTCATCGGTGTAGTTGCGTGCCAAAGTCACGGCCTTGATAGAGGCTTCCAGTACTTGCTCAGGGGTCATGCGCAACTTCTTTTCCATATGAATGGCGGAAGTGGCGATAAAGGTGTGAATACGCCCAGAGACGGCAGGCGCAATGGCCTCTCCTGCCGCGCGAATGTCTTTTTCTTGGGCACGCGCCAAACCGCACACGGTACTGTCTTTCACCACCGAGGCTACGGCTTTAACAGACTCAAAGTCCCCTGGACTGGCCGCTGGAAAACCCGCTTCAATGACATCCACGCGCAGACGTTCCAATTGACGACCGATACGAATTTTTTCATCACGGGTCATGGATGCACCGGGGCTTTGTTCGCCATCGCGCATGGTGGTATCAAATATGATCAATTTTTCAGACATGATCGACTCCAGAAACAATTAATTAATCCGCTCTTCCCAAATGAATCGGGAAGACAGGGTATGGACACAGGAATAAGGGGGTTTTAAGTTTTAGCGCGCGCAGCGCAGCAGCAAAGCCCGTAAGCTTGGCTGAAAGAGTAATGCAGAAGATGTAAAAAAGCGTGCCATAGCAGTCAATATAAAGGGTTTTTGGTGAGTGGGCAAGTATAAGGCCAGATGTGTGGCCCATGCGGGTGCAAGCCCTGATTGGGGGTCAGACCCCAAATTTAAGACCCCAAATTTACAAAATTTAAAAATTGGCGTCCCCACGGGGATTCGAACCCCGGTTACCGCCGTGAAAGGGCGATGTCCTAGGCCTCTAGACGATGGGGACACAGAACAACTCAACAAGACTTAGAGGAGCCTTACTGATTACAGCCCGGCATTATAACCAGACCAGCGGCTCTTGTCACTTAATCCCTCGGGCGGATCGGGGGCAACGCCACAGATAGATCTCATAAAAACCCCACCCTAAGGCAGCCAAGGTGAGTATTTTTTGTAACCACCACGCATCCACCATACCCGTATGGTTACCCAAGAGGTTGTAGAGGGCCAGAATCAACAATAAGAGCAGTGGCAGTACCCTGCCTCCTCCTGTCTCACCCCAAGGCCAACGACGCGCCAGGGCCAGGCCCGCTGCCGCACTAAACCAGCCACAGGCGGCGCCGGCCAATACATCCACGGGCCAATGCACGCCCACGCCAATACGCGATAGCCCCACCAATGCGCCCAAAACCATCAAACCCAGTTGCAGCCCACGGCCGCGCGCCGGCAACCCCAACATCAATAACCCCACCAAAGTAAAAATGGAAGTGGTGTGCCCCGATGGGAACGAGCCGTGCAATAAGCGCGGCCCCACAACGATCAAATCTTGCAGCACCGCAGGCGGGCGCGCTTCATTCACCCAGGGTTTTAAACCATGCGAGAGTGCGTAGGCCAATAGCCCCGCTATTACCGCAGCCCACAGCAAATCGGGGCGACGGCGAATAAAAATAACCAATAGCAAAGGGGTTAAGGCCGAATCACCCAATACGGTGAAGTTGGCCCAAAGCGCTCCACCCCATTGCAGCAGCGCATCATGCAACGTGATAAACAACGGCTGGTTCCAGCCCATGGTCCATAGAAACGCTGCAACACTCAAGCAACCCACAGGGAAGGCCAGTGTTGCACGCCAAGAAATAGATTTAGAAGTCATGGGACTCTCGTGATGAATATTATTTTGTGGGTAACGGCCTGCTCATGCGCACCAAGCGCAATCCACCCTTACTGTACAACGTTTCATGGGCGGCTAAATTGGCTTCTGCATCGGCACGCAAAAATACCACATCCCCAGGTAGTGGCGAACGGTTTACCGTGGCGTGGCCCACCAACACCGCAAAACTTGGCATCCGGTTATCCGCCACAATGGGTTGCGGCAATAAGCGCGCCAATTGCGCTGCCTCTACTAAGGGGGCTTGCTGTAGGGCAGAAACCGCAGGCAACCACACCCCCCACAGCAACAGATTGGCCGCTAACCCTAATCCTGGCAATAAGCGCCAAGGGGCGCGATGCGGTGCGAAGCGATGGGTCACAATTAATATCACTGCGCTAAAGGCTGCCAGCGTGGCCGTGATCACCCAATAACTGATACCAAACACCTCAGGCCCACGCGCGAGCAATTCACGCAGATAAGGACTGTTTTCGCGTACCGCCCATGTGGCCACTAAGGTGGGGAACGCCGCGGTGAATGCCAACATTAAAAAGAAGGGGAGCACAGTAAGAAAACGCGACTGTAGGCGCATGCGGTAATGGGCCATCAGCAAAAACACTGGGGTTAGGCCAATTAGCAGATAATGCGGCAATTTGGTACTGGCCAAACTAAACACCACCAACACCACAGCAAACCAAATTAATAAGAAGCGCACTAAGGGATTCGCACGCTCGGTAAATCCCGTGATACCCGTGCGCAGCAGTAAGCTGGTGTGAGGCAGCGCAATCAACAAAATGACCGGCAGGTAATAAAAGATACTGCCGCCATGGCCTTGCAAGCTGCCCAACATACGACCTAAGTTTTCGCGAAACAAGAAATAGTCGAGGAAAGGTTGCCCCATGGCATGGTATTGCGCTACATACCAAGGCAGCGCAATAATCAAAAAGGTCAGCCATCCCAAAGGATTAATGAGGGCTTTCAACCAGCGATCAAAATCTCGCTGTGAGGCGTAAAAGAGTCCGCTCATCAAGAACGGGATGATGACGGCTACGGGGCCCTTGGCCAGAAGCCCTAAAGCCATCCACAAATACACACGCCACTGCGCCCAACGACTCTGATCAACCCAAGCACGATAGATATCAAAGCCTGCTGCAGCCACCAGAAGGCTGAGCACGCCATCCATGGCGCCGGCGTGACCGGAAACCACTACGCCTAACGACGTGGCGCATAGCACGCCGGCCAGCCAACCTGCTTCCTCACCAAAAAATCGTCGGCCAAATTGAACCAGTAGCAGTATCCACCCCAAGCAGGCCAATGCCGAGGGCAGGCGAAAGAGGCCGGCATGCACACCGAAGGCTTGCACCAAGGGGGCTTGCAACCAAAAAGTCAGGATGGGTTTTTCGAAGAACGGTTGGCCGTTTAAGGTGGGGGTAATAAAGTTACCGCTGTTGGCCATTTCCACGGCCACTTGAGCGTATTCACCTTCATCCTCATCAAATAAGGGCAATCGGCCCAGATTAACAAAGGTAACCAGAATGGCCAGCAACAAAATGCCCACCAACCAGCGTGAGGACAAATCTATTCTGGCGGAAGAGTATTGAGAAGCCATCGCCGCAGACTAACAAAAAAAGAGTGTTCCTGCATAAAAAATGCCGCACCCCGGTTACAGGATGCGGCATGGAACGGTCGGCTTACCGCCTAATCAATCCCCAAAGCGCTTGCGCCCTTGTGTGGGGCGAGCAGACTTGGCCCACGGGGCAGGCGCTGCGGTGCGCGGACGATCGGTATGACCGGTGCGTGCCGGTTGAGCAGCACGAGCCCCATCGCGGTTGCCATCGCGTGCGAAGGGCTGACCTGTGCGGGCCCCATCGCGGTTGCCATCGCGGGAAAAAGGTTGACCTGTGCGCGCGCCATTCCCACCAAACGGTTTGCCGGAACGCGCGCCCTTAGGAGCGGGACGGCTTTGACGAATAGGACGCTTGGGTTCAAACCCTTCAATGGTGTGAACCGTAATGGATTTACCCGTGAAGCGTTCAATGCGTTGCAGATGTAAGGTGTCGCGTCCGCTGGCCAAAGAAATGGCGATGCCCTTGTTGCCCGCACGGCCGGTACGGCCAATACGGTGCACATAGTCTTCTGCCATCTTAGGCAAATCGTAATTGATGACATGCGAAATGCCGGGCACATCAATACCGCGAGCGGCCACATCGGTGGCGACCAGTACGCGGAAACGACCACGACGCAGACCATCTAAGGTGCGCGTGCGCGCACCTTGGTGCATGTCGCCATGCAAGGCTGCAGCGGCGTGACCCATACCGCTTAAATCGCTGGCCAATACATCGGCGTCGCGTTTGGTGGCGGTAAACACAATGGCTTGATTAAGCTCTACATCGGCCAACAAGTGCGCCAAGAGGCGGTTTTTATGGGCCAAATCATCCACGTAATGCAGACGTTGGTCGATATTTTCATGTGAAGTTTTGCCGCTGTCGGTTTCAATCCGCACGGGATCTTTCAACAAATCGCGCGATAAACGCACGATTTCTTTGTCTAGCGTGGCTGAGAACAATAAGGTTTGACGAGTGGTGGGTGTGGCTGCTGCAATGCGTTCCACATCTTCAATAAAGCCCATGTCCAACATACGGTCGGCTTCATCCAACACCAACATTTCCACGTTGGATAAATCCACGCGGCCGCGTTCCATTTGGTCAATTAAGCGACCGGGAGTAGCCACCAAGATTTCATAGGGCTTGGAGAGCATGCGGTTTTGAATGGGGTAAGACATACCGCCCAACACAGAGACGGTACGCACTTGCGGTAAGTGGCGGCCGTACTTCTTGGCGGCTTCGGTAATTTGTGTGGCCAGTTCGCGAGTGGGGGACAATACCAGCATGCGTGGTCCACGGCCCTTGCCCGGTTGCGTGGCCAAGCGATGCAGAGCCGGCAACATGAAAGCGGCGGTTTTACCCGAGCCGGTGCGCGAGCACACCAACAAATCAGAGCCAGACAGAAGAGCTGGAATGGCCTCAGCCTGTACGGGTGTGGGTTCGGTATAGCCGGCCTCAGTCACCGCCGAAATCACACGGGGGTCGAGAGCCAACTGATCAAAACGACAATTTGTTTGCGTATTCAAAATATTTTTCCAATAAAAGTTAAGCAAAAACTCAGGGGCAAACCCAAACAGCAATAGCTGAGGGATGCCTCAAGGGCCTTACATAACGGATTTCAGCGGAATAGGCCGCCGGTGACTGTCACTAACCGGCAAACCAGATATTCGAAAATTTCGAATTTAGAGGGGTCAGAGACAACTTATGGGTGCATGTTGCACCGCAATAGTCCGCCACTATACGCCAATCCCCTTTATTAGCAAGGATTATTTTGGCAAGAAGCCCGGCTTGGGCGTATCCTTAAGGGTAGACCCGCTGCTGATGGGCTCATTAGATCTATTTTGAACCGCTTGAGGCTTAACTTCATGACCCAATCACATTCCACCCCCATTCCCGCCACCCTTATCCCAGGAGACGGCATTGGGCCTGAAATCGTTAAATCTGTTGTGGCTGTTTTGGCAGCCGTGGGCGCGCCCTTTGCTTGGGATGTGCAAAAAGCCGGCATGTCCGCTGTGGCGGAATCCTTAGACCCCCTGCCCGAACCCACCTTAGTGAGTATTCGCCGCACCGGTTTGGCTTTAAAGGGCCCTCTCACCACCCCCGTGGGGGGCGGCTTTCGCTCCATTAACGTGCGCCTGCGCGAAGAATTTAAGCTCTACGCCAATGTGCGCCCCGGGCAAACCTTGATTCCCGGTGGGCGCTACGACAACATCGACATTGTCATGGTGCGTGAAAACTTAGAAGGCCTGTATGTGGGTTTTGACCATTACATCCCCATTGATAACGACCCACACGGTGCCGCCATTTCATCAGGCGTAAACACCCGCGCCGGCAGTCGTCGTATTGCGCGCTACGCCTTTGAATATGCCGTACGCCACGGACGTAAAAAAGTCACCATCGTGCATAAGGCCAACATTCTGAAAGCCTTGACGGGGATTTTTCTAGAAACGGCACTGGAAATAGCCAAAGAATACGAAGGCCGCGTGGTCGTGGATGAACGTATTGTGGATGCCTGCGCCATGCAGTTGGTACTCAACCCCTGGCAGTTTGACGTCATTCTCACCACCAATTTATTTGGCGATATTCTCTCCGATGAAATCGCGGGTTTGGTGGGTGGATTGGGCTTGGCCCCAGGCGCCAACATTGGCGAACATGCCGCCATATTTGAAGCGGTGCACGGCTCGGCCCCCGACATCGCGGGCAAAGGCATTGCCAACCCCTTGGCGTTGCTGTCTGCCGCGGCCATGATGTTGGACCATGTCAATCGCTTAGATTTGGGCAACCGTGTGCGTCAGGCCATACACGAAGTGCTGATCACCGACGGCATTCGCACGCAAGACTTGGGCGGCAAGGCCACCACAGCGGAAGTCACTGAAGCGTTGTTAAAACGCGTTCAATAACCTCCCGCAGAGGTTATTGACCAAAGGTGTTTGCACCACCAGCGCCCACCGCCTCATAGCCATAGGGCACTACGCCGTAATTGCCATTGGGAATACTCTTACCTGTGGTCGGGGCAATGGCATAAAGGTTGGCCGTCACGCCAGAGCTCTGCAGCGTCCACGTCACACCATCAACACTGGTATAAATCGTGCCGTAATCACCCGTGGCCACAAACTGACTGCCTGTTGTACTGACGGTGTAAGGGTCTGCCGGCACGTACAGCAAGCTATGTATGTTGATGTTGCCATGCACGTTATCTGTAAACGCGTTAACAGAATAACTTTTTCCGTTAATAATATTTTTAAAGTTGCCGGGTTTGGTCCATGTTAAACCATCCAAACTGGTCAGCAGAACACCGCCATCACCCACCGCAACCCACAACGGCGTAATCACGATTGGCAGTTGAAGGGCTACTGTGGAGGGTGCGGTATTGGGCGTACAGGCCACACCGCGCAATGTAGTGGCACTGTTGGGGCCGTCATTAACGGCTACCCATGAAGTGGAACCCGAAGGATCGGTAGTGGCCAGAATAGTACCTGCATCTCCCACCGCCACCCAAGCCCAAGCTGCGCCATTAATATTGATGCCGCAATTAGCGCCATAGGTTACGGCATACAGGTTTTTGTTTGTGGGCAGCGTTACTGTTGTATTGGTGTAGAGCGTACCGATGGCCGCATGGGGGGGGTACCAATTCTGTCCATCGACGCTGTAAATAATGGTTGGGGATGCCCCTGTGGGGCTTGAGCCCACAGCCACATGAGTTGCCCCACCCAAGTATGAAGTTTGATTGTTTGCCACAGCATAAAAATTGGTGGTTGGGTACGTGGTGGTGGTAATACCCCCTAGAGTATAGAAAGTACCAGGGCTCCAACTTGCGGCCGCAGGGTCCCAGTAATAGGCCCCAACGCTGTTGTTCAGAGCCCTAAAGTTAACCAGCCCGTAAGCATTGGCAAGAGAAGGCCCACTGAAGCAGACTGTTCCGTAATCACCCACAGCCACAAAGGTTCCACCAGCGTAATCAGTGGCATGCAAATCCCCTGAGGAGGGAGGAATGCAGGCCGCCGTCACAGAGGCTGGTAAGGGGTGCGGCCAAGGATTGGCCCATGTTTTTGGATCAAGGGTAGCGTACATAACCCCCTTCGCGCCCACGGCCAAATAAGCGTGAATGGTTTCAGCGTAAAGCCCTTGAAAGGTGTTGTTGTCACCAAAGCTTACACCGTAGAGTGTGGCACTAGGGCAAACGGAACCCGAACATGCGGTCCAAGAATTGGCGGCTGTCCCCGCTAAGCGCGGCGTCACTTGTGCGAGATTAGAGGTGGGGCCACCGGGACTATTAATCGTCGTATGGGCGTTCACATAAAAACTGTAAGGCAGTTGATTGGTTAAGGTGCCGGCAACATAAGGCACCAGGGTTTGCACCAGCCCACCCGTCGGTGCGTTTGGTGGATTGTTCAGATCAAAACCGCCAGCCACCTGAGCTTCCCATAACCAATAGAAAATCCCACTTGCAGTTAAATCAGGCGTCCAGGTAACGGTGGCTTGCCCATCTCCTGCCGTAGCGGTAATGGTAGGGGCCGAGGCTCCGCCTCCGCCGCCTCCGCCGCAGCCCGCCATAACCAAGGCCACGCTCGCAGCAGCAAATGCTTTAATCCATTGACGCTTAACCATAACCATCCTTAATAATTTGCAGAAGTGCTGGGAATAACACCCTTTTCCCACGCATGACACCAGATTAACCTGTGCATTTTGCCCTATCCCACCCCCCTTCGCAATCCAAGTGGGTTAAAGCGTTGTGACGAACTGTTTCAGCGCACCATTTGGTTGATTTCAATAATCGGCATCAATACCGCCAACACAATCAACGCCACAATCAACCCCATCAACAAAATAAGCGCCGGTTCCATCAAAGTGGTGAGTAATAAAATGCGTCGTTCTAAGGCCGTGGCTTCGCTACGCGCCGCACGGCCCAGCATTTCCGGCAATTGTCCGGTGCTCTCACCGGACTGTATAAGTTGCAACAAAATAGGAGGGAAACGTTTTTGTAAACTCAGGGCACGCGCCAAGCCACTTCCCTCACGCACCCGCACAATGGCGTCTGCTACATTTTGTCGCAATGCACTATTAACCAAAGTGTCTGCAGCCCCTTGCAAGGCCGGCAAAATGGGCACGCCACCGCCCACCAAAATAGAGAGCGTGCTGGCAAAGCGTTCGGTGTTGTAACCGCGCACCAGCTTACCCAATACAGGCCAGGTCAATATGCGCTCATCCCAATCAAGGCGTATGGACGGTTGTGCCAAGGCGCGCCGAATGGCCCACACCAAGACCACTGCTCCTGCCAAAATGAATAAACCCCAGTGACGAATAAGATCCGACAGGCCAATCATGATGCGGGTTAACAGCGGCAACGCCTGATGGTTATTGATGAACACCGACACCACCTGCGGCACCACTGTAGTCATTAAAAAAATAACAATCCCCATGGCCACTACCGACACAATGGCAGGATAGGCCAAAGCCATGAATACTTTTTGTTGCAAGGAATCGCGGGTTTCTGCGTAATCGGCCAAGCGCTCCAACACCCAGGCCAATCGACCACTCTGCTCGCCGGCCGCCACCAAGGCTTGGTAAATGGCCGGAAAATCACGCGACTGACGTGCCATGGCCGAAGCCAATGAGCTGCCGCCCAACACTTCAGAGCGCAACGCCACCATGCGATCGCGCACAAACGACTGTTCGGCTTCTGCCGCCACGGCGGCGAGCGCTTCATCTAAGGGGATTCCCGCGCCCATCAAACTGGCCAACTGGCGAATGACCACCACGCGCTCAGTGCCGGAGAGGCCTTTTTGAAAAAAAGAACGTCGCTGTGATTGCGCTTCATCCTTCTGTGGCTTTACGGATAAAGGCATTAATAGGCGTAAGCGCAACAGCACGCGAGCATGACGTTGAGAATCGGCTTCAATAACACCGCTTTCACTGCGCCCTGCTTGGTCCATGGCTTCAAAACGAAAGACGGGCATGATATTTAGATGTCGCCTGTCACGCGCAACAATTCTTCAGGGGTGGTAATCCCCGTGCTGACCCAACGTTCACCGTCTTGACGCAAGGTGCGCATACCCCCCGTCACCGCGGCCTCTTGCAGAATCGATTCCGCAACGTGCTGGTGAATGAGCGCGCGTATGGGCTCATCCACCGTAAATAATTCGTAAATACCGGTACGCCCTTGATAGCCCGTGCGGTTGCAGGTTTCGCAATCTGCTGCCGCATCAATTTTACCCAAGCAGACGGGGCAAGCCCGACGCACCAAGCGCTGACCCAGCACACCTAACAAGGAGCTCGCCAACAGAAAAGGTTCAATCCCCATATCCACCAAGCGCGTTACAGCACTGGTTGCATCGTTGGTGTGTAAGGTGGCCAATACCAAGTGACCGGTTAAGCTGGCTTGCACCGCAATCTGCGCCGTCTCGGCATCACGAATTTCACCAATCATGATGACATCAGGGTCTTGACGCAGAATGGCGCGCAGCGCTTTGGCAAAGGTTAACTCAATGCGAGGATTTACTTGCGTTTGGCCAATTCCGCCCAATTGATATTCAATAGGGTCTTCCACTGTCATGACGTTAGTGGTTTGCGTATCCAAGCGGGAAAGAGCAGCATACAGCGTGGTGGTTTTACCGCTCCCTGTGGGGCCGGTGACCAATACAATGCCATGGGGACGATGAACAAGGCGATCAAAGCGTGACAGCGTATCGTCCGCCATGCCCAATGTGGCCAAATCAAGACGCCCCGAATCTTTATCCAGTAAGCGCAGCACCGCGCGCTCACCAAAGCCCGTGGACAATGTGGATACGCGGACATCTACAGCCTTACCGCCCACCCGCAAAGCGATGCGGCCGTCTTGTGGCAAACGTTTTTCAGCAATATCCAACTGCGCCATGATTTTGATACGCGATATGAGTGCCGCGTGCAGCGCTTTTTTAGGACGCACCACATCGCGCAGGGTGCCGTCCACACGAAAACGCACCACCGACACTTGTTCCGCGGGTTCTATGTGAATGTCGGAGGCCCCTTCGCGTGCGGCTTGGGTGAGTAGCGCATTGATCATGCGAATAATCGGGGCGTCATCACGAGATTCCAACAAATCTTCAATGGCTGGTAAGTCTTGCATGAGGCGCGACAAATCGATCTCGTCTTCCGCTTCCCCCACCACCTGTGCCGCCCCACTCTCGCTATTCGCATAAGCTTCCGTTAACGCCGCCTGCCAATCGGGTAAAGGGAGTAACTGTGTGCGCAATGCGCCATGCACGCGCCCCACTTCGGCCAGTGCTTGTGGGCGCGTTTCTTCGCAAATCCATACTTCCAATGCGTCCGGGTGCTGAGCCGCCACCAACACACGCCCTTCGCGCGCAAAGCCAAAGGGCAGCAACCGTGCGGCAAGCATTGAAACCTTATGCAGGGTTTGTGCCATTAAGGGTGCGCCGCTGCACCGGGTAATGGCGTAGCGGTAGGCTGCGTGGTGGTGGCCCCGGGCACTATAAAGGGTTCGCCCGAACCTTTGGCGTTAGGAAGCTTGGGCAGATCTTCGTTAGATAAAATGCGCACCAAAGGTTGGTAATGGTCCAGCGCACCCTTCATTTGGCCGTAACGATCATTGGTGAGCGCATCACTTTGCTCGCCGGAGCGAATCACGTAGGGGCGCAAAAACACCATCAAGTTGTCTTTTACGCGCGTCTTGGTTTCGTACCGGAAAAGAGCGCCCAAAAATGGCAGGTCACCTAAGAAAGGGGTTTTTTCCATACTGTCGCTGTAACTGTCCGAGAGCAGGCCCCCTAAAGCCACCAGCTGTCCGTCTTGTACCAATACGTTGGATTCCACCGAACGTTTATTGAAAATGGGGCCATTAATATTGGTCAGACTGGCAGCATCTACCGTAGAAGACTCTAAGTAGATCTGCATGCGCACCAACCCGCCCTCAGAAATTTGCGGCTTAATTTTAAGCGTCAAGCCCACGTCTTTGCGGTCCACGGTGGTAAAGGGGTTCACTGTTGCGGTAGTGCCGGTTTGCGCATACTGGCCGGTCACGATGGGTAGATTTTCAGCGATCACAATCTTGGCTTCTTCATTATCCAAAGTCAGCAGGTTGGGCGTGGAAAGCACGTTGACTCCGGCAATATTGCTCACGGCATGCGCTAAGGCGGCCAGCCCCATCACGCCATTAAACTTTTGCAGTACACCAATGGAGGTTCCTGCAGCGGGCGCTACAGCAGGTGCGCCTGAGGCACCCAAGGTCAGCAGGTTACCCGCTGAAGTGCCTAGCGCCGTTATGTTACTGCCCGGTGTGTTGGCATTAAAGCTGGTACCCAGTAATGTTTGTGTATTACCCGCACCAATAATACCCTGCATTTGAATACCGAATTCCTCGGCTTTATTATTAGAGACCTCTACGATCAGCGCCTCCACATAAATTTGCGGACGACGTGCATCCAACCGATCAATCACATTGCGCAGATTGTTATACACCCGCTCATTGGAGGTGATGATAATGGAGTTGGTGGTGGCATCTGCTTGAATCATCCCCGCCGGTAACGAGCCGCTGGAACTGCCTGCGCTGCTGGTGGCCGTGTTGGCTCCAGCATTTACAGGAGCGCCAGCGGTTGGGGTCTGACCCTGAGTGGGGGTCTGACCCTGCGTGGGGTTGAGGGATTGCGTACCCCCTCCTGTGCTGGTCAGAGATCCATCAGCCGCTACAATGCCACGCAAGGTTTGCGCCAATTTGGTGGCCTCTGCATTCTTTAAAGGCACCACCCAAATATTGCCCAAAGTCGCTGTGGGTAAGTCCAGTTTTTTGATCAGAGCCTTAATTTGATCGCCACGCGTGGCAGTGGCAGCCTTTAGTAAGATACTGTTGGTACGGGGTTCGGCCACAGCAATAGTGCGAATAGCGGGGTCGTTACCACTACCCGTGGAATCAGACATGCGGTTAATAATGGCGGCGATATCCAGCGCCAATCCATTCTTAATTGGAATAATGTCCACGTCTCCGGCCAGCGGCACATCGATGGCGGCAATAATGCGCGTCACACGGCGAATGTTTTCTGAATAATCAGTAATCACCAAAGTGTTATTGGCGGAATAGGCAGTAATGGTGTTGTTGGCCGCAATCAAGGGGCGCAGCACCGGCACCAAGTTGGCGGCCGATTCATACTTCAAGCGAAACACTTGGGTAATGATCTGATCTCCTACTGGTGCGCTTTCCGTTGCCCCACCACCGCCACTGGCGTCCACAGTGACGCGACCGCCTTGTAGTTTTGCATCAGCTTCAGGCAGCACACGATAAAACCCTGATCCCTCCACCAAGGCAAACCCCTGTAAGCGCAATGCCGCGGTTAACGTAGCCAGCGCTTCGGTTTTGGTAAGCGCCTTCTCGCTGGTGAGGGTGATGGTGCCTTTTACACGCGGGTCCACCAAAATATTTTTACCAATCGCCTCTCCCACCGCCTTAATAACCCCTTCAATATCCGCATCGGTAAAATTAAGTGAAATGAGTGATGATTGTGCGGTATTGGCAGGAGCTGCAACCGGCGCGCTTTGCGCAGCACTTGTTACGCACAGTAAAACCATGCTCACTGCCCACATTAATTTAATTTGTTTTTTCATGATCACGAATCCTAATAATGCAGGCGCGTAATGGCCCCTTCCCGTTTCCCCAAAATGCTAAGCAACCCAATCAACTGCGGCTGCATATCGTCGCTGGCCGTGGCCTGCCCATCAAAACCCAAACGGCCTTGCGTTAGCGTTCCTTGACCGGACAACATCAACGGTCCGCTCACGGTTTCTAAATCAATACGTCCTCCCAATGGGCCCCACGCCGCGCTGAGGATGTAACTGCCCAAAGGAGCCACCGGGGATAATCGTGAGCGCAATTGGTTGGCCTGCACGGTCATACTCAGCAACGATTCTGGTGCTGCAGCACCATAAGCCCAATCCAAGGCATTCCAGTCCACATTCAACGCCCCTTCAAAGCGCAGGGTGTTAAAGGGCGCGCCCAAGCCCATTAATAACTGTGCAGGTAGGACGGCTTGTCCGGCATTTAAATGCGCCTTGCCCCAGCCTATTGTTCCGCTTAAGCGTGACACCGAGGCGCCCTGCACTTCTTCATCCAGTACCACATCCATTCCATGCAGCGTGGGGCTGAGGTTCCAGCTTAGTCGCCCGGGCAATACGCCCGCTGCGCTGGGCCCGCTTTGCAATGCCAATTCTGCCGAGCCTTGCCATAAAGTGCCCAGGCTATTGGCCATTACCAAACCCGGAACACGCCCTGCCAAGCTTACCGCCAACGCGCTGGCGGGAATATGTGCCACCGCCACCACCGCAAAGGTTAGCAAAAAAACGGCTGTGGCCATAAAGCGTCCGCTTGGCATCACGCCCTAAGCGCCGTTTTGCAGAACCATGCGGGCATTCACCTGTCCGGGATGCACGGTTCGCTCAAAATAGCCTTCCACAAGGCTAATCTTCCATTGCTGACGAATCTGATCCAGCCAATCCGCTATTGTACTAAAACCTGTTTCATGAAATTCCACAGCCACCTGACCGTTGGTCAGTGGTTCTATTTTTTGCGTCAAAAGCCCTGCGCCCTTAAGGGAATCCCGAACTGCGGGCACGAGCGCTTCTGGGGTCAGACCCCTTTGGGGGGCATTGGCTTTGCTGGCATTGAGTTCTTCAGCCATGGATTGCATGCGAGAGAACTCGTCACGCATTTTGGGCAGCTCATGCTCCAGCTGGCTAATGCCGCGTGCTGAGGGAATCCACAAAATACTATACCCTACGATGAACGACAGAAACGCAGCCAATGCCACCAGCAACAGCCGCTCAGACAGGGTACGCACTTGCCAAAAACGCATCACAAAGTGCTTCATTGCGTGGCTCCCGTCAGGCGCCAATTGCCTTTTCCATCCTCACGCAACATCACGCCACGCACGCTGGCTTTTTTAACCAACGCATCCGCGCTGTAACCGGTTTTAAAACGGATCATCAAGCTCTGGTTGCGGTAATCCAAACGTGCCACAGCATCCCCGGGCTCACCACTCATCAGTTGTGTGAGCTGCGCCACCAGCACCGGAAAATCTCCCGCTGAAGCGCCGCCTGCGGCCATATGCCGCGCATCCAAGGCACGCTGCAGGGCCAATGCTGGCGCCACGTCAACGGCCACATTAGGAACAGCGGCGTGCAGCAGCGCATTCATAGATTGCGTGAGGGATTGTTTTTGCCAAGCCAAGCGTGCCCAATATAAGTTCTGCGCCAACACCTGCAACAGTAACGCCGCCAGCGCGATAACGATTGCGGTTTTCCACGGACGCAATTGGCGCAATAGGGTGCTGCGCGGCGCAAATTCAAACTGACATAAATCCATATAGTCTGTTACACCCGCGCTCACAACATTCTCAAAACTGGGACGATGGGCTGCGCCCAAGCCTGCGGGAACACCTGGAATAGTAGGCCAATCAGAGCCTTCTGGCACGCGCAATCCAATGCCCGTAAAACGCCCCGAACGCCAAGTGATGCTGCGCAGATCGTTTGATGGAGCCCTATCTTCAAATTGCAAAGTGCCCACAGGTTGCAAGAATTGTCCGGGAATAATTTCCAGCGTGCCGCCCTCGGCGTCCGCAAAGGTTTCATAAACAAAGCGCATCCAACCACGATCCACCACCGCCACCGGAATGGTCTGAGAATCTGTGTTGCGCTGACCTAATGAAAAATGGCATTGCTCAGCAGGTTGCACCAAATGTTCTTCCAAAATATTGGGCAGTGCTTCACGAATGCGTGCGGTGGGCAATGATTCTAGGCCGGGCCAACGGGTTTCCAACAGCAGTACATCGAAGGCCGGCATCACCAATATGGTTTTGGCGGCACGGGGCAGGCCTGCACGCGTGCTGCGCCCTTGTTGCAACACGTGCGAAGACGCACCCGTCACCACAAAAGGCATCTCACCCAACAGCCAGCGCTCGGGCGCTGCAGCAGGACGTGGGGGCAACTGCACCCATAAAGTTAATAATGCCGAAATAGACTCATCCTCCAACACTCACGCCATCCGGTAAGCCGGGTTTAATCCACAATACTCGCGTTGCGTTTCCCGGGCCTGCGCGCCGAGAAATTAAAGCTTGTTGCGTCAACATCAAACGACCGTGGCGCAAACGCTCTACCACCCAAAAATATTCCGTACTCACACTCAGGTTGCGGTTGCTGACCGTTATCCATTGCGGGGCACGGCTGCGTATTCGGCTGCTGAGCGACCCGTAATCGGGAAAATAGCTCTGCGTGCGATCGGCTACTAACTGCTGAGCCTGGCTTAATGTAACGCCTAAGGCCGCAGCCAACACCATGACTGAGGCCGTATTGGCATTTACCGCACTGGGCCTAGGCAAAACAACCGTATATTGCCCCAAAACCGCCAATTGATCAGGGGTTGCCCCGGGAATAATACCCAGTAAATCTGCTGCGCAGGTTACAGGTAAATGATTATCCCCTTCAGCGCTAATCGGCTGACGCTGTAACAACAGGGCCTGGGCCACCTGCCCTGCCCCCTCCGGGTTTAACCCCACACTTTGCAACAAACGGGCGAAAATAGCGATAGCCTCCGGATTTACGCGCGTGGCGCTTACCCAGCCGGCATCTCCTTGAGGGTTGGCGACTTCTATGAGAGAGGTGAGGTTAAAATGTGAATTGGCATCCACAACCGCTCCTGATAACCAAGTTTCACGATCAGCCTCCGACATCGTAGCCCCTTGGGTTTGCATGAAGTCTGACAGTGGCGTCTCGTTAATGGGTATAGCCCACACCTCTCCCAATTGATCCACATTACCGGTTTGGTATAAATCTTCACGCAACATTAAACGCGCCCAATCCAGTGCCCCCACACCCAACCATTGCGCAGAATCGCGCAGGCGTTGGTTTTCTAGAGTGCGAATACGCACCTCTTCGCGCCACAACAAACCACTCACCAAGGCGGTGGCCAAGGTCACCACCAAGAGTGCAGCCAATAACGCAGCCCCCTGTTGCCGATTGTGGTTAACGCTTTTCAATTAAACCCCGTCATGGCAATTTTGCGAAACGGCGTGTTGCTGTTGTTTAAATACACCACGAGTTCAATGCCCAACAACAGCACACTGCCCTGTGGCGTAATCACGGCCGTTTGCTGTTTTACTTGTGCATCCGTAGCGCTCCAGGTAAAGCCATCCACCAAGGCATTGCCCTGCAGGCTTATGACGCCGGTGAGCAAGGTTGCCGGTGTAGCGCTATAGAGCGTTGCGAAGTCGGCGCCTTGCTGCAAGGCCGCCCAATTGCGCTGCAACTCTAGACGAGTATCCACCTGAGTGGATTCCAAGCGCTGAATGGCCTGGTCTTGATAGCGATACACTACAAATACGGCATGATGAACTCCTTGACCGTCTACGCGGTCGCGAATCAATGCCACTTGGTTATCCCCCAAATGCACGGGCACGCCCGCTAACCAACGATCGGGGGCAGCCAAGGCGCGACAGTCCTCGTCCCATTGCGAAAACAGTGCACGCACCCCATCAAACTGCTCGCCACGTTGCGTTAAGGCTTCGCGCGTGCGCACCATGGAATCCAGCGCGCGCCAAGACAATACCGACATGACTGCCATCAGCAACAGGGCCACCATCACTTCAATCAGTGTAAAACCCCGCTCAGAGTCCATGGGACGGTCCGTTGGGCAGTAAGGTAATCACCGTGGCCAACACTGTGGGGTCGTCTGGTAGAGCCACAGAAACCTCCACACGACGAAAAGCGGGATTGGGGGTAGTGGTTATGATTTCATGGCAGCTGAAGGGCAAGGCGCCTTGCGGACAATCCACGGTGCGCTCGCCGATATCCGGCCATAGTCGGCGTAGCCGCAGATCGGCGATGTGATTATCCGCACTCCACTGGGCTGCCAGACGTGGTGATAAATCATTGCTGGCGCGCGTCACTACGCCTAAGGCGCGCATGGATGCGCTGAGCGCCACGGCCACCACAAAAAGCGCCACCAACACCTCAATTAATGTAAAGCCTTGCGCGCTGCTCTTCACGGTGATCGTTGTTGCATTGTGTAGCCCCCCAAACCATCGGAGGTTAAGATGATTTGTTGCGCGCCTTGTTGCAACAAAATTCCCATGGGGTCATTGAGGGCTTCGCGTCCCAGCCAGAGATCTAATGTGTCCACAGATGCATTGGCGTCGATGACCGGCCATAGACCCAAACGATCCAATGGGGGCGAGAAACGGCCGGGGTCGATGGTGGTGGCGCTGGGCGGACTTGGGGTCAGACCCCCATTGGGGGTCTGACCCCATTCTTGAGCAAATTGCCAACCATTGCGATCCAAGCGCAGCAACAGTGGTTGCCCTGTGAGGCGTGCTTCATCGGTAGCTAAATTCATAAGAGCCGCCAGATGTCGTCCTTGTTCGGCCAGTTGATTGGATTGAGAAGAGCGGAATGAGAGCGTCACAAGACCCAAGGTGATGCCCGCTATGACCAGCACCACCAGCAATTCAATTAGAGTGAAGCCTAAATTATGGGCTCCAGTTGCCGATGTCTGCGTCATCGCCCTCGCCACCGGGTTTTCCATCCGCACCAAAACTCCACACATCAATCTCCCCATGTAATCCGGGGTTGGCATATTGATAGGCGCTTCCCCATGGGTCCTTGGGTAAATTATCCAGATACGCTTTCCAATTGGTAAGCGGTGGATCCGTTACAGGACGGTTCACCAAGGCCGTAAGACCCTGCTCAGTGGTTGGATAGCGCGCATTGTCTAGACGGTACAGTTTTAAGGCCTGCACAATGCTGGCAATGTCCTGACGAGCGGCTATACGGCGTGCTTCATCAGGGCGACCCATGACGCGTGGCACGATTAAAGCAGCCAGAATGCCAATAATGATCATCACCACCATAATTTCTATGAGAGTGAAGCCCTGCTGGCGGTTGAGGGTAGCGGTTTTGGAATTCATATATACGCGTTCTTCGGTTTTGGCGGTTTTGGGGTCAGACCCCGCATGGGGTCTGACCCCATTAAGTGGTCTGACCCCAAAACAAAGACAATTCTACCGCAATACCCCTGCTGTTCCACAAATGCTGGAGGTTTGCCGTAAAACTGAGTATCTTAGGCACCATGATTGCTCTGCGCCTACCCTTACACTCGCCCTTGTTGCCCAAAGCCGCCACGCTCTTGGCTCTTATGGGGTTGGCCACAGTGCTGGGCGTCTGGTCCATGCGTTTTATGGCACCGGCCCCCTTACCCTTGCCCGTGACGCCTATGGCCACTGTGGCACAACCCACAGGCACCCCTTGGCGCACGGTATTTACCGGCAATGGTGGCGCCCTGGGGCCCATACAATTGCGCGGTGTGGTTGCAGGAAACGTGCAAGACAGTATTGCCATGTTGTCGGTGAGCGGCACGCCTGGGCGCCCCTATCGCGTGGGCAGTGACATTGCCCCCGGCGTAACGCTGATAGAGGTTACCCCTCAAGGGGCCACATTAGATCGAAATGGCGTCAGAGAAAGCCTCACCATGACCATCCGGCCTTTGCCCGCCCGTGTTGCAAAACCCCCCTCGCCGCCAGCCGCGCATTGATCAACTGCGGGGGGTAGCCATCCTCATGATGGTGGCTTTCCATCTGTGCTACGACTTAACCAGCGTCGGTTGGGCGCATTTCAAAATGCTCGATGATCCCTTTTGGTTAAACTGGCGCAGCCTGATCGTGGGCAGTTTTGTTTTCTTAGCGGGTGTTAGCTTAAGTCTGTCGCAACACGGCTCAACACGCAGTGCACATAAACGACTGCTGCAGCTCATTCTTTGCGCCGCACTGGTCAGCCTCGTCACGGGCATCATGTTTAAAGAGCGCTTCATCTACTTTGGTGTGCTGCACTTTTTTGTGGTGGCCACACTGATTACGCGCCCGCTCTTGCCCTATACCGCTGCCTTAGGTGTTGCAGGTGTACTGCTGCTCACAGCAGGCGCCGCACCTGGGTTTGATGTCATGAATCCACGCACGCTGAATTGGATTGGCCTGGCCTCACAAAAACCCTTTACGGAAGATTACGCCCCGCTTATTCCGTGGTTGGGTCTGCTGTGGATAGGCGTCTGGGTGGGAGCACGCTGGCCCATGAAACCCACTGACGCAAGCACCACCGCCTCTTTAACGGCCGCAACCTTACTGCCCATCACGCACGGCTTAGGGTTTTTAGGACGTCACAGCCTAATGGTTTACATGGTGCATCAACCGCTGCTGTTGGGTGGACTGCTGCTGCAGGCGCTTTAATTAAGACCCAATCTTAAACCAATCAGCGATGCGTTCTGCGTTGCCCACATCCCTTAATGAGTGCTAGCATCGGGTGTTTACTGCACCTGCAGTGTAGATTAATTCTTAAAGAGCGACTCTTTTTTTGGCGGCATTGTCTCCTCAGGCAACACCCTCTTCCGCACGCATGCGCTTGGTATGCCCGGCAGGCACTCTGCCGGCGCTAAAAGTGGCGGTGGACGAAGGGGCGGATGATGTGTATTTGGGTTTTAAAGACCAAACCAACGCGCGCAATTTTGCTGGCCTTAATTTTAACGACGCCACAATCCGCGAAGGCATTGCCTACGCTCATCGCAAAGGTGCGCAGGTTTTAATTGCACTCAACACCTACCCACAACCGCACAACTGGCGCAACTGGCGCGCAGCGGTTGATCGCGCTGCAGAGGTGGGTGCGGATGCCATTATCGTGGCCGATGCGGGTGTGCTGCGCTACGCCTGCAAAACCCATCCCAATTTACGCCTGCATCTCTCGGTGCAAGGCTCTGCCACCAGTCACGAAGCCATTAACTTTTATTACGAGCATTTCGGCATTCACCGCGCCGTGTTGCCGCGTGTGCTGGCGGTGGAACAAGCAGAAAAAGTTATTGCCCGCACACCGGTGGAAATTGAAGTGTTTGGCTTTGGCAGTCTCTCCATTATGGTGGAGGGGCGCTGCGCACTTTCCTCTTATGCCACGGGCGAATCCCCCAACACCCATGGCGGCTGTTCGCCTGCTAAAGCCATTCGCTGGCAAACCAGCAGCGCGGGCATGGAATCTCGTTTGGGCGGCGTGTTGATTGATCGTTTTGCTGATAACGAGCATCCGGGATACCCCACGCTGTGCCGTGGGCGCTTTCGTGTGAACGGTGATGTGTATTACCCCTTTGAAGAACCCACGAGTCTCAACACATTAGAACTCTTGCAACCCTTGCAAGCCATGGGCGTAAAAGCCATCAAAATTGAGGGGCGCCAACGCAGCCCCGCGTATGTGGAAGCCGTTACCCGTGTATGGCGCGCGGCGCTGAATCATTGCGCGGCAGAGCCGCAACACTACCACGTGAAACCGGAATGGCAAAACGCTCTGGCGCAAATCTCCGAAGGACATCAATGCACTTTGGGTGCTTATCACAGGCCCTGGCGATGAGCGCGCCACTTAAATTAACATTGGGACCCTTGCTCTATTTTTGGCCACGGGACAGCGTACTGTCTTTTTATAAAGAGGTGGCGAACTGGCCTGTGGACACAGTGTATTTGGGTGAAACCGTCTGTTCACGCCGGCGCGAACTGCGCTTAAAGGATTGGATAACCATTGGTGAGGCACTGCAAGCAATGGGCAAAGAAGTCGTGCTTTCCACCTTTGAGTTGATTGAAACCGATGCGGATTTGCGTCTGCTGCAATCCCTAGTGAATCAAAGCCTATTTCGCGTGGAGGCCAACGACATGTCGGCGGTTAGCCGATTGGCTGGTCGCATTCCGTTTATCGCGGGACCCTTCTTGAATATTTATAACAGTGACACCTTAGCGTTTTTTGCCGAGCAAGGGGCCACGCGCTGGGTGGCCAATGTGGAGCTTGCGCGCGATGGCATCGCCGCCATTACCGCAGAAACGCCCTTCTCCATAGAAACCGAAGTATTCGCCTATGGTCGCTTGCCCTTGGCGGTATCCGCACGCTGCTTTACGGCACGCTATCACAACCTCACCAAAGACCATTGCGAGTTCCGCTGCCTGAATTATCCTGATGGCTTGTTGGTGGAAACCCAAGACGACCAATCATTTTTGGTGATGAATGGTGTGCAAACCCAATCCGCTGGAGTTCATAACTTATTGCCTGAGCTTGCTGAATTGCGTGCTGTGGAAGCCACTCATTTACGCCTCTCACCACAATCGCGGCATATGGCTGAGGTGGTAACATTATTCGCGCAAACCCTTGCCGGAACTTTTAATCCCACATGGGCCAATCAAGAATTAACCGCGCTTATGCCCGACGCCCCTTGCAATGGCTATTGGATGGGTAAACCCGGCATCACCTACACAGAAAAAGAGAGGGTCCTATGACGCTGGCTCCTTCCCCACGCCTGCCGCGCACTGTTCAAAAAGTGGTTAATCGTCTTCCGCGTTATCCGGCTTCGCGCGCTTTCACCACGCTGCTGAACTTCACCTTGCGTCGCAAATTTCCTGCGGACGTATTGGAAGCCCTAGAGGACCACTGCTTCGTCATTGAAGCAGAAGATGCTGGAGTGCAATTAATGTTTACGGTGCGCAGAAAACGTTTCGTCCCCACCAATACTTTAACGGAACCAACGTTGCATTTTCGGGCCAGCACCTGGGACTACATCACCTTGGCCGCGCGCGAGGCCGATCCGGATACCCTATTCTTTAATCGACGATTAAGCATAGAGGGCGATACAGAAACTGCGTTACTGGTTAAAAACACAATGGATACCATCGACATCCCGCGCACCCGCGCACTGCTTAAAATGATGCTGCGTGCACATTCGCCTTAAAATGCTGCGCTGCATGATGTTAAAAATATTCTAAATAGATTAATAATCAATTAGTTAACCTGCTATTTTTTTTCATACTTTTTACCCCCATTTCTGTTTTTTTCCTCTATGATTAGTGCAGCAATTAGCGCGGGCATTCTGTGACTTATAAGATCTTAATAGCTCGCATGAATTGCTGTTACACCCTTCATAATAATAGAGGAGCACTGTATATGAATCAGTTAACAGCATTATCAGTGAGCATTGCAGTACTGGGCGGCATTTGGGCATTTCTAGCATTGGGCCCTTTATCTGGAGCGGTTTTGGTCTGGGCAGGTTTCATTGCCTGGGGCTGCTACTTCCACACTGGTGGCAACACAGATGCATTAAAGAAAACCATAGCAGGCAACATCTACGGCGCCGTGTTAGCTGGCATTGCATTGCTGCTGGTGGTGAATAATCCAGTGGGCTTGCCTGCCGCCATAGCAGCACCGGTGTATGTAGCGGTGACTGTGTTCTGCTTAGTAATTGTAGCCGGAACGAATCTGCTGTCTGTGGTGCCGGCTAACGTGTACGGCTATGCCGCCACCGTGGCCTATTCGCTTTCAAAGGCTGACGTTTTAAGCAATGCAAACTTAACCTCCGTGGGCTTTAATAACCCCGTGGTCCTTCTATCAGCCTCCTTCATTCTGGGTGCTGTGTTTGGATCGCTGTCGGGTCAATTGGCCGGCAAGTTGGGTAAGTAAACACCCGTCGCAATATAAGCAACAAATGAAAAGCCGTTCTTGTTTCAATCAGGGACGGCTTTTTTATGAGCAAAAATTGAGCTCTGCATATCTGATACAATAACCACCGTTTGATCAGTTAATCAAAGTGTTACGCTTTGATGCAATTTACTCAAGGAAAATGATGTTACACATAAGAAAAGTGGTTGCTGCCCTATCTGTGGGCGCTCTGTTATCCGGTTGTGGTGGTGGTAATGGTGCGAGCAATTTGCTACCGGGTTTTCCTATACAGGTCCCCATGCAGGCTTTCTATACGACTGGGTTTACATCACCTACTCTTTCTGCCAGCGGAATAGCAGCAGGATCGACCATCACCCCAGGAACCGGTACTGAAGTCATTACCATAAATGCGGCAACGGCCAGCAGTACATTTACTGCAGCGGGCACTTCACTGCAATCAACTTACACGATTATTCCGTCGAGCACCGTACAAACAACCAGCAGTTCAGTCTCCCTTAGCCCTGTGGCAACAACCGCAGGTACTTACTATTTTAATAGCGGTTATTCGCCCACGGGATACATTGACAGCAATGGCAATTATTGCAAAACCATTAACCTGTACGGTTTCCCGGCCACATTGACTGCCCAACAAAGCGGCATTATCGCCACCTACAATTGCTACAGCAATTACTCTGCCGGTGTTTTCAGTGGGACTGTTTCTACTCAACAATTAAATTACGCCACTTTCGCGGGGTCATCAACCGCCACACCCCCCACTAACCTAAATTTGGTACTGACCAACACAACTTACAGTGGCAGCGTCATCAGCCCCGGTCAAATTGTGTCTAATGTGTACCAGACATTTGTAATTACCAGCACAGGCACCAATACAGCGACCGCCAGCTTGATTAAAACAGAATCGCAATTTACCTCAGGTGGTTTGGCATGGGACATCACGTTCCAGTAACCCAGAAGATGTGTTCGCTTGACAGAAAAACCGCTCACGGGCGGTTTTTTTACGTGCTTAGAAGCCGTTTCTTATTTAGAATTGGGGAGTAACTTAGGGGTCAGACCCCGCATGGGGTCTGACCCCTAAGTTTGGTGAAGTGGTGGAGGTAAGCGGGATCGAACCGCTGACCTCTTGCATGCCATGCAAGCGCTCTCCCAGCTGAGCTATACCCCCACAGAGAAGTCCGCCATTATAGCGGGTCGGCTCCTGACCCACAAGACTTAGCCAATCTGCGCTTTCAATCGGGACAGCACTGTATCGCGCCCAATGAGCTGCAAAGTCACGTCCAGCGAGGGGGTTTGAGTCTCACCACACACTGCCACCCGCATGGGAATGCCCACCTGTCCCATCTTAAGACCATGCTCGGCCGCTACAGCTTTGAGTAGCGCGCCAATCTCGGGTGCACTCCACACCACACTCTGCAAACGCTCTGCCAGGGTGCGTAGCGCAGGCAAGGTTTCAGCGGTGAGGTGCTGCGCCTTGAGTTCTGCCGTGGGCTGCAAGGTGCGGTAAAAATACACCGCCGCATCAGCAATTTCAGGAATTTGGTTGGCACGGGTTTTAAGCAGCGCCACCACCGCGGACAGCGGTGGACCCCCCGCATCGGGGTTGGCCTCACGCACTTGCAGTAAAGGCCTTACCAGCTCTGCCAAGCGTGCATCATCCACGGTTTTAAGGTATTGCTGATTCAACCAATCCAACTTTTCTGAGTTAAAGCGCGCCGGTGAATGGCTGATGTGCTTTAAGTCAAACCATTCCACCAATTGCTCACGGGTAAACATTTCTTCATCACCATGGGACCAGCCTAGCCGTGCTAAGTAATTCACCAAGGCTTCTGGCAAATAGCCTTCGTCGCGGTATTGCATCACGCTCACCGCCCCGTGGCGCTTGGACAGGCGCTCGCCATCATGACCTAAAATCATGGGCACATGAGCAAATTCGGGTAGAGCCGCACCCAGCGCCTTAATGATATTAATCTGGCGCGGCGTGTTGTTTACATGGTCATCCCCACGAATCACATGGGTGATGTTCATATCCAAATCATCCACCACCACACCAAAGTTATAGGTGGGCACACCGTCGCCGCGCATCAACACCAAATCATCCAACTCATTGTTGGCTACGGTGATAGGGCCTTTCACTAAGTCATTAAACGTCACTTCACCATCACGCGGCGTTTTAAAGCGAATCACGGGGATAACGCCCGCAGGGGGCGTGGCGCTAGAATCGCGCCACCGGCCGTCGTAACGGGGCTTTTCACCACGGGCGCGTTGGCCCTCACGCATGGTTTCTAATTCTTCCCGGCTGGCGTAGCAGTAATAGGCATGACCATCGCGCAGCAATTGTTCCACCACTTCTTGGTAACGACTTAAGCGCTTCATTTGATAGAAGGGGCCTTCGTCGTAATCCAAATCCAACCACGCCATGCCATCCAAAATAGCTTGGGTGGAAGCCTCGGTGGAGCGCTCCAAATCCGTATCCTCCACACGCAGAATAAATTGTCCACCATGGCGACGGGCATAGGCCCAAGAAAAGAGCGCAGTGCGGGCGCCGCCAATATGCAGATAACCTGTGGGGCTGGGGGCAAATCGAGTGCGGATCATAAGCTTACAAACCTGTGGGAATAAGCCCTCTATTGTAACGGAGTGCAGCCCCATGCGGCGCTCGTGAGATAATTGCCCCATGAACGATCTTTTTAAAGCCACCCCCCGCCCTCCTCTGGCCGAAGCCTTGCGTCCCCAGCAATTGGACGACATGATCGGGCAGACCCATTTATTGGCGCCGGGCAAGGCGCTGCGCCTGGCGTTCCAGTCCGGCAAGCCGCACTCCATGATTTTGTGGGGACCTCCGGGGGTGGGTAAAACCACCTTGGCGCGCCTCACAGCCGCCGCTTTTGGCTGTGAATTTATTGCGCTCTCCGCCGTCATGGCGGGGGTAAAAGATATTCGAGCCGCTGTGGAGCAGGCACAGGAAGCGCTCAACCAACAGAGCCGCCCCACCATTTTATTCATCGACGAAATACACCGCTTCAACAAGTCGCAGCAAGACGCCCTACTGCCCTATGTGGAATCAGGCTTGGTGACTTTTATTGGCGCCACCACGGAGAACCCTTCATTTGAAGTGAACTCCGCCTTGCTGTCGCGATCGCAGGTGTATGTGCTGAAACCCTTACAGCCGGAAGACTTAAAAGCTTTGGTAAAACGTGCGCAAACCTTGGCCTTGGGTCACCTCACCTTCGCAGATGATGCCATTGAAGCCTTGGTGGGCTTGGCGGACGGTGATGCGCGACGGATGTTAAATTTATTAGAGCAAGTGAGTGCAGCGGCGACCACCTCTAACCTCACGTCCATAGATGCCACGTTCTTGACCAACGCGTTAACGCTGAACGGCCGACGTTTTGATAAAGGGGGCGATGCTTTCTACGACCAAATATCAGCGTTGCATAAATCGGTGCGCGGCTCGCACCCGGATGCGGCGCTCTATTGGTTATGCCGCATGTTGGATGGTGGTGCCGACCCCCTCTATTTGGCACGGCGCATTATTCGCATGGCTTGGGAAGATATCGGTCTAGCCGATCCGCGTGCCATGGAAATTGCCAATCAAGCGGCCTTAACTTTTGAGCGACTGGGGTCACCAGAAGGGGAATTGGCATTGGGGCAGGCCATTATTTATTTGGCTGTGGCACCAAAATCCAACGCCGGTTACAACGCTTACAATGCTGCCCGTGCTTTTGTGAATCAAGACCAGTCGCGCGATGTGCCCGTGCATCTGCGCAACGCGCCCACAAAACTCATGAAAGAATTAGGCTACGGACATGAGTACCGATATGCCCATAACGAACCGCACGCCTACGCCGCTGGCGAACGCTATTTGCCCGACACGTTAAAGGAACCCGGTTGGTACGAACCCACCGAGCGCGGCCTAGAGCAAAAAATTGGGGAGAAGATGGCTTTTTTGCGCGGTCTGGATAAAGCGGTGGGTAAAAAATAAAAGGAACCTGATTTGCGTTATAATTTGGGCCTCGCAAAGCAGTTGGGCGGTTAGCTCAGGGGTAGAGCACTGCCTTCACACGGCAGGGGTCACTGGTTCGATCCCAGTATCGCCCACCATGTAATGCGCGCGCCATCTACAGGCAATAGGGGGTCAGCTAACCATAGGCAGCAAGATCAAGCCGCATGTAGTCGTCTTTAGGAATGGCTTCATGGTATATAACCGCGAAGCGCCTACCGCAATATGGAAAATGAGTCACACGGGCAACCTACCAACCTTCACGCTGTGTTGAATGGCAGGGATATTTGATAGCAAATTTTTACTTCCTGCCTGCAATAACATCTCGAATTCCACTGGCCATTGCCCGAGCTGTTTCAACATCAGAACCAACGGCGTTATCGCAAACCTCAAGGTAGTTGAACTGTCTAAAGAAATTCAATTCTGGCGGGGTATTAGCATCTGTTGAAAATACGCGCCAAGACTTATTTACATGAACAATGTTGCCCAAGTCGTCCAACACAGCAATTTCACCCAAAAGATCATCTAGGGGTTTTTTGAGCAAGGAGGTCTTCTTCAGGTTGTGATTTTCTGTCAGAAGGCTCCGATGCACCATCGGCATCCACCACAGAGCCCTTAGTACCCAAACGGTCTATAGTTAGGAGGGTGTTGAGGTCTATGGCAAGCCACTCGGACAGCGCCATAAGATGGCCCGGCCGAGGAAAACCCAAACTCGACATCCACTTCCTGACGGTTTCTCGCGTCAAGGGCTTCGAAGAAGAGGGTTGATTGAAGTGGTGGGCAACAAAATTGGCAGATGGAATTTTGCCAACTTTTAAGTGGCATTATCTTTACAATGTCGAATACTCATTAATAAGTATATAGAGTTTTTACAATTCACTGAAGGTTCATACAGTTCCTACTATTGCAGGAAGTTTCTGAAAGGCAACACGTGCATTACTTGATCTGCGTGGGCGGCTGGCTTGCAGACAAGGCATTTAATTTTCCCTGCTGATTCCCTCGCCGATCAAATCACCGATTGGCTGACCTAGCCCGTGAGCCAATCATTCGTCTGCAGGGCTGTTACGTGGTATCGTTGAAGGCGTTGTGCGAGCCGTTGGATTTCAGCTATAAGCACCCCATTCGGTACGCTGCTATTCAGCCACAGCGGCCGCAGGTCCATAGGATTAATTCATGAGAATGTTGTTAGTGTGGTTGATTAACGCAGCGGCGCTGTTTGCGCTGCCATATCTAATGTCATCCATCACTGTGGATTCCTTCACTGTCGCGTTAATTGCAGCCTTTGTCTTGGGTTTGGTCAATACTTTTATACGTCCACTACTGGTGCTGTTCACGCTGCCGGCAACGCTGCTGACGTTAGGCTTGTTCATTTTCGTGATTAACGGAATTTTGTTTTGGTTCGTTGGTACGTTTGTAGAAGGGTTTCATGTTGGCGGCTTTTGGTCTGGGGTGGGTGGCGCGATTCTCTACAGCATTATTTCTTGGGCTTTGTCAGCGATTTTACTGCACGACAACACCGTGTGATTAAGCGGCCTTGGGACAGGCGCTCCATCGGGGAGGGGTCACTGGTTCGATTCTGGTAGCACCCTCCCACTCATGGCGAACAGTAATGGACTATGATTTTGGTGAAAGCATTCGCTGCAGTAGGTTATCGCGAAGAATGAGCTGGTGGTAGAGCGCTGCAACAACATGCAGCCCCACAAGCACCAGTAATGCAATGGCCACTGCTTGATGTACATCACCTAATTCATGACCCCAATCAGATCCTTTTGGGGAAAGGGCGGGCAGTGAAATAAATCCAAATAGCTTTACATCCCAGCCGCGGGAAGACGCATTGGCCCAGCCCATCAGCGGCAGGGTCAGCAGCACGATATATATCAATTGATGAATGGCCTTTGAAGCAAGCTCCTGCCAGCGCGGCATCGGCACGCTGGTTGGTGCAGGGTGAGACGCACGCCAAAAAACACGTAGCAGCATGACTGTCAGAATTAATGTTCCAAAAAACAGATGCCACGCAATTAGGCCATCGGGTTTGGTATCCTTTTCAACTTCTGGCATGGTCCAAGCAATGGTGAATTCCACAATCAGAAGCGCCAGAATAGCCCAGTGAAAAAACCGCGCAACCCCATCGTATCGCAGCTGAGTAGCGACTGGCCTATTTAAACCTGTGCCCATAAAAACTCCAGTGATTATCTAATGGAAAACAACCTATTGCCATATTACTATTTTTTTCAAAATCAGATTTAAGACGTCTTTTCTTATATAATATTTCAGTCTATTGGAATAACTTTATATTATTTTTAATAATATAGCTATCCCTATACACTGGTGCCCATGGAACAATTCTTATTACTGGCCTGGCCCTACACCCTCACCGGGGCCTTAGTGGGTCTTTTGGTAGGCTTAACCGGTGTAGGCGGCGGCTCTTTAATGACGCCGCTGCTCACCCTGCTCTTCTCAGTACCCCCCTCGGTGGCCGTGGGTACGGACTTGGCCTTCGCCTCCATTACCAAAGGGTTTGGCACCGTAGCCCATCGCTTTCATGGCAATGTGCGCTGGGATATCGTCACCTACCTATGCCTGGGCAGCATCAGCGCATCCCTTCTCTCTTTGTTGCTCATGAAAATTTTGGGTGAAATGGGGGAGGTGGGCCATCAATTCATCCGCGTGTCCATTGGTGTTTCGGTACTGCTCACGGCCCTCTCTCTGGTATTTCGCAAACGCATGCTGCTACTGGTTGATGCGCACCCCCGTTATCAGCTGCACGGGTCGCCATTGAAGTGGGCCACCATCATTGTGGGTTGCGTTACCGGCGTGCTGGTTACCGTCTCTTCCATTGGGGCAGGCGCCATTGGGGCCACCCTAATTTTAGTACTCTACCCGCGCTTGCAGCCCGCACAGGTGGCCGGCACGGACGTGGCCTATGCCGTACCGCTTACCGCCATTGCGGGATTGGGCCACTGGTGGTTGGGGAATGTTCATTTTGATTTATTGGTAGGGCTGTTGGCGGGCTCCATTCCCAGCATTTGGCTGGGCGCTCACTTGGCCAAACATTTGCCAGAACGAGCCACACGCTTCACCCTCATTACCACCTTAACCTTGGTTGGCATTAAAATGGTGGCTTAAACATGAGTACCCCCGTGACCAATAGCGAATCCGCAAACCTGTCCGAAGTCCATTTATGGAAAATACCGCCCATTACCGTGGCAGAACCGCTCTTGGCTGCGCGCCGTATTGAGTTATACGAGCGCCTTAAAAAGATCGCCAGCGCGCATCGCGCTGTTCAATTTGCTACCAGCTTGGCCGCAGAAGATATGGTGCTAACTCATGCCATATTTGAATGCGCGGTGCCCATCACCATCTTTACGCTGGATACCGGGCGCTTGCCTGCTGACACCTTGACCATGATTGCCACTGTTGAGAAAAAATATCACACCACACTAAAACGCTTTTCACCCCAATCCACCGGGGTTGAAACATTTATTGCGCAATATGGCTTGAATGGATTTTTTAACAGCGAAGAAGCTAAGAAAGCCTGCTGCGGCGTGCGCAAAGTAGAACCCCTTAACCGCGCCTTGCAAGGCGCGGATGCCTGGCTGACGGGGCAGCGCCGCGAACAAGCCGTCACGCGCAGCGCTCTGTTGCTAAACGAGCAGGATGAGGTACGCGGTATCGCCAAATACAACCCCCTTTTTGATTGGACAGAGGCTGAGGTCTGGTCATTTCTTCAGTTTTATGACGTACCGATTCACCCGCTGCACGCACGTGGTTACCCCAGCATTGGGTGTGAACCCTGTACGCGCGCCATTCGTAGACATGAAGACGTTCGCGCGGGGCGTTGGTGGTGGTTGCAAAGTGACAGCAAGGAGTGCGGTTTGCACGTAAAAGCCTTATGACCACTACACCGTTGCAAGACAGCCATTTAGATGGCCTAGAAGCAGAGTCCATTACCATCATTCGCGAAGTGGTAGCCCAATGCGCCAACCCCGCTATGCTGTTTTCCAGTGGTAAAGATTCCATCGTAATGTTTCACTTGGCACGCAAAGCCTTTCACTTTGGCGCGCGCCCCATTCGTCTACCCTTTCCGCTGTTGCACATCGACACCGGGCATAACTACGATGAAGTGATTCAATTTCGTGACGCGTTGGTAAGAAAAACCGGTGTCCAGTTAATCGTGGGGCATGTGGAAGACTCTATCAAGCGCGGTACTGTGCGTCTGCGCAAAGCCACGGATTCCCGCAACGCGGCACAGGCGGTAACCTTATTAGAATCCATTGCCGAACATGAATTTGACGCCTTAATGGGCGGCGCACGGCGCGATGAAGAAAAGGCGCGCGCTAAAGAACGAATATTCTCTTTCCGCGATGAGTTTGGGCAGTGGGACCCCAAAGCCCAACGCCCCGAACTGTGGCACCTCTACAATGCCCGTATCACTCGTGGCGAGAACATGCGTGTATTTCCCATTTCTAATTGGACAGAATTAGATGTATGGCAGTACATCGCCCGAGAAAAACTAGAACTGCCCAGCATTTACTACAGCCACAGCCGCGAAGTGGTTCGCAAAAATAATCTCTTGGTACCAGTAACCCCCGTTACACCCAAGGGGTCTTCAGACAATAGCGAGGTAATGAGTGTGCGTTTTCGCACCGTGGGTGACATCAGTTGCACCTGCCCGGTGGAAAGCCGTGCGGCCACGCCCGCTGAAATTATTGCAGAAACCGTACTCTCTGAACTTACGGAGCGCGGCGCCACACGCATGGACGATCAAACCAGCGAAGCTTCCATGGAGCGGCGCAAAAAAGAAGGGTACTTTTAATGGACCAAGGTGTGGTGCGTTTTATTACTGCAGGCAGCGTGGACGATGGCAAGAGCACCTTAATTGGCCGCTTGCTCTACGACACCAAATCCATTTTGGTGGACCAGATGGAATCGCTCTCCAAAACCCGTCATGCGCGCGCGGTTTCCACTGAAGCAGGTATTGATTTGGCATTGCTCACCGATGGCTTAGAAGCAGAACGTGAGCAAGGCATCACCATTGATGTGGCGTATCGTTACTTTTCTACACCTCAACGCAAATTTATTGTGGCCGATGCCCCAGGGCATGAACAATACACACGCAACCTGGTAACCGGCGCATCGCAATCGGACGTGGCTGTGGTGTTGGTGGATGCCACGCGTGTGGATTTAAGTACGCAGCCCGCTACCTTATTGGCGCAGACCAAACGTCATGCCGCCATTATTCGTTTACTGGGTTTAAGGCATGTGGTATTTGTGATTAACAAAATGGACTTGCTGGATTTCAATGAGCAAACCTTTAACGCCATTGGCGAATCCATCACCGACCTCACCCAAAAGTTGGGCCTGCCCAAACCGCAACTGATCCCCATATCAGCCTTGCTGGGCATTAACGTAGTAGAAAAAAGTGCAGCCACACCTTGGTATAGGGGTCAGACCCTATTGCAATGGCTGGAAAATTTGGACCTCGGTGTGGATAATAAATCTGCAGAATTTCGTTTTCCTGTGCAGTTCGTGGCGCGCCAAGACGGCAGCGATGCCAACGGTTTTAGAGGTTACATGGGGCGCATTGACGCGGGCCATGTCAGAGTGGGGCAAAAAATTACGGTGTTGCCCAGTGGGCGGCACAGCACGGTAACCGAAATTTATTTGGCCAATGGATCGGGCGCTTTGGATACAAACAATGCCGTGCCCAGCGCTGCCACCGATCAAACAGTTACGCTCTGCTTAAGCGACGAGCTGGATGTATCGCGTGGCGATCTATTCACACAAACCGACGGATTAACGCCGCCCGCTCTCACCCAATTGCTCTCTGCTGATTTATGTTGGCTAGACAGCGAGCCGCTCTCGCTAACACGCAAGTATGCCTTGCGCCACACCACCAACACCGTGTCTGCCAAAGTAAAACGCATCGAACAGGTCCTGGACGTCCATACTTTGTTGCACGGCACTGATGTGCAGGTTTTAAACGCCAACGATATTGGGCGCGTAGAACTGGTTCTGCAAAAACCCATTGCTGCAGATTTATTTGATGAGGCACGCCGTACGGGTTGCTTTATTTTGATTGATGAGGCCACCCATCATACCGTGGCCGCGGGAATGATTCGCAACACTTAGGTCAACCTTTGTTCAGAATTTATCCGTTACAGTAAATGCCCCCATTGATGAACTAACTTTTATTTACAATTACTCCAAAAAATATAATACTTATATACCAAGTAATATTTGGAGCAACCCACAAGGAGCTGTTGCTGTTAATTGGAATGGCTCATTTCGAGAAAGGCTCTTTGACGGTGAGCGATGTTTTGGCTTTAAGCGAATTAGCCTCTCCGGCGACCTTGCATTGTCGGCTAAAAGAATTGCGTAATTGGGAATTTGTAGAAATTGTGCCCGGTGACGCCAACCGCTTCAAGTTCTTGAAGCCCTCCGCCTTGGCCAATGATTACTTCAACGCGGTGGATCGCTGCCTTAAAAAAGCCGCACAAACCGTTTAAAACGCCCTACAGTTCGCGCAACTCCTGGCCTTCAAAGTAGTAGATGTTTTCATGCTTAATGCCGTAGGCGCCACCCTTGAGCCGTAACTGTGGCTCTAGGGTAAAAAGCCGCGCTTCGCCCAAAGTCATCATCACTCCGGGGGCCAGCAGTTCAAAACGGGTCATGTCCCTCTGCACGCCGTGGCCCAAGTAATCCAGCGAATCAAACCCCAGGTTTTTAATCTCCTCTTGCATGAAATCATTTAATTCATGAAAGGTGGTGTCTGGTCGCGCCATTTTCATGAGCTTCTGGTGCAAGTGCTGCTGCGCTGCGGCACCAGCTAAAAATTCAGGGTTGGACTGCGGTGTTCGGCGCGCCATACCCTGCTCTACATAGTAGCTGCGAGCACAGTCACCGCAGTAACCGCCTAAGGTGGGGTTTAAATCGATGGTGACCAAATCGGTCTCTTGGATGGGTTCATCATTGGGTGTGTAGGGCATGGCAGAAATGGCTAAGGTGGTATGCGCCCCCACCAACACCAAAGCCGCCAAATCCTTGTACCAATAACCCTCTACACCGGCTTGCATCTGCAAAGTATGGCAATGCTGCACCAGCTGCGCTTCAGTGACGCCCGGTTTTATGAAGGCCGTAATGCCCTCCAGAGTAAAGCGTGCAGCATTCTGCACTTTTTTGTAGCACACTAACTCAAGAGCATCCATGAACGCCAAGCCTATGCGGGAAACTGGTTGCGCAGCTCTTCACCAATTTCAAAAATATCCCCCACAATGCCATAGCGCGCAATGTGGAAGATGGAGGCCTTGGGATCAGTATTTACTGCCACAATGTTTTCCACATGTTTCATACCGGCCATATGCTGCACCGAGCCTGAAATGCCCATGGCAATGTAGAGTTTACAATTAGCCGCTGTTTTTCCTGACTGACCCACCTGACGAGACTTGGGTAACCAGCCCGCATCCGCGATAGGACGTGAGCAACCCAATTCGGCGCCCACGGTTTGTGCCAGCTCACGGAATTGCTCCACATTGTCTTCTTCGCCCACACCGCGACCAATAGACAAAATAAATTCGGATCCTGGAATGTCCACATCCCCACCACCCGCGGCTTCAATGTATTTTTTATGCTGACCGCGAGCCGGTGTGGCGGGTGCATCCATTTGAGTGACTGTGGGAGAGCCTGCTGCATCAATGGGTTTGCACACATTGGCACGGAAGGTCACTACCACGGTGCTCTTCCCCGGAAAGTCCACTTCCACATTTAATTTCTGACCGTAACCACCGCGCGTGGCCACTAAGGCGCCCGCGTCAAACTCTACTTTAAAAGCATCGGTGGCCAAACCCAAGCCAGTCTTTGCGGCCAATGCGGGTGCGTAAGCCAAAGAGTTAACACTGTGTGGCAACAACACCAAGGAAGGGTTCTTGGCGGCAATCAAAGCCGCCACTGTGGCCTCATAGGCATCGGGGTCAAATTCCACCACCGCGGACTTCACGCAAATCACTTCATCCACACCCTGCACGCTCAGAGCTTGCGCATACTTTTGTGGGTCGTTGGCGATAATGGCAACCGTAACGGGACCGGATGCTTGCGCTTTAACGCCTACGGCGACTGCTATCAGCTCCAAAGATACGGGACGCAGTTCATCCATCCGGTGCTCTGCAATGACTAAAATTCCACTCATGTCATACCCCTTTAAATTCTTGAATAATTTTAACCAGCCGTGCCACTTGCTCGGCGGGCGTTCCTTCAATCAATTCAGCCTGACCCTTGGCCGGCACATACATGCGCCGCACACGGGACAAGGAACCTGCTTCACCCACATCTGTGGCTGCTAAACCCAAGGCAGAAGGGGTTAACACGTCAATGGGCTTGGCTGCCGCTTGCTTAATGCCGCGCAGAGAAGCGTAACGGGGCACATTAATGCCCAATTGAATGGTGAGTACCGCAGGGCATTCTAATTCCACTTCTGCGTAGGTTCCGCCTTCTAGCTCGCGTTGCAAGGTGGCCATTTTGCTGCCCGGTGTGTAGTTGAGTAGTGACACTACGGCCGCATGGGGCCAGCCCAAAAAGGAAGCCGTGGCAATACCGGTAGCCGCATAAGAATGATCGGAAGCCTGCACGCCGGCGAAAAGCATGTCGGGCGCTTCGTTCTTGGCTACGGCGGCAATAATGCGCGCAATAGCAATGGGGTCAGACCCCTCAACACTGTCATCCCACACGCGAATGGCGCGATCAGCGCCCTTGGCTAAGCATTTGCGCAGTTCTTCGTCCACAGACTCAGGGCCCACGGACACCACCACCACTTCCACCTCACCACCCGCGGCTTCTTTAATTTTCATGGCCTCTTCGAGAGAGAAGTTGTCCCACTCGTTAAGATCATGAATTAAGAAATCGGGGTCTACGTCGCGCCCATCGGTGCGGATTTCAAAATCATCATCCACCGCAGCCACTTGTTTTACAGTAACCAGTATCTTCATAACGAATCCTATTTTCTCAACAGTAGTTAAAAACAAAAACGCATTTATATTATAGTGCCTGGAGTTTTTGGCATACCCAAGCGCCGTCCAAAATAACCATATACCGCAAACCTCACACGGGGATCGGGGTCTTGGTGCAGCTGCCAACGGTCCTCATCATGCAAATGCGGATGCCTCAACACCATACCCCGATGCAACGCGTAGGGGTCTTGCAAAATATTTTGCAACAGGGCGCGCGGTGCCATTTTATTCAAAATCACAGCGCGGCGCACATCCGGGTTTTCATGCTGCACCAACCGCTGCAACATGTGTTGGCTGGCGGCTGCATTCTGCGCAATCCCACTTAATACATCAGCCGAGGTTTCTCCTGCTTCCATCTGGTACAACACCTGAGCCGGCACGTCCGCTCGGTAGGCCACACCTGCGCGCACCCACTCGTTCTCATCTTTTGCCAATGCCGCCACCAAAGGGGCTGGGCAAGCTGGATTGCGCGCCACGGCACGGCGCACTTCCATCACCGCATCCTGTGCCAAGCGCTCTAATACTTCTGGCGCTGTAATGGCATTGCGTGCTACCACTTGTCGCACCCAATCATCATCATCCTGTGCCAACCAAGCTGCTGCAGTGACGGGCAAGTCCGGCCGCATAGCCACCGCACGTCGCACCGCTTCAGCCTCATCACGGCTTAAAGCTGTTAATAGCGCCACCGCTGTGGCCGCATTACCCGCCGCCGCACGACGCACACTCCAATGCTGGTCAGTGCTCAAGGCCTGCAGCACAGGGCTGGGGGCGCGCACATTACCCGCCAGCTTGCGCCGTTGCAGCACCGTATTCGGTATGGCCTCCAGCAAGACCTCAGGGCATTGCGGGTGACCCAAAATCTGTGCTGCGATGCCCTCTGTGGCCCCGGCCCATAAGTGCTGCAATACAGCGCTGTTAGAGGCCAAATTAACCGCCAGCAGGGTTTGTAATGCGGCAATGCCACGCTGGGCTGCCAGCCCCAATACTTCCGGCTCTGCACCACTGTTGGCGCATAAGCCTTTTAAAACATCCAAATCTTGCTCTGTCTCAACCCACTGCAGCAACACCTTATGGGGTGTGGCGGGGTTAGCCACCAAATAACGGCGCAATCGTTGACGTTGGGCCCCAGCTTGGCTGCGCTGAAACAGCTTTTCCAAAACCACAGGAGCTGTGTTGCCATGGCGCGCCAATCGGGCATCCACGCTGGCATCGTTCAATGCAAACAACTGTTCCAACACGGTGGCAGGCGTTCCCTCCATTTGCGCCAACAACAGCGCTTGGCGTCGCTCACCCCACAAATCTTCCAACAACCGGCGCTGCGCAGTGTTTACCCAGGGGTGCAGCGCGGCGGCGGCGTATACGTCTTTTTTTTCCGTGGCATGGCGCACCAAATCAGACAGGTCTTTGGGCACCGTCATCATTACACCGCCACAGCTTCCTCTTCAGTGACTGTGGTTAAGGCCTCTTCAATCAATTCAATCAGTTCACGCACCACAAACTTGCCCTCATAACCACTGGTCTTCAAAGCATCTTCAAACATGGTGAGATCTTTGGGGCAAGCCACCACGAATACTTGCAGGCCTTCAATGGCACAGGCTTCTCGCATGCGATTTTGTGAAGGCTTTTCAGTGCCCACGGGGTCTGGAATCCAGATGCGTCCACCGCCCGCTCCGCAGCAGAAGGAGTTGTCGCGGTTGCGCGCCATTTCCACCAGCTCACAGCCCAAGGTTTTTAATATTTCACGGGGCGCATCAAAGCCCTTGTTAAAGCGGCCCAAATGACAAGGATCATGATACGTTACGCGATAATTTAGCAGATGGTCCAGTTTAATGCGGCCCTGGTCCATTAAGCGTTTTACAACGGTGGTGTAATGCTCAATCTCGTACTTGCCGCCAAAATCAGGATACTCATTCTTGATGGTGTTAAAGGAATGCGGATCCGTGGTCACGATGCTCTTGAAGGTGCTCTTGTTGAGGGAGGCGATATTGTTCTCCGCCAGCAACTCATACAGTCCTTCTTCGCCCACACGGCGCACATCATTGCCGGCATTCATTTCATCTTCATAGAGAATACCAAAATCAATACCGGTGTTGTGCAGCAGGCGAGCAAAACCTTGCGTCACTTTTTGGTTGCGCGGATCAAATGAAGCGTAATCCCCCACAAACCACATAAGGTCCACGGGGTCTGTGCGCGCATCTTTTACAGGAAAGTCCAGCGCCTTGGTCCAGGTGGCACGTTTGCGTTTGGATTCCCCAAAGGAGTTGCCGGTCTTATGAATGGTCTGCAGGGTTTTTTGCAGCAGCGGATCCATCTCGCCCTCTTCCACCAACTTGCGACGCAATTGCACAATAATCGGCACATGTTCAATGGCCACCGGGCAGATTTCCACGCAAGCCATGCAAGTACGGCAGGACCAGAGGGTTTCCATAAACACTTGCCCCACCCCTTTGCCATGAACATTGAGTTTCACTTCATCGGGCAGCGCATTGGACTGCAAGGCGTTATTGGCAAACTCGCGCAAGCTTAAGATAACATCACGCGGGGATAAGGGTGCACCCACCGCATTGGCAGGGCACGCTTCCTGACAGCGGCCGCATTTGGTACAGGCGTCTAGGTTCAGAAGATGCTTCCACGTGAAGTCGGTGATGGTGTTGTAACCAATCTTTTCGCCCGTTAAATCCACTTTAGGCAAGCGTTGTGCCGCCAGAGGGTCGCGGAACATTAAGGAGCCCGTGGCGGTAAAAATATGCTTGACCTTGGTGAAAGGGATGAGCGAAATGAAAGTCAGTGCCAAGAGGCCATGGAACCACCAGAGGTTGGTGCGTAAAAGTCCTGCACCTTCTGCGCTTAAACCGGTAGAGGCCATGACTTGCGCCAGTAACGCACCCACCGGTGACCACCAGCGGTAATTCCACACATGGGGGTCTGACCCCAACCACACCAAGCGCACTGCTTCTAATACAAAACCAGTGACGCCAATGAAGATCATGGTCCATAGAAACGCCCAATCTTCGCGACGGTAAAAACTGCGATCGTAATCCGCATCACCGGGTTGACGGTCCACGCGCTTATAATCCAGCTTAGGGAGCTTCATCCATTTGCGCCGATACATCATGTACAACATGCCAGAGAGCAGGCTTAAGCCCGCCAAGTCCATGGCCAAGGAAAACCACAGGTAAAAATCGCCATACCAGAACTTGTAGCCGAAGAAGCGGCTGGTGCCGTCATATTCCACGGTAATGGTGGCGGTGCCGATGAACAGCACCAGGAAGCCATAAAATATAAAACGGTGCGCGATACCTGCTCCGCGATCACGACGGGCAATGGTGCGGTGGCTTAATACCAATTGCGCCATTTGACGGGCGCGACTCCACAACTCATTCCAACTACCGGCGGACGCCCCACGACGGTACTTGCGAATTTGCACGTAAAAGCCCCAGCAAAAAATGCCAATGGCCGATAATCCCAATAGGTAAAAAAATTCAATCGTTGAAGGCGCAAAGCCTTCAAACAAAATTCGCGTAACCTCTTTCTGGTCACTCACGGCGGGACCTAAGAGCGCTACATCCATAGCCTGCTACCTCTGATTTTATTCATGGGTTTGTATTAAGGCTAGGTGGCCAGCACAGGCCAGCCACCTAGGTGTGACAACTACACTTTATAAACGATACGGTGATCGCCGCCGGGCATATGCGGTGTTCCCCAAACAGCCACTTCACGCTTGTAGGCCAACGGATCTTGAGCATCCGCTTCCTCAATTTCACGCGCTAAGCGATGTCCGGTAAACGTGGCATCGGCCATTAAACGAGGGGCTTCTGCATCACCAATGATGTACACATCTTTAATGCCATTGGCTGCCCACTCACTCTTACGGGCTTTCACCTCTTTGTACAGGCTGTCATCGGAATGACGGCCGGTCACCAAGATCAAGGAATCAAACTCAATCCATTGATGGGAGGTGTTGGCATCACGGGGCGACTTGCCTGGACCGCGGTAGGTGGCTTTATAACCATCACCAAAGGTGTAATACACTTCCATGCGACCGGGTTCAATCCGTGAACAGAAATGATCGTCCATGCGATTGATTTTGAGCTCATGTAAGCGGCGCTGTACGTTTGAATATTCCAACGTAAAGTGCATGTAGTGCGCCAGATGCACGCCCGACACCAAAGTCACCTCATGACCTGCCAAGGCCAGCTTTTCAGCCAAGCTAGGAGCCATGTGATAGGTATCGGCATTCAAAATGACCACGCGCTTGCCAATGGGCTTCTTGCCGTCCAATACTTGCTCAGGGGTCAGTTGGTCTGGACGTGAAGCATCGGCGCCTGGAATAGGATTATGGGTAATACAATTGGTCCCTTCCGTATTCCATGATGAACCCGTGGCAATCACTACTTTTTCTGCGCCATATTTCAGCACATCTTCTGCGGTCATGCGTTTTTGGCCCAACATCATTTGCGAGTTCTTGTTCTTCTTCAGCAACTTGTTCAGTTGTGTTTCGCGATAATCGCGGTGATAACCCCACTCACCCAAGCCCGGCAACAGCACGATCTGGTTTAAGTGGCCGCCAATCTTTTCTGCTGAATCATACAAGTGAGTGGTGTAGCCACGCTCCATCAGAATGCGTGCGCACTCCGATCCAGCGGGACCCGCACCCACCACCAGCACTGAATCTTCCGAGCCTTTTTTCTCGAACTTTTCAGGATGCCAACCACGACGGTATTCTTCGCCGGCGGTAGCATTCTGTGTGCAGATCATGGGAGGACCACCAATTTCCCAACGAGAGATACAGATGTTGCAACCAATGCAGACGCGAATATCTTCTACGCGGCCTTCATTGATCTTGTTAGGCAAGAATGGATCGGCAATAGAGGGACGCGCAGCACCAATAATATCAGCGTAGCCCTTGGTGACGATTTCCAACATTTTTTCAGGGTCCGTGTAACGGCCCACACCCAGCACGGGCTTCTTAGCCACTTGCTTAATGAAGCGCGTCCAAGACACATGGTGACCGGAGGCATAATAGCGTGAGGGTGTGGCATTTTCGCCCCACTCTGCAATACCGCATAGATTTACATCCCACAAATCCACGATATCATCCGCAAATTCCACAAACTTCATGGCGTCATCTTCCACTTCCACGCCCGCGGGGCCCATGAGGGTATCCACAGCAAAACGCACCACCACCGCCATGTCATCGCCCACGGCTTTTCGTACTTGCTCTAAGGTTTCAACCCAGAAGCGTGCACGGTTTTTGAAAGAGCCGCCGTATTGATCGGTACGCTTGTTGTAGTACTTGGAGAGGAACTGCAAGGGGATGTAAGAATCCGCACCGTACACATAAACAATGTCAAAACCTGCATCGCGTGCTCGTAGCGCTGCTTTTACATAATAACCTTGCACCTTCTTAATGTCGTCAATGTCCATCTCACGGCAATAGGTGAGGGTTTCAAACTCTGAGGCATATTGCGATGCACCGCGCGGTGTGGCGCGTGATTCCATATTGGGCGCATGAGCGCTGCCGTACCATAATTCAGCACCGGCTAGAGCGCCAAACTTGTGAATATGTTCGGTCATGGCGCTTAAGTTGCGCACGTCACCGGCATCCCACAAACGAGCGGATAAACGATGGGTATCATCAGACTCGGGATGGACGGAGCAATATTCGGTGTTGATTGCAGCCCAACCCCCTTCAGCCTTCATGGAGCGGTGAGCCGCCTGAAAGCCAGGTCGATCGGAACCGGCCCCAATACAGTGGGGTACTTGATAAAAGCGGTTGCGCATAATCTTTGGACCAATCTTGATGGGTTCAAACAAAATGTCGTAGCGAGGATCGCGTGCCATTTTTACTTCCTCCTTAAAATCACTAAACAATCAACAAAAACCAAGCGGTTATACCTGGTACTCAATAGCGGTGTTGGTCGCGCCTGGCATATGCGATACCCCCCACACTGCAACTTCTCGTTTGTACGGCAGCGCAAATTGCGCATTAGCACTTTCAATTTCTCGTGCTACTCGTTGACCGGTGAAAGTGGCGTCCGCAATTAAGCGCGGCGCTTCCGCATCCCCAATCAAATACACACCCTTAATGCCATTCTTTTCCCATTCTGATTCGCGTGCTTTCAGGCCACGATGCAGCTCATCGTTAGAATGACGGCCGGTGACCAAAATGAGGGAGTCAAATTCCACCCAACGGTGGCTCTTGTTGGCATCGCGGGGTAATACACCAGGGCCGCGGTAGGTACGCTTAGACCCATCACCCCAAATGCTGTACACCTCAAGGCGACCCTTCTCAATCTTCGAGCAGAAGCTGTCTCCTATTTCTTCCACATGCAATTCATGCAGACGACGCATCATGTTGGGGTATTCCAAGGTGAAGTGCATGTAGTTGGCCATATGCACACCACTGACAATAGTGACTTCATGCCCCGCCGCAGCCAATTTCTCAGCCAAGCTAGGCGCCATAAAATACGTATCGGCATTTAAGATCACCACACGCTTGCCAATGGCCTTCTTACCCGACATCACTTGCTCAGGGGTGAGTTGATCGGGCAATGAGGCATCGGCGCCGGGAATAGGATCGTGGGTTAAGCAGTTGGTGCCATCAGTGTTCCAAGAAGAACCGGTAGCAATCACCACCTTCTCGGCACCGTAGGCCAGAATTTCGTCCACGGTAATGGGTTTTTGCCCCAAGGCCACCTGGCAGGTTTTGTTTTTCTTAACCAGTTTCGCGATTTGCGTTTCGCGGTAATCGCGGTGATAACCCCACTCACCCAAGCCGGGCAAGGTAATGACGCCGTTGAGGTGGCCGCCAATTTTTTCTGCTGAATCATACAAGTGCACGGTGTAATCGCGTTCCATCAACACGCGCGCGCATTCCGAACCGGAAGGCCCTGCCCCCACCACCAACACGGAATCATTGGAGCCTTTCTTGGGGAATTTTTCAGGATGCCAACCGCGGCGGTATTCTTCACCGGCGGTAGCGTTTTGCGTACAGATAATGGGAGGACCACCAATTTCCCAACGGGAAATACACACATTGCACCCAATGCACACACGAATGTCGTCAATGCGGCCTTCTTTGATCTTGTTGGGCAAGAAGGGGTCAGCAATGGAAGGACGTGCGGCGCCAATAATATCCGCATAACCTTTGGTGACAATTTCTGCCATTTTTTCAGGATCTGTGAAGCGGCCCACACCCAGCACCGGTTTCTTGGACACTTGCTTAATCATTTTGGTCCAAGGCACTTGGTGGCCTTGCAAGTAGAAGCGTGAGGGGCCCGCATCTTCGCCCCACTCGGCAATGTCACCCACGTCCACGTCCCATAAATCCACCAAGGGGTCGGCCATTTCTACAAATTTAATGCCATCGTTTTCAACTTCAATGCCGCCAGGACCATACAGCGTATCGCAAGCAAAACGGGTGGCAATGGCGCAATCTTTACCCACAGCGTTGCGTACTTGCTCGAGGGTCTCTAACCAAAAGCGTGCGCGATTGGCCAGGGAACCGCCGTAACCATCGGTGCGCTTGTTGTAATAGGGAGAAAGGAACTGCAGCGGCAGATAGGAGTGAGCGCCGTACACGTACACGATGTCAAAACCCGCATCGCGCGCACGACGTGCGGCGTCCACATAGAACTGCTGCACCTCTTTAATGTCCTGCAAGTCCATTTCTTTACAATAGGTGAGGGTTTCAAATTCTGAAGCATATTGGCTGGGGCCGCGCGGTGTGGCACGGGACTCCATGCACGGCGCATGGGCACCGCCATACCATAACTCCACACCAGCCAAGGCGCCATGCTTATGAATATGTTCGGTCATAGCGCTTAAGTTGCGCACATCGCCCTCATCCCACAGGCGTGCGGATAAGCGGTGGGTGTCATCAGACTCAGGGTGAATAGAGCAATACTCCGTATTCATAGCACCCCAACCGCCCTCAGCCTTTATGGAGCGATGCGCTGCCTGAAAACCGGGTAAATCAGAACCCGCGCCAATACAATGCGGCACTTGGTAGAAACGATTGCGCAATGTTTTTGGGCCAATTTGAATGGGCTCGAACAGAATGTCGTATTTGGGATCGCGTGCCATTATTTCTTCCTCGTTATTGGGTACTGCACTTTAATAATTAACCTACTACCAATTCAAATTTGCGCCAATCATTGATGTAATGGCTCAGTTCCGGCGCTATTTCCATGCTGCGCTCAAAGTGAATATGGCAAGCGGGCAGTCCTAAGGTTTGCGCCGCAGCAATCACCGCCTCCACAAGAGCGCGCGGACCGGATACATAAAAATGAGTCACGGGTGGTTGTGTGGCCATGAGGGCGTGCACATCCAAGCGTCGTCCTTCGCGTGAGGTATAGCTGTAAAAACGGTTGGCCGGCATGGACTGCGCCAGGGTTTTGGTAAAGATAGCCTCCGCTGCAGTGCGTGTGCTGTAGTGCAGTTCGTAATCGTCATCCGCGTCGGCCAATGCGGCGCAATGGGACAAGAAAGGAGTAACCCCCATGCCGCCGGCAATAAACACATGCTTCTCGGCATCCAAGGCCAAGGCCATGCCACCCATAGGTGCGCTAATCTGTAATGTCATGCCCACGGTGGCTGAATCATGCATAAAACTCGACACGCCACCCACGCTGGTACCACGCCCCACCACAATGCGGTAATGATCGCGGTGATCAGGATGGCTGGTGAGGGAGTAAGGTTTTGATTTGATCTCGCCGTCGAGCGTTAGGTTGACGCTTACATGGCTGCCCGCACTAAAGGTGGGCAGTTGGCCGCCCGCCACGGGCGTGAGCGCAAATTCTTTTACCTGTGGGCTTAATTCATGAATAAGCGCTACCCGCACCAGAATTTCACACTGGGTTTGCGGCCAAGGCGCGCTGACACTGATTTCTGGTTTAATTTTTGACATGAGTATCCGTAATAAACCTTAATAATTTCCAAAATATGCCAATACAGGCCTATTTTCAGCTGAGGTTCAAATGCGGGCAATTGCCACAAGGAGCTACCCCCTTGGTGTAGGCCTTGGGGTCAGACCCCGTTTTTAGGGTCTGACCCCAAGATTTATCCCAAGACCCTGCCAACCCTACTTGGTGGTGACCAACCCTTCTTTTGAGAAGAGCAACGGAACCCCTTTTTGGGTGGCCACTAAGGCTGTAATAGAAAGTCTGTCTTCACGCTGACCGGCCACAAATGTTTTGCCGTCGTCGTCGCTGGCCAATGACAAGCCATCAAGGCCTGCGGCAATAATTTTTCCATCGGGCAATTGCACCATGTCGGTAATGGAGCTGCGGGTAGTGAGGGTAACCTGCGCCCATTTTTTGCCATCATCCACGCTGCGGAATAGGTTACCCGCCAAGCCGCCCATCAAGATGGTGCCGCTTTTTAAGGAAATACCGGTCCAGAAACTGCCGCGGCTGCCCGATTCAACAGGAACCCAGGTGGCACCTTTATCGGTAGAGCGGTACACCGTACCCGCTTCGGCAGCGATTAATAGTGTGCCTTTAGCGGTAGAAAACATTTTCAGTAAATTGCGATCGGCCTTAGCGCTATTTTTAGCAGCGGGCACTGTGAGCGCCTGCCAGATTTTGCCCCCATCATGAGTGGCCAAGAGCGTGGACCAAAGGCCCGCTGCAAAGCCATTCTGGCTGTCTGTAAAGAACGCCGTAAAAAGCGGACGGTCTTCGATTAAGTTGTCACGCTGCAAGGTCCAGGTTTCGCCGCCGTCAGTGGTGTGCAAAATAACGCCCCAGTGACCCGCCGCCCAACCCTCCTTGTCGCTGACAAAACTCACAGAGGTGAGCGTGGCACGCGTGGGCACAGCCTTGGCTTGATGAAATTTAACACCATCATCAGAGAGTAAAATGACACCGCGGTCCCCTACGGTGACGATACGATCTCCTTCTCGTGTGACAGCCAACACGGCAGAAGTTAAGCTGCCCTCAGATATCACAGCAGGCATTTGCACCAAACCATTACCCACTGGCGGGCTGGCTACGGCAGGCGCATCCGCCGCAGGTACTGGCGCAACAGAATCTGCCGCGTATAAAGAGAACGAAACCAATAGCCCCGTAAAAGCAACCACCGTTTTAAGTGACATTTTATTTTTCATGTTTTTCATTACGCCTAATGCTGAAGAATGCCAGGAAGGCGAACCGGTCCACGACGTGGGAACAGACGCTCCAAGACCACGGAAATAGCGGGCAGTACCGTCATGGCCATAACCAAGTTAATCATGAACATAAAGGCCAACAGTTCGCCCATATCCGCCTGAAACTTCAGTTGCGAGAAGGACCAGGTGGCCACACCAATAGCCAAGGTAATGGCCGTGAAGATGGTGGCCATCCCTACTTCCAGAATGGAATGCTCCAATGCTTTCACAATGGGTTGCCCACCAGCCAAGTGCAGCTGTAAGCGACTGTAGATGTAGAAGGCGTAATCAACACCAATCCCCACCGCCAACACCATCACGGGCAGCGTGGCCACGGTTAAGCCAATGTGCAACTCTTTCATGAACCAGTAACCAATGAAGGTGGCCACCGTAAGCGGCAAGCAGCAAGCAATTACCGCACGGAAGTCACGATAAGCCAAGAACGTGAGAATGGCGATGGCCGCATACACGTAGAGCATCATGGGCAATTCACTCTTCTCCAATTCCTCATTGGTAGCCGCCAATACACCGGCGTTGCCTGAGGCCAGACGAATCTTTACGGTGGAGAGCTTGTTCTTATCACGGAAATCTTTGGTGGCGTTGATCACACGCTTAATGGTGGATGATTTGTGATCGGCCAGGTAAATATGGACTGCGGACATGCTGCAATCGGAACTGACAAAGCCACGCACGCGAGAAATTTCTGTAGCCATAGCCGCGTAGTTGCCCGCATCAAAGGGCACCACCGCCATCTTGGGGTTGCCCTCGTTATAGCCTTCGCTGTAAGTGCGCATCATGCTGGCAAAAGAGGTAATGGAAGTGACTCCCGGCACATGCTCCATGGCATCCACGTAATCGTCCTGGTATTTTCCAATGGCCACATCACGACAGGACTCAGGGGGCGACTCAAACACCACGCTCATCCAATCCAGTCCAATGTTATAGCTGCCGGCAATGGCCACTGCATCACGATTAAAGCGTGAATCGGCACGCAGTTCAGGGGCGCCGGGTTCTAATGTACCCACCACACGATCACGACTTTGCCAAACCGCAACAACAAATACCACGGCCGTAATAACCGTAACAATCACCGCGTTGCGCGGTTCTGCAATACGGGCCAAGACACGTAGCCAGTTAGAACGCCGTTCACGAGAGAGCATGGCTTTTTCGGCAAACTCTTTGGTGAAGTTAAAGTATGAAGCGGCAATGGGCAGCATAATCAAGTTGGTAATGATCTTGTAGCCCACACCAATGGAGGCGGTAATGGCCAACTCGCGTACCATGGGGATAGGGATCAGAGTTAAGGTAATAAATGACACAAACGCGGTTACTAAGGCCAATACACCGGGGATCAGCAAGTTGGTAAAACTTAACCGTGCGGCCTCTACTGTATTTTTACCGTGGGCGATTTCACGCACGATGTAGTTGATCTGCTGCACACCGTGCGACACCCCAATAGCAAAGATGAGGAATGGCACCAACACTGCGAGCGGGTCGAGGCCAAAACCCAACAGGCGCAATGTGCCAAACTGCCAGACCAGAGAAGTGAGCGAGCAGACAATCGGTAAAATAGTTAGGCGAATAGAATGGCTGTACCAATACACAGCAAGTGCTGTTAAAAGCAATGCAATCCCACAGAACTCCAGCACGGCTGAAGCGCCATCTGCAATATCACCAATCTGTTTGGCGAAGCCCGTCATCTCAATTTCAAATTTGTCGTTCTCAAACTTCTTGCGGATATTGTCTTCCAGCAAACGGTTAAACGCCACGTAGTCCATGCGTTTGCCATCGCGACCATATTCAGCCAGTTCCGCCACAATCATGGCGCTCTTCTGATCATTGGACACCAAGGTACCCACAAAGCCACCCTGATTGGTGGCGCGTTGAATTTTGGTAATCAATTCCGGTGTTAGGCCTTCCGGGGCAATGGTGCCGTCAATAATGGGATCCGCGCGAAAACCATCCTCTGTAACCTCATTCACAAAACTATTGGGGGTCCATAAGGACTGCACGCCCAAGCGATCCACATTGGGCAGCAAGATAACGGCTTGGGTGACTTGATAGAGTTGGGTGAGTGCTTCTTTATTCCAGATGGTGCCGCTGCGAGCCTTTACCACTACCGTAAGACGGTTGGCGCCAAAGAGCTGGTTGCGGTATTTCTGGAAGGTTTGAATATATTCATGCCCAATCGGCATTTGCTTTTCGTAGCCCGCCTCCATTTTAAGCTTGGTGGCAAAGACCATCATTAACGCAGTAAATACCACAAGACCAATTAAGATGGGCAGACGTCGTTTGAAGAACAACGTTTCGAGCTTTTGAACAATAATAGCTAGCAAGAGACACTCACTTTTTTTAAAATTAACACTGAGTAAGCGGGTTTTATTAAAACGAGTCTTACGCAGGACGCCGCAGAAATGCAACAGTGCGCATTTGCGCACTGTTGCACCCAACATTATTCGGTTACACAGCAAATCATGCTGCTGTCTCAAACCCTACAATTAGAAGTTGTAGGTCACGAAGCCACCGATAAAGTCACGATCGATGTACGGTGAGTTGTACGGGCTGCTCGACCCAAAGAAAGTGGTGTAGTTCAAACCGGCCTGCCACTTTACCGGGTTCTGGTTAAAGAGCAAATAGAAGTTCGCGTTTTGCGCACCAGACATGTAATTGGCGTTAAAAGTCGGCGTTACGCCAGATAGGGCACGGTAATAGGTGACCCCCGGAGTGACCTGCCAACCGGGCAAGAGCGTGCCATCATAGGTCCAGTTGAAGTCGGTGGTAATACCGTAGGAGTTGGCAGTACCCAAAGGGGAAAAATACGAGCCGCTTGGTGTGCCGACCGTTGAGTAATATCCCGCATCCGGCGTTTGAGTGCTTGAAATGTTATTGGTTAAACCAGGAAAGCGTATGGCCACGAACTCTGTGGTGGAATAGGCAACCTGTGCATCACCCAACCATTTCAATATGGAACCAGAGTTACTGGGGGTCAACTCCAGTTGCCCGGTGATATGAGCCTGATAATGCTGCATATCTTTCCATTGATTGCCTCCATTACCGTCGGCAATGGATACGGCATCTCTCGGACGCCATGAAAGCTCACTGCCAATCGCCCAGTCACCCAATGGGAAATTAACACTGGCCCCAAACAGTTTGCGGTTTTCCAAATACTTCCACGTCCAAGCACCGGCCTGAGTGGGGTCATACAAAGCCACGGGTGACTTGTCATGATAGTTCAGGAAATACAGCCCTGAATCCAATGTGGTGCCTTCTGGCTTGTAATGGAACGCAATGCCATACTGACCGCTGCTCTTAGGCTTTATGTCGTTACCAAGCCCATAGTTATTTCCGTTGCTACAGCTTTTACCAAGCCCGGAAGCTGCAGCGCCTACAGTGCCGCCTGCTGCAGAGCATCCTTGAGGATCAGATCCTGTGTAAAAGGGTTGAGCCCCGCGACCAAAGATATCCGAGTTAGACCAGAATGTTCCCACAGGTGGGTAGAGGTTTTTATTCCACTGGAACTGATAGTAGCTATCAAAGCTCAAGCCGCCGCCAATACCCGTGGCAAAACTCAGCATGGGCGCTGGCAAAATAGCTTCTTTAATCTGGGTGCCCGGCATAGCCAGTTTCTGAAAATCCAGAGCCATGGTAGAGCTGATACCCCCAATACCATACAAGCTTTCACCCCAGTTAAGCACTTGATTGCCTAAGCGCCAGCGTGCACTTTGCCCATTAAGCGAGAAATCCTTACTGACCCATAAATCCAGCAGTCGAATATCGCGCCCCACTTGTGACAAAGCATCTCCTGAAAGAGGTGTTCGCTCTGTGTTACCTGCTACAAAATCATACAAGTAGCTGGCACGCGCCATGAGTTTATAACCATCGGGAAACTTCAGCACCATTTCGTTGGTGCCCTTCAGGTTTAAGGCAAAGAAATCACCCTTGTTATAATTCAAATCTCCATTATCACCGGAGCTAAAATTTTGGTTGACCTGACTTGGCCCGCACGAAGAATTCGTTGTGGCGTCACCCACGATATTACAGTTCTGGTTTAATAGCCGATAACCAAACCCTGCGGTAATCTGCGAATCGATGGACCCCGTTACAGAGCCATCATCACTTTTTACCGGAAATGCATATACCGCACTGGTGGCCAGCAGCAGGGCTGCTGCCAGCATCCCCTTTAAATTTTCTTTCATGATCATCACAGTCCCCTCAAAACATGTCATTTAAGAAGTAACTTCCTAGCGCTCACTAATGGCGCGCAGGGTATCCGGTGTGTAAAAGCTAGAGCTATACACGTTTTCTTTGCTTTCTAGGAAGTACTGCACATCCTTCTTCTGACCTAAGACAGAATAATCAGACATGTAGCGACCGCTTTGCAGGTTGTACTGAATGAACGGGTTGTAGGTACAAATACCGCCCAACTCCCAAACCGGAATTTGCCAAGCTTGGCGCACGTTCCACAGCTTGCCGCTGGAATCGTAGTCTTCTGCAATCAAGATGTTCCAGCTGTCTTCATCCAAGTAGTAGGTGCGTTTCGGTGCACTGTGGCGCATCCCTGCGCGAACGGTGGCTTCCACTACCCACACGCGGTGCAACTCATAGCGGCCCAGATCAGGATTCACTTCATCCTTCAGGTAGGCGTCTTTATGTGGAGTATTAAAGTTGTACATCTTGAACGCGTCATGAGGAATGTAGATTTCCTTTTTGCCGGCCAATTTGTAATCGAAGCGATCCAAGGTGCTCCAGAACATATTCTGAATATCCACCATGTACTCGTTCTCGAAACCAATCAACGGTGCATCGAAAGCGTAAGCGGGCAAGCGACGCACGCGACGTTGACCGGGGAAGTAGTAGCTGGATTCTGCAATCTTATCCAGGTAGCTGATGTAAATAATAGCTTGCCCCACCAAAGCCACTGGTGCGGAGTATTTGTAGTAACCATACAGCTCCACCTTGCCAGAATCTTCTACGTTCTTGGCATCCTTTTTGCCCCAAGGATAGAACTGGGTCAATTCCCAATCGTAGAACACGTAGTCGTTGGTGCCGCGACGGGGGCTTAATACGCTGCCGCCGTTTTGAAAGGTAAAGCCCACGCCTGTGGGGCGCAGTTTTTGGTTCCACATGGCTTCAGCGCCATTGGCAGGGATTGGGAAGGGTACGCCGCCGGCCTTGGCATGATCCAAGCTAAAGCCATCGGCGTTCATCTTGGCTTCTAACGCATTCATCTTGGTGCGCTCTTCCACAGAACTGGGCACTACGCAATTGCGGTGCGATGGATAAACATCCATACGGTAGTTGGGCACTTGTTTAACCAAGGCCACCTGACCGGGGGTCATTTTGCTGGCGTATTGGTCTACGTTGGCGGGGGTAATAGTGAAGAGGGGTTTTTCTTCTTTGGTCATCTTAGAAAAGCCAGCGCGTTCTTTGCCCCAGGCCCAACCGGGCAACGCTTCGTCGGCTTTACCGCTCCACGCGGGGATGGTGCCGTCCTTATTGCCCGCTTTTTCAGCGCCAATAGGCGTCAAATCTTTCCCCAAGCGGTCTGCCTCTTGTTGCGATGCCGCAAATGTCATATCGACACATAGTGCTGCCAGTACAAAAATTAGCCATTTCTTACTCATTTCGCCCCCCGTTCGTAATAACCAATATAAAAATTTTTTTAATCGCTTCACGCAGTCGTGCGCACGCACCGCGAACAGCGTTATCTAACCATGCGCTTCCCCTCAAATATATTGTTTTAAGGGGTTACTCCAAAATGATTACATTGTATTACGGAGGCAGTGCGCCTCAAGACGTGCACTGCAGGTGAGGGTTACGCGGAAGCCTGGGCCAATGGGGAGCGCTCGCGCCCTCCCAGAATCAGCTGATTAATATGCTCATGGGACACGGGCTCGCAAAATAATGAGCCCACGCCATAGGTAAATCCGTAGTACTGCGCCATGGCTAAGGCGTCTTCGTTTTTAATGCCCGATATGACCGCGATAGCCCCTTGGGCTTTGGCTTTGGCGACCATCTCACCCAGTAAGGCTGTGCCCTGTTCGCCCTGCACACGGGCCAAATCCACCCGCCATACATCGGCATCGAATAACCTCTCGCACCCTTCTGCCATGAGCATCTTACCGTCCATCACCAACCTTGCTCCCATATGACGCAATTCGAGTAATGCGGCACCGGCAACCGGCGCGTCAGAGGCGTTATGCCAAGCCTCAATCATGCAGCAGTCTGCAGATAGATCGTATTCCTTTAAGGCTTGTTTAAATTCCTCAATCACCGTGGAGTCCGATAAGCAGGCGATAGGCAGGCTAACGCACACCGCCTCTGGGCAACGATCAGCCAAATCCATCACCCACGCCTTTTTTTGTCGGCATACTTCACGCAACAGCCAACGACTAATGGGGACCAAGAGCTCCATGTCTTCCGCCGCCAATTGAGAGGGCTTGAACTCCAATAGACCGCGGCGCGGATGGTGCCAATACATGACAGCATCCACCCAAGCCAAGGAGCGGGAATCTAGCGACACCACGGGCTGAAAGCGGACGCGCAGTGCATTGGCACTAAAGGCGCCGGCCAGACTAGAATCAATTGCGCGCCTCCCCAACACATTGGGGTACAGGCCACTATCAGCCAAGGTAATATGCGAGGAACCCAAAAACTTGGCTCGGTGGACGGCCTCTAGAGCGCTTTGCAACATACCTTGCCCGCCCTCATACCCTGAAATACTCACCGCAATGCCCGCGCTGGCGGTGACGTTAATATCGCCATCCACCATCCGTACGGGGCGCGACAGGGCCCGTTGCAGCTGCTCGGTTATCTGCATGGCGCGCACCGTGAGCTGAGCGGTACCCATTTCTTCGGTATTTTCAATGGTTCTGGCCGCTACGGGCTCAGTGTTTTGCAAGACGGGCTCGCTAAGGTCGCTCACCAATAGCGCAAACTTATCGCCACCCAACCAGGCGGTGGTGTTGGCCGGGCGTTGCAATGCCAAGAGGCGACGCCCCATTTCAACAATCACGCGCTGCGCGGCCTTATCGCCAAAACGCTCGCTAATGTGGCTAAAGTTATCTAAATCCAGATAAATCAACAGGAAGGGGTAGCCAACAGCTTTGGAATGATGATGCAAATAATCCAGTCGCTCCTCAAAGGTGGCGCGATTGCATAAACCGGTATGGGGGTCGCGAAAAACATGCTGGCGCGCTTCTTCTTCCTCTTGTTTGCGCGCCGTGATATCGATAATGGAGCCCTCTAAGGCCAGCAACTCGCCTCCTGAGGAATAAACCCCGCGCCCCTGCTCCCACACCCACTTGGTTTTACCATCTTGGGTGATGATTCGGTACTCCATGTCATAGGGTTGGTTCTGCGTGAGTGCAGTTTGCGTGTGGTGCCATACCTGATCACGATGCTCTGGATGAATTAAATCCACGTAGGCCGTTTTCATGTTCTCCACAAAGTCGCAAGCTTCATAGGCGGTCAGCTCAAAGCAACCGTCACTGACGTACTCCATGGTCCAATCGCGATCATTGCGGCCACGGTAGAGCATTCCTGGCAAGCGGTCTAATAAGGTGGTCATGGCACGGCCACTGGCGCGCAATGATTCTTCTGTGATTTTGCGTTGGTTGATGTCGGTAATGGTTCCGGTAATTCCCAGTAGCGCGCCGGTACTAGAGATTTCAGGACGGGCACGCACCTCCATCCATAAAAAACCACCGTCTGCGGTGAGGAAGCGGGTGTCGTACCAACAGGTTTCTTTGCGCCCACTGGCAAAGTTTTCAAAATGCTCTTGGTTGCGCAAAATTTCATCGGGGTGCACGGAATCCAAGAATGGGCGGCCCATGCTGCCCACTGCCGTAAAGCCCGTGAGCTGTTCCCATGAAGGATTGAGAAAGGTCCAACGTCCTTCGCCATCGGTTTGAAAGGCCACATCCACCATACTGTTAATCACCGCGCGGCAACGCGCCTCGTCATCGGAGGGTTGCGCAAAAGGATCTGTGCTGCGTATGGATTGCAGTGATTGGGTGGCAATGGAGGAGGTATTCTGATCAGCGGCGGCCGTGGGCGTGGCGCCCCCTGCTCGTAACCCGCTCCTGGCGCGCGCCCAAAAGGGTTTGCTGGACCGGTACAGCACCGCAGCAAAAATACCCAAAAACAATAACCAACCCAAATCAGCCACCCAGCCGGCAGTGGGGCCCCACCAACGCAGGCTTAAGTCGGCCAGTAAAAATAGCAGTGCCAAAGCAGCTGTCAAATAAAGCGGCAGCATGTGGTAACCTCTAATCAATGGGCGTTATGAATGTATTTTCAACATTCTAGACCTTTTCATAAGGGCGCGCGCAGAGTCGTGGCGGCCTACGGAGATTCACCATGGTTCAAAAACTAAGTTTACTGGCGCGACTGCGCCAACACGACTTGCTATGGCGCATGGCGACCGTACTGAGCATTTCATTGCTCATGGCCATGCTAAGCTCCGTGGCCTCATTCATCCTGGCCAAGCAGGTGCAAGAACATATTGCGCTGTCCAATCAGGTGCAAATTTTACAGGTTCAGCTTAATGGTGTTGCCCGTCAGTTGGCCTCCAGCAAGCCCGACAACAGCTTACCCACTCACGTAGGCCTGGTAGATGCCATGCTGGCCAGTCCAGCCTTAGCACTGCTCTCCGCCCACCCCGCCCCCTATCCGCCCACCGTGGCCTTGCAGCGCCTCACACAAGCCTGGTCGCTACAAGTAAAACCTTTAATTGTTGTAGCAGAGCAGCAACCCACGCATTCATCCAAGCCCTCGCGCAAAGCGCGCGCCGACAACAGCGCAACCAATGCTGCACCCAACGCATTGGCCGCCGTTGATGAGGTGTTATTGCAAACACAGGTACTAGCACAAGCTCTGGAACAAAGCGTACGTGACAAGCAATTGGTTATGGGGACGGTGCAACTGGCCTGTTGGGTATTGGCCGCCATCGGTTTTATCATGGCCGGTCTCTACACTCGCCAAGCCATTTTGCAACGCAGCCTCATTATTAATGGCCGCCACAATACCCGTGAAATAGCCCGCTCAGAAGAGCGGTTTGTTGAGATTGTGGACCATGTGGATCAGCTACTGGCCAAATCGGCTTTGGGAAACGCAACTCTATCGCGCGTTGTTACAGAACTTGAAAACATACCGGGAGTTGCCGCAGGCAGCCTAGAAATAATGGATGATTTGGCAGAAACGTGGGGCATTGGGTATAGCATTACCACCGAGAAAGCCACCCTAACGCCGCTGCGCACCACCTTCATTAAGCTTTTGGCGGGCACTCACACGCTCGCCACCTACACCCTGCCCGGGTCGTCGGAAATACCTATTTTGGCTTTGAGCGTTCCCATTAAAGACCGCAACCGCATCTTTGGCGTATTGATACTGGAAGCGGAACCCGGGTTTCAATTTGAACCCTGGCACATCCAACTGGTTCGAGTAGTCGCCCGGCAGATTGCCGCTGCCATTGGCGCTGTAAGCGTGGCCCGGGAAAGCCGTCGCATTGCCCTCATAGAGGAACGCGCTGCCATTGCGCGCGAGCTTCACGACTCTATCGCACAATCTTTGGCTTTCATGAAAATTCAAATTACTCGCCTGCAGACCTTAATTAACCTGCACCATATCCCCGACGACATGAACTTGGTGGTGAACGATTTACGAGAAGGTCTTAACAACGGCTATCGCAAGTTGCGCGAATTACTCACCACCTTCCGCGTGAATGTCAGTGCAGCAGGGCTTTCCGCCTCGCTGGAAGAAGCCATTGAAGAATTCCGTGCCCATAGCGGACTATCATTAACTTTAGACAATCGCTTGCGCGACTGCAAACTCACCGCCAACGAAGAAATTAATATTCTACAAATTGTGCGTGAAGCACTTTCCAACGTGGTGCGCCACGCCCAGGCCAGTAGCGCACAGGTGGCGCTGGCGTATGATGAGCATATAGTGACGGTGGCTATAGAGGATGACGGAAAGGGTTTTGATAACACCGCCAACCCTAAATTTCACCATGGTGCATCCATTATGCAAGAGCGTGTGAGTAGCCTTAATGGCGAGCTGCGCATCGATCCACGCGAAGCCGGTGGCACGCGCATACGCTTTAGTTTTACTCCTAGCTCAAACCGCAACCGCGATAAACTTTTATTGGAAGCTTGAAATGAATATCACTCCTACCCGTATTTTACTCATTGACGACCATGCTTTGTTTCGCAAGGGCGTGGCGCAATTGGTGGGCATGGACCCAGAATTAGAAATTGTGGGCGAAGCGGGCTCCGGACGCGAGGGTCTGGCCTTAGCGCAAACCTTACATCCGGATGTGATTCTCATCGATTTGAATATGAAAGAAATGGACGGCGTTGAAACGGTTAGAGCCATGAAAGCTGCCAGCATTGAAGCGCGATTCATTATGCTGACCGTCTCTGATAGTGAAGATGATGTGGTAGCCGCCTTGCGCGCAGGCGCACACGGCTACTTACTTAAAGACATGGAACCCGAAGATCTCTGCGCCACAATTAAAAAAGCTGCTCGTGGCGGCATGGTGTTGGGGGCTAACCTAGCAGACAATTTGGCGCGCGCTCTGGTGGACGACAAGCCTCAAGCGGGCGTAACGCCTTCAGGTCTGACCAAACGCGAACAAGAAATTCTAAACCATCTATGTGCCGGCATGAGCAACAAAGCCATTGCACGGGAGCTTAACATTTCAGACAGCACAGTGAAGGTGCACATCAAACATTTGCTGCGTAAATTTAATTTGAAATCACGCCTTGAAATTGCTGTCTGGGCGCACGGTCATAACCTGCAGAAATAAAAATTGTCGCAAAGAGCGCAACCGTGCAATGACACAAAAAAAGGGGGCCATAGCCCCCTTTTTTATTTAGTACACCGCAAGACTATGCCCCACATAAATAACCGTGGCCGCCGCAATCAAGGTGACGTAAGGCCAAATGCCGGCGCTGGAAGTCGCTCCGTCAGCGCTTAAATGAAGGTCTTCCATCATGGCTGGTGGAAACTGTCCCTTGTCTTGAATGTAATGACGGAACACAAAGATAGGTACTATCAACGCTGCACAACTCAGACCAATTACCAATGTACCCGCACCCCAAGTGTCTGCCCCCATTCCCATGAAGAATAAGTTGGCGAAGCCCAATACAGCACCCATGGTGAGCAACCAACCCGGGGCTTTGAAGGGGCGCTCCCATCTGGGGCGGTCCATGCGGTGAATCCAACCCGCATTCAGGTTTAAGAAACTAAAGGTGATGTAACTGATGTTGGATATGGCCAGCACAAACACGTAATCCGACATCAGTAGCAGCAGCAAGTTAAAGACAAAGTTGGTCCACATGGCTCTCGTCGGTGCACCATGGGCGTTTACATGGGACAAGTACTTAGGCAACCAACCATCCACGGAGGCTTGATACAGCGTGCGTGAAGAACCGGACATGGAGGTCATGAGAGCCAAGAGCAGCGCCAGCACCAACATAATCACCAGTACGTTTTCAATCCAGCGCGCACCACCCACCATGTGCGACATGGCTTTAGCCACACCCATGCCGCTGTAGATGTCCGGTGCCAGCATGCCGCTATACACCGCGGGGGTGGTGATATTACCCGCCGCATCCAGCACCGCAGGAGTCACTAATTCACCTAGCCCTAAGGAACCCTGAAAGGCCAAAGGCACCACGGTAAACACCACCAAGCATAAAAGGCCCGAATAAAAAATGGCTCTGAAAGTGTCTTTCTTGGGGTCTTTAAATTCGGAGGCGTAACAAACAGCAGTTTCAAAACCGTAAGTGGACCAACCGGCAATAAACATACCCCCAGCAATGAGCGTCCAACCCGCCATGTTCCAACTGCCATCCACCACATTACCCACAGCATCATGGGTCATGGGCAGCAGCGGCCAGAAATGCACTTTGGGCATATCGCCGGTGAAAAGGGGCACGAAACCAATCAACAGCAAAGGCACCAAACCTGCAATGCCCAACAACATGGTGGCCTTGCTAGAACCCAGAATGCCGCCGTTTTGAACTTTAAAAATAACCAGCAGGAGCGCCAAACCCAACAAGAAAGTGGAATTAATACGCAGCGACAGGCCTTGCTTCAACAAACCCAAATCCAGTAAGGTAATTTGCCACGTATTAATCAGCGCATCAGGAGCGAAGAGCGCGTTTAAGATGTATCCCGCGGCCAGGCCTGAACCAATAGCCAACACGGGCGACCATGCCATCCAGTTGCACCACACAGAAACGGGGGCCACCAGCTTGCTATAGCGCACCCAGGCAATGGCGCCATACACCGAAGCACCACCCGACTTATTGGGAAACAGACCCGCAATTTCAGCGTAGGTAAAAGACTGCAAAAAACCAAAGCAAATAGAAACCGCCCACACAATCCATGAGGGTTTACCTACCGTAGCCGCAATGGCGCCGATGGTGAACAACACCAATGCCGGAACACCGCTGGCCACCCAAAATGCGCCGGTCCAACTAATTCTGCGTTGTAAGGTGGTTCCGTCCTCAGATGTGGACACTTCCCGCTTAATAATGCCTTCTTCTACGCTCACTTTGGGCTCCTCAAAATCATTGCGTATAGGGGTCAGACCCCCCCAGGGGTCTGACCCCTTCACCTATTATGCTCCGCGCTTTTTCTTTTCAGGATCATCAAAGGGCAAGGGATGCGCGGTTGCTGTGCATTGTATCTTAGGTCCGCGCACTTCTAACTTAACGCCCTCTTTGGCGTATTCAGGCTTCACTTTAATAATGGCCAATGATTTTTTGAGAATAGTGGAATACATGGGGCCGGTGATTTTGCCCACTTCTTTGCCATCGGCAAAGAGCAAGGCGCCCGATTCGGTGGGTTGATCGGTATCGGCAATCAAACCATAGAGCAATACTTTTTCTTTACCCATGCGCGCCATGAGGGCCGCCTTACCACGGTACTCGGCGGTTTTCTTTTTAGAAACCGCAAAGCCCAAACCGCATTCCCAAGCATCGTTCTCTTCGGTCATGTCGTAGGGGTAGAAGAATAAGGCTGATTCCACACGCACCATGTCCAAACAATTAAACGAACAAGGAAGAATACCGATGGATTTTCCTTTTTCAAGGATGTTGTCCCAGATGTGTCCCACATCATCGCCTTTGGCAAAAATTTCGTAGCCCCGCTCGCCGGAATAACCGGTGCGAGAAATCATGCAATGGCGGCCAAACAAGGTAGTGGATACTTGATGAAAATATTTCAATGATTTGAGATCAAATGGCGTGTATTCATTTAAGAAATGGACCGCCCGGGGGCCTTGCAACGAAATGTTGTGCAAGTCGTCATCAAACAAGATGCTGACGTTGCGCCCTTCTGCGGATTTGGTGAGTTGCGTTAAGGCGGTACCGCTGCCATGCACCATGATCCAGTTGTTGGGTGAGATGTGATACATGATGCAGTCATCGGTGAAACCGCCGTTGTCATCGCAGATGACGGCATAAGCAGACTTTCCTGGGTAGATAAGGTTAAGATCGCGGGTGCAGACATGATTCAACACGGCCAATGCATCAGGGCCTGTGATATGGACTTTGCGCAAACCCGACACATCAAACAAACCAGCCACATTGCGCACAGCGCGATGCTCGGCGTTCACGTCCTGGGCATAGGCCCAAGCGGTATCCATGCCGTTCCAATCGCCCAAGGGCGAGCCCAATGCGCGGTGACGCGCAGCCAGTACTGATTGTCTTGGGGAAGCCATTTGCGTACTCTCCTGTTTAAAAATGAATTTCCATAGGCCTATGAGGACCCGTATAAAATTTTGGTCAAAACGCCATTTTATCGTTTCGGCTCTTCATGATGCCCCAGCACCCTTCAACCCGCTATCCGTCAGGGGGGTTACTCCATTCGGGGTAGCGCGCCCTGCAATAGAATACGTCGCAATAAACCCAGCAACGCAATCCCCATCCAGGCGCCCTCTAGAATAACGAAGGGAAGATAATCAATAAGATAGGAGGCGTAACAAGATACTCCTGCCCCCGCTATATTCATTAAAATATAGCTCAAGCTGTTCTGCGATAAAAGACCAAATAAATTCAGTAAAAAAGCCAATAGCAATAGTGCCACGCCCAATGAGCCGATGACGACCGAATAAGAGGCCATGGTGATTGCCAGGCCTAGGCCAACACGGTGACTTGCGAGGGTTGTGGAGCGAGGCCCTTGGTACGTTCCAACATGCGCTCGGCAGATTGCACCGTATTCACCACCAACATGGTCACCGTCATGGGGCCCACGCCACCGGGCACCGGAGTGATGTAAGAGGCCTTCTTTTTAACCCCTTCAAAATCCACATCGCCCACCAAGCGACCATTGGGGAGGCGGTTAATACCCACATCAATCACCACCGCACCGGTCTTCACCATTTGCGGCAAAATGAGGTTGGGCACGCCTGCGGCTACCACCAGAATATCGGCCAGTATAGTGAACTGGGCCAGATCGCGGGTCTTGGCGTGACAGATCACCACCGTGGCCTCGCTTTGCATAAGCATCAGCGCCATGGGTTTGCCCACAATGTTGCTGGCCCCCACCACCACCACATTTTGCCCAGCCACAGAAATATTTTCTGATTCTAATAAACGTTGCACACCATAGGGAGTGCAAGGGGGAAAGACAATGCCACCCACCACCAAGCCTCCTACGTTATACAGATGAAAACCATCCACATCTTTTTCATGGGAAATGGTTTCTAGTACCTGACGAATTTGAAAATGCGGAGGTAAGGGCAGTTGCACCAAAATGCCATGAATACTGGGGTCGGCATTAAGCTTGGCAATTTCTGCAATGATGACATCCTGATGCACATCCGCAGGAAATCGATACACTTCAGAATGTAGTCCAACCTCCGCGCAAGCCTTGGCTTTTTTATCCACATACACTTTTGAAGCCGGATTGTCGCCCACCAAAATGACAGCAAGGCCGGGCTTGCACCCCAACGCCACCAAACCCTCAACCCGCGTGCGGTATTCCGCGCGCACTTGCTTGGCCACTGCATTGCCATCAATAATCTTTGCAACCATTTTCACGTTCTCCGCTAATACTCGCTACCAATACAGTTATTGCTCGAATAAAAAACCGGCGCCTACCCACCAAGAACGACTGAGCGCTCAGGACATATGGGGCGAGCTCCGGAGGGTATAACGAGGTACCCTAAAAAAATCTATAACGGCACGCCAGGAATCCAATTGGTTCCTGCCAAGGGCAGCTTGGCCATAGCTGCTGCTTCAATGGTGAGCGCCACCAAGTCTTCGCGCTCCAAATGATGCACATTCGACTTTCCGCAAGCGCGCGCAATGGTGGTGAGCTCCATATTGAGCGTCTTGAAGTAATTGCGCACATGCTTTGCCGCCACTTCTGGATTAAGGCGCTGTTCCAAAATAGGATCTTGCGTGGTGACACCCACCGGACATTTTCCCGTATGGCAGTGATGACAGAAGCCTGGTGCGGTGCCCAGCTTCTTGTAATCAGCCAATGCAGAATGATGTTCGCCGTTCTGGAAATAAGTTTCATTGTTGCAACCCAAAGCAAACAACACGCCCTGCCCAATGGCCACTGCATCAGCGCCCATGGCCAAAGCCTTGGCCACATCGGCGCCTGTGCGAATACCGCCGGACACAACCAATTGCACCTTATCCTTCATGTTGAGGTCTTCTAAGGCTTCCACTGCCTGGCGCACAGCGGCCAGCGTAGGAATGCCCACATGCTCAATGAATACGGTTTGGGTGGCCGCCGTACCGCCTTGCATGCCATCCACCACCACCACATCAGCACCGGCATGCACTGCCAGCTTCACGTCGTTGTACACCCGCGTGGCACCAATCTTCACGTAGATGGGCACTTGCCAATCGGTCATTTCACGCAATTCATTAATCTTGATCACCAAGTCATCGGGACCCGTCCAATCAGGGTGGCGACAAGCGGAACGCTGATCGATGCCCTCGGGCAAGGTGCGCATACCCGCCACCCGTGGGTTAATTTTTTGGCCCAGCAACATACCGCCACCGCCGGGTTTAGCACCCTGTCCAATCACCACCTCAATGGCATTGGCCTTGCGCAGGTCATCCGGATTAAAGCCGTAGCGCGAAGGCAAGCACTGATAGACCAATGTTTTTGATGACTGGCGCTCTTCTTGTGTCATACCGCCATCACCAGTAGTAGTGGTGGTGCCCAATTCTGTAGCAGCCAAACCCAAAGCTTCCTTCACGTTGGCGGAGAGCGAGCCGAAGCTCATGCCGGCGATGGTGATGGGCATATCCAACACGATGGGGTTTTTAGCAAAGCGCGTACCCAACACCGTTTTGGTAACGCATTTCTCGCGGTACCCCTCTAAGGGGTAACGCGATGCAGATCCTGCTAGAAACAGCAGATCATCAAAAGAAGGTAATGCGCGTTTAGCACCCAAACCACGGATTTCATATAGGCCATGGGCCGACGCATTTTGAATGTAATTGATCACATCACGGTTAAAACCGTGGCTTTCTTCGTGGGTAATTTTTTCGCTCACTTTAGTACTCCTGTTTGGCGTCCGCGTTCCAGTGATACAGCTTCTTGGCAGAGGCAATGCGCTTAAATTCTTTTGCGTTGTAATCAAAACCAGCTTTCTTAAGCAAATCTCCAACTTTTTTAATGTCTTGTTCGGTCATTTTTTGTTCTTCGGCATCAGCGCCCAAAGAACGAATTTCACCGCGCACATATAAGACGGCTTCGTATAAAGAATCACCCAGCGCATCACCGGCGTTGCCGCACACCACCATGTTTCCGGCTTGCGCCATAAAGGCGGAATAGCTGCCCACATCCCCACCCACCACAATGTCAATACCCTTCATGGAAATGCCACAGCGCAGCGATGCGTCGCCTTCGATAATTAAGGTGCCGCCATGTCCGGTAGCGCCCGCTGATGCAGAAGCAAAACCCTTCACGCGTACAGTGCCGGACATCATGTTTTCAGCTACACCAGTACCGGCGTTACCATGAATGGTGACGTTGGCGGTTTTATTCATGCCTGCAGCGTAATAGCCTGCGTGCCCTTGAATATCCACACTCACATCCGCATCCAGTCCCACGGCAATATTATGGGCCCCGTCGGGATTGGTAATGTTGACGTGCTTAACGCCCGCCTTCGCCAAATCATGGTGCAAATATTGGTTTAACTCTCTGACACTGACTTTGCTTAAATCCATGGTGAAGCCTCCCCATGCTTACAATTTAAATTGATGTTCATGCTTTTCCTTCCACGGTCCAAACATAGAGTTGCTCGGGAACCGGTTCGAATAGGCTTGCGTTTTTAATATCGGGCAACTGAGCCAAAGAACGAAACTCAGAGGCGATGGCCACGTAATCATCGGTTTCAGCCACCACCGCGGGTTTGCAGGCGAAGGGATCGCGCACCAAGGCTAATTTGTCACGGGTGCCCATGAGGAAGGTGTAGAAGCCATCCAGCTCTTCAAAACACTTTTTGATGGCGGTTTCCAAATCATCGCCACTGCGCATGCACCACTCGATAAAGCGGCATGCGGCTTCCGTATCATTGTCGGTATCAAAGTGAATGCCAAAATGTTCCAGCTTACGACGCACGCTAAAGGGGTTTGAAATGGTACCGTTATGCGCCAAACAAAAATCGGTACCCGCTGTAAAGGGATGGGCATGAGCTGGAGTGACCGCCGATTCCGTAGCCATACGGGTGTGGCCAATTAAGTGGCTGCCCTTTAGCTTGCCCAAGTCATAGCGTTCCACCACTTGCGCAGGCGTGCCAATGTCTTTGTACACATCCAGGTTATGGCCCACGGAAAGAATATGCACTCCGGGGAAATGCTCGCCAATCCAGGTCCTCACCACTTCCGTTTCCAAGTGAGAAATAAGAATGGCATGGTTGCCCTTGGTGCTGAGGCGCACTTTAGAACCCAAATGCTGATTGAAGTCGTTTTCCAACCCCGCCCAATAATTGAAGTCTGTGGTGTTGGCCCATAAATTGTATTTGAGCTCGCCTTTTTTAGCGCCATTAGTAAACACGGCCAAGCCCGCAGACTCCGGACCGCGCTCGGTCATACCAATCAACATAGGCACCATGAGTGCACCCAAGGTGTCATACAGAGCCGGTTTTTTAACCAGTAGTCCTACCAATCCACACATATTATTTTCCTCTAATGGTTAAAAGAATTCGATGTAGCGCTTGAATTCCCAGTCCGACACTTGCCGTTGGTATTCCAGCCACTCATTGCGTTTGTTGTCTACAAATTCTTCAATGAATGCACCGCCCAAGGCGTTGCAAATGGTCTTGTCCGCTTCTAGAGCGTCCAATGCCAAACTCAAGTTCTGGGGCAGAATCTTAATTTTATGTTTCTCGAGCTCTTCGTAGGTGAGGTTATAAATATTAAAGTTATGCGGCTCACCGGGATCCAAATTGCGCTCTACGCCATCCAAACCGGCTGCAATAATGGCGGCGGTGGCAAGGTAGGGGTTGCAAGAGGTGTCTGGTAAACGCATTTCCAAACGGCCAAAAGGCACGCGCAACAAAGTGGAGCGATTGTTGTTGCCGTAGGAAATGTAGGCCGGCGCCCATGTGGCACCGGTGCGCGAACCACCCACCACCAAACGTTTGTAAGAGTTCACCGTGGGGTTGCACAGTGCTGTGAGGGCGGGTGCATGTGCCAAAATACCAGCGCCAAATTGGTAAGCTAATTTGGAGAGGCCCATGCCACGCTTGTCTGATTTGTCCTCAAACAAATTGCGTTTTCCATCGCTCAAAGAAATGTGCTGATGCATGCCATTACCAGGGCGATTGGCGAAAGGCTTGGGCATGAAAGAACACACCAAGCCCAAATCATTGGCAATTTCACTGGCCGCCATCTTCACCAAAATGAAATGATCCGCAGAGGTTAAACAATCGGTGTAGGTGTAGTTAATTTCAAACTGACCGTTGGCATCCTCATGGTCAATTTGATACACATCCAACCCACATTCAATTAAAGACTCGCTCAGGCGCTCTAGGAATGCACGGTTGCGTGACATACCTTTGTAGTCGTAGCAGGGTTTCTCCAGCGTATCGGTATCATCCGCGGGCACATAGGCGCCGGCGGCGTTCTTTTTGAGCAATGAAAACTCAGGCTCCAGACCGGTAAACATGGTCCAACCGTGTTTTTTAAGACGCGCCACTTGGTTTTGCAACACGAAGCGGGTGTCGAAGGGGTGGGGTTTTCCATTCACGTGGCCCACGCAGACAATGCGCGCATAACCGGGCTGCCAAGGTACCAAACATAAGGTGTTAAGATCGCCCACAGCCATGTAATCAGGGCCATCGGGGCCAATGCCCAATCCGCCAATGGCGAAGGCTGCAAAGCCTGCACCAACGGTCAGAATGTCATCCAGATGCGCAACCGGAACCGATTTGGTTTTGGCCACACCATGAATATTGACGAACTGCGCCAAGATGTACTTAACGCTGTTGTCCTTTAAAAACTTCTTTGCAACTGCAACCGAAGCGAACTTCTGGTTTAATCCGGCACTGCTTCCCGTCTTTGTTGGTACTTTTTTAGTTGCCATGGGGCTCTCCTTTATCTCAGGGACAATGCTTTCAGCTTGGCCAGGTCCGGGTACAAGCTGTTAATACCAATCGCCGCCCCACCCAACTCTTGGGACACTTGCAGCAGCGTTTTCCACAAACAAGCGCCAAACGTGCCATCACACCAGATGCGGTACAAGGGAACGCCGTCACTTAATTTTCGAATCACCAAAACACTAATCCCAGTCATGGAGGTCATTACCAAGCGACGCTCATTCATGGGGAAGCTATTAAAATTCACATTGCAAGTCTGCACCAACAACGAATTGATCTCACTGCCGGTTATGGCAATAGAAGCGTCTTGACGGAATACCGGCGTTACACCCGGTAAGCCGCGACCCAATGCTGCCGCCAAGCGTGCCGCTGTCACCCCTTCCAAACCATCTTCCACCAAAAATTCTGTGCTGGCCAAGCGCGCCACCAAGCCGTTTTCTTCTATGGCGTCCCAATGATTAATTTCAGCGGGGGGTGTTACGCCCTGGCTGCGCAACCAGTCACCAGCGCCAGGGCCTTTAACCCCAAAGCGTGACAAAAAGCTCACATCCGCCAAGCCTAATTTTTGACGAGCCACATCTTCATGCGGGACAAACTGCAGGGGAATGGGCATATGGTTCAACGTAATCCACATGGGTTTCAGCGCTTCATGCGCACTGTGTAAGGGGCTGGATCGAACGGCGCTCATGCGGACTCCTCCAATTTCTGGCGTGCCCCTTCGGGGTCATAGAACGGTGTTTTTACCACCGTAGCCTCTACCAATTTTCCATCCACGCGAATTTTACAGTGCGAACCCACGGCCGATTGAGCCATTTCTATAAACATCAAACCGATAAAGTGGCCTAGGGATTCACTAAAAGCCACGCTGGTAATGCGCCCAATGATGCGTTGACCATCAATCACCAAGTGGCTTTCTTTTAAGGCTGGGCCGCGATAGCTGCCGGGCACAGCAAAGCCCACCAATACTTGCTTGCGTGCTTTTTCATTCAAAATTTTAAGGCTGCGCTGACCCACAAAGAAAGGTTTATCAAGCTTTACCGCCCAGCTCATGGCGGCGTCAAAGGGTGAGGTCAGCCCATCCGTGTCTTGGCTTACAATGATGTGGCCCTTTTCCAAACGCAGCAGTCGTTGCGCTTCAACGCCGAAGGGGCGGATGTTAAACCCAGCGCCGGCTTTCATGATTTCGTCCCACACATGTGCCGCGTAGGTAGCGGGAATATGAATTTCGTAGCCCAACTCGCCAATAAAGCCCACGCGCATTAAACGAGCAGGCACACCCGCCACATCGCCTTCGCGCACAGCAAGGTACGGAAAGCCCGCTTCACTCACATCCATAGACGTGAGCGCTGCCAATACTTTGCGCGACAGGGGTCCTGCTAAATTCATGCCGGCAAAAGAACCGGTCACATTCACGATGCCCACATTCAACCCCCATTGGGTGTTGAGTCGTGTCATTTCACGATATACAGTGGCAGAACCGGTGGTGGTGGTGGTGAAGTAGAAATGATTGTCGCCCAGCTTGGCCACCACCCCATCATCAATCACCACGCCCGCTTCATCCACCATCACGGCGTAGCGTGTGGCGCCCACCTTCATGTTGGAATAGCGGCCCACGTAAATGCGTTCCAAAAACTCGCCTGCATCAGGGCCAAACACTTCCATTTTGCCCAGAGTGCCCACATCAATCAAAGCCACACCGGTGCGCACTGCTTGTACTTCAGCGGCAATGGCACCTTCACGGGTAACACCCGCGGCGCCATAGTATTCTGGGCGCAACCATGCACCGGCTTGCATAAATACGGCGCCGGCGCTTTCGTGGCGCGACTGTAAGGGTGTTAAGCGCTCGGGATAAAAACTGCGTCCCGCCAAATGACTTAAAGGCACGGGATGAAAGAATGGGCGAGCCGTGGTGGTCCCTACTTCTTGAATGGGTTTCTGAGTAATCTTGGCCAACACGCGAATAGCATTCATGTTGGAATGCTTGCCCTGGCTAGGGCCCATGCCCACCGTGGTGAAGCGCTTCATTAACTCAATGTTATCGAAGCCTTCCTGGGCGGCATTGTAAAAATCTTTGAGTTGTAAATCTTCATCAAAATCCACAAAGTTTTTACCCTTGGGGTGATCCACGAAGGGGTAAGGATGCGAAGGCGACACCGCTTCAGGCGCCACGCTCACCGAAGGGCCGCTGCCCAAACCCACATGTGCGGCGGCGGCTTGCCCTGCGCGCTCGCCATCTTTCAGTTTTTGCGTAAGGTCGTACACGCCATTCACGCGCCCTGCGGCAAACACACCGGCAGGTAAAACATCAGGAACAAACTGATGAACATGGGTGGCATAGCGCATGCGCGTACCGGCTTGATACAACAGCGGTGCAGCAGGCGCCCAACCAACGCTCATGAAAATGCCGTCGCAGGCCAATACACTTTGCACGGTGGTATCCACAACACCTTCTGCGTTACGAGGACAGATTACCGCAGCACGCACCCCATCATTATTGCTGGTGGGGGTGGCTTCATAGATGCAATGCCCCACTAAAATGTCAATGCCCAAGGCGGCCACTGCACCGGCATAAGGCGTGGACTCACCTTCGGGACGCAAGTCCACCAAGGCCACTACTTTTACCCCATGGTTATGCAAATCTACTGCGGTGCGGTAACCCTCGGTGTTGGCAGCCAGCACCACCACCTCACTGGCAGGCTGCACCGCATAGCGATAAATAAGGCGCTGTGCAGCGGAGGCCATCATAATGCCGGGCAGGTCATTGTTGCGGAATACTGCGGGCTGATCGTAAGCTCCGGAGGCTACCACCACAGCACGTGCGCGCATTTTGGTCATTCGTTTGGCGTCTACCAACGGCACCCAATGATCTGCGTAGTAACCGCTGGCAATAGTAGATAAGCGCACGTCAATGTTGGGTTGTGCCGCAATGGTTTTAAGCAGCCCTTGCAAAATGGCTGATGAATCATGCTGGCCACCACGGTTGTAGCCCAACCAACCGCCCACGCCCGCTTGCTCGTCCACCACCACCACCTTAGCGCCTGCGTTGGCCGCGCTAATGGCGGCTGATAAACCTGAGGGGCCGGAGCCAATGACCAATACATCTGTAAAATCGTATTGCTTGGGTGTTTTAATGCGCGGCGCATTAAAATCCACACGTCCCAAACCGGTTAACGCACGGAATAATTTTTCCCAAGCATGTACCAGAAATTTTGGGCTGTGGAACGCCTTGTAATAAAAACCTACCGGCAAGAAAGCGCTTAAGTAATCCAGAATGCGTGCTTTGTCCTTAGCCAAACCACCAAAGGTATTGACCGCGCGCAAATCCATGCCCGCTTCGAGTGGTGTGACATCGCCGCGCATATTAAGGCGCGCACCATCTTGCACCATGACATTAACGTCGTGATTGGCCATGCTGAGAACACCGCGTGTGCGGTGGTACTTAAAACTGCGACCCATAACCTTAACGCCACATGCCATTAAGGCGCTGCTGATGGTGTCTCCAACAAATCCGCTGTAATCCCGACCTTCAAAACGAAAGGCTATGGGTTGGCTGCGGTCAATCCATTCGCCCGATACCTGTGGCAGACGTTTACTCATGATGCGGTCCCGCCCCATATAAATAGGTTTCTTTAACTTCATCCGCTTGCGTATCGCGCACGGCAATAAACCACACGCCACTGGCCATGTGATACCACCATTCTTTCTTCACACCCGGCGCTCCGTTGCGGTGGAATACGTAATCTACCCACTCGCCGTCGGTGCACGTATCGGGGTTGGGCATATCACGACATTCACCCCAATAAAAAAACTCTTGCAGGGGGCGTGGACCATTGATAGGACAGTTCATTAGTTTCATGATCAATGCCCCACGGAAGCTGCGCCCTTTTCACCGGTCAGCTCATACTCGGCAAAACGGGACAGTCGGAATGATTTAATGAGATCGTGATCGCGGTCATTGGCTAAGGTGTAAGACATGGTCTTGCCGCTAATGGGCGTGGCTTTAAAGCCCCAAGTTCCCCAGCCCGCATCCAGATAAAAGCCTTCCACAGGAGTCTTACCCATAATGGGTGCAAAATCAGGGGTCATATCTGCCATGCCCGCCCACTGGCGATTTATTTTTACATTCGATAAGAACGGGAACATGTCCAACATATGCGCTGACAGCCCTTCTGCAAAGTCGAGTGTGGAGCGCGTGGATTGCACTTCATAGGGGTCTAGTGAGGCGCCCATGACCAGCTCACCGCGGTCCGATTGACTGACATACACATGTAAGCTGCCGGACACCAAAATGGTATTGAGCCAAGGCTTAATGGGCTCGGTCACCATGGCCTGCAGGGGGTGAATAATAATGGGGGTGCGCAAGCCCACCATGTTGGTAACCCGTGGCGTGGAGCCTGCCACAGCACATAAAATTTTAGGGGTGCTGATGTAGCCGCGATTGGTTGTCAAACCTTGCACGCGCCCACCCTTCACATCGATGTTGAGCACTTCTGTGCGTTGGTGAATTTCTACACCACGCTGATCGGCGCCGCGCCCATAACCCCAAGCCACGGCATCGTGGCGCGCAATGGCGCCCGGCGCATGATACAAAGCGCCCAATATGGGTGCATGTCCGGCACAGGTCATGTCCAATTGCGGGCAAGCATCTTGGATGTCTTTAGTGCCCACCACTTCGCTTTCAACGCCCATATGTTTGTTTACTTCCGCGCGCCAGCGCATGGTACGCATGGCGGAATCCGTATGAGCTAAGGTGAAGTGGCCGCGCTTAGAATAAAATAAGTTAAGGTCAAAGTCCTGACCCAAGTCTTCCCATAATTTAATGCTGGCATCGTAGAACTCAACGCCTTCGGGTGTGAGGTAATTGGAGCGAATGATGGTCGTATTGCGGCCCGTGTTGCCGCCGCCTATATACCCTTTCTCCAGCACCGCTACATTGGTCATGCCATGATCGCGCGCCAAATAATAGGCGGCCGCCAAACCATGTCCGCCGGCGCCGATAATAACGGCGTCGTAGGAACTTTTGAGCGTGTCATGGTTTCTGAACATGCGGGGTTCAGAATGTTTTCCATTGAGCGCAAAACGCAATAACCGCAAAGGCATGTGTTACTCCTGATAGCTCGCTTTATCGGGGTTTCCCGACCAGAACGTTGTTTCATGCTGTTCACTATTTACCACACAGCTTAAACACACTCTGATCATATTCTTCCCATGCGCGTGGGTTGTCAATACTACTATGCACTTTTTTTTAACAATAAGAATGTTTTTTTCGGTAGACTGTTCGGTCCGGCCATCCATGACGTAAAAGTAATGCTGAAACCGAAAGCGAGCTTCGCATACAATATTAAATGGTCGCAGGAAAACAGTTTAAGAATGCTGAAAGATTTAACCCATTTTGAAATAACTTGATGTAAATCAAGGCCAACAGGAGAAGGTTGTCATGTCATCGGATATCGAAATTGCCCAAGCAGCAAAAATGAAACGCATCACCCAAGTAGCCCAGGACGCCCTGGGGATTGGGGAAGAGCATCTGGAGCCCTACGGTCACTATAAGGCCAAGATTTCATTGGAATATCTTAATAGTCTGAAAGATCGCCCCGACGGTAAACTTATTTTGGTCACCGCCATCAGCCCCACTCCAGCCGGCGAAGGCAAAACCACCACCACTGTGGGTTTGGGCGATGCACTGAACCGAATTGGTAAGAAAACCATGATTTGCCTGCGCGAACCCTCACTGGGCCCCGTGTTTGGCGTGAAAGGTGGTGCCGCCGGCGGCGGTTATGCACAAATCGTCCCTATGGAAGACATTAATTTGCATTTCACCGGCGATTTTCATGCCATTGGTGCAGCACATAATTTGCTGTCTGCCTTAATAGACAACCACATTAACCACGGCAACGCCTTACGCATCGACCCGCGCCTCATTCAGTGGAAGCGTGTGGTAGACATGAATGACCGTGCTCTGCGTAAAATCGTAGTGGGCTTGGGTGGCACCGCCAACGGCTTTGTACGTGAAGATGGTTACGACATTGTAGTGGCCTCAGAAGTGATGGCCATTCTGTGCCTGTCCAGCTCCCTGGCCGATTTGAAAGAACGGTTAAGCCGCATTGTGATTGGCTACACCCAAGGCGACCGTCTGCCCATTTACGCACGCGACCTCAAAGCCCATGGCGCTATGGCCGTGTTGCTGAAAGACGCCATCAAGCCCAATCTGGTGCAAACACTAGAAAACAATCCTGCCATTATTCACGGCGGACCTTTCGCCAACATCGCCCATGGTTGTAATTCGGTCATTGCCACCAAGGCCGGTCTTAAAATGGCGGATTACGTGGTGACGGAGGCAGGCTTTGGTGCCGACTTGGGCGCTGAAAAGTTTATCGACATTAAATGCCGCATGGCAGGGCTTAACCCCTCTGCCGTAGTGCTGGTGGCCACCATTCGTGCCTTGAAATTCCATGGCGGCGTGAAGAAAGAAGATCTCAATAAAGAAGACTTAGTGGCACTTGAAAAAGGCATGGTCAATATTGAGCGTCATATGGAAAACATTCGCGACCATTACGGCCTGCCTTGTGTGGTGTCTGTAAACCACTTCACCTTCGATACCCAGGCTGAAATTGATCTGCTGCAAAAGAAGATTGAGTCATTGGGCGGCACCTTCGTTGTAGCGCGTCATTGGGCTGAGGGCGGTAAAGGGGCTGAAGGTGTTGCACGTGCGGTGGTGTCCTTGATTGAAAAATCCACCAAAAAACATACTTTTGTTTACCCAGACAACGCCACCTTGGAAGAGAAAATCATCGCTGTGGCCACCAAGATCTATCGCGCTGGGCAAGTTACTTTCACCGACAGCGTGAAGAAGCAATTGGCCGAATGGAATAAAGATTACGGTCACTTCCCAGTGTGTATGGCCAAAACGCAAATGTCGTTTAGTGCGGATCCTTCTGTTCGCGGTGCGCCCACGGGCCATACGTTGAACGTTCGCGAAGTGCGTTTGGCCAATGGTGCGGGTTTTGTGGTGGCCGTGTGCGGCGACATGATGACCATGCCGGGACTGCCCAAGGTGCCTTCTTCTGAAAAAGTGGATATCGATGCCAACGGCAACATCGTCGGCTTGTTTTAAACCATTCACGGACCGTCTAGAGTTGCTTAATCGAAATACGGTCCAAGGGACTTCGCCACCCTCCGCCCGCACCTTAGCGGAGTGGTTGGCGCATACCGAACGTCTACATGAACAAACCATTGATATGGGTTTGACCCGCGTGGCCGCCGTGCGCGATGCCATGGGCCTTCATCCCAGATTCCCCATTTTTACTGTGGCCGGCACCAACGGCAAAGGTTCCACCTGCGCCCTGCTTGCGGCCTGCTTAAGTGCTGCGGGCTATCGCGTGGGTGTTTATTCTTCACCCCATTTGGTACGCTACAACGAACGCGTGCGCATTGGTGATGCGTTTGCCAGTGACGCTTGTCTTTGTGACGCTTTTTCAAAAGTGGAGGCTGCCCGGGCTACACAATCACTCACCCCCTTCGAGTTTGGCACCTTGGCTGCCATGCAAGTATTCGTGGACGAAGCGCTGGATGCTGTCATTTTGGAAGTGGGTTTGGGCGGCCGATTGGATGCGGTTAATATTTTTGACGCGCACTGCGCTATCGTTACCAGCATCGCCATTGACCACGAAGCTTATCTAGGCCACACGCGCGAAGCCATTGGCTATGAAAAAGCCGGCGTGTTTCGTGCGCAGGTTCCTGCCATTTGCGCGGACCTCGACCCACCCATCAGTATTGCCAGCAGTGCCCATGAGCGTAACGCTCAACTAATGCAAATTGGCCGTGACTTTTCTTGCGGGGGCAGCGCAGATGACTGGTGGTTTTCTTTTGGCGACACCCATTACACGCATTTGCCGGCGCTTAAATTATCTGGCGAATTTCAGCACCGCAACGCCTCTGCTGCCTTGGCCGCATTAATCACCTTGCGTGAGCGTCTGCCCGTATCCGAAGAAGCTTTGCGTCAAGGCTTGCAGGCAGCGCGCTTACCCGGTCGCTTTCAAATGTTGAGCGGCAAACCACTCATCATTTTGGATGTGGCACATAACCCCCATGCCGCCACCGAGCTGGCCCATAATCTACAAGTGCTGCCTTGCAATGGAAAAACATTTGCTGTGCTGGGCATGCTGCGCGATAAGGATATTGCCGGTGTAGTGGCCATCATGAACCCACTGGTAGACAGTTGGCATGTGGCGGGTATTGAAGAGCGACGGGGAGCCACCCTAGCGGAGATGATGCAGGCCTTGTCTGCGGTGCGCGGAAATAAACTCGGTTATGAGTCGGCCTTAACTGCCTTCTTAGGCGTTCTTGAGGCCGCGCAACCTGAAGACAGGATTGTGGTGTTTGGTTCTTTTGTCACCGTGGGTCAGATTCTCGCCCATCTGGAAAGTCTTAACGCTTAGCGAGGGTCCGTGGCTTCATCACCATACATGGTGATGGCCAGCATTCGAATGGGTACTTTAATGAGCTCAATCGGACCATGCGCAATCTTTCCTTTAAAGGTAAGAGAGTCGCCCGGCGACATCAAATAGGTTTGCTTGCCATGCCGGTAACGCAACTTACCTTCCAACAAATAAATAAACTCCGTACCGGTATGCTCGAAATCGGGAAACACTTCGCTTTTGTCGTTGATGGTCACCAAAAAAGGGTCGAAAACTTTCTTCGGCCCTTGGTCGTAAGCCAGCAACTGATAAGAGTGCCCTCTCTTGGTTCCAGCGCGCACCACTTCCATGCCTTCGCCGTTTTTAATTAACTGCGCACCGCCCGTGGGCGTATTAAAATCGCGAAACAGATTGGAGATGGTCACGCCCAGGGCGTTGGCAATTTGAAACAGGGTGTCTAGGCTGCTGGAGGTTTGCCCGTTTTCAATCTTGCTCAGCATGCCTGCACTAATGCCCGCACGGGAGGCCAAATCGGCAATGGTTAAGCGGTAGCGCAAACGCAAATCGCGCACCGTAATGCCCAAATGTTGTTCCAGCATGCGTTCGCTACCGCTTCGTGTGGTTGCGGCAACGGTTGCGGGTTTACGTGCAACGCCTTTTGTGGGGCTCATGACATTCCCTGGGTGAGTATCGCTTTAACCAACCCTTACCATACCAGAATGGCGCGGAAATCGTTCACATTGGTAAGCGTTGGGCCGGTCTCAATTAAATCGCCCAGCTCTGAAAAGAAGCTATAGCCATCGTTATTGGCCAAAAACGCTTTGGCACTGAGTAATTTTTTCTCGGCGCGCGCCAACGTATCAGGAGCCAACTGCGCCCCGGCGTTATCTTCGGTGCCATCTACTCCATCAGTATCACAGGCTATGGCATGGATGCGTGGATGTCCTTCTAAGGCCACCGCCATGGCCAATAAAAATTCCGCATTGCGCCCCCCGCGCCCCTTGCCGCGCACGGTAACGGTGGTCTCCCCTCCGGACAACAGCACACAAGGCGCCGCCGCAGGTTGATTGTGATTGGCCACTTGCTTGGCGATGCCCGCATGCACCAAGGCCACATCGCGTGCTTCGCCTTCTAAACTATCGCCCAAGATGACGGGTGTAATGCCCGCCGCGCGAGCCACTGCGGCAGCCGCTTCCAATGAGGCCTGAGGTGTTGCAATCATGCGCACACTGGCACGCGCCAAGCGCGGATCGCCGGGTTTGGGCGTTTCGTCATGGGCTTTTTTGATATGCGCATAGGCGGCGGCAGGTTCCGTGATGCCGTATTTATCCAAAATAGCCAGCGCATCGGCGCAGGTGGTGGGGTCGGCCACAGTGGGGCCGGAAGCAATTACAGAGGGATCATCGCCGGGCACGTCTGAAATCATCAAGGTAATCACCTGCGCTGGCGCGCAAGCCGCAGCCAAGCGCCCACCTTTAATGGCCGAGAGATGCTTGCGCACGCAATTCATTTCGGTGATGGTGGCACCGCTTTTTAATAAGGCCTTATTCATGGCCTGTTTATCCGCCAATGTCAGGCCCGCGGCGGGTGCTGACATGAGGGAGGAACCCCCGCCGGAGATGAGGCAAATCACCAAATCATCGGCTGTAAGCCCTTTCACGGAAGCCAAAATGCGGGCAGCAGCGCGCTCACCTGCTTCGTCGGGCACTGGATGCGCCGCCTCTACCACCTCAATGCGACTGGTGGGCAACTTATGGTCATAGCGCGTCACCACCAAACCCTCTAAGGGGCCCGGCCAATGGTCTTCCAAAGCCTTGGCCATGGAGCCTCCGGCTTTACCAGCACCAATCACCAAGGTACGCCCCTTTGGAGGCGTTGGTAAATGCGCAGGCAAACAAGCAAAGGGGTCGGCTGCGGCCACGGCAGCGTCAAAGAGGGCACGGAGAAACATTTGGGGGCTGTCTGGATTCATATGGGGAATAGGCTGTGCGATAATAATCAATTGAGTTAATCAAAATACAGGTTTCAACCTTTGGTCGACAACCTGAACCAAGTTATTATAATTATAGCTTCAAGGTTCCATTAAAAGATTCTCTTATAGTTACGAGAAGACATTCTTAATTTTAATTTTGGCCATTATGTGGCTAAATCTTATGGGCTGAGTAAACCCTCTGCCCCGAGAGAAAATGCGCTGCAGCGCAACATTTAGGAGGATTACCGTGTTTGATTCCAGAAAGCTTCTTGCCGATACCGACCCCGAGTTATGGGGTGCCATCCAGAAAGAGTATCGCCGTCAGGAAGACCATATTGAGCTGATTGCCTCCGAAAACTATACCAGCCCGGCTGTTTTACAGGCCCAAGGCTCGGTGCTCACCAACAAATACGCGGAAGGTTATCCCGGCAAGCGCTATTACGGTGGCTGCGAATTTGTGGATATTGCCGAGCAATTGGCCATCGACCGTGTGAAGAAATTGTTCGGTGCCGAATATGCCAACGTACAGCCCCATTCCGGCTCACAAGCCAACGCAGCGGTCTATATGGCCATGTTGGCCCCCGGCGATACTATTTTGGGCATGTCTTTGGCCCATGGCGGCCACTTAACCCATGGCGCCTCCGTAAACTTTAGCGGCAAGCTCTACAAATCGGTTTCTTATGGCTTAGACGTCGATACGGAACAAATTGATTACGAAGAAGTGGCGCGCTTGGCCCTTGAGCATAAACCCAAAATGATCGTGGCCGGCGCCTCCGCCTACTCCATGGTTATTGACTGGAAACGCTTCCGCGACATCGCGGACAGTGTGGGTGCGTACCTGTTGGTAGACATGGCCCATTACGCCGGCTTAATTGCGGCAGGCGAATACCCCAGCCCTGTGGGCATCGCACATTTCGTCACTTCCACCACACATAAAACATTACGCGGCCCGCGCGGTGGCATTATTTTATCTTCCATGGAATTTGAAAAGCCTTTGAACTCCATGATTTTTCCAGGCATTCAAGGCGGTCCTTTGATGCACGTCATCGCCGCCAAGGCCACCGCTTTTCAAGAAGCGTTGAAGCCTGAATTTAAGGATTATCAAATCAAAGTAAAAGCCAATGCCAAAACCATGGCTGAAACTTTCATTGAACGGGGACTGCGCATTGTCTCCGGCGGCACCGAAAGCCATGTGTTCTTAATGGACTTACGCGCCAAGAAGATTACCGGTAAAGAAGCCGAGGCCGTATTGGGCCGCGCGCATATGACTGTCAACAAAAATGCGATTCCGAATGACCCGGAAAAGCCTTTCGTCACCTCAGGTATTCGCATTGGCACACCCGCCATGACGACCCGCGGCTTTGGTATCCCCGAAGTGCAAAAGGTGGCGCATCTTATTTCCGATGTACTGGAAGCGCCTACCGATGACGCCGTCATCGCACGCGTGGTGGGAGAAGTGGGCACTCTGTGCAACAAATTCCACGTATACGGTTAATCATTTATTTAAAACATTAAGACAAAAAGATTTATTCGAGGAGATTCATCATGGCTGGACATAATTTTCTGTTTGTACCCGGACCTTCCAACGTACCCAACCGTATTCAACGCGCCATGATGGTGCCTATGGAAGATCACCGCTCGCCCAAATTTCCTGAACTCACTTTAGCCGTCATCAGCGGACTGAAGAAAATATTCAGAACCCAAAAAGGTACGCCCATCATTTTTCCATCCTCCGGTACCGGTTGCTGGGAAGCAGCGCTCACCAATTGCCTGAACCCCGGTGACACCGTATTGGCGTCACGCTTTGGTCAGTTCAGCCACCTGTGGGTGGACATGTGCGAGCGTTTGGGCTTTAAGGTGCAATTGATTGAAGTGGAATGGGGTGAAGGTGCGCCACCCGATTTGTACCAAGCCGCATTAGCTGCAGATAAAGAACATAAAATTAAAGCCGTTTTGGTTTGCCAAAATGAAACAGCAACCGGTGTGGCCAGTGATGTTAATGCCATCCGTCGTGCCATGGACGCTGTTAAGCACCCTGCTTTGTTATTTGTGGATGCGGTGAGCGGTTTGGGCTGTATCGACTTCCGCATGGACGATTGGAATGTGGATGTGTGTGTATCTGGTTCGCAAAAGGGGTTAATGTTGCCTGCTGGGATGGGGATTACCTGCGTCAGCGAAAAGGCTTTGGCTGCTCGCCAAAATGCCACCCAACCCCGTTGCTACTTCGACTATTTGGATATGGTGAAGAACAACGCCCAGGGTTACTTCCCCTACACGCCTTCCATTCCTATGCTCTATGGCCTGAAAGAAGCCTTGGCCGTAATTGAAGAAGAAGGCTTGGACAACATTCTGGCGCGTCACACCTACTTGGCCAACGGCGTACGCGCTGCGGTACAAAAAGGCTGGGGGCTTCAGTTGTGCGCCAAAGATGCAAAATGGTATTCCGATGCTGTATCCGCCATCGTGGTACCTGAAGGCTTTAACGCCGCCCAAGTGATTGAACGCGCTTACAAGCGCTACAACCTCTCCTTAGGTGCAGGCCTTTCTAAGGTTGCCGGCAAAGTGTTCCGCATCGGACATTTGGGCGACTTAAACGAATTGATGTTGATGGGCGCTATTGCCGGTGCTGAAATGGCCATGTTGGATATGGGCATTCCTGTTAAAGCCGGTAGTGGTGTGGCCGCAGCTTCCGAGTACTGGCGCAACAACCAGCCTAAGGTGGCAGCATGACCGGCAAAGTCGTCTTTCTGGACCGCGCCTCACTGAAGGCAAAGGTCAGAAAACCTGCCTTTGCCGACAGCTATGTGGAGTTTGAAAAGACGGCGCCCGAGCAAATTGTGCCCCATCTGCAAGGGGCCACAGTGGCCATCACCAACAAGGTGCCATTGCGCGAAGAAACGCTCAAGCAATTGCCCGATTTGAAGATGATTGCTGTGGCCGCCACCGGCTACGATGTGGTGGATGTGCCCTACTGCAAAGCCCACGGCATTGCGGTGGCCAATATTCGCAACTATGCGGTACATACCGTACCCGAACATGCCTTCGCACTTATTCTGGCCTTACGCCGCAACATCTTGGCCTACCGCGCTGACGTGGAAGCAGGCGTCTGGCAAAAGTCCGATCAGTTCTGTTTTTTTACCCACGACATTGGCGATCTGCATGGCGCCACCTTAGGCGTTATTGGTGAAGGCGCCTTAGGCAAAGCCACGGCTCATATTGCAGAAAAAGGGTTTGGTATGCGCGTACTGTACGCGGACCATGTTCCCCCTAAAATGGAAGGCGTAACCTTCACGCCATTTGACCAAGTCCTGGCAGAAGCTGATGTGCTGACCCTGCATTGCCCACTGACCCCCGACACCAAGAATATTATCGGCATGAATGAGCTGCGCAAAATGAAGCGCTCGGCTTTGTTGATTAATACCTCACGGGGCGGCCTGGTGGACGAATCCGCACTCATTCAAGCATTGGATGAAGGGTTAATTGCGGGGGCTGGTTTTGATGTGCTCACCACCGAACCACCGCGCAACGGACATCCCCTATTGGATGTGCGGCGCACTAATTTTATTCTGACCCCCCATGTGGCCTGGGCGTCGGACGGCGCCATGCAATTTTTGGCTGATCAGCTCATCGACAATATTGAATTATGGGAAAAAGGAACGCCTCAGCATCTGCTGACGTAATCGCTTAACCCGATACATCCGTGACACATAACGCGGAGTACAGTTTTTATTAAACAGCTGGAGGAGATTCATGGATATTCACGAGTATCAGGCCAAAGACTTATTGGCAGGTTTTGGTGTGCCCATTGCCCGTGGCAATGTGGCTTATAGCGCCGATCAAGCGGTATATGTGGCCACCGAATTGGGTGGCTGGCATTGGGCGGTGAAAGCCCAGGTTCACAGTGGCGGGCGCGGTAAGGCCGGTGGCATTAAGTTATGCCGCACCTACGGTGAAGTGGCACAAGCGGCCAAGGACATGTTGGGGAAAACTTTGGTGACGCACCAGAGCGGTCCGGAAGGAAAAATTGTTCAGCGCCTCTACATTGAAGTGGCCGAACCCTTCGATCGCGAAATTTATTTGGGTTTTGTGTTGGATCGCAAAGCGCAACGCATTCGCGTGATTGCCTCCGCTCAAGGCGGTATGGATATTGAAGAGATCGCCAAGAGTAATCCCGAATCCATTATGCAAGTGCAGGTGGAACCCGCCGTGGGCTTGCAACCATTCCAGGCGCGCGAGTTGGCCTTTGGTTTGGGGCTTAACATCAAACAAGTGAGTCGCGCTGTGGCCACTATTATGGGCTGCTATCGGGCTTTCCGCGATTTAGATGCCACCATGGTAGAGATTAACCCGCTGGTGGTCACCAAAGACAATCGTATGCTGGCCTTAGATGCCAAGATGTCCTTTGATGACAACGCGTTGTTCCGCCGTCCACGAATTTCTGAAATGCGCGACCCTGCTCAAGAAGACCCACGCGAAGCGCAAGCCAATCAACATGGCTTAAATTATGTGGGCTTGGCTGGTGATATTGGCTGCATTATTAATGGCGCCGGTTTGGCCATGGCCACCATGGACATGATTAAGCATGCCGGTGGTGAACCTGCCAACTTCTTGGATGTGGGTGGTGGCGCTTCACCTGAGCGCGTGGCTGAAGCGTTCCGCTTGGTGCTTTCCGATAAAAATGTAAAAGCAATTCTGGTGAATATTTTCGCGGGTATTAACCGTTGCGATTGGGTGGCTGAGGGCGTGATACAAGCCGCTCGCGGCCTTAAGGTGCCCCTCATCGTGCGCTTGGCTGGCACCAATGTGGAAGCAGGCGAGAAAATCATCCAGGAGAGTGGGCTGCCCATTATCAGCGCCAACACCTTGGCTGATGCTGCCACCAAAGCCGTGGCTGCTGCCAAAGGCTAATTGCCCAACCCAATTTCCAGGAGATTTTGAAATGAGCATTTTGATTGATGAAAAAACACGGGTGATTGTGCAAGGGTTTACCGGCGACAAAGCCACCTTCCACGCCACGGAAATGATTGCCTACGGCACGCGCGTAGTGGGCGGAGTTACTCCCGGTAAAGGCGGCATGACGCATTTGGGCCTACCAGTATTTAATACGGTTAAAGAAGCCGTGGCCGCCACAGGGGCTGAGGCCAGCCTGGCTTTTGTGCCCCCACCTTTCGCTGCAGATTCTTTGATGGAAGCGGCGGATGCCGGGTTAAAGTTGGTGTGTACCATAACCGACGGCATTCCCGCCCAAGACATGATGCGCGTAAAGCGCTACCTCATGCGCTACCCCAAAGACAAGCGCACCATGATTGTGGGTCCTAACTGCGCGGGTATTATCAGCGCCGGCAAAGCCATGCTGGGCATTATGCCCGGCAATATCTACAAGCGTGGCCCGGTTGGAATTGTGTCGCGCTCGGGCACCTTGGGCTACGAAGCCGCTGCACAAATGACCGAACTAGGCATTGGTATTACCACCAGCGTGGGCATTGGGGGTGATCCCATTAACGGCAGTTCGTTCCTGGACCATATGGCGCTGTTTGAACAAGATCCCGAAACTCACGTAGTGGTGATGATTGGCGAAATTGGTGGCCCGCAAGAAGCAGAGGCTTCGCGTTGGATTAAAGAAAACATGACCAAACCCGTGGTGGGTTATGTGGCCGGTCTCACAGCACCCAAAGGGCGTCGTATGGGCCACGCGGGGGCCATTATTTCAGCCGAGGGCGATACCGCTGCTGAGAAAGCCGAAATTATGAAATCTTACGGATTGTTTGTGGCGCCCAGCGCATCCGAATTGGGTGTAACCGTTGCGCGCGCCTTAGCGAGTATTAAGTCATGAGCTTTACCATTATTGAACAAGCCACACCCCGCCTGCACCGCTCAGAATTGGCGGTGCCCGGCTCTAATCCCGGAATGTTTGAAAAGGCCGCCGCTTCTGCCGCAGACATTATTTTTCTGGATGTGGAAGATGCCGTAGCGCCGGACGATAAAGCACAGGCACGCAAAAATATTATTCAAGGCCTAAACGACATCAACTGGGGCACTAAGACCATGATGGTGCGCATCAATGGTTTGGATACCCACTACATGTACCGCGACGTGGTGGACATCGTGGAAGCCTGCCCCCGTTTGGATATGATCCTTATCCCTAAAGTGGGTGTGCCCGCCGACGTCTATGCCATCGACATGATGGTGACGCAAATCGAAAATGCTGCACAGCGCACCAAACGCATCGGTTTTGAAGTATTGATTGAAACCGCGCTGGGCATGGCCAATGTGGAAGCCATCGCACAATCCAGCAAACGTTTGGAAGCCATGAGTTTTGGTGTGGCCGATTACGCCGCCTCCACACGAGCACGCACCACCGTGATTGGCGGAGTAAATAAAGATTCTGGCGTGTTAACCGACAAGGACGATTCAGGCAACCGTCTGTACTTCTGGACCGATCCGTGGCATGCCGCACAGACCCGCATGATGGTGGCTTGCCGTGCTTATGGTCTGCGCCCCATTGATGGCCCTTTTGGCGACTTCGGTGACCCCGATGGGTTTATTGCCGCCGCCAACCGTGCCGCAGTATTGGGCTATGAAGGCAAATGGGCTATCCATCCTTCGCAAATCGCTTTGGCCAATCAGGTATTCACGCCCTCAGAAGCCGAAGTTACCAAGGCGCGGCGCATTATGGAAGCCATGACACAAGCGGCTCGTGAGGGACGCGGTGCCGTATCGTTGGATGGACGCTTAATCGACATCGCCAGCATTCGTATGGCGGAAGCGTTGCTGACTAAGGCCGCCAGCATTGCAGGTTCTGTGGTTTAATTTTTATTGTGTTTGTTGTGCAACCCACTGGGCAATCGCTGAAAGCAGCACTGGCGATTCGCCCAAAGCCTGGGTTATAGTGATTTGTATTGTCGGGTGGGCTGTTTTGATTTCCGTTACTAGTTTTGGTAAATCTTCTTTTAAGTGACCTCCTTGGGCCATGAACAGCGGCACCAAGGTGATCTGCGTGATGCCCTGCTGCTTCAGTTCGTTTACCGCATCTTTCAGTCGCGGTTCCATTAATTCTAAATACGCCAGCCGTACAGTTGTATTGGGCGAGAGCTTTTCTACGTTGGCGTGAATAGCGTGAAAGGGTTCGGCCCACTGCGGGTCGCGAGCACCGTGCGCAAATAAAATAATGCCGCGCTTCATAGGCGACCGGTACTGCCAAACCCGCCGGTCCCACGTGCGCTGGCTTCAAACTGATCCACTACCGTTAATTCCACTTGCACCACCGGCACCACCACCAATTGCGCAATGCGCTCCATAGGTTTTAACTCAAACACTTCATGTCCGCGGTTCCATAAAGACACAAAAATTTGCCCTTGGTAATCAGAATCAATAAGTCCCACCAAATTTCCCAACACAATGCCATGCTTATGACCCAACCCGGAGCGTGGCAACACCATGGCGGCGAAGGCCGGATGACCAATGTGAATAGCCATTCCCGAAGGGATTAATTCCGTTTGGCCCGGATGCAACAACACTGTTTCATCAATGCAGGCGCGCAGGTCTAAGCCGGCCGCTCCTGCAGTGCCGTAGGCGGGCATATTGTCTTTGATACGCGCATCTAGAATGCGAACTTCTAAGGGGGTCATAGGCGTTCCTTCAAGTGAGCCAATGTAATGGCGTGGTCTAGCAACTGGCGCGCCAACACCAGCTTCGGCGCCGCCGGGAGGGGATGCGCGCCCTCATCATCAAACAAAGTCAGTTCGTTATCATTGCGGCCCAAAGCGCGCTGCGCCAAGTTGCCCGCAATTAAGGGGATATTCTTTTTGCGCCGCTTGGTTTCTGCGTAAGCCTCTAAGTTCTCGCTCTCAGCGGCGAAGCCCACACAGAAGGGCGGTTTGGGCAGCGCCGCCACATACCCCAAGATATCCTCTGTGGGCACCAGGGTAATCGTTAAATTTTGTTCGGATTTTTTTAATTTTTGTGCGGCGGGGGCAGCGGGGGTGTAATCCGCCACGGCCGCCACCGAGAAAAACAAATCAGTGCCACTCAACTCGGCTTTTACCGCTTCAAACATTTGTGCGGCACTGGTCACAGAGCGCAACTCACAGCCCGGTGGTGGCGTTAGGGCGGTGGGGCCACTTACCAGCACCACATGCGCGCCCAATTCCAGCGCTGCTTCTGCCACGGCATAGCCCATTTTTCCGGAACTGGCGTTGGTGATACCGCGCACCGGATCAAGGGCTTCTACGGTGGGCCCTGCTGTTACCAGCACCTTGCGCCCTTTTAAGCATTGCGCGGGGTAGAGCGCCAGAACGGCCTCTAATATCTGTTGCGGCTCCACCATACGCCCCTGCCCCACTTCACCACAGGCCTGATCACCGCTATCCGGACCAATTAGGGTAATGCCGTCGGCTTTTAGAATGTCGATATTGCGTTGTGTGGCCGGGTTGTCCCACATTTCACGGTTCATGGCAGGAGCCAGTAGCAACGGGCAATTGCGCGCACTCACGGTGGTGGAGAGCAAGTCATCTGCAATACCGCCGGCCACCTTGGCTAAAAAATTGGCACTGGCGGGAGCAATCACGATGGCATCCGCTTGGCGGGACAACTCAATATGGGCCATGCGATTAGGCACCCGAGGGTCCCACAAGTCGGTGAGTACCGGGCGCCCGGAGAGGGCCTGAAAGGTGGCAGGGGTAACAAATCCGCAAGCGGCTTCCGTCATGGCCACCTGCACCTGCAGGCCCGCCTTAACCAACAGACGCACCAATTCGGCTGCCTTGTAGGCCGCTACGCCGCCGGTAACACCTACCAAAATGTGACGATGGAAGCTTTTTAACATGCGCTATTATAGGGGTCAGACCCCATATCTTGCCAAGACTTCAGTTTTCGTGCCATAATTGACGTTTATCTTAATCCATTACTGGAGAAGCACCATGGCACGCGTCTGCGCGGTGACTGGGAAAAAGCCGATGGTTGGCAATAACGTTTCCCACGCCAACAATAAAACAAAGCGGCGCTTTTTGCCCAATTTGCAATACCGTCGCTTTTGGCTGGAAAGCCAAAACCGTTGGATTCGTTTGCGCGTTTCTAACGCCGGTCTGCGATTGATCGACAAAAAGGGTATTGAAGTGGTCCTGGCCGATTTGGCCGATAAAGCCGCTCTTCAAGCTTAAAGGGCAAACATCATGCGCGAAAAAATTAAACTGGAATCGACTGCCGGCACGGGTCACTTCTACACCACCACCAAGAACAAAAAGACCATGCCCGAAAAAATGGAAATCAAGAAGTTTGATCCCATCGCCCGTAAGCATGTGCCTTACAAGGAAGGCAAAATCAAGTAGCGTTGACGGCTTTCCCCAATAAAAAACCCCAGTCATGCTGGGGTTTTTTATTGAATGCTCGAGAGGGTCTGACCCCTAAAAAAAGATTACGCCAAGCGGCGGCGATACAAGGGGGCGGGCTTATCCACGCCAGACTGATAGGATTCGCTAAAGGTGTTCAGGCCCAATAAAGCATTCTCAGGTGTGTCAGAGGCACGCACCACAAAGGCATTAAAGCCGCAGCGTGCCAAATAAAACATCACATCACGGAACACATCGCCCACCGCACGCACTTGTCCGCGGTAGTGATACTTTTCACGCAACAGGCGCGCTGTAGAATAACCGCGGCCATCGGTGAAGGACGGAAAATCAATAGCCACCACGGACAGATGTTCTAAATCCTCGGCCAGAACTTCAGCGTCGTCCCCGGCTGCAAGCCACACACCCAATTTTCCAGAACGTGCCAACCACTGCGCTTTATGTGCCACAAACACTGTCAGCGGCACAATCACATCCGGTAGGTTTGCCGCTTGCTCCAGGCTCTCCACCGTTACAAAGCTGTCGTCCACCAAGGTGCTCCCTAAGATCAACTTAACCATTGGCGACCTCTAGATGAGGCTCATCATAGATGCGCGCCCGGAAGGGTTCCAACCCCACCCGCTCCACCACATCCACAAAGCGCTCATGGCCGCCATTGCGCTGTTCCAAATACACGTCGATTAATTGCTCCATCACATCCGGAACTTCCTCCTGGCTTACAGAGGGGCCGATAACACGGCCAATACGCGCAGGGGCTTGACTGCCGCCGATGGTGATTTGATAAAACTCTTGCCCGTGCTTATCCACCCCCAAAATACCGATATGGCCCACATGGTGATGCCCACAAGCATTCATACAACCGGAGATGTTAAGGTCGAGCTCGCCAATTTCGTACAGCTCATCTAAGTCATTAAAGCGTTCCTGAATGGCCTGCGCCACAGGAATGGAGCGCGCATTGGCCAAGGAACAATAGTCGCCACCCGGGCAGGCAATAATATTGGTGAGCAACCCGATATTGGGCGTGGCAAAACCGAGCTCTTTTAATGCCAAGTAAAGTGCTGGCAAATCATCTTGCGCGATGTCCGGTAAAATTAAATTCTGTTCGTGACTGACGCGAATTTCACCAAAGCCATATTGATCAGCCAAGTCGGCCACGGCATCCATCTGAACCGCGCTGGCGTCCCCAGGGGGCGTGCCGGTGGGCTTTAGTGATAGCACCACTGAGGCATATCCCGCCACCTTATGAGCGTGTACATTGCGCTCATGCCAGCGTTTAAAGGGAATGTCGCGTTCAAGCGCTTCTTTTAATACGGCGCTCTGAGCGGGCAGCGCTGCGTACTGCGGGCGGATCATGCGCGCTTCAATGCGTGCCAATTCTTCCGGCACCACGGTGGCAGGACCGTCTTTTAGCCGCGCCCATTCTTCTTCCACTTCCTGCTGAAAGCGTTCAGGGGTTAAGGATTTCACTAGTATTTTAATGCGCGCTTTATGTTTGTTATCGCGCCGACCATGGCGGTTATAAATGCGCAAAATAGCATCCAAATAAGTCAGCACATGCTGAACCGGTAGAAACTCTCGAATCACGGTGCCAATAATAGGCGTGCGCCCCAACCCGCCGCCCACAATGACACGAAAGCCCAAATGGCCCGCGTCGTCTGTGCACACATGCAGCCCAATATCGTGCACCCAAGTGGCTGCGCGATCGGCCACGGCACCATTCACTGCAATTTTAAATTTGCGCGGCAGATAGGCGAATTCAGGATGAAAGGTGGACCATTGGCGAATCAGCTCGCAGTACACACGCGGATCAATCAGTTCGTCCGCGGCCACGCCGGCAAAGTGGTCGGTGGTGGTGTTGCGCACACAATTGCCACTGGTTTGAATGGCGTGCATCTGTACTGTGGCCAGGTCGGCCAAGATATCGGGCACGCGTTCTAGGGGTGGCCAGTTGTATTGAATGTTTTGGCGGGTGGTGAAATGACCCAATCCGCGGTCGTAGGTGCGGGCAATATGGGCCAACATGTGCAATTGGCGCGACGACAGCACGCCATAGGGAATGGCCACGCGCAACATGGGCGCATGGCGTTGAATGTAGAGGCCGTTTTGCAGGCGCAATGGACGGAAATCATCTTCCGACAACTCGCCTGTCAAAAAACGTTGGGTTTGGCTGCGAAATTGCGCCACCCGTTCGTCCACGATGCGTTGATCTATTTCGTCATATTGATACATGAGCCGACCAAAAATGATTAGGAACAGGAGATTGTACGGGAAGGCACTATATATCTACAAAGACTAAAAGGTTAATATTATATAACTATATAGCATAAATAAGCCCCACGCCGAAGTGGGTCCAGAAAGATCAGATATAAGCCTAAGGGGCGCTAAGCGTAGGCGCGCAGGGTCATAGAGAAGCGTTCCAACTCTAAAATACCACTGGCTTCTGCCCGTCGACACCAGTCTTTAAGCTGGCCGAGCAACTGTTCGCGGGTGGCGTTGCTGGCGGTCCATAGATCCATTAAATCGCGACGCATGGCATCCACAGTGTTCATGACTGCACTGCCCGCCGTGCTGGCCTCAAAGCGTGCCAACACATCGTAACGGTTAAGGATAATGGCCTGTAGTGTGGCGTCATCGCATTCAGGCTTATTGCGATCAAAACGCACCTTGGGGGCCACGTTCTTAACCCGGGCCTGACCCACCATTTCCAATAACCGAATGTACATCCAGCCTATGTCAAATTCGTACCAGCGATTAGACAGCTTGGCAGATGTAGCAAAGGTATGGTGATTGTTATGCAACTCTTCACCGCCTATCAAAATCCCCCAAGGCACAATGTTGGTGCTGGCATCTTTGCAGGCAAAATTGCGATAGCCCCAGAAATGGCCAATACCATTAACAACTCCCGCGGCCCAGAAGGGGATCCAGATCATCTGCAGGCCCCAAATAACGAGACCCGGTACGATGCCAAACAGCGCCATATCGATAAGCGCCATCAGTGTGACGCCTAAGCGGCCATGGCCGGTGTACACGTGACGCTCCATCCAGTCATCGGGCGTGCCATGACCGTAGCGCTCTAGTGTCTCAGTGCGACAGGCTTCTTTTACATACAAGAACACTCCGCCCCACAGTACGCGGTTAATGCCATAAATCTGTGGGCTGTGCGGGTCTTCAACGGTTTCGCATTTGGCGTGATGCTTACGGTGCACGGCCGCCCATTCCTTGGTGATCATGCCTGTACTCATCCATAACCATAGTCTGAAAAAATGACTGGTAGCTGGCGCCAAATCAAGGGCGCGATGTGCCTGATGGCGGTGTAGAAAAATGGTGACCGCAACAATAGTGACATGGGTCATGACCAGCAGCGCGATAACATCGCCCCACCAGGACAGGTTTAAGAGACCAGAAAAAAACATGGCTATATAATCCTAAGATAAAGCATAACTGAACATTATACTAATTACTTAATCGTTCGTCAATACAAAGGGGCCACAGTTCGCTAAGGCAAAACGGCCTGCGCCCCATCGGTCAGAGGAACCTTAATCTGCGCAGAACGCAAGCCAACTTGCAGTTCCTGCAGTATTGCAGAACGCAAGACCCCATCGCTAATACCAGGATCTGCGATCCAAAACTGTAAGGTCAACTCTACCCCATGCCCGTTGAGGCGTGTTACGTTGGCCAACGGCGCGGGATAGGTCAGCACGCGCGTCTGGGCGCGCATAGCAGCCTCGCCTATGGCTTGCACCATGCTAAGGTCGCTGCCATGAGCCACTTCAAATACAATGCTGCGCAACACCCCCAGGCCGCTTCTGGTGTGGTTAATCACCGAGTGAATCATGAACGTTTCATTGGGCACAATGAATGTGGTGCCATCAATAGCACTTAAGGTGGTGCAGCGCGCCTCCAATTGAATAACGGTTCCTTGGCGTCCTTCAATCGTAATAACGTCGCCCAAGCGTACCGAGCGATCCAACAAAATAATAAACCCACTCACATAATTGCTGGCAATTTTTTGTAGTCCCAAACCCAACCCAACACCCAAGGCCCCACCCAGAACCGATAAAAATGTGGAGTCAATGCCTACAGCAGGTATGGCAATCACCAACGCTAAAAATATGAGTAGGCCACGCAACAGTTTGGAGACAATCACGCGCACAGTGGGGTCTAAGGTTTGCGAGCGCGTTAAGCGCCGCTCAAGGGCGCCGCTTAACCACAGTGCCAACACCAATACAACCCCCACGATAATGGTGGCTTGCAGAACTTGTAGCAACGATACATAACTATTGCCTATGGGCAGTCCAATTTCTTGCAACACTTCCATGATGGGCGACAACAGGCCAATAACGTGCAGCGCAAATAGAAGCCACACACCGCGCACAAAGGAGGTTTGCCAAACCACAGTACGGGCAGAGCTGGCCACCACGTGATTTAGTACATACACGCCCACGCGCGCCGCCACCAAAGCCAAGGTGAGCGCCGTGGCCATGTGCAGCAACGGGGCCGGACGGCCCATGCCGAAGAAGCGCCCCAATAAAGCGATGCTGGTGACGGCCACTAAGGCGAAGATAATGCCGCGCAGACGCCGCACACGGGTGCGGTCTTCGGCCTCACGGCTTAACTGTCGGCCCAAGGTGGCTGAAGCCCCGGCGCCTAAAGCCAAAGCGGCCAACAACACAGGAACTTGCCACAGGTGTTGCACTTGCGACAAAGACTGCAAAAAGTCAGTGAAGCCGGAAAAAAAACCCGGAAATTGTTCCATCATTAACGCTCTCCGTTATGAGACCCTAGCAGCACTAAAAGACCGTCTAATTTTACTCCTCGCGCTGCCAAACCGCAGCAAAAAACCCATCGGTGCCCTGCATCTGAGGTGACAAATGCAAGCGTTCGCCCATTTCCAGTGGAATATGTTGTTGTTTTAATATTTCCCCCACATGTAGCGACTTGAATTGCGGATGTTCCGCGCCAAAGCGATCGGCTTGCTCGTCGTTTTCTTCTGCCAACAAACTGCAGGTGGCATACACCAAACGGCCGCCCGGTTTTACCAAGGTGGCGGCAGCGTTTAAAATGGAGGCTTGCTTTATCACCAGTTCTGCCACCGACGCGGCACTCATGCGCAGTTTTAAATCAGGATTACGGCGCAAGGTCCCCAACCCACTGCACGGCGCATCCACCAACACACGATCAATCTTACCGGCCAAGCGCTTGACACGCGCATCATTCTCACTGGTAATCAGCACTGGGTTAAGATTAGAAAGCCCCGAGCGCTTTAAGCGCGGTTTTAGGTTGTCTAAGCGACGGGAGGACACATCAAACGCGTAGATGCGCCCCTGATTGTTCATCAGCGCGCCGAGTAATAATGTTTTACCCCCGGCCCCGGCGCAAAAATCCACCACCATTTCACCACGGCGCGGCGCCACCAAGAAGCCTAACAACTGACTGCCTTCGTCCTGCACTTCCACCTGCCCAGCTGCGAAAATGGATAAACGGTTAATAGAGGGGCGTCCTTCTACGCGGATACCCATGGGCGACCAAGGGGTAGCTTTAGCGCTAATGCCGGCTATTTTAAGCGCCTCTAAGACGCCTTCACGATTGGCACACAACGTGTTGACGCGTAAATCCAATGGCGCCTGAGATTGCATAGAGCGGCCCAAGGCCACCACTTGTTCAGGGGTGGCGTGGGCGCTTAATTTATCCACCACCCATTGCGGAAGGTCGGACTGAATGGAGAGGCTATCTACAACCTGCTGCGCTTTCACAGTGGCCAGCCATTCAGTCTCTTCACCCTGGCAAAGCGCCTGAAGCTCGCGCGTGCTGCGCCCTTGCACGCGCAACAACATGGCCAGCGCCATACGTCGCGGCGCCGTAAGGGGGGCCAAGGTTTTTACCAACTCGAAACGTCGCAAGGTGGCGTATACCCCCTCCGCCACAAAAGCGCGATCTTGCATGCCGAGGTCGGGGTTATTGCGAAAGAATTGGTGCAGAGCGGTATCCGCAGGCATTAGCGCCGGCAAGACGATTTCCAGCGCCTGCGCCAATGCAGAAAATTGTGTGGTGGTGATGATATTGCTCATTCGAAACTAACCTTTTGTAATTGTTGCTCCCAGCGATTTCCGCGCTCCAGTACTTGCATGCGGATGGGTGGGTCCTGTGGGTTATCAGACAACCAAATGTCAAAATAGGATTCGGCTTGCTGATTTTGATCGGCCATATGCCGAGTAGAAAAATGTCCGGCTGTGGTATCAAGTTCTTCTTTAGATACCAACACCAAATGATGCGTTTCCAAACGCTTTCCGGTGGTCAGCGCAATATCTGTATTCAAGGCTGCGTCCCCTGCAATACGAAATAAAAACTTAATCGATAGCGCGTCTTGAGTGCCAGCACTTAATCTCACCGTTTCTGTGCGGCCCGCAAAATGATTCGTCAGTTGGCTGGTCTCCCAATTAAAATCCGCCATTAAGGGGGTGGCTTGGTCGCTGCGGGAGTGCTCGAAATGCCGGGGTTGCAAGACTTTCCCCACCACTCGTCCTTCGCTCACTTCGCGAAACGTCGGAACCACAAAAGCCAATATGGGATAGGGCTTGGCATCGCTTTCTACGCGATAGTCATCGCCTTGGCGCACCCATGTTTCATTGACATTGCCAACTGGCACGCCCCGATAAAACAAACGATATTGCGCATGAATGGTCTCGTTGGCTTTGGGGTCAGACCCCGATTCGGGGTCTGACCCCAAAGCCAACAAAGCCGACCCCATCAGCGCCAGCCACAAAGCAGCGCGCGCCACCCCCCTCATGCCACGGGCTCGGGCGCACTGAGTCCACCAAAGTTTTGAAACTCGCCATCCACGTGAATGCAGTCTTCCTGCCAATGCAAACGACCCTCGGCCCACCAACGCAGGGCACGGGAATAAATAACATGTTCGCGGCGCAACACACGTGCGGATAACAAGGCTTCAGTATCACCTTGCAACACAGGCACCGCAGCCTGCACCACGATGGGACCATGGTCCAAACGGTCGGTAACAAAATGTACAGTGCAGCCGTGAATGCGCACACCGGCTGCTAAGGCCTGACGGTGGGTATGCAACCCAGGAAAAGCGGGCAACAGCGAGGGGTGAATATTGATGAGTCGTTTTTCGTAATGCGCCACAAACTGCGGCGACAAAATGCGCATGAAGCCGGCTAACACCACCAACTGTGGGGAAAACTGATCAATGGCGTTCTGTAATGCGGCATCAAAATCTTCGCGCGTAGAAAAGGCCCGATGGTCCACTACGGCAGTGGGAATGCCTTGCGCAGCAGCCAACTCTAATCCAGTGGCATCCGCTTGATTGCTAATCACGGCGGCCACTTTAATCGGCAGAGAGGCCGACAAAATAGCCGCCATATTCGAGCCGCGCCCTGAAATCAAAATAACAATGGTGGGTTTCATGGTGTGCTAGATAACCCGGGTGGCGGCTTGATGGGCAGTACGCGCTTCAATTACACCAATGCGCCAGGCATCCAGTCCCTGCGCTTTAAGAAAGGCCAAGGTTGCTGCTTCTTCAGTAATCGACACAATCAACGTTAAGCCGATCCCACAATTAAACACCCGATGCATTTCATCGTCGGCCACATTGCCGGCTTTTTGCAACCATTCAAACACAGGGGGGAGAGGCCATGCATCGCGGTGCAGCACAGCAGCCACGCCTTCTGGCAACACGCGTGGAATATTATCCACCAAACCACCGCCGGTAATATGGGCCATGCCTTTAACGGTAACCTCTTGCATCAAAGCCAAAATGGGTTTGATGTAAATACGGGTGGGTTCCATCAACACATCGGCCAAGGTTTTGTTGGGATACTGTCCGCCGGGGAACGGGGCGTTTAAGCTGGCCTTGGCATGAGACACAATCTTACGAATTAAAGAAAAGCCATTGGAGTGCGGGCCGCTGGAAGCCACCCCCACCACCACGTCGCCGGCTTTAATACTTAGCCCATTAATGAGTTTGGATTTTTCGGCCACACCCACTGCAAAACCCGCTAAATCATACTCACCCTCAGGGTACATGTCGGGCATCTCGGCGGTCTCGCCGCCAATTAAGGCGCAACCCGCCTGCTCGCAACCGGTGGCAATACCACCAATCACCGCCGCGGCAATATCCACATCCAAACGACCGCAGGCAAAGTAATCTAAAAAGAACAGGGGCTCGGCGCCCTGCACCAAAATATCGTTAACACTCATGGCCACCAAATCAATGCCCACGGTGTGATGGCGTTTTAGTTCGAAGGCCAAACGCAGTTTGGTGCCCACGCCATCGGTGCCAGAAACCAGTACCGGCTCACGAAACCGTTTGCCAATCTCCACCAATGCCGCAAAGCCCCCGATGCCGCTTAAGACTTCAGGGCGCAGGGTGCGCTTGGCCAAGGGTTTAATGCGTTCAACCAGAGCATCCCCTGCGTCGATATCGACACCGGCATCGCGGTAGGACAAGCCCTCTGAGGGTATGGGTTGATTTGACACGAAAAGCCTCCAGAACAATCGGCCCCTGAAAGAGGTGCTCGACCTGCTAAAATACCGAACCGGGCGAATAAACGCCTGACAGACCCTGAATTCTATCGCAAATGACGACAAATCGCCCTCTTTCCCGCATCACCCTTTGGGGCATTGCCCTGACTTTGGGGATGATCGCACTCATTTATGCGCTCTCCAGCCTATTGATGCCCTTTGTGCTGGCCATTTTACTGGCCTACATCTGCCACCCCATAACAAGCCGCCTGACCCGCTCTTGGTTTCCGGCGGCCTTAGCGTCCCTTTTGGTGCTTTTGCTGCTCACCGGCATTTTGGTTACTTTTGGCATGGTCATTATCCCCATGCTGTACCACGAATTCAGCCAAATGCTGGCCCGTCTGCCCGCCGTATTAAACGAGCTGCGCGACTGGTCCGTGCCTTGGCTGCAACAAACCTTGCATTTGGACATCAGCAACAATCTGGACCAATTGCGCGAAATGCTGGTGCAAAACATGGGCAGTGCCGAGGCGGCATTACAAAAACTGCTGCGTTCCGCCAGTGATGGCAGCGCCTTTTTGGTCAGCATTGCCTTTACCCTGCTGCTGGTGCCGGTGGTATTTTTCTATCTACTAAAAGACTGGAGCAACATAGTCCAGTCCTTATTCTCCGCCGTGCCGATACGCCATCGCGCCTTGGTCAGCAGCGTGGCAGGCGAAATTGACTCCGTGCTGGGACAGTTTTTGCGCGGTCAGTTGGTTGTCATGGTCGTGATGTCGATTTACTACGCCACAGCTTTGCATGTGGTGGGATTAGACTCAGGAATCCCCATCGGCATTCTCACCGGATGCTTGGTGTTTATTCCTTACGTGGGCGTATTTACCGGATTTGTTTTGGCTATTTTAACGGCATTGGTACAAGGCCCCGGCATTACCCTGTTACTGCCTGTCACCATCGCATTTGTATTAGGGCATGTATTAGAAGGCACCGTCATCACGCCACGCCTGGTGGGTGAACGTATCGGCCTGCACCCAGTGATGGTTATTTTTTCATTAATGGCTTTTGGAAAATTATTGGGCTTCTTCGGTATTCTCATCGCTCTGCCCACCACCGCGGCCCTGTGGATTATTATACGTCGCGTAAACCAAACCATGACCAGCGAGAGCGAGACCCGCTAATGCGCCAGCTGGTATTGGACATTCAGCCCTCAGGTCCACCCACCTTGGATGATTTTGTCGTGGGTCGCAACGCCGAAGTGCTGGCCGCCTTGCGCCAATGGACGAAGGGCATGGGGGAACGCTTCATTTACTTATGGGGAGAACCGGGTGCGGGCAAAACCCATCTTCTTAACGCGGTGGGTACCGAGGCACAGTTGGGGTCACAGTTGGGGTCAGACCCCGCCAGGGGTCTGACCCCACTTAACTTGCCCCCAATTAGTTGCGATGCGCAAACCCGCTTTATGCCCAGTGATGCCGCTACTCTACGAGTGGACAATGTAGAGCGTTTATCCCCCGAGGGTGCTGTGTCACTTTTTAATCGCTACAATGAACGCCGTGAAGGCGCGGGGCGCCTGTTGGTCACCGGCTGCTGCGCGCCCGCTCAACTGCCACTGCTGCCTGATTTGGCTACTCGCTTAGGTTGGGGTTTGGTGCTGCGCGTTCATGCATTGGACGATTCCGAAAAGGTTGCCGCCTTGCAATCGCGCGCCCAACATTTGGGCGTCCACTTACCCACCGATGCCGCGCGTTATATTCTGACGCGCTGGACCCGTGATACCCCTTCCCTCTTTGCGCTGATGAACGAACTAAATATTTGGTCGCTGTCTTCGCAACGCGCCATTACCATTCCATTGATTCGCGATGCACTGACGTCTATTCAACGGCCCGCTCCATGAAAAACTCCCGTTTGGTTTTATTCGATTTGGACAATACCTTACTCTCAGGCGACAGCGACTTTGAATGGGGATTATTTTTGGCATCCCGTGGTGTGCATGACCGTGAAGCCTATGAAGCGCAAAACTTAGCCTTTTACGAAGACTATCGCGCAGGCCGTTTAGACATTATGCATTTTCTACAATTTCAACTCAGCCCATTGGGTCGACACAAGCGCAGCCAACTCAATACTTGGCACAAAGAATTTATGAGCGAGCGCATTATTCCCATCGTGAGTGTTGCGGCTCGTCAAAAAATAAAAGAAGAGAAGGCTCAGGCCACTTTATTGGCTATTGTCACCGCCACCAATCGTTTTGTGACGCAGCCCATTGCGGATTATTTGGGCTTTCAGCATCTGGTCGCTACAGAACCTGAAGTGGGGAATGATGGTGAATTTACGGGTAAAATTACCGGGCGGCCCTGCTTCAGAGAAGGCAAGATGGGTTGTGTCGACGCATGGCTGGCGTCCCTCGGACGTCAATGGTCAGACTTTGACAGCACTGTGTTCTATAGCGATTCACTCAACGATATCCCATTGCTAAGCCGGGTTTCTCACCCCATCGTGGTGGACCCCGATAACACCCTACGCGGCCATGCTGAGGCTGAGCGCTGGCCAATTATTTCATTGCGATAACGGACATTATGATTCGAAAATTTATTCATTCAATGTTGGGCAGTGGAAAGAAATCAGCCGCCGGAAAACTGCGCGTTATCCCTGCCTCGGCTCACAACATTCGCCCGGAAGATTTAAGTGACTGCGCCTTACGCGTGGTGCGCACTTTGCACGAAGCGGGTTTCAAAACCTATGTGGTGGGTGGCGCAGTACGCGACCTGTTGTTGGAAATTTCCCCCAAGGACTTCGATGTAGCGACAAATGCAACTCCTGATGAGGTGCGTCGCCTCATTCGTCGCTCACGCATTATTGGACGTCGTTTTCAGATTGTTCATGCCATTTGCCATGATGAGGTGGTGGAAGTGTCCACATTTCGCGGCACCGCCAATGATGATGATAAGCAACAAACCGATGAGCATGGCCGCATTACCCGTGATAACGTATTTGGCAGCATTGAGGAAGATGCGGCGCGGCGCGATTTCACCATCAACGCTCTGTTCTACGACCCCATTCGCAATGAAATTTTAGATTACTTTAATGGTGTGGCCGATATCCGCGCACGCCGTCTGCGCATGATTGGCGACCCCCCTACCCGTTATCGTGAGGACCCAGTACGATTACTGCGTGCCGTGCGTTTTTCGGCCAAGTTGGGTTTTGATCTGGACAAAACCACGCGCGCGCCGGTGAAAAAAATGGCCGACCTGCTGCTCAATGTGCCCGAATCGCGTTTGTTTGAGGAAGTGTTAAAGTTGCTGCTCTCCGGTCATGCCCTCTCTTGTATTGAACGTTTGCGTGCGGAAGGTTTGCATCACGACCTGTTGCCGCTGCTCGATGGTATTCTGGCTCTGCCGCAAGGCAAAAAATTTATCGAACAGGCGCTGGAAAACACCGATCAACGCATTCGTGATGAGAAACCCGTTTCTCCAGGTTTCTTGTTTGCCGCCCTACTGTGGTATCCGTTAATAGAAAACTGGACCGCCCGTAAAGCGGCTAACGAACGCCCTATGCCTGCTCTTTTTGAAGCCATGACGGATGTGCTGGAAGCGCAGCGCAAAAGCTTGGCCATTCCACGGCGCTTAGATGCGGTGATTAAAGAAATATGGGCGCTACAACCACGCTTTGACCAGCGTTCTGGCCAACGCCCAGTGCGCCTCTTGGAGCACCCGCGCTTCCGCGCGGCCTATGACTTTATGCTGCTGCGCGCTGATAGTGGTGAAGTGGACCAGAGCGTGGCCGATTGGTGGACCGATTTTCAACAGGTAGATGTAGAAGACCGCGAGTCCTTGTTGGTGGAAGAAACGAAACCCGCACCGCGCACACGCCGCCGGAGACGTCGTTGAGTGAAACTGTCTACGTCGGTTTAGGGGGCAACCTGCAAGACCCTGAACGTCATTTGCAAAACGCTTTTGATGATTTGGCGAGCTTACCGCACACCCGTTTGCTAGCGCATTCCAGTCTTTATGGCAGCGCACCGGTGGGTTACACAAATCAGCCGGACTTTATCAATGCTGTGGCCATGATTAGCACCGAGTTAGAGCCCGAACCCTTATTGGACGCATTGTTGGCTATCGAATTACGCCATGGACGGCGACGCGATTTCCCCAACTCACCGCGCACCCTGGATTTAGACATACTGCTGTATGGGGAGCGCATACTGGCCACAGAGCGCCTAACCGTCCCTCACCCGCGCATGGGTGAGCGCGCCTTTGTGTTGCTGCCCCTGCAAGAATTGTCGCCACAACTCATGATTCCGGGTGTGGGTTTGGTAAGCGACAAAGCGGCGCAATGCCACGATCAACGAGTAAGCGTACTAAAACCATGAATGCTATCGTGAACACACTTCCAGAAAAATACCGCTACATTGTGGTGGAAGGTCCGATTGCCGTGGGTAAAACCAGTCTGACGCGGCTCTTGGCCGCGCGGCTCAATGCGCAGTTGATGCTGGAAGATGCGCAATCCAACCCATTTCTAGAGCGCTTTTACCGCAACCCCGAACGCTTTGCCTTTGCCACGCAAATGTTCTTTTTATTTCAACGCGCTTTGCAGACCAGCGACATTAAGCAACGGGACATGTTTGGTTCGCCCACTGTGGCCGATTTTTTAATCGACAAAGACGTGCTTTTTGCACGTATGAATTTGGCCGATGATGAATTTGACCTATACCACCGCATGTATCAGTTTTTGCAACCCAATACCGCCACACCCGACCTGGTTATTTATTTGCAAGCCCCTGCCAATACCTTAATTGAACGCGTACAGCGTCGCGGTTGGTCGGTGGAAAAGCCCATATCCGAACGTTATTTACGCGATGTGGTGGACGTGTATGCGCAATATTTTCATGAATACGATGCCTCGCCTTTGCTTATCGTGAACAGTGAAAACTTGAACTTTGTGGATAACCCAAAAGACTTTGAATTGCTCTTACAACGGATACGCAATTTGCGCAGCCGCAGAGAATTCTTCAACTGTTCCTAACTCGTGTCACAATTACACTTTTCAAACCCTAATTAGCCGTTATTTATGGACGTTATTCATTCCGTTGCCGAACTTCGAGCGCGTCTCTACAACGAGCGCCAGGTGGCCTTGGTGCCCACCATGGGCAACTTACACGACGGCCATATTGAGCTGATTCAAATAGCCAAGCCCCGTGCCGCCTGTTTGGTGGCCAGTATTTTTGTAAACCGCCTGCAATTTGGCCCCACCGAAGACTTTGACCGCTACCCACGCACCTTGGCCGCCGATTGCGAACGGTTGGCGCAAGCCGGGTGCAATGTGGTGTTTGCCCCCGACGAACAGGAAGTCTACCCCGAGCCGCAGGAATACACGGTGGACCCCTGTTTGATTCAAGATGTATTAGAGGGCGCTTTCCGTCCCGGACATTTTAGGGGAGTGGCTACAGTGGTACTAAAACTCTTCAATATGGTGCAACCACAAATCGCCATTTTTGGGAAAAAAGATTATCAACAGTATTTGGTACTGCGCGACATGGTGAAGCAATTGGCGCTTCCCATTGAAATCATTCCTGCCGATACGGTGCGTGCAGCAGATGGCCTGGCCTTAAGCTCGCGCAACACCTATCTAAACGACCTTGAACGCTCTGAAGCCCCGGCACTTTACCAACAACTGCACACTATGGTACAAGCGTTACGCAAGGGGCATCGCAACTTTGCGGATTTAGAAAAAGCCGCCAGCGCTGCACTAGAGACGCGGGGTTGGAAAGTGGATTACATTGCTATACGCCGGCAGTTAGACCTCATGGAACCCGATAGCCACGCCCGTGCCTTGGTGGTTTTAGCCGCCGCACGTTTAGGTCGCACCCGACTTATCGACAACCTAGAAGTGGAGCTGATTTAATATGGACGCTTCGGAAGTTCGCGAAAAATTAGAACAATTGTCCCGCGAACATCGGGAGCTTGATACCCTGATTCACGAAAAATCTGTGCTGGCGCAGCCCGATGAATTGGAAATGCAGCGCCTTAAAAAAAGGAAGTTGAATCTTAAGGACCAAATCTCATCTCTTGAGACTAGCCTGGTGCCTGACATTCCGGCTTAAAATCGCCCTCTGTCCGGGTTATACTGGACAACATTCATGAAAACAGAACCCGCACCACGTTTTGCTTGGGGAATTACCGGCTCTGGTCATTACCTCAAAGAATCCCTGGCCATATGCATGACGCTGCCGGGAGTGGATCTATTTCTTTCCAAAGCTGGTGAAGAGATACTGCGCATGTATGGCTATAAACTCGAGGATCTTAAAGCCCGTATGCGAATTTTTCGTGATAGCACGGCCAGTGCTGCACCCGTGGGCCTGTTTTATCATGGCAACTACCATACAGTCATTATTGGCCCCGCCAGTTCCAACACGGTGGCTAAGTGCGCCTTGGGCATTTCAGATAGCCTTATCACCAATATCTTTGCTCAAGCCGGAAAATGCGGCCTACCCAGTATTGTTTTTGCCTGCGACACAGAGCCTGAAGTGACCACCGAATCTCCTAGTGAGTGGGTTACCTTAAACCCACGGCGCATTGATTTACAACACACCGAAACCCTTAAAACATTCGAGAATGTTCAAGTGGTCTCTTCGGTAGAGGCTTTGCAACAAGCCATTACGGACAGAGTGACATGTCTGAACATATCCTCTTCTTAACTGGAAAACTGGCTGAAAAAAATCTGCAGCGCGTACTGGCTGATATGCAGCCCACGCCCTTCAGTTTTGAGGTGCAGCAAATTGGCGTGAATGTGGCGGCCCTCATGACGGGCGATATGATTAAACGGCGCGTCACCAACATTGGCCAAGCCAACCGCATTATCGTGCCCGGCCGCTGTCGTGGCGACCTGGATGCCCTCACCCAACATTTCTCAGTCCCTGTTAATCGCGGCCCCGATGAATTAAAAGATCTGCCGCAATATTTTGGTCGCGCTGGACATGTGGTGGATTTAACCCGCACGGATGTTACCTTGTTTGCTGAAATCGTCGACGCGCCACACTGCAGTATAGAAAAGGTATTAGAGCGCGCCCGGCGCTACCGTAACGACGGTGCGGATGTCATCGACATTGGTTGTTTGCCCGAAACGCCTTTCCCGTATTTGGAAGAAATGGTACGTGCACTAAAATCTGAAGGATTTATGGTGAGCGTGGATTCCATGCAAACCGAAGAGCTGTTGCGGGGCGGGCGAGCGGGTGCCGATTATTTGCTGAGCTTGCATGAAGGAACGCTTGGCGTTTTAAATGAAGTTTCCTCCATACCCGTATTAATTCCACAATCTCCAGGTGATTTAGATTCTCTTATGCGCGCCATTGGTGCGGTACGTGTTTTAAAACGCCCCTTCTTGGCCGACCCCATACTCGACCCCATTCACTTTGGTTTTACCGAGTCTCTTTGCCGCTATCGCGAGCTGCGCCAGCGTTGCCCGGATGTAGGCATCATGATGGGGGTGGGTAACTTAACCGAACTCACGGATGCCGACACCACAGGCATTAACGCACTATTGTTTGGTGTTATTTCCGAATTGCGCCTGAATGCTGTGCTCACCACTGAAGTCAGCACCCATGCGCGCAGTGCGGTGCGTGAAGCCGATGCGGCACGACGCATGATGTTTGCCGCACGCGAGGAAGGCAGTTTGCCCAAAAACTATTCCGGCGCATTGCTCGTCAATCATGAACGACGCCCTTTCCCCGATAGTGCTGCGGAAATTGCCGAGATTGCCGCGCAGGTTAAAGACCCAAACTTTCGTATTCAGGTAAGCGCTACGGGTATTTCTGTGTACAACCGTGATGGTTTGCAGGAGGTGACCGAGCCTTTTTCCGCTTGGCCGCAATTAAAATTAGAAGCCGATGCCAGCCATGCTTTTTATATGGGCGTGGAACTGGCGCGCGCCGAAATTGCTTGGCAGTTGGGAAAACGCTACACCCAGGACGAAGGATTGCATTGGGGTGCTGCCGTAGAATTTGAAGAGGATAACCTGTTGGAGCAGAAAGCCGCGGGCACCACCTTATCCCATAAAATGCGTGGCCTTAAGTGAGTTTCATTTTAGAAACCATTGTCACCACGCGTGGACCGGATGGTTCGGCGCATGTGGCACCTTTGGGCGTACATGTGCGTGGGGATAGTTTTGTATTGGCCCCCTTTCGACCCTCGCGCACCTTAGATAACTTGCTGCGAGAGCGTTCGGCCAGCATTAACTTTTGTGATGATGTGCGCGTATTCGCCGGTGCTCTCACGGGACGGCGTGATTGGCCTACTGTGGCGTGCAGCGTTATTTCTGGGCATCGCCTTCAAAATGCTTTGGCGCATAAAGAGGTGGTGGTGGATACCGTTGAAGAGGATGGTCTACGCCCCCGCTTTGTGTGCACTACTGTACATAGCGCCACGCATCAGCCCTTTCAAGGTTTTAATCGCGCTCAATCAGCAGTAATTGAGGCCTCTATTTTATTAAGCCGTTTGCACCTTTTGCCCCCCGAAAAAGTTCAGGCAGAATTAACCTATTTGCAAATTGGTGTGGATAAAACCGCCGGACCACGCGAACTGGAAGCGTGGGGATGGCTAATGGAAAAATTTAATGAGAAACGTAATGGTTGATACGAATACCTCCACAGCCACTGCAGTGAAAACTGGTTTTTTAGCCAGCGTCACCAGCGTAGAAGAGGCCCTACTGGCCCGTGCTCATGGTGCTGGCATTATTGATTGCAAAAACCCTGCTGCGGGCGCCTTGGGCGCATTGCCCGTGCGTACCGTATCCGACATTGTGCGCGCCTTAACTGGCCAAGCACCCATCAGCGCTACTGTGGGCGATGTAGCGCTTAACCCTGAGGCTTGGGTGGCGGCTGTGGACGGCATGACCTCCCCTGGCGTGGACATTATTAAAATTGGCCTGCTGCCCCCAGGTGATTATCGGGCCTGCCTAGAGGCCATTAAACCCTTGGCGGCGCTCTACCCATTGGTGGCCGTGCTGTTTGCAGATAAACCTTTACCCGGTGTTTCTTTAAAAGAATTGGTGAGCGCTGTGGCTGAAGCCGGTTTTTTGGGCATCATGATGGACACAGCCGATAAAAACGGTGCGCGCTTAACCGCAACCACATCGCTTGGTGCGCTACAGGAATTTGTGGATATGGCTCGTGCTGCAGATTTGGTGAGCGGCTTGGCCGGCGCACTAACCCTAGGGGACATTCCCTCTTTGCGCGCTCTACAACCCGACTATTTGGGGTTTCGTTCCGCCTTATGCGCTGAAGGCGTTCGCGATGCGGCAATCAACCCAGAGCGCTTAAGCGCCGTGGCGCACGCCTTGACCTTATGAGGGGTCAGACCCCACCCGGGGTCAGGCCCCGGGTGGGGTCTGACCCCAAAGTGACTGCTTGCCAGGGCATGGACGTGGCGCGCGCCATGCGCGGAAAGGCTGCATCTAAAAAGCCAGCTTCTGACCAAGCATCCGCATCCAGATGCCCTGCGGGCAACCCCCCTGCTTTCACCAACAGGCATTCTGAGGCACCCAATTGAGCAGCGCACCACAGCGCCAAACTGTCGGAAGATATATTCCAACTCTCCTCAATATCCGCGTGACCCTCCAGCAAATCCGAGGGTGACCAAATAGGAGTTTGTTGGCGATGTAGGGTTTGGTTTACCGCGCTTAATGAAAAACATTCTTTCAACAAAGGGCAACGTGCTACCAAATCACGCGCGGTTTGCGTCATGGCATAGAGGGCTAAGCGATGAGCCACAGCATCAGAAAAGTTTTTGAGTTTTTGCGCACTGCGCACGGCATCTGCATAAGCCCCACCACCGGGCACCACCACGCAATTGCCGCGCGCCATAATGGCATCCAGCCATGCGTCGCACTGCGGGTGATCCACAACCTGGCCCGATAATTTAATCACCACAGGTTGCATAGTGCTAAAGACGCTCTTCCACCCAAGCCGCCACGGAGGCCAAGGCTTCGGGTAATTGAGCAGGTAGCGTGCCGCCGGCCTGCGCCATGTCGGCTCGACCGCCGCCTTTGCCCCCCACTTGCAGCGCCACAAAATTCACCAACTCGCCCGCTTTTACACGGCTATTAAGATCTGCCGTCACGCCCGCAATTAAAGAGACTTTGTCGTCGGTGTCACTGCCCAGCACAATAACAGCGGAGCCCAATTTTTCTTTCAAGGCGTCCAATGTTTCACGCAGGGTTTTAACGTCGGCGCCGGCCAAACGTACCGACAAAACTTGGGTATTTTTAATGGTGATTGCCTGACCCACCAAATCAACGCTTTCACTGGCCGCCAATTTGGATTTGAGGCGATTCAATTCGCGCTCCAAAGTACGCACATTCTCCAACACTTGAGTGAGCTTGGCAGACACTTCCTGCGGTTGTGCTTTCAGGCGTGCCGCTACATCCATAATCAATGCGTGTTCGTTATGGGTAACTTCCAAGGCGCCATCACCGGTCACCGCTTCGATGCGCCGCACGCCGGAGGCCACTCCCGATTCGCTTAAGATGCGAAACAGACCAATGTCGCCACAGCGGCGCACATGAGTGCCGCCGCATAATTCTGTAGAAAAATCACCCATGGCAATGACGCGCACGTCATCTTCGTACTTTTCACCGAACAAGGCCATGGCACCCTTCTTTACCGCGTCATCGTATTTCATAATATTCACTTCAACTGCTGCGTTGCGGCGAATTTCTTGATTGACCAAGCCTTCAATGGTGCGCAGCTGGTCATCCGTAACAGGCTTATCGTGCGCAAAGTCGAAGCGGGTGCGCGTGGCATCCACCAAAGACCCCTTTTGAGTGACATGGTGGCCCAATACGGCACGCAAGGCGGCATGCAGCAAGTGGGTGGCGGAATGGTTCCAGGCGGTGCGCTGGCGCGCCAAACTGTCCACATGAGCGTCAACGGTTTCGCCCGTGCCGATGCGCCCGGTCTGCACGGTGCCTTGGTGGCCAAACACACCGGCCTGAATTTTTTGTGTGTCGACCACTTTTAACATGCCGTGCGCGGTGACCAATTCGCCACAATCGCCTGCTTGGCCGCCCGATTCTGCGTAGAAGGGTGTGCGGTCTAATACCACCACGCCGTTTTGCCCAGCCTCTAGCACCGATACGGCCACACCCTCGTGGTACAAAGCCACAATGCGCGCCTCAAGATTGAGCGCATCATAGCCCAAAAATTCTGTGGCCAATCCTGCGTAAGACACCTGAGTTTGAGAGGTGAATTTAGAGGCCGAGCGAGCGCGTTCGCGCTGCTGAGCCATGGCATGCTCAAACCCTGCCAAATCCACGGCCACCCCGCGCTCACGGGCAATGTCGGCAGTCAGATCTAAAGGAAAACCGTAGGTATCGTATAAGCGGAACACGGTTTCACCATCCAGCATGCGGTCTTCTTGGTGCAGCGCGGCTTCTAGCACGGCCATGCCGTTTTCAAGGGTTTCGGCAAAGCGTTCTTCTTCTTGGCGCAAGGTGGCCGCCACGGCCTCTTGCGCACGCACCAGTTCGGGGTAGGCTTCGCCCATCACCAAAACCAAATCGGCTACCAAGCAGTTAAAGAAGGGTTGCTTCTGATCAAGCTTATAACCATGGCGAATGGCGCGACGGATAATGCGACGCAGTACATAACCGCGCCCTTCGTTGCTGGGTATCACCCCATCCACAATTAAAAACGAACAGGCACGAATATGATCGGCGATGACTTTCAGTGAATTGTTGGTTAAATCTTGGGTGTGGGTTTCGCGTGCCGCGGCTTTGATGAGCGCTTGAAAGAGGTCGATATCGTAGTTGCTGTGCACCTTCTGCATGATGGCAGAGATGCGCTCCAAACCCATACCCGTATCTACAGATGGTTTTGGCAAGGGATGCAATTTTCCGCTGTCATCGCGATTAAATTGCATGAACACCAGGTTCCAGATTTCGATGTAACGATCGCCGTCTGCTTCGGGGCTGCCCGGCGGGCCCCCTGGAATTTTTTCACCATGGTCATAAAAAATTTCACTGCAAGGACCGCAGGGGCCGGTATCGCCCATTTGCCAAAAGTTATCCTCTGTATGGATACGGGTAAAGCGGTCGGGTGACACGCCAATTTCTTTTAGCCAAATATCAGCCGCCTCATGATCATCGTGATACACGGTAATCCACAGCTTTTGCGGTGCAAGACCCAATTCTTCAGTGAGGAATTTCCAAGCAAAATGAATGGCTTCGCGTTTAAAGTAATCGCCAAAGCTAAAGTTGCCCAGCATTTCAAAAAAGGTGTGGTGACGGGCGGTGTAGCCGACGTTTTCTAAATCATTATGCTTACCGCCAGCGCGCACACTGCGTTGACTGCTGGTGGCGCGACTATAGGGCCGTTTTTCTTGGCCCAAAAATACGTCTTTAAACTGCACCATGCCAGAGTTGGTAAACAGTAAGGTGGGGTCGTTACCGGGCACCAAGGCACTGGAAGGCACAATGGTGTGGCCTTGGCTGGCAAAAAAGGTTAAGAACTTATCGCGAATTTGAGCAGATTTCATGGGGTCTATTTTGTGGCCGAAGCGTCCAAGCCGCCTAAATGAAGTGATAACCCATAATTCTACCAAAAGCGCCGGTCTAGGCGACGCTTTTGCTGGCTAATGCTTAATCATCCGATTCGGCATCGCTTTTGAGGACTTGGCGAATAATGGCCGGTGAAAAGCCACGGTTTTGCAAATAACGGCCCTGTCGGGCTTGTTCTTCGGCGTTAGAGGGGCGTTCATTGAATTTTTTACCCCATACAGCACGCGCCGCTTGCAGTTCGCCGACCCGAGCGGCTTGAATGGTTTGAGCCAGTAAGTCATTGGGCACGCCGTGTTTTTGCAAGGCTTGGCGAATTTTAAGAGGGCCTTGGCGGCCGATGCGGGAGTTGAGAATCGCTTGAGCGGTACGCGCATCAGAGAGCAGGCCTTCTTCTGTAAGCTCATCTAAAACGGTTTCAATATCCGCAACGTTTTGTGCGTGAGGGTTGAGTTTTTCAGTAACTTCACGCCGCGTATGTTCGCGACGACCCAGCAAACGGAGGGCGCGAGCACGCAGCTCACCACAGCCCTCAGTGCCGTCTTCAGTCTTCTTGGATCGCCGGCTCAACATCGGCTATTTTAAGACCACTGGCTTCGCGAATTTTGGTTTCAATTTCCTGCGCCACATCCGGGTGTTCTTTCAGATACTCACGCGCATTGTCTTTTCCCTGGCCGATTTTTTCACCCTTATAAGCATACCAAGCACCCGATTTTTCAATCAGCTTGGCCAGCACGCCCATTTCGATAATTTCACCATGGCGCGAGATGCCTTCACCATACAGAATATCGAAGTCCGCCACCTTGAAAGGAGGGGATACTTTATTCTTCACCACTTTTACACGGGTTTCACTGCCCACCACTTCATCGCCACGTTTAATGGAACCCACGCGACGAATGTCCAAACGTACAGAGGCGTAAAACTTCAACGCATTGCCACCGGTGGTAGTTTCTGGGTTACCAAACATCACACCAATTTTAAGGCGGATTTGGTTGATGAAGATAACCAAACAGTTAGAACGTTTGATGTTGCCGGTGAGCTTGCGCAAGGCTTGTGACATAAGCCTGGCGTGCAGACCCATGTGGTTGTCGCCCATTTCGCCTTCAATTTCAGCGCGTGGTGTGAGGGCGGCTACGGAATCTACCACCACCAAATCAACGGAGCCTGAGCGCACCAACATATCGGCAATTTCTAATGCTTGCTCGCCAGTATCGGGTTGCGAGATAAGCAGATCAGCCACATTTACACCAAGCTTTTGCGCGTAGCCGGGATCCAATGCGTGTTCCGCATCAATGAAGGCGGCTACCCCGCCCTTCTTTTGCATTTCAGCAATCACTTGCAAGGTGAGTGTGGTTTTGCCCGATGATTCAGGGCCATAAATTTCTACAATCCGCCCACGCGGCAAGCCGCCTACGCCCAAAGCCAAGTCCAGCCCTATAGAGCCGGTGGAGACCACGTCGAAATCACGCACAATTTCGGTTTCGCCCAGACGCATCACCGCGCCTTTGCCAAATTGCTTCTCGATTTGAGCCAACGCTGCGGCCAATGCTTTGCTTTTATTGTCATCCATGAGTGCCATCCTTCGATAATCAGTATGAGATTATGACAGCGCCACCGGGCTACTGGTGCTTGAATACGGTGACGGATTGGGCCTTGTGGGCCCCAATACTGTAATTATATACAGTAGTCTGAAAATTGCAAGTATTTTGGGGTCAGACCCCTAGGGGGGTCTGACCCCCCTAGGGGTCTGACCCCTGTGCTCTGCCTAGTGGCTAAGTCGCGCCAATACGCCTTCTAAGGCCAGGCGAATGGCCGCTTCGCGCACCGCCTCCCGATTGCCTGGTAGTTGAACGAGGCGCGAATCGGCATTGCGCCCGCGCCGTTGCCAGGCCAGGCAAACAGTGCCCACAGGTTTTTCTGGAGTGCCTCCTTGGGGGCCAGCCACGCCGCTAATGGCCACTGCCAAATCCGCCACGCTGTGGTTGAGTGCACCTTGCACCATGGCTCGCACCACGGCCTCGCTTACCGCTCCTTGCTCGTAGAGTAATTGTGGCTCCACTTCCAATAACTCCACTTTGCTCAAATTACTGTAAGTGACAAAGCCTCGGTCAAACCAAGCGGAGCATCCCGGCACTTCTGTAATGGCAGAGGCCAAACCGCCCCCGGTGCACGATTCAGCGGTAACCAACACCAAACCTTGCAGTTGCAACACTTCCCCTACGTTTTGGGATAACGCCAATAACTCAGCCATGAAGCACTCCTTGTAAATGCCATAACACCAACATGGCGTAACCGGCGGCCAGTAAATCATCCAACATAATGCCCAAGCCGCCCTTCACGTGCCGATCGGCCCAGCTCACTGGAAAGGGTTTCCAAATATCGAACAGGCGGAACAATATAAAAGCCGCTATAAAACCCAACACATTATGAGGCGCCAATTGCAACACCAATGCAAAGGCCACAATTTCATCCCACACAATGGATGCAGGGTCCGCTTGGCGCAATTGATGTGCTGTGTGATCGCAGATCCACACGCCCAGGATCCACAGCAACGCCAGCAAAAGCAACTGCACGGCCACCGGTAAAAAACACAGAGCGCCATACAGCAAGAAACCCACCAAAGTACCGGCGGTGCCCGGCGCTATGGGCGACAGGCCGGAACCAAACCCCAGGGCCAGTAGATGGCTCCAGTGTGATTTCATAAAAGCCAGATTAACGCGCGCATTCATGGTCGAGAAAAATGATCAAAACCATGCCAGGACACCGTCATGGGGTTGCCATGGCCATCGCGCACAAGGCGCAAACCCGCCGCAACCATCGAGCCAATTCGCGTCACCGGCACGCCGGCGCGTGCGGCTGCTTGCAATACCGCATCGGCATCGCTGCGTGCCGCACTAAAACATAATTCATAATCATCTCCCCCACTTAAAACCGCTTCTTGCCAGCGCGCAGACTGCCGTGCGCGCAAGGCGGCCGGTGAGAGCGGAATGGCCTCCCAGAGTATTTCAGCCCCTACCCCTGATGCATCAAGCATATGGCCCAAATCCGCCAACAGCCCATCCGAGACATCAATTGCGGCATGAGCCAAACCACGCAAGGCCAACCCCAAAGCCACACGTGCTGTGGGTCGCTCAAGACGTGCCACCAGTAAGGCGCGGTCTTCATCGGTAACCTTGAGTTGTCCCAATAAAACCTGCAACCCCAAAGCCGCATCTCCTACTGTGCCCGACACCCAAATATCATCGCCCACCACAGCGCCTGAACGGCGCAAAGCTGTGCCGGTAGGCGCTTCACCCAAAATAGTCACGGCAATGGTTAAAGGGCCCGCCGTAGTGTCGCCTCCCACCCAGTCCGCTCCATGGGCGCTCAAGGTGTCGTGAAAACCGGCAGCGAAGGCGGCAATCCATTCTTCCCGCACCTCAGGCAGCGCCAGACCCAAGGTTGCCCAACGAGGTTGCGCACCCATGGCCGCACAATCGGATAAATTCACGCTGGCAGATTTGCAGCCCAAGTCATAGGGGTTGGTATTGGGTAAAAAATGCTGCTCCGCCACCAACAAGTCAGTGGAGATGGCCAGTTCCATACCGAGCGTGGGTGAGATGAGCGCACAGTCATCGCCCACGCCCAAGTTGGTGGCGGGTGTGGGATGGGTAAAATATTCTTGGATGAGTTTGAATTCGGAGCGCACGATTAACCCCGTGCAGCCACTTCATCAGCACGTGTGACGGCAGCCAGTTTATCCAGAACGCCGTTTACGTATTTATGACCATCGGTCCCACCAAAAACTTTGGCGATTTCTACGGCTTCGTTGAGAATAACCCGGAAAGGGGTTTCGGGATGGTTTAACAATTCAAAAGCCGCAACCCACAAAATAGCACGCTCAATGGGGCTGATGGTGCTGGCTTCACGGTCCAGATAAGGTTGCAAGCGTGCATCTAAGTCAGCGGACTGCGCAATGACTTCGGGCAATAGTGCTTGGAAGAATTTTTTATCAGCCCGTGCCATATGGTCTTGTGCCAATACGCCTGCGGCGATATCCGCGGTCTCGTTAGCGGTGAGAAGCCACTGATAGAGGCCCTGCACCAAGCCTTCGCGAGAGCGTCTGCGGGCTGATTTCACAAACCACCGCTGCGAATATCGCGTACCAAAGCAGCCATTTCAATTGCAGCTAAGGCACAATCGCCTCCTTTGGCTTCCGTGCGGACGAATGCTTGTTCGTCATTTTCTGTGGTCAACACGCCATTGGCAATGGGCACACCTGTGCTCAATTGCACTTGCATAATGCCCGCTGCTGATTGATCGGAAACAATTTCAAAATGATAGGTGTCGCCGCGCACCACACAGCCCAAAGCAATTAAGGCATCAAAGCGCCCGCTCTCGCCTAAGGCTTTTAAGGCCAAAGGCAATTCCAGCGCGCCCGGCACATGTACCACGGCAATATCCACTTCATTCACCGCATGGGCCTTTAAGGTTTTAACAGCCGAGGCCAATAACTGCTCGCCAATAGCGGCATTAAAACGCGCCACCACAATGGCGATACGCATTCCAACTCCCGCTTGATCGGATAAGGCAACGCCTTGTGCACCAGACTTATTCATCGGGTGTGACATAACCGGTAATCTCCAATCCAAATCCAGCCATGCTGGGAATCTTGCGCAAGCGCGATAAAATTTTCATCTTCCCCACACCCAAATCGTTGAGGATTTGTGCGCCCACGCCATATAAGCGCGAATCCCATTTGCGTTCAGGGAAGCCTTCCTCCACGCCTGCGTCCGCCCAGGCGATTAAGTCTTGCGCGGTTTCGGCGCCGTGTAATAACACCAATACACCAGAGCCTGACTCAGCAATTTTTTGTAAGGCGGGTTGAATGCCAAAAGAATGTCGGCCCGAACCCGTATCAAAAATATCAACCACTGAAAAGGGTTCATGCACCCGCACCAAGGTGTCGTGCTCAGCATCAATCTCACCAAACACCAAAGCCAGATGAGTACGATTAGCGATAGCATCGAAATAGGCCACCACCTTAAATTCACCATAGGCCGTATCCAGTGTGCGCGTGGCCGCGCGTTCCACCAGCTTTTCGTTTTGATTGCGATAATGAATGAGGTCAGCAATGGTGCCGATGTTGAGGTTATGCTGGCGCGCAAAGTCTTTAAGATCGGGCAGACGCGCCATTTCGCCGTTGTCTTTCAGAATTTCGCAAATTACGGCAGCGGGCTCTAGGCCAGCTAATTGTGCTAAATCACAACCCGCTTCAGTATGTCCTGCGCGGATGAGAACCCCGCCGCGACGCGCCATGAGCGGAAAAATATGGCCCGGTTGCACCAAATCTTCTGGACGGGCAAAACGGGCGGCGGCGGCTTGGATGGTGCGGGCGCGATCGGCGGCTGAAATTCCGGTAGTAACCCCCTGCGCCGCTTCAATTGAAACAGTGAAATTGGTGGTGAGCGGTGAGCGGTTATCCGACACCATTAACGGTAAATTGAGCTGCCGACAGCGGGCTTCGGTGAGGGTAAGGCAGATCAGTCCACGGCCAAAACGGGCCATAAAATTAATGGCTTCTGCGGTAGCGTGCTCGGCAGCCATGACCAGATCGCCTTCGTTTTCGCGGTCTTCATCATCAACGAGCACTACCATTCGACCGGCTTTAAGATCGGCCACAATGGTTTCAATAGAGGCAACGCCCTCAACAGGCGGACGATTTGGAGGATTTAAGACCATGAGCAACCTAAAGAACGAGAAATAACAATGAACTATTCTATCCTAAATTAGCCTGTGCATCCCATTCGCGCGCACGCTCAGCGTAGCGTGCCAGGAGGTCCACTTCCAAATTAACGGGATCGCCTGCTTGTAATGCAGCAAAGGTGGTGACTGCGCGCGTGTGGGGAATAATGTTGATCTCGCAGGTGCTGCCACTCACTTCATTCACCGTCAGGCTAATACCGTTCACGGTAATGGAGCCTTTGCGCGCAATGTAGCGTGGACAATCGGCGGGAGCTTGCAAGCGCAAAAACCAGCTCTCGCCGCGCGGTTCAAAAACCAGTACGGTACCCACGCCGTCCACATGACCGGACACCAAATGTCCGCCCACGCGATCAGACAGACGCATGGCTTTTTCTAAATTAACAAAGCATCCGGCATGCAATCCTTCCGTGCCGTCTAATGTAACGCGCGACACGTCCACCTCAAAACGAGTGGCTTGATGCGCCACCACAGTAAGACATACACCATTCACTGCAATGGAATCACCCACCGCCACATCAGACAAATTAAGTGCCGCCGCATCAATCATCAAACGCACGCCTTCAGCCAAGGGTTGGCTGGATGTAATATGACCTACTGCGCTAATAATTCCGGTAAACATAGTTGCGCCCCAATTAATTTAAATGCTGCACACCACGATGTTAAATGCTGCGCGCCACAATTCTTAAATCATTACCAAAAGACATCACCGACATAATGGTTAAATCTGAGCGCTGCGCTAATGTGATTAGCGGCGTACCCTGCACCACACCCGCCGCGCCTTCTCCTAATAATGTGGGAGCCACATAAAACACCCACTCATCAATGACGCCCGCCTCAAGCAAGGCGCCATTAAGGCGACTCCCCGTTTCTACGGTAATTTCATTGAGGCCGCGCGCGCCCAGTAGTTGCAGTAGCGCTTTAAAGTCCACGCGACCGGTTTTTCCGGGCTTCGTTACCAGTACCTCCACACCACGCGCTTCATATTCTTGTATGCGAGCCGCATCCGCACTAACAGTAACCAGCAAGGCGTTGCCATCAGCGAACACCTGCGCATCAAGGGGTGCCTCGCATTTGTTGTCCACCACAATACGCAGCGGTTGGCGGCTGGATTTAACGTGGCGCACGGTGAGCGCGGGGTCGTCCTGGCGCACGGTGCCCGCACCTGTGAGCATGGCGCAAGAACGGGCACGCCAATGATGGCCATCGGCGCGCGCCTCTGTACCGGTTATCCATTGACTCACCCCGTTTCCCAAAGCGGTACGTCCATCCAAACTCATGGCCACTTTACTGCGTACCCAGGGTTGTCCACGTGTCATACGCGAAACAAATCCAATGTTGAGTTCACGAGCTTCTTCAGCACCAATACCCACTTCCACTGTAATCCCCGCCGCACGCAACCGTGCAATACCGGCTCCGGCCACCTTGGGGTTGGGGTCTTGCATGGCCACCACCACATGAACCACGCCCGCCTTAATGAGTGCATCTGCGCAGGGGGGCGTACGCCCCATATGACTGCATGGTTCTAACGTGACGTAAGCGGTGGCGCCGCGCGCTTTTGTTCCAGCGTCTTGCAAGGCGCGTATTTCCGCATGGGCTTCGCCGGTGCGCTCGTGCCAACCCTGCCCCACCACAAGCCCTTTGTTCACCAATACGCACCCCACACGCGGATTGGGCATGGTGGTGTATAGGCCATTGCGGGCCAGCGCCAAAGCTTGGTCCATAACCTGTTGATGGGTGTTGGGGGTGTTAGAGATCACGAATCACATCTCTGAAATCATCCACATCTTGAAAACTGCGATACACGGAAGCAAAGCGGATGTAGGCCACCTTATCTAAGCGGCGTAATTCTTCCATCACCATTTCGCCCACGCGCAAGGATTCTATTTCGCGTTCGCCGCGGGCCAATAGCTTGTGATGAATGCGGTCAATGGCCGCATCCACCAACTCGGCAGATACCGGGCGCTTATGTAGCGCACGCATAAAACTGACGCGCACTTTATCGGGAGAGAACTCCTCGCGCTTACCATTTTGTTTCACCACTTGCGGTAGGCGTACGTCGGCCATTTCGTAAGTAGTGAAGCGCTTGTCGCAACTCACACAACGACGACGCCGACGGATACTGTTTCCCGCCTCGTTTACGCGCGAGTCAATCACCATGGAATCGAGGGCGCCACAGAACGGGCATTTCATAGCTTAGCCTCTCCTTAAATACTGGTTAATCACCCGCAATGGTCATCCCTTCCACCAGAATGGATCCGGTAATCTTAGAGCCTCGCACCACCGTATCATTGCCCACCGCGACGATGTTGCGGAACATGTCTTTTAAATTGCCGGCAATAGTCACTTCGTGCACGGGGTATTGAATCACGCCGCGCTCTACCCAAAACCCGGCAGCGCCGCGGGAATAATCGCCGGTCACGCCATTTACACCATGACCCAATAATTCCGTCACCAGCAGCCCTGTATCCATGAGGCGCAGCATTTCATCAAGACCACCTGCCGTGGCGGTGAGTAATAAGTTATGGTTGCCGCCAGCGTTTCCGGTAGACACCATACCCAGTTTACGCGCAGAGTAGCTGCCCAGAAAATAGCCCTGCACAACCCCATCCACCAACACTGGGCGTGCCTTGGTTAGAACACCTTCATCATCAAAGGCCGCGCTAGAAAGGCCCTTGCGCAGATGCGGCTCTTCACGCAACTGAATAAAGGGTGCAAAAACCTGCTGACCTAGGCTGTCCGGCAAGAAACTGGATTTTCGATACAACGAACCACCGCTCACGGCCCCGACAAAATGCCCTATTAGTCCGGAAGCCAATGTGGATTCAAACAACACCGGAGCTTTGCAGGTTTTAATTTTGCGTGATTTAAGACGCTGCACGGTGCGTGTCCCCGCGATTTGTCCAACTGCCTCAGGGCTTTGTAAGTCAGCGGGGTCGCGCGCCACGCTGTACCAATCATCGCGCTGCATAAGCGCCTCTTTGCCTGCGATGACCGAGCAACTCAAACCATGACTAGAACCGGCGTGACCGGCCATAAAGCCCAAAGAATTACCGTACATAAATTGCGAATCTTGCGTGTAGACCGTGGCCCCTTCTGAGTTGGTGATGCGCTTATCCACACTTAAGGCCGACTGTTCGCAACGTTTGGTCTGGGCAATGGCGTCCTCTACAGAGAGGCGCCAGGGATGATAAAGGTCTAGCTCAACAAATGGCGCTTGGGCCAAAAGAGCGGGGTCGGCCAATCCCGCAAAGGGGTCTGACCCCGTATAACGGGCAATGCTGGCGGCTTTTTCTACAGTGTGGCGCAGGGCCTCCGCAGTAAAATCCGAGGTGCTGGCGTTACCGCGTTGCTGGCCAAAATACACCGTCACGCTCAGATCTTTATCGCGATTATATTCAATGGTTTCCACTTCGTTAAGGCGCGCGGTGACAGAAAAACCCACCCCCTCGCTCACTTCGGCTTCGGCCGCACTGGCACCACATTGTTGAGATTGCCTTAAGGCATCAGCCACTAAGGATTGTAAAAATTCTGGGGTATACGAGAATTGATCGTTATGAGGCACTGAAATTCCACTAAAAAAGGGGTTATAGGCTAGGAAACCGCAGCCCCGCCGGTTGTCCGCCAGTGTAATCCGGTATCATAGCAACATTGAACGCCCCGTGGAAAAGCCGTGTCAGAAGAAGAACCCCTTAGTAAATCTCAACGCAAGCGCGATATGCACGATCTGCAGGAGCTCGGTCTTGCTTTAAGCGAATTACCCAACGAGCGCATTCGCGCCCTCAATCTGCCCGAAACCTTAGAACGCGCTCTGTTGGAGGTTAAAACCTTTAAAGCCCATGGGGCGGTGCGCCGCCAGATGCAGTTTATTGGTCGCCTGATGCGCACCGTGGACGCCGAGCCCTTGCGCGCTTATTTGGACCGCATGGCCGGAGTGTCGCGTGAAGCGGTAGCACACCATCATTTATGTGAAGAGTGGCGCGACCGACTGGTAGCCGATGTTGCCGCAGTGGATTTATTCGCCACCCAACACCCCGCTGCCGATCGCCAACAATTGCGTCAATTGGTGTTGGGGGCGCAACGTGAAAAACTAGCAGAAAAACCACCGCGTCAATTTCGCGAACTGTTCCGCGCCATTACTCGAATATTGGACGACGAACATCTCACCCCCAGTGACGATTCCGACAGTAATGAAGAATCGCCATGAGCTCAGCACTTGAACCCGTGGTCATTGGCTTACTCTCCATTAGCGACCGCGCCAGCAGCGGCGCGTATGAAGACGCAGGTTTGCCGGCATTAAAAGAATGGATTGCCAAGGTCATTGCCAACCCCGTTACGATGGATGCGCGTCTTATTGCAGACGAACAAACGCTGATTGAAAACACGCTTAAACACATGAGCGATACAGCCCATTGCAGCTTAATTCTCACCACCGGTGGCACTGGCCCCAGCGTGCGCGATGTTACGCCGGAAGCCACGCTGGCGGTGGCCCATAAAGTCTTACCTGGGTTTGGTGAGCAAATGCGCCACAATAACTTGCAATACACACCCACTGCTATTCTGTCGCGCCAAGTGGCGGTAACGCGCGGCGCCACCTTAATTATTAATCTGCCCGGCCAGCCCAAAGCCATTCGCGAAACCTTGGATGGTATTTTTGCAGCGGTGCCCTATTGCATGGATTTAATTGGTGGCCCATACCTCGAAACCCACCCCGGTGGCGTGCAAGGCTGGCGCCCAAAATCGGCTGTGCGCGCACCACGATCTTAATTTTTTGCTGCAGTTTTGGAGATTGAAATGGCACGACTGCCTGTATTAGAACTCACCACCCACCCATCCCCCAATGCCAGCGTCATTTGGTTGCATGGCTTGGGCGCCGATGGACATGACTTCGTGCCTATTGTGAAGGAATTGCATTTGCCGCAGAGTATGGCGGTGCGTTTTATTTTTCCTCACGCACCCATGCAGCCGGTGTCCATTAACAACGGTATGGTGATGCGCGCGTGGTATGACATCGCCACAGAAAACCTAGAACGCAAACCCGATAATCAGGGTGTGTTGCAGTCCACCCAAGCCATTAACGAACTCATCGCTGATGAAGTAGCGCGCGGCATTGCAGCGAACAGAATTATTTTGGTGGGCTTTTCGCAAGGGGGCGCCATCGCCCTCACCGCAGGCACGCGCCACCCCGAAACCCTGGGCGGCATTATGGCGCTTTCTACCTACCTACCGATGCCTGAAGAGTTGGCCACAAAAGCCAGCCGCGCCAATCAACAAATTCCCATTTTAATGGTGCACGGCGAACAAGACAGCGTCATTCCTATGGCCATGGCCAAGGCTTCTTTTGGCGCGCTTATCGCGCAAGGCTATGCTGTGCAATGGCAACAGTACCCCATGGCACATTCGGTGTGCGGGGAAGAGATGGGGGTTATTTCGGAGTGGCTGCAGAAGTTACTGGGTTAAACTACTGCCGGTAAGCGCTTTCTACGCCACTCACCGTTTGCAACGCTTTTAAGGCGCGCGATAACTGTTCGAGGGATTCGATCTGCACGGTAAAGCGCATGCGCGCCTGCGCGCCTCGCGAGAGTGTATTGACTGCCGTTACGTTAATATGTTCGCGCGTAAAAGTTTCAGAAATGTCCCGCAATAATCCCTGACGGTCCATTGCATCCACGGCCACATCCACACTAAATGCGCCCTTGGTGGTTTTACCCCAGGAGGCGGGAATCATGCGCTGCCATTGATTGGTGGTGAGGGCGGCCAGGCTGCGACAGTTGGCGCGATGAATGCTTACCCCACGCCCGCGCGTGACAAACCCCACAATGGCTTCAGGAGGAACGGGTTTGCAGCATTTGGCCATGAATGTGGCAATGTTGGTGACGCCCAATACCAATACGCCACCAGAACCCGCCTCGGGCATTTTGGCCTGCACGGGCGATACGGACTCGGCAACCGTTTCAATGGGGGGGTCGAGCAGCAATTCAATTTGCCGTTGTGAAATATCGCCACGACTCAAAGCCACCCAGAAATCTTCAATCTTTGGAAAACCCAATTGATTGGCTAAACGTTCTACGTTGGGCTGCCCTTTGCCCATGCGCGCCATAATTTTTTCAAAGATAACGCGTCCTTCGGCGATATCTTCTTCCAGATGCTGTTGTTTAAACCATTGGCGCGCTTTGGCCAGCGCGCGGCTACTTTTAATGTAACCGTAATCAGGATTAACCCAATCACGACTGGGTCCCCCTTGGCGCACGGTAATAATTTCTACGCGCTGCGCGTTTTCTAGCGGATAGTTGAGCGGCACAATCACACCATCCACTTTGGCGCCACGACAGCGATGGCCCAAATCCGTATGCACATGGTAGGCAAAATCAACCGGTGTGGCACCACGTGGCAAATCGATCACGCGCCCTTGGGGCGTAAACACATAAATCACTTCATCCACAGGCGCTGGTGCATCCGCCGGTGAATTGTGGTGCGCCACTTCCTGCTGCCATTCCAACATCTGACGCAACCAGGCCACACGTTCATCAAAACGACGATCCGCGCGCGTGCTGCCTTCTTTATACCGCCAGTGGGAAGCTACTCCCAATTCAGAATCACGATGCATTTCGCGCGTGCGAATTTGAATTTCTATGGACTTGCCCTCCGGGCCCATAACCGCTGTATGCAGCGACCGATAGTAATTCCCTTTGGGGCGCGCGATGTAATCGTCAAATTCACCGGAGATGGGCTTCCATAAATTATGCACAATTCCCAACACGGTATAGCAATCGCGCACCTCTTCCACAATCACACGTACTGCGCGCACATCATAGAGCCCTTCAAAATCCAGACTCTTGCTGCGCATCTTTTTAACAATGCTGTAGAGATGTTTGGGGCGGCCCTGAACCTGCCCTACAATACTGGCCGCCTGCAATTCGTTTTCCAAAACTGTAATCAGTTTGGCAATGTAGCGCTCACGATCTTCCAAGCGTTCATCCAAACGCTTGGCAATGTCTTTATAGGTTTCTGGTTCAATAACTCGGAAGGAGAGGTCTTCCAGTTCCCACTTCAATTGCCAAACACCCAAGCGATTGGCTAAGGGTGCATAGAGGTCCATGGTTTGATGGGCAATGCTGCGCTGTTCTTGCGCGTCATGATTTTGCAAACCACGCATCAACCACACACGCTCCGACAAAGCCACAATCACCACGCGAATGTCCTGCGCCATGGCCAACAGTAACTTGCGCACGCCCTCCAAGCGCTGCGCATCACTCGATAAGGGATTGGGGCCTTTTTGAATGGAGAGCAAGGTCACGTCAATGCGGTGCAGGTCATTGACAATGGAGGCCACATCCACATCAAAGGCCTTGGGGATGTCCAGACGCTCCAAGCGCTGCCAAGGTAAGGCGCGCAGCAAGGCCGCCACAATACAAGCCGGATGGCTTTCCAGTTCGCTTAACAGGCGTGCCACGGTAAAGGCCCGCTGCAAGCTCAAGGCTTCAATTTCTAATCCCTCTTCTTGCTCGGTCACCCAAGCGAAGGCGCGTTCAATAAGCGCTGCGTCACGCTCGGGGTAACGCTCTTCAAGCCCCAGACCGGCCAGCCCTTCAGCGGGGGTTAGCGTTGCTGGGTGATGTGTGCGTGAAACCATAACCAATCCCTTTAAGATTTCTATGCGCAGTATAGCCGATGCTCGTGCACTTTTTTAGCACAGTACTGGTGCACGCCTCTTTAAAACGCACCAATTAGGGCGCTGATTTGAGTATGCGCACCTCTTTTAGTCCAGTTAACGATGGCATGCAACTTGCTGTACAGTAAACTAACGATAACAATTATGATTTGGACAACCGCCATGCCCTCTGAAATCGTAAAAACTGCCGCTCATGATGAAATGCGCCGACCCGATGGCGGCATTTTTCCGGCCTACGTCGATTATGCGCAATGGCTAGAGGGGGTTTCACCGGAAATTCTCAAGCAGCGTCACCGTGAGGCCGAGCTACTCTTTGCACGTTTGGGCATTACCTTCGCCGTGTATGGCGATGAAAGCGGTGTAGAGCGCTCCATCCCCTTTGACGTAATTCCACGCATCCTCTCTGCCGAATCATGGAAAAAAGTTGAAGCTGGTTGTATTCAACGCATTCGTGCGCTAAATGCTTTCTTAAAAGATATTTATTTCAGTCAGGAAATTTTAAAAGCCGGCATTATTCCGCGCCAACAAGTGGTGGGAAACGCCATGTTCCGGCCAGAGATGATCGGCATTCCCGTGCCCGGTGACATTTACGCCCACGTGGCCGGCATTGATGTGGTGAAGGTGGACGAAGATACTTTTTATGTGTTGGAAGACAATCTACGCACCCCATCCGGGGTATCGTACATGTTAGAAAACCGCCGCATGATGATGCGCTTGTTCCCCGAGTTATTTGGCCGCATACCCATAGCTCCCGTGGATCATTACCCTGATTTGTTGGTGGAAGGATTGCGTGCCGTATCGCCGCGCGAAACCAATAACCCCGTAGTGGTGCTGCTCACCCCCGGCGCCTACAACAGCGCCTACTTTGAACATGCGTTCTTGGCCCAGCAAATGGGCATTGAGTTGGTAGAGGGCCAAGATCTATTTGTGAAAGATGAAAAAGTGTACATGCGCACCACCGAGGGCCCGCAACGAGTAGACGTTATTTACCGTCGCATTGATGATGATTTCATTGACCCCTTGGCGTTTCGCCCCGATTCCATTTTGGGCGTGCCCGGAATCTTAAGCGCTGTGCGCGCCGGGCATGTCACCTTGGCCAACGCCATCGGAACCGGCGTGGCTGATGATAAATCTACTTACGTCTATGTGCCTGAAATGATTCGTTTCTATTTAGGCGAGCAGCCCATTCTCTCCAACGTCCCTACATATCGTTTATCCCTTGCTGATGATTTGGCTTATGTGCTGGCCAACTTATCTGAATTAGTGGTGAAGGAGGTGCAAGGCTCGGGGGGTTATGGCATGTTGATTGGACCCGCCGCCAGCAGTAAAGAGTTGTCAGACTTTCGCGAACGGATTAAAGCCAACCCCGACAATTACATTGCGCAACCTACCCTATCGCTTTCCACTTGCCCCACCTTGGTGGATTCGGGAGTGGCTCCTCGTCATGTGGATTTACGTCCCTACATTGTCAGTGGCAAGGATGTTCGCATAGCGCCCGGCGGACTGACCCGTGTGGCGCTTAAGGAAGGATCACTGGTCGTTAACTCATCCCAAGGTGGCGGTACCAAAGACACCTGGGTTTTGGAGCGCTAAACATGCTAAGCAGCACTGCCGACCACCTCTACTGGATGGCGCGCCATTTTGAGCGCGCTGAAAACACCGCACGCATGCTGGATGTGACGCATCGCATGATGTTATTACCCGACAGCAAAACAGAACCCGATTTGGCCTGGGCTGCTCCTTGGGCCGTGCCTTTGGTCACCACGGGTTTGGCTTCTGCCTTTTATGAGTTATACCCCGAGCCCAGCACGCGCAATGTGTTGGAGTTTCTGGTAACGCGCTCAGATAACCCCTCTAGCATTTCAGGCAGCCTACAATCCGCGCGTGAAAACGCGCGTTCCGTGCGTGGCGCCATCACCTCTGAAATGTGGGAGTGTATTAACGCCACTTGGTTAGAATTTAAGAATATCGACCCTGACCAGCTAGAGCCCGGTAAAATTGGCGATTTATTTGATCGGGTAAAGTTACGTTCACATTTGTTCCGTGGCGTTACTGTGGGCACTTCACTGCACGATGAATCCTATCACTTCATTCGCTTAGGCACTTTCCTAGAGCGGGCGGACAACACGGCACGTATTTTGGATGTGAAATATCACATTCTTCTACCCTCAGTGCAGGATGTGGGCGGCGCGCAAGATTACTACCAATGGGGGGCGTTGCTGCGCTCGGTGAGCGCGTTTGAGGCCTATCGTAAAATTTACCGCGACGTGATTCAGCCGCCTAAGGTGGCAGAACTTCTCATTCTGCGCATGGATATGCCGCGCTCGCTACATGCTTGCATGGATGAAATCCACAACATTCTTAAACTATTACCCCCCAGCGCTCAAGGAGCGGAGGTACGACGCAAGGCAGGAGAATTGCATGCACGCCTGCATTATGGACGTATTGAAGACATCATCGCGAGCGGTTTACACGAATACCTCACTGATTTTGTGGAACAGATCGGCCTTCTAGGTCAAGATGTTAACCGCAGCTTCTTCTCTCATGACGCATAATAATCCCTCACATGACTTGCCATATGCCCCGCTCTCATTTAGAGTTCTTGGTGGGCGGTCCGTCCAACAGCTGGAGTTTTTTTCCCATGACTTATTGTGTTGCCGCCAACCTCAACGCCGGCATGATTTTCGCATCCGATTCCCGCACCAATGCGGGAGTGGACAATATCGCCCGTTTTTGCAAAATGCGTGTATTCGAGAACCCGGGCGATCGCGTGATTGTCACGCTCACCTCGGGAAACTTGGCCATCAGCCAGAGCACGGTAAACCTACTGATGCAAAAAGCACGCGATCCTCAGCAAAAAAATATTTGGAATTGCAATTCGCTCTACGAAGTAAGCCAGTTACTGGGCGACTGTTTGCGCGAAATTCAGCAACGCGACGGCCCTTATCTCACGCAACACAATATCGACCCCAACTCCTCTTTTTTAGTGGGCGGTCAAATCCGCGGCGAAGAGCCGCGCCTGTTCAATATATACACCGAGGGCAACTTCATAGAAACCTCGCAGGACACGCTGTTCTTTCAAATTGGCGAGACCAAGTACGGCAAGCCCATTCTGGATCGTGTACTTTCTCCGGCAACGTCTTTGCCGGAAGCAGCCAAATCCGTAATCGTATCTTTCGACTCTACCATGCGCAGCAATATTTCCGTTGGCCCCCCCATCGACCTGGTGGTGTACGAGCGCGACAGCTACAAGGTGGCCTTGCACAAACGCTTGGAAGAAAACGATCCTTATCTCAACCTTGTGCACCATCAATGGGGCGAGGGTTTGAAACGGGCTTTTACACAGTTGCCCGATATGGAGTGGCGTGACGATGGCTATCCGCGTAGCGCTCTCTCATAACACCGAATATCGATTCGACCAATCTACACAAGTTTATCCGCACGAAATTCGCTTGCGGCCTGCGGCGCATTGTCGCACACCCGTTACTGGTTACTCCTTGCGCATCACGCCGGCAAATCATTTTATTAATTGGCAACAAGATGGTTACGGAAACTGGGTAGCACGCTTGGTTTTTCCAGAGCCCACACATGAGCTGCGCATTGAAGTGGGCTTGGTGGCAGAACTCACCGTTATCAATCCATTCGATTTTTTTGTAGAACCCTACGCGGAAAATTTTCCTTTCACTTACACTCCCGCCCTACTGCGCGAGCTCTCCCCTTTCTTAGAGGCTGCGTCGGCAGGACCGTTGCTGAAGGATTATCTGAAACCCTTACAAGGTCAGGCCGAAGGTTCGGTTAGTCTTACAATCGACTTTTTAGTGGCCCTCAACCGCAACTTGCAACAGGCTATTCGTTACGCTATTCGCATGGAGCCGGGCGTACAAACGCCGGAAGAAACCCTCACCTTAAAACAAGGATCATGTCGTGATAGCGCTTGGTTGCTGGTGCAGATAGCCCGCCACCTGGGTTTGGCGGCGCGCTTTGTGTCGGGTTATTTAATTCAACTCACCGCCGATCAAAAATCATTGGATGGCCCCTCGGGTCCCACGGAAGACTTTACCGATTTACACGCTTGGGCTGAAATATTTTTACCCGGCGCGGGCTGGGTTGGCCTTGACCCTACCTCAGGTTTACTGGCCGGCGAAGGGCATATCCCCTTAGCCTGCACCGCCGCACCCGAATCTGCTGCACCTGTGACAGGTGCCACAGGACCTTGTGAAGTAGAGTTTGGCTTTGCTATGAATGTGACGCGTGTGTTGGAAGATCCGCGCGTGACAAAACCATACACCGACGAGCAGTGGCTAGCCGTTGACGCCTTGGGCGAGCATGTAGAAAAGGACCTGCAAAAACAGCAGGTGAAATTGACCATGGGTGGTGAGCCTACTTTTGTGTCCATTGATGACATGGAAGGGGACGAGTGGAACACACAAGCCTTAGGCGAACATAAACGACAATTAGCTGGTGATTTATTGCATCGCTTAGAAAGCCGTTTCGCACCGGGTGGTTTACTGCATTATGGGCAAGGCAAATGGTACCCCGGCGAACCGCTACCCCGTTGGGCGCTGAATGTGTTCTGGCGTACTGATGGTCATGCGCTGTGGGGCGATCAACGCCTATTAGCAAACGATACCCCACGCGTACCCTTAGAACGCCACGATGCGCGCCGCTTTGCCGAAGCGTTAGCGTTTCAGTTGGGCATTAATGGCGCGCGCGTCATGGATGCCTATGAAGATGCTCTGCATGCCCTCTCAGAAGAAGTGCGCTTGGCTGCAGACGACACCCTGAGTGCCGCAAATCTGAAAGATGGTTTAGAGCGTTCACGCCTGATGCTTCAATTAAGCGAGGATCTTAATGCGCCGGTGGGCTGCATATTACCCTTGCAAGCCGCCCCCCGTTTAAAACCTGCGCAGCCTACGCAATGGATGACAGGACCTTGGGTGTTTCGCCGCGCGCGTTTATATTTGCTGCCTGGCGATTCGCCGGTAGGACTGCGCCTGCCATTGGCCTCGCTTCCTAAAGTTCCAGCACCAGAGAACGCCCTGCCAACAGATCCATTTGAAACGCAGGAAGCATTAGCACAAAATAAGGTCGTCACATCCGATAAGGGTAGCGTTAAAGCCGCAGAAAAGGCAGAGGATGTCCTGGTTGTGAATGGCATTACCACAGCGCTTTGCGTAGAGGTGCGCGAAGGTCTGTTGCATGTATTTCTCCCACCCCTAGAAGTGCTGGAAGATTTTATCGCCTTGGTGAATGCCATTGAGAAGACGGCCAGTGTTACCGGTATTCCCGTGCGACTGGAAGGCTATACACCCCCGCAAGATGCGCGTTTGCGTAAATTATCTGTAACCCCCGACCCGGGTGTGATTGAAGTCAATATTCACCCCTCTGCCAATTGGTCTGAATTAAAAGAAACCGTCACAGCCCTATATGAAGAAGCACGCCTATCGCGCCTCTCTACAGAGAAGTTCATGTTGGACGGTCGTCACACCGGTACGGGCGGGGGCAACCATGTCACCTTAGGCGGCGCCACCTCCGCCGATAGCCCACTACTGCGCCGACCCGACTTGTTGCGCAGCCTTATTACCTTTTGGCAAAACCATCCTGCACTGTCTTATCTTTTTTCAGGGCAATTCGTCGGGCCCACCAGTCAGTCACCGCGCGTGGATGAAGCGCGCGACGACAACCTGTATGAGCTGGATTTGGCTTTTTGCCAAATGGACCGCAAGTTAGCGGCCGACAAAGAACCCGTGAGCCCTTGGTTGGTGGACCGTCTACTGCGCAATTTATTGGTGGATTTAACCGGCAATACACATCGCGCTGAATTTTCTATCGACAAGCTTTATTCACCCGATGGACCTACCGGTCGCTTAGGCATCCTGGAGTTTCGCGCCTTTGAGATGCCGCCCCATTCGCGTATGAGTTTGGTGCAATTACTATTGCTGCGCGCCTTGGTGGCTTGGTTTTGGCGCGAGCCCTACACGGCACCATTGGTACGCTGGGGCACTGAATTACACGATCGCTTCATGCTGCCCCACTTCGTGGAACAGGATTTACAGGATGTGGTGAAAAACCTTAACCGCGCGGGCTACGCCTTTAAGATGGAATGGTTCACTCCCTTTGTAGAATTCCGCTTCCCGGTATTGGGTCGCGTAACGCAGGATGGCATCACCATGGAATTGCGCCAAGCCATAGAGCCTTGGCATGTGCTGGGAGAAGAAATGAGTGGTGGTGCCATGGCGCGCTATGTGGATTCTTCCGTGGAACGCCTGCAGATTAAAGTGACCGGCATGTTGGGTCAACGCCATCAGGTGCATTGCAATGCCGTGCCTGTTCCCCTAACGGCCACGGGTGTGCGCGGTGAATTTATTGCGGGAGTCCGTTTCAAAGCCTGGAACCCGCCCTCATCATTGCACCCCACCATCGGCGTGCATGCGCCCTTGGTGTTTGATTTAGTAGACAGCTGGAGCGCGCGCTCCTTGGGTGGCAGCACCTACCATGTCAGCCATCCCGGTGGGCGCAGCTACGACACCTTTCCCGTGAACGCCAACGAGGCCGAAGCCCGTCGTTTTGCACGCTTTTGGGATCACGGCCACACACCAGGACCCATCACAATAACCACTCCCACTGTGGATGCCGATTTCCCCACGACGCTAGACTTACGGCGCTGGGGTTAGCGCATCACTCCAGTAATGAGGAAATCGATCTCGCTCTGCTGTGAGTTTAATGATCTCTTGTTCAATCTGTATCGCCACCGCCCCAGATTCATCGGTGCGCATCTGCCCACTGCGATGCTCGACATAACGTTGCACAATCTCATCCTTAGGATGACCGAAGTGATTGCGATACCCCACGGTAAAAATAGTCCAAAGAGGTGCCACAGCGTCAATAAATTCTTCTGTTGAAGAAGTCTTGCTGCCGTGATGCGGGGCGATCAACACTTCTGCTGTCAATACGTGTGGGTTGCGCTGCAGTATTTCACGTTCACTCACAGCCTCGATATCCGCCGGCAGTAACAGATGTTTTCCTTCGGCGCTAATCCGCAGAACACATCCGCGATCATTGGTCTTGCGAGTTTCATCTAAGGCGTTCTCACGCAACGGGTGAATGATTTCAAAATCCACGCCCTCCCATTGCCACGCTTGCCCGGCATAACAAGTGATGGATTGTTTGGCCTGCAACACAATAGGGTGCGTGTGTTCCAGTGATGAAAGCAACCAATCAATAGCGATGCCCTTTTGCAGCGATAAGCCGCCCCCGCTATGGTCTGTGTCACGGTGACTGATGATCAGTCCATCCACATGCGCTACACCCATAGCGCGCAAAGCGGGCAGCACAATGCGCGCACCACCATCATTCTCACTGCTGTAACGCGGACCGCTATCGTAGATCAAATTATGATGCTGAGTGCGCAACACCACGGCCAAACCCTGCCCTACATCCAACACATCCATCCACACACCTCCCCATTCCGGTCTGGGTGCGGGAGTAAAGAGCAACGGTACGAGACATAAAGCGCCCACGCGTCGCCCCGGTAAACCGCGCGGGGCCAATAAAAATAGCAGCCCTATAAAACCTAACGTTAACGTGCTCACTGTGGGCGCTGCGGTGCTCCACACCGTGACGGGCCCAGCGGCCAATTGCTGCAAGGCCCAGGCGCAATTGCTAAAAATCGCGTGAGCCACTATCAGTAACCATCCCAGTCCGGGAATAACACCCAAGAGTGACAAGGGCACTACGGCCAAGCTGACCAATGGAATGGCGAAGGCATTGGCCAGCGGAGAGATAAGCGACACCTGTTGAAACAGCAGCACCATAAGCGGCACTAGGGCCCAAGTAGCAGACCACTGCGTGTGAATGGCTGCACGCCATGCGCTGCTGCGCCCCACCACATGAGCATGGGCAAACATCAAAACTCCAACCGCCCCAAAAGACAGCCAAAACCCAATTGACACCGGTGCCCACGGATCGATGACCACTGCAACGACGAGTGCGCAGAGTAATAATGGTGAGGCCTCAAGCGGCAAATCACGCAGGCGCCCCATGGTTACCACGGCAATCATGTACAACGTGCGCTGCGTGGGCACTGAAAACCCCGCCAGCAATGCATAGGCTGTGGCTGCTGTGAGCATTACCCACCAATGTAGCCGTACGCCAGGCCACACGCGTCGCACAGCAGAGGCCACCAAACCCGCCAGCAATGTAATGTGCAAACCTGAAATAGAAATGAGATGCCCCACTCCGGTTTGCCAGAAAAGCTGCCAATCCTCCTGTCTTATTTGCGATTGATCCCCCACCACCAAGGCAATAATGACACCCGTCCAACGCCTATCACCCAACGCCGCTTGAATACGTGCACGCACCACATCACGCGCTTGCTCGATTACAATTCCGGGTGTTGCGACGTTGAATTGGTTGCTGGGCTGAAGCAATTGATTATCAGGATCATCTCGCACGGCCCCCGTGGCGCGCACCCCTTGCGCCAAGGACCAGGCTTCAAAATCAAAACCTCCGGGGTTAATTAAGCTGTGGGGCCTCTTAAGGCTCACACGCAATCGCCAGCGTTGCCCGGGATGCAAGGGGGGAATAGTGGCGCCGCCCTCCGTATTAAACCAAGCCAAAGAAATTTTATGGGGTACCACGGCCTCAACCGGGTCCACGTACTCCACAGAAAAAATAAAACGTTGGCCATTTAGCACCGCTGTGGGCAGCTCCGTGATGGTGCCCGTGAGCACCAAGGCTTGCCCTTCCCATTCGTGGGGCAGCGTCTCACTCATGCGCCAGTGCGCGCGCAGGTCGGCGTAAACAAACCCCAATGCCGCCGCCAGGATGCCTACGCCACATGATTTTAAGATTGAAGGCCAACTACTTTGTAGCAATAGCGCAAAACCTATCGCCAACAGCGCGCCCGCCAAAATCCATAGGGGGCTAATTAGCGACGGAGAGCATTGAAGAAGAATGACGCCGACCACAAAGCCGGCCAGAGCGGTACGCACCCTTTGCAGGATGCCTTATGGTTTTATTTTTTTGTACTAGAGAAGCAGTATTTAATACGCGTTTAAAACACCATCAATCAGCCGATAACGGGTATCAGCACGAGCGGCCAAATCCAAATCATGGGTCACCATCACAAGTCCTGCCCCCACCTCACGATTGAGTGCCAGCATTAAATCGAATACCTGCCCTGCGGTATGCCGGTCTAAATTTCCCGTGGGTTCATCGGCCAACACCAAGGCGGGCCTCGTCACCAAAGCCCGTGCCACTGCGGCACGCTGGCGCTCGCCACCCGATAACTCTGAGGGGCGATGGACCAGACGATGGCCTAACCCCACAGCTTCTAATAAAACCTGGGCGCGTGCGGCGGACTCCTCGGGTGAATGCCGGCCGATCCATAAGGGCATGGCCACATTTTCTAAGGCGCTAAATTCAGACAACAGATGATGAAACTGGTACACAAAGCCCAACTTCTGATTGCGCAATTGACCCACACGCGGCTCGGGCAGGCCCGCTAGATCTTCCCCCTCCAACAACACTTGCCCGGCACTTGGGCGATCCAACCCACCCAAGAGATGCAGTAAGGTGCTCTTACCACTGCCGGAAGCCCCCACAATGGCCACATGCTCACCCGGGCGCACATTCAACTCAACGCCTTGCAAGACAGGTACTGGCGTATGGCCTTGCTGAAAGGTTTTACTCAGCCCCAAGCATTGCAGAATAAACTTTTTACTCATAGCGCAGGGCCTCCGCCGGTTGCACGCGCGAGGCGCGGTAGCTGGGGTAGAGCGTGGCCAGTAAGGTGAGGATTAATGAGGTGAGCGCAATCACCATCACATCAGCCATTTGCAATTGCGAGGGCAGTTCGGAAATAAAATACACTTGCGGGGCTAAGAAATGAACGCCGAACAAATGCTCAATAAACGGTACGATGGTTTCGATATTGGCCGCCACCAGCACGCCCAAACCCACACCAAAGGCAGTGCCAATTAAGCCAATCAACGCCCCTTGAATAACAAATATCAACAATATGCTGGAAGGAGAAGCGCCCAAGGTGCGCAGAATAGCGATGTCCGCTTGCTTATCGGTCACCGCCATAACCAAGGTGGATACAATATTAAAGGCGGCTACCGCTACGATCAGCAGCAGAATAATAAACATTACATTCTTCTCTAAGGCCACCGCGCGGAATAAATTGGCATGCTCGCGCGTCCAATCGCTAATCCACGCTTCAAAACTTAAGCTGGCAGAAAGTTCCTGGGCCACGCGCGGCGCGTTCATTAAATCTTTCAGCTTCAGCCGCACGCCCGTCACATCATCGCCCATGCGGAATAATTTCTGAGCGTCACTCATATGTATAAAAGCCAAACCGCTGTCGTACTCGTACATGCCCACTTCAAAAATACCCACTACGGTGAATTGTTTCACGCGCGGCAAAAGGCCCGCGGGAGTGGCTTGCCCTTGTGGGGTGATGACCACCACCTTGTCGCCCATATCCGCGTGAATAGCGCGCGCCAAATCGCGTCCTAAAATAATACCGAAGCCATCGGCTTTTAAATCTGCCAAGTGGCCTGCTTTCATATGTTGACTGAGTTCCGCCACCTTATCTTCTTCAGTGGGCAAGATGCCGCGCAGCAACGCCCCTTGCACATGGCTGTCGAAAGACAGCATGCCCTGCCCCATTACATAAGGAGCCGCTCCGATGACTTCAGGGTTTTTTCTGGTTTCAGTCACCACCGCTGGCCAATGGGATAAGTTTTGATTGGCGCCAAAGACTTGCACGTGGGAAGCCACCCCCAAAATGCGCTCGCGCATTTCCTTTTGGAAGCCGTTCATGACGGAGAGCACAATAATCAGGGCAGCCACACCCAAACCAATGCCCGCCATGGAAATTAGCGAAATAAATGAGATGAAGTGATTGCGGCGCTGGGCGCGGGTATAGCGCAAACCGACCACAATTTCAAAGCGAGACACGATAGAGGCCATTTCCTGTAGGGATCGCGGCATTGTATCCTTTATGATGCACCTTATGGACACCACACTCATTATCCCCGGGCTGTTTCCCGAAATCCCCGATGCTGATATCGGCCGTCTGCCACACCTAGAGCGGCTTTTGGCGCGCGGCACCTTGGGTATTGGGGTCAGACCCCGCATGGGGTCTGACCCCAATACCAACCCCTCCCC